>Ga0180732_1001221_pt1 | contig 16680 bp, 19 predicted proteins | sample KR11_01MetaG_FD_148674 | JGI IMG/M metagenome (GOLD analysis project Ga0180732, IMG submission 148674) | Groundwater microbial communities from the Olkiluoto Island deep subsurface site, Finland - KR11_0.1 MetaG | ecosystem: Environmental > Aquatic > Deep subsurface > Groundwater | place...
AAGCTTTCGGGGGGAGTCTTTGTTATATCTGCAACTGGTATTAGCATTACTAAAGACAATGTGTTAATTAGGGGCTGTGGTAAAGCTACTAGACTTAGGCTCGTTGATAACATCAATGCTAATGCCTCTATCTTTACTGCAGTCAGTAAGAAGGGAATTGTCCTGGAAGACCTTTTCCTTGACGGCAACCAAGCTAATCAAGCTGTTGAGTGTCAATATGGAGTGGATTTCGACAACGTCTCTGGAAAAATAGATTGTTGGGCAGACTATTTTCGAGGTAACGAGTTCAGATTAGTCGACTGTGGTGTTGAGCTTAATAATAGGGTCATCGATGAGCTTAGCGAGGGATACACAGTTGACGAGTTCCACAAAGATTGGACTTTAGGACAAGGATGGAGCTCCGACTTCATTACCTCCGATTACATTCGCTATGACAAGTGTTATAATCTTGTCTGTAAAAGTGATGGAGGACGGATATATAAGGAGTTTACTCCAGCTCTAGACCTTTCTTCAAATAACATTCAGTTTGCCCTCTGGATAAAATGCAAGGATGGAATATCAAGCAACCAGACACTTTTTCTTCAGTTTTACTCAGGTGATGACTGTTGGAACATAGACTTCAAGTGTTCATATTACCTGAACATGATTGGTAAGCAGTATGACTGGATGAGAGTAGTGTTAAATAAGGCATCCGCCGTATTCGTGGGAGTAGGCAGTCCTGATGCAGTCTGGACGTCCGTCAACAAAGTTAGTGTTGGTTTTAGGGGTACAGGTATGGACGCCAGAGATACGTATTTTGGCTTACTCGAGGTTCTACCTACTCCTTCAGAAGGTATTCTAACTATTACCGTAGACGATATACCTGACACTGTGTGGACTGAAGATTATCGCTATCTTTCTAAGTATGGTTATAAAGAGAGTGTCATGGTCACCGCCGGGAGTGTAGACACACCTGGTAACTTAACTGCTGCCCAAATAAACACCTTAGGAGGTGCAGGATTCGACATCGGCTCTCACGCCGTCTTCCATGACAACTGTTACTTTGAGTGCGAAGCACACAACCGCAACAACTGGAAGTTAAGTCAGGAGTGGCTTAAGGAAAACTTTGGTGATTCCGTAGAAAGTATCTATTTTGCTGCACCTGGCAACGCACTGAGTTACAGCATGTTTGACTATTTCCGCCTCGTCAGGGGAAATCCAACAGGTTTTGAGACTATACCTCCAACCTCAAAGCTTTTGCTTAACTTCAATGCCGGTAAGTGGGTTTCTGGTACTTTAGAACCTCTTATAGACAAAGCAGTCCGTTACAAAGCCTGGCTGCATCTTTATCATCATGGAGGTATCACTGAAGAAGTAGTAGATTATATCCACAGCTCGGGACTTAAAGTAATGACTCTCTCCGAGGTAGATGAGAAGTATATTCTTAAGGCAGAAGTTCCTCATAAGAAGTTCAAAACCATACCAGCTAAGGATGTCTTTATTGGTGTACATGCTGCTAACCCCCAGGGAATTCAAACTTACATCACTGCTGATGATGCTGAGCACTCTACTTTTGATGTTCAGCCGGACTATCCTAGACAGATAAGCTACTCACTGAGGAATAGTACTGGCAGTGTGTCCAGTGGCAATGCCTGTACTGTTACCATCAAAGGTGAAGACGCGCGGGGTTATAGAATTGAAACGAGTCTTAGTTTCTCTGCAGGCGATTTGGAAAACATCCCTGACGGCGAGTGCGCAACCAAATACGATGAGTTTTGCTTTGCCAAAGTAATCAGTGTGAGGAGTGATACTGCACAGCCAGCAGGTTGGGATTTTGCTGTTGGTACTAGAGAGGTTTGGGGGTTAACCCAGTGTACTCACGATGTAACTAAGGTAGTGAAGAATGGAGAGGACATAGCCTTTAGTTTCAACACTAACATGCTCAGTAGAAAGAACGCCTGGTACCACTACGTTGCCGTTGATGTTGTCGACGGCGATGACATAGTAGTCTATTATCAAACCTATGAGGATTGATGAGTATTGTTGTAGTACCAACTTACAATGAGAGTGAGAACATTGCTGAGCTAAAGCGGCGCTTGCCTAAAGATGTCGAAGTTCTGATTGTAGATGATAGTCCTAACGACGAAACTGCAGAAGCAGCACGCGGAGTGGGTTTTCAAGTGCTTCGCCGAAGCGGTAAGCGCGGACTCTCGTCAGCAGTTGTCGAGGGAATACGAAGCTGTGACTCAGAGAAAGTGATAATAATGGACGCAGACTTACAACATCCACCCGAACTCATTCCTAGACTACTCGAGGAGCTCGACCTTCATGACTTCGTAGTTGCATCTAGATACGTTGACGGCGGAGGCTGTGCAGAGTGGGACTTAGACCGAAGAGTAATCTCACGCGTTGCAAACTTGGCGGCACGTCCATTAACTCCCGTTAAGGACGCTGTTAGTGGGTTCTTTGGATTCAAGCGGGGCGGACTTCCCAAACTTGGAGGTGTAAGTAGTAGGGGCTTTAAGATAATGCTTGAACTGTTAGTGAGGGGAAATTGGGCATCTGCAATAGAGATACCGTACACTTTTGGTGTAAGAAAGCGTGGGAAGACTAAACTGGGTTTCAGACAAATCATTGGCTACTTACTTCAGCTAATATCGTTGTACCTGTTTAAGTTTAGGATTCTGAGATTCGGCATCATTGGACTCAGTGGCGTGGTAGTCCATCTTCCAATACTCTACGTGCTTACTGAGTTCGTTGGGTTATTGTATCTATGGTCGGCTGTCATAAGTATAATATGTGCATCGACATCTAATTACTTCCTCAATCACCTATGGACATTTAGTGGGCAGAGAAGTGCTGCACACAATCATTTCTTAGGTTGGGGAAAGTATCAGCTCATGTCGGGAATAACCGATGGACTCTATCTTGGAACATTAGCATTGTTGGTAGAGCTGGGTGGAATATATTATATGTTGTCTGCTGGCATGGCGATGGTAATCATATTCATAGCTAAGTATTTGGTAGCGAGGTTTTATATCTGGAAAAAGGAGGTACAGAGTGGCGAAGAAACGATACACTGAGTATGGACTCTACATTCGCAAGGCCAAGGACGACTATGTTGTAGGTTACGTTGGTGCGGGCCCGGTTGCACACTTCCCAACATACGACGATGCAGAGAGAGCGTTGGAAGACGCAATTGATGCAGCGTGGGACAAGCATAGTATAGACTTCCATGACGTAGTCATACAGAGTTTGATAGAATGAATAAACGCACAGCGCGACTTATTGGACTAGTAGGCACAGCAATCGTTCTGGTAGCTTTGTTTGCACTTCTTCTACCTTCTAGGGTGGTTGTGACTCCAAGTGGAAGAGTATCGCTAACCAACCGCGTTGCTTTTGCTGCCATCGAGAGTCTTGCCCCAGATGCTCTTCTACGACAAGATAATCTAACCGGCACTCTTGCAGACATTGATGAAGACCCTGATGGTCCTGATGGTTTGTGGCTGACACGTATTACGAACAATGTTGATACTGTCTGTCGAGTCGGCTTCCCCACACCCACAGGCAATCCTACTATTGGAGTTGACTTACAAAACTTCAAGATATGGGTTAGGCAGCAACCCGATGGTGCTGGGGCGGACCCAACTGTCGCTGTTTCCTTATATGAGAATGGCATTCTAGTGGCTGAGATTATGACTGCTACTGCTGTTCCAAGTGCAACGGGACAACTATTTACAGCAACTTGGGATGCTAGCTTGCTAGGAACTGCTGATGGTAGTCTAGTTGAGTGCTACATCTATGGCACTGCTGTAGGTGGTGCACCAAGCAATAGATGCACAGTTGAGGTCGGTGCTGTTGAGTGGAATGTGGATTATAGTGTTTGCTCACCCAACATAAGCAACACACCTACTAGTAAGGGTTTTGGTGTCGTTGCTGAGAGTTCCAGTTACTGGAGTATGGGCAGTGCTCCTACGTTTCCTTTAGACGATGCAGAGTGCTTCTTCACTGTAACGAACAATAGCGGTGGTTCGATAGATATAAACGTGAAAGCAATCAACTTCGTTGGCGGAGTTGGGTGGACGCTAGCAGGCTCCGTTGGTGAGAACATCGTCGTTCTAAAAGTTGGCAAGTCCGGCGACACTCTAGAGGGAAACATGATTACCTTAACTACCATTGACCAGCTGTTCATGGACAGTCTAGCAGACACTGCTAGCAAGAAATGGGAGGCTAAACTAGAAACAGGAACCTTTACAGATGGTGCAGAGAAATCTAGTACAATCACTTTAACAGCTGTATGCGAGTAGCCTGTGGTCGGTCAGACTTTGGAACAAATATAATAGAAAGGAGGTGAAAAAGAATGAAGAAACTAGTGTTGAGCATAGTCTTAGCTCTGGTGCTGATGGTTGTTCCTGCTACCCCTGTACTTGCTCTCTCAAGTCAAGACGTCGCAGTCACGGCCACACCGAGTTACATTGCTATCGCTAACGCTCCTGCTACCTGGTCGGTGGGTGACGTTGGGGCAGGTACTACTGCAAGGATAGCTATTGGCACTACCTATTACTCCAATCCGTTGGGGGCTACTACACAACCAACTGAAGCTGGCATCCTAGACACAGAGTGTAGGTTCACAATCACCAACACAAGTAGTGTAGCTACTGACTTGACGGTCAACTTCATACACTTCACTGGTGGCGATGCCATGCAGAATAGTGGTACTGGTAGTGGCGGTGTAGGCACATTTGGGGCCTACTCTTGGCCTTCAGGTGCAGTCTACTCCACCGGCAAGGTCATAGCACTCAATGCTGGTAGTGCTGTTATGAAGAATGCTCTAGCAGCTACTACCAATATTAAGTGGGGACTTACACTCTCGACGCAAACCGATGAGTGGACAACCGGTGCTGCTATGTCTTCGACTGTCACCATCACGGCAACAGCAGATTAGAACTGAACAGGACAGGTGTAAAGCCTGCAAGTGAGATTGAAGTGCTGCAGCATCTAGACTCAGTGGGAGGATGAATGAAGAGACTAATTGGAGCTCTTGTAGTGTGTGTAATACTGTTGACAGGATGTTCGAGTCCCTCCTATCCTACGTTACCTACGGAGACTGTCCCTGAAGAAAACATACTAACAGAGGGTGTTTCTACAGAAGTGGCTGCTCCAACGGAGAATGCTTCTTCAGAGAATGTTCCCGTAGAAGCTACCCCCATAGAAGAAGTCAGCGAGCCTCAAGAGCAGAGCTATACTATAAAGGCTACACCGAAGCCCAAAGCGATAACAGACACCCAACAACCTCCTGAGGACCAGACGTGGATTAGTCCGGGAAAGGTGCACATCGCAAACTTCTATCCCGGTGCAAGAGCAGAATACTCTATAACAATACACAATGGTAGTGACAAGGAGGCAGACTTCACAGTTGCGTATAGGTATCCAGACCATGTAGGCGAGGGCTACTTAAAACCTGTGAAGGAAGTGCAGGATTGGATAATCGTAGCCGACGCAACGCCTTTGCTAATGCCTAGAGAGACAAAGGACGTACTGGTTGTACTCGAGATGCCCAAAGACGCTGAGGACTTCGCACCCAAATGGGAGTTTTGGATTGGCGTCAAAGATGCGACACAGAAAGGGATGGTTCAAACTGAGCTTGCATGCAGATGGTTAGTATCAATGAGATGAGAAACAGAGCAAGGTGGCAAATACTACTGCTAGTATTGATGTGTACACTCTTCGTGTTTGCCGTGCCTGCCCATGCAAGTCCTTATGCAGGCACTCAATGTGAGGTGACAGTTATTGCGAGACCGAACATGCCTGGAAATCCTAATAACCAAGAGTCGAACAAGCCCTTCTCGAACCAGTTATCTCATGTCATACCCGTTGCTTTTGGTATTTCAGGCATAGTCTTAGCTATCACTTTCATATCTCAACCTGTTTTGGCCGTAGTTACTCTCATTGTAACTGTAGCTGGTACAATAACACTAAACCAATTGTTAGGTGCGTTATGGTAAAGAAGAAATCAGTACTACTTATAGGCATCGTGGCCTTCGTTTACTACGCTATACTGAGCGCAAAGCAGTGGACTTGGATATTTGTTAGCTCCGACAGTGGAGATTGGCTCATTTGTGCCAATCAATGGTTTTTGCCTCAAGCATATGGAAGTCCTTTGTACATATTACCAATGAGACTGATTGGATTGCTTACTGACGGAAACGCAACAGTGATTGCCGCAACAGTTCTACTGAGTTGCTTGCCGTCGGCAATTACTGTAATGATGGTGTACCTAATTGTGTGCAAACTAACGAATAGGGTATGGTGTGCACTCACAAGCTCTCTTGTGTTATTAGGTTGTGGTGTGTTCCTGTCACAGTCTACAGTGTTAGAGGAATACGCTCTGGCTATAATGTTTCTGACACTCGCGTATTTCTTCTACATTCAGGACAAACGTAAGCTAACCACGCTGTGCCTAGGTCTGGGAGTAGCGGTACACATATTCGTGCTTCCAATTGCAATCTTTTGGTTAATACTTGAGTGCAAACAGTGGAAGCTTTGGATAGTCCCCGCAGTAATCTTTGTCACTATAGGGATTACTTCGTATTCTCTAGTTCCCATACTGATGCGTTTGGAAGGCAACTTGACGATAACGAACCTGTGGTTGTACTGGACAAGTGAGACAGGAGCAGTTATGGGTACGCTGAGTGTGTTCGATGTACCAGCACGTATACTGTCCGTAACATCGATATTGCTAATGTCTTTTGGACTGGCACTCATACCCCTATACTTCGGACTCAAGAAGCCATATGACACGAAGAGACTAACACTGATTATGGTAGTATGCCTTTGGTACTGCTTAACATCGTTAGACCCTGCTTCTTGGACGTTCTTAAACTTTGGAATCCCATCGGCAGCGGTCCTAATAGGAATTGGATTGAGCAGACTAACGATTAGACACACCTGTGTGGTAGTTGCTAGTGCTTTAGCACTTGTGTGTGTAAATGGAGTATTCCTAAATGCTAACACACTTACACGACAAAGTCCTATTGCAACAACGTATTATAATGAGTTGGTAAGTCTTCCTGACGAGTCTGTAATAGCATGTACTGGAGCCTACGCCTTTGGTGTGCTCTATGTAATGAGTGAAGAGGACAAACACTTTACTATACTACCTGCTGAGGAGTACGTGCAGAGGGCTCTGGACGAGGGTAGAGACGTGTACTTCGCAGGGCCGCCGAACAAAATGCCAGCGTTAGAGTTAACAGACATGCTTGGGTACACAATGATTCATAGAATAGAGAGAGTCGCAGAAGAATGAAACACACAATAATCTATATTCTATTGACGACTACATGCATACCGGCCTATCTATTTGGCAGAAAGATAATGATTGAACAAGAGCCTACGGGCTTCGTGACTACGAGCAATCTAACACTCAACTACGTAATTCTATTCGTCCTCGCTGGAGCGATTAGTCCCTGGCTTGCATCTAAGATTCCATTCCTTAGTCGCTTCAAGAAGTCGACGGCAAGTGGGTTGGTAATGATAACTAGTGTGTGTACGTTATTGATAGTGTTAACATTGATTGGGATGGAAATGAGGTGGTCATGACAACTGAGGATAAATGGATTCTCGAAGTCGAGCCTTCTATAAGGAACTTAGTTAGAGAGTTAAACAGGCGAGGCTTTCAGACCTATAGCTCCTGTGAAGGTCACATCGACTTTGCAGGTCGGGTAATTCCAGCTTATGTTACATTTCCACGGGGTGCAATAACAACGCAGAGCGATATTGACGAAGTTAGTAAAATAGTTAGCGAGTTTACTGATATGCCGTTCAAGGTGTATAGAGGAATACAAACCCTCGGACGCATTGGATTCAGTGTGCCGGTCTCCAAACGGCCTGTACCCTCTGCCTCTGTTTGTTACGACCTCATAGAGGGTGTCGAAGGAAGAAGTGAAGTGTATAGACCTGAAACTGCACAAAGAATTCTACAGCGCTACAACATAGAAGACGTGAAAAGGAGTGCGGCGACTTACGCTACCTTCGTTAAAAGAGAGAGTCACCAATGAACACAAACAGGGTATTGACGTTCTTAATGGGTTTGGGACTAGCTCTAATCTCCGTGCAGGATAGACTCAACCACGCGCTTTGGGCTGTTGGGTTTGCCCTAGTACTGTTCACTACGACTGTTATAATCACAACACGCTTGAGAGAACACAAGCTGACGTTAGGAAGTAAGTATGTTTACATTCCTTTAGCAGTTATCGTAGTCTCAATGTTGATGTCACAGAGTGAGTGGACCTCAAAGCTTTTAGGCGTGTCACTACTAGCAATCTACATTGCTTGCGTAAACTTGGAAGGCGAGCTCAAAGTCTTGATACCCGCAGTCATAATTGGGAGTGTCAGTGTGATAGCATGTAATCTGTGGGAAGGTGCACGTACAGGCGGCATATACTCGTATGTCAACTACAACCTAGCAGTAGGTGCTATCGTGATGGGTACAGTTTTAGTTAAGTCTAAATATCAGTGGATTCTAGTAACAGTCGCTCTAGCTGGTCTACTCTTCACAGGTGCAGAAGAGGCATTGGTAGCCTTAGCAATTTTGGGACTAGCTGTGCTAGTACGAAGGGACTGGAGTAGAAAGATTCTTCTACCTGTTGGTGCATTGGTACTTGTCCTCGCTGTGTGCGTTCCAACTGTCTTGCTCTCACAGCTCTGGGGCTCCACACAAATCAAGACCGAAGCCTTAGATGACTTCGGTGCCGTTGTGACTTGGAGAGACGTTGCTTGGGAACGTGCATTAACAACTATCAGACCCTTAGGTCATGGCTACACTCCTTTTTATGTTAGATATGAGTCTATACACAACGTACCACTTAGAATTCTGTATGAAGCAGGACCAACAGCGGCTTTAGCGTGGTGCTTCGCAATAGGTTATGTACTAGTCAAGACAAAAAGGAAATACATTCCCGTAGCTGTAATCGCACTCTCGCTGTTCGACCACTTCATGTGGACGCAGTTGTGTGTGTACACATTCGCAGCGATTGGAATCGCGATGCGTTCGAACCAAGGCGACGATTTAATCTTCAAGAAAGAAAGGAGGTAGAAGGATAATGGGACGTGCAGAAAAGGAAGTTCTGAGATGTTTGTTGGCGTGTTGGGGAACAGAAGCAAAGGACTCAGACATTACAGAAGAGTGTTACAACGCAGGTCTCTCAGACGTCGAGACACATAACGTCAAAGGGGCCTACTATGCAGCTACTACGGACATTAGTAGGGCGATTAACGAAATCATTGATAATCTGTAGAGAGTTTGAGTGAGTAAATGAAAATAGCAGCAGTAATACCCTGTCGTAACGAGGCATATACGATTCACGACGTCGTGAAAGAAGCGTCACTTTATGTAGACGACGTAATTGTCGCCGACGACCACTCGATGGACGGTACAGTAAAGAAAGCTGAGTCTGCAGGCGCGCTCATAATTGAGAGCAACAGCTCTCACAGGGGAGCTGGTGCAAATACGAAGAGAGGTATAGAGGCAGCTGACGCTGATATAATTGTTACGCTGGACGGCGACGGACAACATCTAGCAAGTGAGATACCAAACGTACTCGCACCAATCTTGAGCGACGAAGCCGACTTGGTAATTGGGTCACGATTCATGAATGCACATGAGATGCCGCGTTACAGAAAGTTCGGCAACAACATCATTACTTGGCTGTACAACTTCGGTAAGCAACAGAAGGTCCGCGACTCTCAAAGCTGTTTTAGAGCATACACCCGAGGACTTCTGGACGAGATAAACATCGAGGAGAGAAGCTTCGGCTTCAGTACCGAAATGTTGATTAAAGCAAGAGCAATAGGTTTCAGAATAACCGAAGTACCGGTCAGTTGTGTGTACCACAATGACTATGCACGGGATAGCAGCATGGGACCCATCAAACACGGACTAAGCGTGGCTTGGACAACGATTAAGTGGAGAGCGAAGACAGAACTACGCGATGTACTACTTCACCTACTCAGGAAACTTGTAGCAAGACCTTTAGGACGACTAGGAATTGGCAGTTTTGAATTCGCAAACATTGCTTACCGCATTATAGTGTCCAAACTCGTGCCAGAGGAGTGCAAACTCATAGCCATCAATGGTTTCAAACTAATAGTTCGGGTGGGTGGATGTAGAGGTATAAGAGGCATAGCACAAGCGTTGATGCATGATGGGTGCTACGAACCTGAGACTACTGAGGTGTTTAGAAGACTCTTGAAACCCAATATGAAAGTAGTTGACGTCGGTGCAAACATCGGCTACTACACCGTACTGAGCGCAAAATTGGTGGAAGAGAACGGGATAGTCTATGCCTTTGAACCAGAAGACAGAAACTTCAAAGACCTAGTAGAAAACGTTGAGTTCAGCGAGCTGAGGAACGTAGTTCTCTTCCAAAAAGCAGTAAGTGATACTAGCGACATCGTAGCAACGCTACATCTAAGTAAGTATGAGAGTGGTGAACACAGTCTCATACAAGGCAGAGTGAAAGATGAGTCAGGCACAGTGGAGATAGAAACTGTAAGGTTGGATGATGCCATAGATGGCGAAGTAGACTTCCTCAAAACAGACACCGAAGGCAACGAATTAGCAGTCCTGAGGGGAGCTAAGCGAATACTCTCAAACCCTAATATCAAATTGGTAATAGAAATCTTTCCAGAAGGCTTCGGACTCGCAGGACACACGATTGAAACCTTATGGAAATACATTGAAGAACGGGGATTCGAGTACATTTACTTGATAGATGATTGGAAACACAGGGTATCGCTAACTAACGTTGATGAGGTAAAGCGACATACAAGAAGACGTGGCTTTAGTACTAATATATTATGCGCAAAAGTACCACTAGGCGAGGACGAGTTTGTACATGAATGACTTAAGTAAGGCCGAGAAATATTACAGAGAGGGTCGAGGACCTGTCGACGAGATAGTAGAGGGCGAACTCGAAGACAGTAACATGATTGTACACGGAGGCAGGGCGATAAATGCTCAGCTGCCTGATTGGCTTGACAGTGCGACCGAAGATTGGGATTTATTTTCCGATGACCCAAAACAGACTGCTAAGAAACTCGAGAAGTTACTTGACAAGCATTACGGAGGTGACTTCTTCAAAGTAATTCCGGCTAAACATGAAGGCACATTCAGAATAATGAACAACGTAACGCTTAAAGGCGTAGCCGATATTTCTCTTCCCGAAAGGAAAATTGACTATGTGACAGAAGATGGTGTAAACTATGCTACACTGGAACACCATGTTGAGAGAATTAGGATAACACTCACAGACCCTGCAAAGAAGTTTCGGTGGAAGAAAGACAGGGAGACACTACAACGTATTGAGGTGTTCAAACGTCTTCAAGCTAGAAGACGTAGAGTCATTATACCGATAGTAAGCGAATTTAAGGCGATTAAAGATTAGGAGGTAAACAATGCTTAACTGGGAACACAAGAAGGTGCTAGTTTGTGGCGGTGCAGGAATGATTGGCTCCCACATGAGTCGAAGACTTCTGGAGTTAGGAGCTGAGGTCACGGTTGCAGACAATCTCTCAAGCGGGTCAAAGAAGAACATCGAAACGCTATATATTGACTTCGAGGAGGTCGACTTGAGAGATAAAGGAGTATGTGAGACACTTGTTAAAGGTAAAGATGCTGTGTTTCAGCTGGCAGCCGACATGGGCGGGATTGGCTATATTACGGCGATAGGTGCCCAGATTATGCACAACAGTGCGATGATAAATCTCAATATGTTGGAGGCTGCGCGTCGCGAAGCGACCCCAAACTACTTCTACAGTTCGAGTGCTTGTGTATACCCAGAGTACTTACAGAAAGAGACCGAGGTTGTACCTTTGAGGGAGTCCGACGCGATTCCTGCACAGCCAGACCAATTTTATGGGTGGGAGAAGTTGTTTTCAGAAAAGTTAGTAGAGGCGTATCAGAGAGATTACGGTATGAACATACGAGTAGCACGCTTTCATAATGTGTATGCCGGATGCTTCACAGCCTATGACAAAGACAAAGCAAAGGCCCCGGCGCACTTAGTAATAAAGGCTCTTAGGCACCCCAAGCCACCGTTTGTGCTTTGGGGAGACGGTAAGTGCACACGGAGTTATCTCTACATCGACGATTGCGTGGAAGCTGTCCTGCGTTTGGTGGATAGTGACTACGCACTCCCAATTAACATCGGCTCCGACAGACTCATATCCGTTGACGATTTAGCCAAGATTGTCATAGACATCAGCGGAAAGGAGATTGTACCTGGGCATGATGTAAGCAAACCAGAAGGGGTGCGAGGGCGCAACGCGGATTTGACTCTCGTAGAAAAGGTCTTGGGGTGGAGACCGAAAGTATCGCTGGAAGATGGCCTAGAGAGAACTTACCGCTGGGCAGAAGAACACTATTCTGAGCTAGAGAATATCTAAGAGGATGATTAAGATGGTAACTGAGTTTATTAAGATAAAATTCGATACAGATAGAGAAAACGTAGTTCACGTTACGCTAGATTACGAGATGGATACAGTCGACCCAGAAATCCTCATCCAGGCGTTGTACGACCTCGCAAGAGATGAGGAAGTCAGCTATCGAAGGTATCAAACAAAAAAGCGAGCAGAGGAGAGATTACATGACAGGAGAAACTAAAATGAAGGTATCAATTATTGGGCTCGGCAAACTCGGCCTACCTATGGCTGCGTTCTTCGCAAGCAAGGGTCATAGGGTCACAGGACTAGACGTTAGTGAGTCTTTGATAAGGAGACTTCGCAACGGTGAGTGTCCTATTGAAGAGACAGACCTCGAACCTCTACTGTCTCAGCAACACATCGTATTCACCACCAACTTTACCGACGTACTACGTTCGGAGATTGTCTTCATCATCGTACCTACGCCTTCACTTCCAAACGGACGCTTCAGCAACGAATACGTCCTGAACGCCTTGTTCTGTCTGAGTGATTACAAGGGCTTGGTTGTGATTACAAGCACCGTCATGCCTGGCTCATGCGAGAAAGAATTTAAGCCTTTACTACCGAATGCTCAACTCTGCTACGGTCCGGAGTTCATTGCTCTTGGGAGCGTTCTACACAATATGGCACATCCAGACTCCGTTCTAATTGGCGAAGACTGTAAGGAGTCAGGAGACAAGCTGGAAGTATTCCATCGAACACTATATGACGTCCCTATATGTAGGATGAGTTTGTGGAATGCTGAAGTCGCAAAGTTAGCGCTCAATGTAAGTGTTACAATGAAAATTGGGCTCGCGAACATGTTGACAGACGTGTGCGAGAGAATACCTCGTGGTGATGTTAACAAAGTAACGAACTTCATTGGTCATGATAGTCGAATAGGACACAAATATTTTGGTGGAGGACTTAGCTTCGGTGGTCCGTGCTTCCCGAGAGATGGAAGAGCATTTATGTGTGTAGCGAAGGAGCTAGAACTCGATTGTCCAACAGTCAAGGCCAACGACGACTTCAACCAGCTACACAACGAGAACGTTGTCAAGCGAGCATTGACATTATTAGGAGGGGACACGGTGAGTGTCCTCGGTCTCACTTACAAGGTGAATACGAACGTGATTGAAGAATCCGCTGCAATTGGAATCGCAGGAGAGTTAAGCAAATACGCAAGGGTTAGAGTATATGACCCTTTGGGAATGGAAAACGCCAAGAAGATTCTGGAAAACAAAGCCGAATACTGTGCTAGCGTACTTGAGTGCTTGGGAGGTAGTGACTTAGCAATCATCGCAACTCCTTGGGACGAATTCAAGGATCTGACACCAGGAGTGTTCATTGACCTTATGCGTAGGCCAGTAGTATTCGATTGTTGGAGGATACTAAGAGATATAGAAGGCCTCGAGTATCATGCACTGGGAGTAAACGATTGATAAAGCCTATATCTGATGCAGCTCGCGACGTTTCTTATTACCTCGACCCAGGAACGCTAACTCTGGTCGTTCAGGTGCTGATAGCTTCCTCGGTGGGAGCTCTCCTCACGTTGAGGGTATACTGGGTGAAGACTAAAACGTTTTTTCGGAGGTTGAGGAAAAGATGAATCTGCTAAGAGAGACGAGAGACTTCCGCAGAAAAAAGAAGGATGTCATCACCTACGCCGAAAACAGAAACTACTATCCATACCTAGAAGGTCTGATTCATCAACTTGATGGAAACGTGTCGTATGTCACTTCTGACTCAGAAGACTCTTCTATGAAGGATGCTTTCTATCTGAACAAACTGCTTCCTGCATTTATGGCAGTAGTCAACTGTAAGGTCTTTGTCATGACGATGACCGACCTCAACTCATTTTACATTAGGCGTTCCTTCCAACCTGTTCACTACGTCTATGTGTTTCACTCTTTGGTCAGTACCCATATGATATACAGGCAGGAAGCCTTCGACCACTATGACTCAGTGCTATGTGTAGGGCCACACCAAGTTGAAGAGATTCGTAGACACGAAAAGCTGTATGGCTTGAAGCCTAAGAAGCTTATAGAAGCAGGTTACTATAGGTTAGAGCGATTGTACAGAGCTTACAAGAGCTATCGCAAAGAGAACGACAAGGTAACGGTTCTAATCGCACCGACTTGGGGACCTTCTAATTTGCTGAACGTGTATGGTAACGAACTCGTCAAGATACTTTTGAGCGAAGGATACGACGTTATTCTAAGACTTCACCCTGAGACCGTTAAGAGACACCAATTCCTCGACTACGAGAATGTTACATTAGAGACATCTGTGGTTAATATGAACTCACTAGTCAGGGCCGACATCCTAATAACCGACTGGTCCGGAATAGGTTTGAAGTACGCTTTTGGTACAGAACGTCCTGTAGTATTCATTGACACACCACGGAAGGTGCGAAACTCCAACTACGAGGAGTTAGGGACAGAACCTATAGAGTCATCTACTCGCAGTGAAATAGGAGTTGTAGTCCCCCCGAACAATTTGAGTTCTCTTACACAGACAATCTCCGAACTACTAACGAAGAGTGCTAACTATAGAAAACGCATAATTGAGCTAAGAAGCAAGTACGTGTTTAACTTCGGGCACTCTGCTGAGGTGGGCGCGAATTATATCAAGGAGATGTTATGAAAGAAAACCACACAAGGTCGGCAACCAGGTCTGTTGTATGGCGTATTATAGGTGTCTTGGTACTCGCCTTAATAACATACATCTACACGCAGAACTGGATTACTACTACGCTAGTAACCGTACTTCATCATGGAGTCTTCATTCTTGTGTACTACCTCCACGAAAGATTCTGGCTACGGACTTCCTGGTTGAGAGTCTCCAAATGGAAACCCTATGTGAGAGTTATCACCTACGAGATAATACTTGGGAACCTGATACTAGGAATAATAACCTACGCTCTTACTGGGAGCTTACAGCAGATGACCGCTATTACGTTAACGTACATAGGAAACAAGTGTTGGATGTACTACGCTTATGACTATGTTTGGAGTAAGATGAAGTGGCAAACGACGTAGTTGTTTATACTTACGTAGTCGCAGACCTGCTCCACATCGGACATCTAAGGTGTCTTCAGCAGGCCAAGGCACTTGGTGACTATTTGATTGTTGGAGTACTAACAGACGAAGCAACAGCGGCTTACAAAAGAGCACCTACTATACCTTTCGAGGAAAGGATGGAATTAGTATCAAGCGTTAGGTGTGTAGATAAAGTAATCAAACAGGATAGTTTAGACCCAACAGAAAACATTATGTTGCTCCATCCTGACATAGTTACGCATAGTCACGGTGAGAACGAAGAGTTTCCAGGAGCAGACGTCGAGGCCCTAATGAAGAAGTTAGGTGGTAAGGCGGTACGTACTAATTATTACCCAGGTACATCTACTACGGCAATAATAAACAGGATAATGAAGCAGCAGAGCAGCAGAGCAATACGTATCAACTACTGTCCAAGGACGTCCGTCGCAGTAACAACGAACCGTATAGGGAAGTGAAGTTGAAGAGACCCAGGACATTCTATCCTATCTTACTCGCAGTGTTTTTTATACTCTCCTTCTTTGGACACAACATCGAAGAGATTCCCTTCACCGACTTGATGTTCCCATTGCTTGTTGCTGTCGTAGGTGTATTGACCCTTCTACTGTTGCTAAGGTTAGTTATCAAGAGTTACAACAAAATTGCGATTGCAATTGCTTGGCTTATCATACTCTTCTTCTCCTACGGTTATGTAAGAGACATAGTCTTTACCGATGCTACAGTGGTAAGCCTCAAACACAACGTCATCTTATTGTCAGTATGGTTAGTCCTCGCTGTTACCGGAGTATTCTTGACGCTGAGAGCACATCGAGACTTCGCTGTGGTCACGAAGTTCTCACGTGTCGTAGCCGTTGCACTCGTCATAGTCGCGTCGGTATATATTGGAGTTGGCAAGCTCAATACACCTAGCTTCGCGTATGAGAACACAAACAATGGTGGAAATATTCCTGCTCTGACTGACATAGCCGACCCACCTGACATCTACTACATAATCTTAGACATGTACGCAAGGGAAGACACCCTCAAAAAACTCTTCGATTATGACAACACCGAATTCATCGACTACCTAGTCAATAAAGGTTTTTACGTGGCCAACAAGAGTCATAGTAACTACACTACCACCTACCATTCAATAAGTGCCTCCTTGAACATGTCCTACGAAAGCCAAGGGGACACTTACGTA
>Ga0180732_1001222_pt1 | contig 16678 bp, 24 predicted proteins | sample KR11_01MetaG_FD_148674 | JGI IMG/M metagenome (GOLD analysis project Ga0180732, IMG submission 148674) | Groundwater microbial communities from the Olkiluoto Island deep subsurface site, Finland - KR11_0.1 MetaG | ecosystem: Environmental > Aquatic > Deep subsurface > Groundwater | place...
ATGTCTTCTCTATCCAACTGCATCTACTTGTTATATGCAACAACGGTATGTAACAGCTTCAGGCGAAGATATGTGGATATTTTTATTGGTAGACAAAACTACAAAAGAAATAATGAGTATGTATCAAGCTCCAGACCATCCTGCTTATGGAAATGGAAATGATTTTGATAAATTGCCCCATCCATTTATGCACAATGACCTAACAAATAAAGATATAATCCTTATAGAAAAAATGCAAGCAAAGGCAATTCAAGCCGAAGCCAAAGATAAAGGATTAAGCGTATTGGAATTAGTAGATAGGGATTATAAGATAGATTTTAGTCAAACATATCCTTATGTGCCTATTCATTCAGGGCAGTTTTCACCAGAACATAAACCCGTATTAGTTCAAGAAATTCCGTCATATATTTTTGTTAGGAAATTAGTTTTAATGACCGATAAGGATAAATCAGATAAAAAGAAAAGACAAGATGATAAACAGGCAGTATTTGAAACAGAGAAAACATTAAAAGAAAATAAGAAACAGGCAGTATTGGAAAAATTAAAAATATCTAAAGAAGATTTGGAACTTTTACTCAAATAATGTATGAACCTTTTATTGATAAATTCTTACGTGTCAGGAAAGATAAAGATAGGGAGTATTTAGAAAAGTGTTTTGATTTTTTAAGCGCGTGGGGATGCATAGAGAAATACAGAATTAACGGGGATTTAGCAGGTGTCGCATTATACTGGAAAACAGATGGTGAAGATTTTGAAAAGATACCTGAAAACCCTACACAAGGAAGGAATTTATTTGTCCTTAAAATCATTGTTAAAGACGGTTATGAGAAGCAGAATATCCCTTTACGGATGTTAAAACAATTTATGAAGAATAATCCTGATATAGAGAAGATATGCCTTGAATATCACAAAGATGAACACCTGAAATCATTTAATCTTAAAAGGAGAGAATATGAGCTCGAAAAAACCCTCGGTTCCAAGTTATTCTGAAGATCCTTTAACAACACAACTTAAAGGTCAACTTGCCACTAAATCGCAGTCGCTTTTAAATATGCCCTATGGCGAGTGGTATCAAAGGTTTAATGTGCCTGAAGACCCTCTTACCACAGGCGCAGTGAGTAGTATGACCGATTTAACAACCACTCAAGACTATACCCCTACTACCTATGAGGACTTCTTAAAACAGATTTCACCAGACCAGACTATGACTGCTGGGGCATTGGGTAAATATCAAGGACTTTTAGATACACAGGACTATTCAATTACCGATTATAAAAAGACAGAACAGGACTACTTAGATACTGTTTTAAGGAAATATAATGAAGCAAGAGGCGAAGCGTGGAAACCTGTTCAGGAAAATTTAATCGCTGAAAATCTGTTCAGTTCAGGGCCAGGCGTTGGAAAAATGGCTGAATTTGGTGAAGAAACAGCAACTGGTGTGGGAGATATTACTAAGACCTGGGCTTATGAGGGTATAGAAAGGGAACAAAATCAACTAAAATATATGGACGCTTTGAAGCGGGGCGATTATACGACAATGTATAATCTTGCTTTGCAGGATGAACAGAAAAAGTATACAATGCAGGCGAACGCAACACAGTTAGCTGAAGCTGAGAAGGCATACTACGACGCTTTGGCGAGAGGCGATATTCAGACTGCTTTTAATATGGGGCAAATACTTAAACAGAATGAGGTTGCCGCAAGGACTGCCGCAACAGGGGCGGAATTTAATGCGATACAACCTGCGTCTACCTTATATGGACAACTTACTCAAAAGGATTTGGCGCAGTATCAGGCGGCGATGAATGCTTATAATTCGCAGATGCAAAATCAGGGGAATTTAGGCGGATTAGGTAGTTTATTAGGTATGGGGACAATGCTTGCGACAGGCGGGACATTAGGTGGTTCTGCTATGGCGGGATTATTAGCTGGTGGAATGGTAGGCGGTAGCGCAGGTTCAATGTTTAGTTATTAAAAAGGAGAAATTATGCCATATTTTAATCCAAAAGGAACTGATGAATATACAAAAGCTTTAATGGATTTATTGGGAAAAGTTGCGATGAGTGAATGGGAAGAAAAACGAAAACAAGATACTTATAAAAAGAACCTTGAAGCCTTAAAATCAGGTGGCTTCGGCGACATTTACCCCAAAGGCATATCAGGTGAAGGCAATATTGATTATGGTATCCGTGGGGAAGAAGAAAAGATAAAATTAGCAGACCAGATAAGTCAATATCAGAGGCAACAGGATATAGGGAAAATGATGAAAAGTCAGGCATTTTTAAAACAACCTCCGCAACCTGTAAGTAATGTTAATCTTTTAGGTATGGCAAAAACTGGACAGAAACCCGAAGCTAAAACTATGACTACCACAGGACAGAGGTTACTGGCAAGGCAGGCAGTTAAAGAAACGCCACCTGAATTGTTGGGTAAAAGATTTTTATTAGGTGTGCAAGGATATAGGGAAGGAACTCCTGAAGAAATGAGTAAAGAAAAACAACCTACTTGGATACAAGAACAGAAAAGGGCAAATGTAAAATCAGGACTTAAAAGGGGAGAAATAACTTTTAAAAGCGATTGGATGGGAACGCCTCAACCTTTTCCAATTAAAACCTTAGATGACGCTTATAAGGCAATTTCAGCGTCTAATCTTGATCCTGCTGAATTTACAGAAGAATTGAAAAGATACGAAGAAATAATTGTTGAAGATAAAAAGAAAAATCAATTTGCAATCCCACGTTGGCAGTTAAAAAATGCTATAGAGCAAGGTTATAAATTGATAAAATAATATGCCATTTTTACTTCCAAAAGAAAAAGAATTAGATTTACGCCCTATTGAACAGGATAAACTAAGTTTGCGCCCAGTAGAAAAGGAAAGTTTAAATTTAAAACCTATAAATAAACAAACTTTAAACCTTAAACCTGTTCTAATAGATAATAAACCAGTTTCTTCTATTGGTAAAGATGAACAAGATATATGGAATAAAATGACTACTTTTCAAAAAACACTCGATATATTAGGACGACCTGGTTATGCTGTTAAATCGGGTTTAGCAGAAATACAAAAAGAAAATGAAGAATTGTTTAAAGATATACCAGAAGAAGATGTAACTACTCGCATAAAATTATTATCTCAACAAAAACCTAAAATAAGAAACAGGTTAGAAGCATTATGGAAAGGCTTTTCTGGCCAGGAAAGAATACAAGCAAATCAACTTTGGGAAAATCAAGGAGTTAAAGGAGTACCATTTTTAGGGTTTGCTACTGAAGTAGCTACTGACCCTTTAATGTGGAGTGGTGGCGCGGGATATAAAGCAATTACAAAAGGAGTTGGTGCACTTGCCAAGCCAGCAATGAAAGGTATATCTAAAATCCCAGGGGTAACGGAAGGGCTAACATTGGCAACTGAAAAAATACAACCAATTGCTTCTGCTTTAAAAGAAATGTTTATTACCAAAACTGGCATTGGTAAACTTAATTATCTTATAGATAAACACTTGGGGCAAAGAGAATATCTAAAAGGGAAAGAAATTACATTTGGAATAAAAACCAGAAATGTTATTCAGAATATATCCAGTAAATATAAACGTTCTATCCCTGATATAGAAAAAGAAATAGTCAATCTCATAGAATTACCAGAAACAACTACTGCTTCTGTGCCTGAAATGCAAGCATTATCCAATACCTTGAAGTCTCATCTTTCAAATATTTTAACAAAAGAAATGAAGGCAGGCGTTCCGATAACAACCTTATCAGAAAATGCCAGAGGCATACAATATTTCCCGCGCATTACAACTAAAGAAGCACAAGTATATCTTAAACAAGCTCGTATCGGAAATGCTAAGATATGGAATACAAAACTTGCCAATGCTTTACGAAGAAAAACAGAAGATTTTACCCTTGAAGAATTTAATTCTTTTGTAAAAGCCAATGGGTTAGAAAGTCTTGGTGGTAGAAGTGTGGAGCAGTTTTTTATGAAACAACCTGCCTATGCGGTAGCTACAAGAGGGCTTCGCTCAGCTAAAGCGATTACTTCTGCTCAATTTTTAGATGATGTAGGCAGAACATTTGGAAGCCAAGTTAATCCTGGATATTATGAACAGCTTCCTGATGTAGTAACAAAATTAAATCCATCTCTTAAAGATTTATGGTTTGATCCAGAAGTAGCAGGAGAAATTTCAAGGACAACCATACAATATATAAATCCTAAACAAGCACAAACATTTATAAAAATGTTTGATAGTATGCAAAATTTATGGAAACGCTGGACATTGGCTCCGTTCCCAAAATATCATTTACGAAATATAGTAGGTAATACTTGGAATAATTTTTTAGCTGATGTAAGCCCTCAAAATTATCCTAAAGCTCAAGCTATCCAGATGTATGGAAAATTTAAAGGTAAAGGGAATATTTTAGAAAAAACAGCCATACGAGAATTACAAGGATTGGGAATTACAACTGATATGGCTAATGATATTATTACGCAAGCTGAAAAAACAGGAGTATTGGGACGTGGCTGGTATGGTGGAGATATAGAGACAACTATTGAACAATCTTTAAAAGGCAGTGGAATAATACAAAAAGGAATGGCATTTGGCTCAACGATAGAAAACAATGCGCGATTAGCTCATTTTTTAGATAGGGTTGATAAAGCAGGTATGTTAAAAAGAGGAATGTCTATATCGGATGATGTAGCTTTAAAATCCGCTTCTTCTGTAAAAAAATATCTTTTTGATTATGGAGATTTGACGGCTTTTGAAAAGCAAGTAATGAAACGGTTAATGCCTTTTTATACTTGGACACGTAAAAACGTGCCTTTGCAGTTAGAAAATATATGGACACAACCGCAAAAATTCGCTCTTTTATCCCCTATGTTAAAAGTTAGAGACCCTGAAGAATTATTAAAACTTAAATATGCAAGCCCGCAGTTATATGAAAGATTGCCTGTGGAATTGCAAAGAACTACCAATACTATTACTTATGTTCCATTAGAAGGACTTATACCTGCTGGGGATTTGGTAAAATTAGGCACTTCAATGCAAGATTTATCAAGAGGGGAAATGCCTGATTTTTTTGTTGAATTATTATCTCCTTATTTGCGTGCTCCTATTGAGATGAAAATGAATAAAAGTTTTTACTTTGAGAATGAGATACAAAAATATGATAAAGAAACACAAGAACTTTTTAGAATAGATATGCCTGTTAAAGTAAAATATGCTCTTACTACTGTACTTCCACAAGCCAGATTATTAAATGAACTAAATAAACTTATTAAGAAACAAACCAGAAAAGAGAATTTAACAGTAGGAGAACAGGCATTTTCACAAGGTTTATCTTCTATTTATAAAGTAAATCTTGAAGATTTGAAAGCCAGGGCATTACAAGGGATTAAACGAAAAATGGATGATTTACAATCAGGGGATTTTTGGGCGCGTAGATACGAAAGAACCAAAGAAGGAGAACGCATTAAAAAGACTTACGAAGAATTAAGGGGGTTAATAAAAGAAATTCGGGGTTATTGAGGCGGCCAAGTATCTGTATAAAAATCTTTATTATCATCAATGGAAGAATTGAAAGGATTAAACCAGTTGTAGCACCATAGAAATAAATAAGCAATAATGACTAATTCACCTAATATAAATAAAATATTTCTTATTAATTTCATAACTAAATTATACCATACCCTTTGTATGGTGCAAGATAAAAAGTTTCAATTAAGTTTTAAGTTTACGACCATCAAAAATTATTTCAGAGGGTTTAACATTATTAGGATTTTTATGAAACCGTTGATGGGCAGAATTGCTTGTAAAAGCCATAAGATTTTGAGGTTTATTATCACTTGTGTTTTCGTTAAGATGATGAGTTTGTTCTTTAAGCAAAAGGTAACGACCTATATGTTTTTCTACAACAAGGCGATGTTTAAGAACATAATTTTTATTATTATGAAAAGGATGCTTAGGTTTATAAATATAAATATACCCATCCTTATCTTTAGTTTTTCCTCCTTTCCAATAGGGATGATTTTTGCCTTTAAAGTGTTTACCAAAAAAATAATTGTTTTTACCAGAAAATTGAGGACACTTTTTATTTTTACTCCAAGAAACTCGTCCTTTAAGAGCTTTACTGATTTTATTCCTATGTTTTTTAGTAAACTTAATGCCCATTATTTTTTCACTGTATTTTTTAACTCTTTCGTCAGTTTCTTTAGTAAGTCCTTTGTTCCAAGATGGTTTACCTTTAAAATTTTGTTTAGCCAGTTTTTTCGAAATATCAATATGATATTTTGTTCTTTTATAAATTCCTTTAGGCATACTTGCCTCCAATTAAAAAGGGCAGTTTTCAGGTTGCTAACAAAGGCACGGTTAAGTGTCTTTACCTTACTAACTGCCCAGATTAGACAAAAAAAATCCGCACCATTGTTAGCAACTATTATTATAACGTCTATTTTAATAATGTCAAACAATATTTATCCGAGCGAACTTCCTCCGAATAAAGCCAGACAAATTCATACCGATACCACTAATTTTACAGGTAATCTTTCCACTGCTGATACAGATATTCAGAAATCCCTTGATACTATAGATAACCTTACCATTAATAATGAATCTACCACTGTTTCTGATACTACAACTATAAATCTTACTCTTACTGGTTCAAATGTTACAGCTGATGGTTTATATACTGCAGGAGACGCTTTAACTCTCACTGGAGCTGATATAGATTTTGACGGTGGCACTACTCCAGGAGGCGAACTTGGTGGCACCTGGGCATCCCCCACCATAGACGATAGTCTCGCAGTCTCTTCCTGGAACTTAACCACTCCTACCTTAACTACTTCTGCTACAGTAACAGACGCCTTTACATTAGGACTTGGCTCTGGAAAAGGACTTATCCAATTTGATGATGAGGCGACTGATTTTATATCTTTTTCTAACTGCAATGTCGGCATCGGAGAAGTCGCTCCAGCCTATACAACAGAAATCACTGATAATTCCGCTACCCCTACTTTCGGTATGTCCGATGACGATATTACTCACGGAGTAACTACTCTTGCATCAACAGATACCTTTGCTCATTTAACCTCAATTTCATCTACCGTAGGTGGATTACAGGTTACAGGATTAGCTGACGCAACAGGTATAGCTTTAGGGCTTAAAGGTGTCCAGTCATCTGACCCGACAGATACCACGCCTGCTATTAGTTTAATCGGAACTAAGGCCAGTGGCACAGGAGTGCAGGATTTGGCTTCAACGGAGACAGTGTTTCAAGTAGGAAATAATGATAATTCTACTAAAGGAATAACTGTATTAGGAAGCGATAATGTAGGCATAAATGACACTACGCCAGGAGCCAGATTAACTGTTACAGGAACTGCTGGAACAACGCCTTTATCTATATCAGACCAGAGTTATGTTAATTTAGCAAGTTATGAAGAAGGGGACGCCTATGTAAAAGGCAATTTAGTTAATGCTTCATCAAGCATATTTACTTCTTTAATCCCGACCACTATAACAGCAATGCAGGGGATAAATATAGATGGAGCGGATAACTTACAATATACAAGAGGAAGCTTATTAGGCGGGGACGGGTCTGGAGTAGTTTATGAAAACTTTGACCCTCATCAAGGGACTCTTGAATTTTGGGTGAGACCGAATTGGAATGGGGATGATGGGATATCGCATAGAATTTTTGAAACAGGGGTTTCCGCTACTAATAATTTGATTCGCCTTGTTAAAAGCACTGATAGTCATTTATATTTTACGATTTGGGATAAAGATAGCACAGAACACAATGTAGCATATAATGTAAGTAGCGTTTGGACTGCTGGTAACTGGTATCATATTATTGCTACTTGGGATTTTAAGAATAATGCGATGGTATTATACGAATCTGGGACATTAAGAGATGATACGGGACACGGTTTATCATCAGATTCTATAAATAATGTTGCTTCTACTTTACAAATTGGGCAAGGCATATCACAAACTTACCAATTCAACGGCGTTATCTCTGGCAGGATTTTGAACAGACCTTTGACTTCAACCGAAGTAACCGCTCTTTACGCTTCTGGCGCAGGGCATACGGATACTTTTACTGTTACCCCAGACACGGTCTGGCTCGGAACTTATTCCGACAGCGATGATGACGCGGTGTTTTGGCACAGGGGACAAGTTGTTTCATCTATCAGCACGGTTACACTTACGCTTGGTTCAGCCATAGGACTGCGAAGCTGGAAAAATGGCGATAGAGTTGTGGTTTATGACGATGCAACAACGCCTAATGTTGTGCAAACAACGATAAATAGCACGCCTTCTGGCTCAACCATTGTAGTTACAGATAGTTGCGCCGCAGTTACAGGAACGAATAAATGGATAAGCAAGAATTTAATTGTTGACCCTGGTATGGAACACGCTAACGCCAATGCTTATACCGCTGGTGATGGTCAATCCACTTTAGCCAAAGACGCAACAGTTGTTAAATTTGATACTGATAGCTTAAAAATAACTAACGGCGACGCCACGCAAGCCTTTGCTCGTCAAACCATCACAACTGTTGCTGGCGAAGATTACCGCTTTCACGGCTGGTTTAGAAGTCCTGCCACGCCTAATGGCGCAAGCCAATTAGTTGATGTTGACGGAACTGCGGCATTAGGCATAACTGTAACCCAAGCAGGAGCAACAACAGCGGCTACTTGGTATGAAATTGACTTTACATTTGAAGCGGCTGATACTTCAACAACTATTGATTTAGGTTCTGGGTCTGTAACCAATGCAGAGATTGGCTATTGGGATAATGTCAGCGTGAGGAAGAATTTGGTGAATGATGGAGGGATTGAAGATTATACCGGAACACAAGATGATGGAACTAGTGATACTTTTAATAAGTGGGATGGTGATGGTGGTCAAATACCATCAGGTTCCAAAATAGAAGCTACAGCGACTAAACACTCGGGTAACAATGCTGTTAAAATATATTATGGCGGGACTGGTAATCTTAGAATTTTCCAGACAGTTAATATTTCGGCTTCTACTTGGTATACAATTAGTTATTGGGGAAAGACAGATGCATCTGGAAGAATAAGAAGTCCCATTGTTTCTTCACCAAATTATCTTCAAGATGACGGATTAACATGGTCCGCAATAAATAACTATGTTGATGCGTTAGAAATAGGAAATAATGTCAGTTCTTATACCAAGAAATCATTCACCTTCAAAACACCGGTAGGGGCCTCAACAATTAACATATATTTGGGTTATCCAGATAATAGTGGAACAAGTTACATTGACGATATCTCCCTGGTAGAACTTGACCAAGCGGGGCCGACGACGGCAAAGGTAGCAGCAGCAACTTATCCTTATGGGTATGTAGGAATTGGAACAGCTTCACCTGAAAATCTTTTAGAAATTCAAGGTGCTGAAAATTTAGACGCAGTTTTGGTTTTAGATGCTGATGACGGGGATGATAACGCTGATACCTGGACGATAGAGAGTGAAGCGGCAACTAATAATTTAACATTTAATAATCATACGACAGAAATAGCAACACTATCAAGCGGCGGAAATTTACAGATAGACGGTGATTTAGATATTGACGGAAACGATATTGATTTGGGAGACGCAGGCGGATTTAGCGGATTAAAGTTTGTGCCAGCGACAACTACTTTAGATGTATATATAGACGGAGTTAAAATCGGACACTTTTCAACAGACGGAACTTATACTGATGATGTTCCTTAAAGGGAGAAACTATGAAAATTTTGTTAGTATTATTATTTTTATGCGGAGCTTGTTACGCACAAGAATATACCTACGAAGTAGGAGACGAGATTAAGGAAATAAAGACACAGGTTATTACAGAGGAAACAGAAGTTACCCCAGAAAAGTTAAGACAACTTGAGGAATTAAAGAAAAGCGAGGAAGCTGACATTACACAGGCATATAATTCTTATCTTGGAATTAAGGAAGAGCGAGAAGCGGAAATTGCCTTACTTACAAAACGGATTATAAATATCAAAAGTATATTAGATATACAGGAGCTTAAAAACGAAGAGATAGTTTTAAAAGAAGATGAAGCTGCTGCATTACAAAATTATAACTATATATTTACTGAAAATACTATAAAAATAAATAATATAAATACACTTATAGAAAAAGAAACAGATGAAATAGTTTTAGAACAATTAAAAAATCAGAAATTTATGTCAGAATTAGAATTATCTTCTGCAGAAATATTTTATAACGACATCGTTAATAGATTATCTGAAATCGCTAATAAGATACAGGGTATAAATGAATTGTTATCATCATTATAGTTGAGGTGGTATATGGGAATTATTACGGGAGATTTAAAACCATTAGAATCGACTTGGAAAGGTTATCTGCCTATTTTTGGGCCTGTGATGACTGTCGTAGGATTTGTCATAGCCCTGACTATTTTTGCTGAAACAGCTAAAGCCACTAATCATCTTGCCAGAGATAATGGAAAAAGAGTAGATATATTAGAGCGCGCAGATATAGTTAGCAATAATAGACTAAATAATTTAGAGGATTTTCGCAAGGAAATAACAATAAAATTAGATAGTTTAATTGAAGGGCAGAATAATACTAACATAAGGTTGACAAGGATAGAAGGAAAACTTCCATTGTGAAAACAAATGTGAAAACAGACGACAGAGAAGAATTGATAAAAAGGTTTGCATATAACTTTTGGCAAATCCGCCAGCGTTGTGGGTTGCAGGGAACCGCCGAGCAGGATTATAAAGACGGTGAAGAAGCATACGAAAGTTATCATCATCTTCACGAAATGATAGATAGGAGAAAATTATAAGGTTATGTCAAATCTTTTAAGGTGGATTAAATGTAAACTTGGTTTTCATACTTGGATAGAAGTGCCATTAAAATATAATAAACATATTGAATGTGCTTGGTGTTCAAAATGCCGTTAGCTATAAAAATAGTATTATATATAACTATTATACTTTTAATATATATCTTACTTAAAGGAGATATGAAGTGATGTTAAAGCAAGGGGACAGCGTCTATGTTTATTCTAATAGTTTAATTTCAAAAATGATAGTTTGGGTTAGCAGCGGAGGTAAACACACAAAAGATATTCCCTCGCACGAAGCAAGAATAAATAAAATTATAGACGATAAAGCAGAATTGATAGAAGTAGTATTTTCAGGAAAGAGATTATATAATCTTGAAAATTATATAAAACAAGGTTGTCAGATATGGATAAAGCGGGATGATATGTTAGATAATGCCAATGCTATTGTTATGTTAAATTATTTAAGGAATTTGGAGGTTAAAGGGTATGACTTCGGGTTAATATGCGGATTTTTAGCAAGATTTACATTGCGTAAAATATTTCCAAGAAAATGGAATTTTGATTGGATAACTAAAGTATGGGACAGCCGGATAGCTTTTGTATGTTCAGAATTTCAAAATGCAGGAAGAAGATATATGTATATGAAGATTAAAGAAAATGAAACGCCTTATGACAACTTTAGGAAAATACCTGCCGAAGAAATAACCGAATACAATATACCTACTTAATAAGAAATTCAAAACCACATTTAGGACAAAGGCAAGGATGCCAATTTTTATTCTTAACAGTAAGTATTAAATTTTCAGGACGATTATCGTCTCTAATACCATTTTTATGATGAACAATTTCCGAAGGTTTTAAATAACGTCCAAGTATCTTTTCCATTACTAATCTATGTCCAAGAATATATCCGCCATTAAAAGTAGAAGGATGGTCAGGTTTATACATAAGAATATACCCATGACTATCTTTAAATTTACCACCTTTCCAACAGGGATGTTTTTCTCCTTTGGGTTTAGGATGAAATTGACAATATTTTTTTTGGGCTATACTTAAATTTTTTTTATGTTTTTTAGAAAACTTTTTATTTCTGAAAGTTCCAATACACCCCTTTTTAAATTCTGTTTCAGGAGAAACGTGAAAACCCTTTGTAATTCTACCTAATTTATCACGCATAATTATCTCCAATTAAAAAGGGCGTCTTTCAGGTATCTAAAGGAAATACAGTTATATATCTCCACCTTACTCAACGCCCAAGTTAAACATAAAAAATCTGCATTCCCTTTAGATATAAATAGTATACCATTTTTACTAAGAAAGTCAAGAAAAATACCCGCTCAAGAGATAATGAGATATAATGACTAATGCACTTCTGTCCATTATGTATCCTGAATTGCCTGCCTGTTCTGCATCTATGGATTACTTATTATCATCACGTCCTATATCCTGCCCATTTAATGCCTTATTATCCTCATCATTGCCTGTTAGGACTGTTTTATAGGGGTTTAAATTAGAAGGAATGAATATAATAAGGACTGTTTTATAGGGGTTTAAATTAGGTGGAGGAGTTTTTGTAAGAAAATAACAAGGAATGAATATAATAAGATAAATTATTAACCAAACTTCAGGGAACTGAAAATACTTCTTTAATATTTTTCGTAGTTTTTTATCTATTCTCATATATTACCTCCCGAAATTAAGGTTAGGGCTTTAAATTGAGGGATTTGATCTCCTTTTTAGCATATCCTTTTTAGGAATAGCATTTAATGCCTCTTATAGCTTATTAGAACGATTATTTTCGCTTAAAGTCCTTACCCACGCATTTTAGGCATTTCCCTTACAAAGTGTTAAAAATAATAAGTGCCTTAAATCGCATTTAAACGCAAAATTCACCTATTCCACATATTTATACTCACATCCTACATTATTTTCCCTATCAAATCGCTTACAAGTGGCATAATCTATACAACTTACGCAACTTAATACACTTTCTATATGTTTTCTATTATGGTCAGTAGTTCTATGCCTTTTATCTTTACTGAACGCTTTAAAGGTCTTTTGGTAGTAATCTTTAAAGTAATTTGACCTACTCATCTTACACTTCTTTAGTAATTGAATACTTTATAATCTTTGTCCAGAGATAATCTTTAAAGGGTGTTATATTCTCTTTCAACGCTTTATCGCAGCAGGAGCGGATATGTTTTAGCTTATTTTCTGCCTCGCAAGTATTCCTAAACATAGCCTTTACTGCTTCAGGCCATATTAATCCTTCAATATCAAATTTCTTTTTTTTAAGGCACACTCGTATAAAATCTGCGTCAAATGGCGGAATTACTTCTATTGTTACTTTCTTTACAGCAGGAAGTTTTATATCTGAAGTTTTAAAAGTCATTTTTTAATCTTCCCACCAGCCGATCCATCGTAAAATTACCATTCCTACTATGCCTACTGAAATGCCTAAACATATCCAAAAAAGAATAGGGATAGTATCTAATTTAAGTCTTATATCATCAATTAGTCTCATATAAGTAGTATAATTCCCTTGCATCTCACCTTTTCCATATATTGCTCTCATTGTATTAACTATGATGTAAAATGAGGTAACATTTAGGAATAGGGTTACCATACACCATAATAGCATTAGTCTATTTTTCATATATTTTGTATAACAGCTCATAGTTCTTGCGGATTTCCTGATAATCTGTGTTTCTAAATCTATTATCTATTATTTGCTTACCAACGCCAAATTCATCGCCGCTTTCAAATAACTGTTTATACCATAGGTTTTTAATAAGCCATATCCAAAAACTGTCATAATTAGGCAGAATATCGGTTTTCTTATACTGTAAGAAATTTTTTGCTATATCAAATGTATTGCTATATACTTTTTCATAAGCAAGGATTATTATTTGTTCTTTTTTATAAACATCTAAAATTTTATCTCTTTCACTTACTAATACATTTTTTGTATTAGCGCACCCGGATAAAAATATACAAAGTATTATCAGCCAAGTCATTTGTGCGTCTTCCTGTAAAATTCCCTTTGTTTCTCTGCGATTTTACTTAATTCATCCTGAATGTAGTTATCAAACTTATCTTTTGGGATTTTGTTAACAGTTTCCTTTATCATTTGGACTTTGCCATAACGTCTGCCAAGATTAAAACTCATCGCAATGCAGGCAGTAACTAATAAAATTAACAATACATAAATAAATAGTTTCATAGTTTATTCTCCTTTGGTTTGACATTATAACCCCTTTCTTTTCCAATATTGCACTTCTCATAGTTTATTCTCCTTTGTCAATAGTTTTTCACTATATATTCACAAGGAAAAGGCACTCCACATACTATACAACATCCGTGAAACTTTCCATGAGCAGGGTCATGTTCAGTGCCACAACAAGCCCTATGAGCAGTAATTTGAGCTACTCTTTCATTAATATCCAACTCTACTTTATCCTGTCCCGCTAATTCTCTTCTTAACCTAACATTTTCTTTTTTAGCTTCGCCAGCGGATTGCAGGCGTTCTTTTATATATTCATAAACTCTTCGTGGATTATCTGCAAATTCAGAACCCATAGGAGTAAGTTCTTCATATTTCTTTAGATAATTATCCTTTACTGGAAAAAATTCTAATTTTGTCATCATTTTCTCACTCTCTTGGTTTGACATCTCTTCCTCCCCATATTCTCTAATGTTTTTAATATTTTAGCAGTCATAGCCATTGCCATAGCCATTGCCATAGCCATTGCCATAGCCATTGCCATTGCCATTGCCATAGCCATTGCCATAGCCATTGCCATAGCCATTGCCATTGCCATTGCCATCGCCATTGCCATAGCCATTGCCATTGCCATAGCCATAGCCATCGCCATTGCCATAGCCATAGCCATTGCCATAGCCATAGGTTGTTTTTGCTTCTTCAAAGTTAATTGTTCTTTTTGTCATAAATTCCTTTCTGCAGGTCATACAACTTTTGTTTCTTCTTTCATAGTGCAATTACAGCTCATTTTTCCACCCACTTTCATTACAGTCCACCATTGCGACTACTGTTAAATAATCAAACTGGACAAGACCATTGCATTTATCAAGCTTAGTATCTTTTGTGGGTTTTAAAGCTATTTCCCCAAGACCCTTAGTTGTTCCCCAAGACCTGATAACCGAAGCATTGTGAAGTTTGCAGTCGCTGCCATTTCTTTCAAATCTTCCTACCATTATCCAGCCACGCTGTAATATAACTATCTTAATATCTCCGACTATTTCTTGTTGATTAACCATATCTTTGCAGATATAGTCAACGCCATTGATTTTTACTTCACTAAATGTCTGTTCCATACTACACTTCCTTTCTGTGCTATAAGCACGGTTAATGTTTTTAGGTGGTTAGTCATCTAATCCCGCCTTTTAGTATCTTTTCAATACTAATATCCTCTTTTATAGTTTGCCCAATATCATCAATAGGGTTACATTTCTTTTTAGGCTTTCTTGGCTCATCTAACAAATCCCTGATTTTGTCTTTGGGGATAAGGTGTAATTGCCCATGAGCAGAAAAAGCTATAAATGGGTCTAAATCTTCTTTTGTGAGAACTTTACATCGTCTTAAGTGGTTAGTCATAGTTAAATAACCTCGATAGTTTTCTTTAATAGTTCAATGGTATTTTTATATGCCTTCGTTAATATTTCAGGAGAAAGGGTGTCGTCATAAATATTCCCTGTTCTCGCCATTCCTGCCATAGTTATATCTGCAATTCTTTCCATAACATCAAACAAGTTTACACCATCAGGACATTTATCATTAAGATGATGGCGTTCTTGTAAATGTAAGTCTTTAAACCAGTGCATCTTTTTAAATTCTCCAAGATTTCCAGACTGAATAAGGGCAAAATCTTTATGAAACTCGTCTATATTAGTTAATTTTGTCCAGTCGTGATTTTCTGCTGCATCTAAAAGTATTTCTCTCATCCACTCAATAGCATTTTGGACATCTTTAATATGTTGCTTAGACTGTTGGTATAGTTCCTCTTTAGAAACTATTTTATTTGCACTACGAGTATCTGCATTTTGTGAACGATTAACTTTTATCTTCATACTCTCCTCCTTCTGCGTTTAGAGTGGGTTAGTATTGGTTAACTCCACTTTATATTTCGTAAGGCTTTAATCAATTGAGAAGCTCCCTTTTCTGTAAGTGACAAACATATTTCAGAGCCTTCGTTATCAGAATTATGTCCATATATTCTTATGCCCATTATTTCAGCCCAAGAACCATCTTGAACATGAAATTCCCTATTGTATAAATCTTTACCCCTACCATAATATAATAATCCTCTTTCCTTATTCGCCCATTTAGTCATACACCTCCTTTCATTATGCCATCGCTTTCATACCTTTTAATTCTTCTTTATCCTGTCCCGCTAATTCTCCTTTTTCTTTAGATAATTATCATATTCTTTAATTCCTAATTTGATATATAACTTTTTCATTCCATCATTTAAAGCAACAGTTCCGCCAAATCTTTTACCTTGCAATTCATAATATTTTTTAGCTTCTGTTAATAATCTTGTAGCGTGTCCTTTTCCTCGTTCCTTACTTTCTATATCATATAAAGTAGCCCAGTCATCTCCTACTCCAAAATGAGCAATACAAGATTTATAAATCCATTCTTCTAAGGGCATACCTAATATATTTACTGTTTGTATTTCCATCTTCTACACTCCTTATGGTATATGCTATACTTGGTTAATAGATCCCAATGTGTTCAGAGTGGGTTAGCATTATAAACAATCTTTTCTTCTGTATCTGTTTTAACTCTTTGGACATTTAACTTTTTCCGCAATTCGTTTATTATTTT
>Ga0180732_1001223_pt1 | contig 16677 bp, 17 predicted proteins | sample KR11_01MetaG_FD_148674 | JGI IMG/M metagenome (GOLD analysis project Ga0180732, IMG submission 148674) | Groundwater microbial communities from the Olkiluoto Island deep subsurface site, Finland - KR11_0.1 MetaG | ecosystem: Environmental > Aquatic > Deep subsurface > Groundwater | place...
TTTTCACCTCCGTATAAATACGGCCGATCATGTCTTCCCCATGACTGGATGGGATACCCCTCATCCGATCGATTTCTTAAAAGCATACTTTCAAGGCCAAAAAAGACGGTTTATGACCATTTTACAAGGTGGTTTTATATTGTTTTTGTTATATTGCTTTGTTCAGACCCCAGGGCCTATCTACCGGTAAATTTCGGGGATCGTTTTTCCATAAACGATCGAACGCCTTCTTTAAAATCTTCGCTGGCAAACAACCCGGACAGATGAACCATCAAGTGATCGACCGCTGTATCAAAGGTTTCATCCATTCCCATGCGCATCATCCGCTTCGTGGTCTGCACGGCTACAGGAGCATTTTCGGCAATTTCCCGGGCCCATTGCCTGGCTGTCGGCATCAACTGATCGTCAGGCACGACGGTATTCACCAGACCCATTTCCAGGCTTTCCCGGGCGTTTAAGGTTCGACCGCGATAATAGATTTCAGCCGCTTTTCCCCACCCGATCAGACGGGGCAACAACCAGGTGCCGCCGCTCTCAGGCACAATAGCGCGCTTTACCATGACAGCCGCCATTTTTGCACTTTCAGCGGCAATTCGCATGTCTGCGAGCAGGGCCAGATCCATTCCATATCCGGCAGCGCCTCCGTTAACAGCGGCAATAACCGGTTTATCCAAATTCCACATCACGGTTATGGGGGCGTTTCGAATGCTGAACAATTGTCTGGGCTGATCGCTGGCAGCACCACTTCCGATTCCACTCTCCCGGGAGTCGACCAGATCAAGGCCGGAGCAGAAACCACGACCCGTTCCCGTCAAAATGATGACCCGGATTTCAGGATCTTCATTGGCTTCCACCAACTTCGCAGACAGCTCTTTCAACATGGGACGGCTGATGGCGTTCAATCTGTGGGGCCGGTTCAGGGTAAGGGTTAATATGTGCCCCTCCTGGTCAACCAACAGTTCTTCGGTGTTTGATTTGCTGATGGTCATGATGTTCTCCTTTCCGTAATTTAATTTTAAATAGGGTTCAGTTTCCAGTCAGATAATCCTGGCCCATACGGACAAACGCGTCCATGACCAGCCAGGCCCTTGCGCCGAAAACGATGTCGTCCCGGCGCAACAAATCCGACACCTCCTGCCGATCCATCAAAAACACTTCTATATCCTCTGAATCCTCGTTCCTGCTTGTGCTGGGCACCCCCTCGACTTCGGCAAATATCATGGCAATCGCCTCATCCGTAATGCCTGCCGAGCTGAAAATGGCCGGGCTGTGACGGTAAATTTTCACCAGATCCAGACCGGTCTCCTCGTGGAGCTCCCGCCCGGCCGTCTTCGCAAGATCTTCGCCGGAATCAAGAAGTCCGGCGGGAAAACCGTGCTGGTATCCCCCGATGGGGATACGGAACTCTTTAATTACCGCCAGTTTCTTTTCCTTCAAATGATACGGAACAATGATCGCCGCATCAGGGCGCTGAATCCTGCCGCTGATACATTTGGGCTGCTCTGCCCGCGTAACCATCTGCCAGTGCTTGGTGTTGCCTCTTTGATCCTCGTAAGTCACTTCCACCAGGGTCACGAATTTGCCTTTGTTGATAACGGTTGAATCAATGATTTTCACATGACTATCCTATGGGTTATGGGGCCTTCCGTAGTTCCTTAAGGTCGGCCCTTTTTGCTCAAATTTCAACTTATTTAATGAAGGGTCCCCTTCACTCGACCCGAGAGTTCCGATCATGACTTTTTAGGGGGGCGGAGGGCAAAAGCACAAATAGAGGCACCCAGGGTAAGGACGATAGTGTAAATAAAGGCAATATCATAGCTGTGTGTCTTATCGTAGATAATACCTGATAGCACGGGAACAGGGGCGCTAAACAGGACCCCAAAGAATGTCAAAAACCCGGTAATGGATGCAAATGCCGTGGGTCCGAAATAATTACCTAAAATCGTCGGAAACATGGGAACCATTGAACCGAAACAGAAACCGTAAACAGATGAGAAGACAATAAGGATGGCTATGCTCTCCGGAGCCTTCCAGATACCGATAAGGGATATCCCCATACCTGCCAGTGAAATGGCAAGAATCCGACTGGGCTCTATTCTATCTCCCAGGTATCCCATGGGAAAACGTGCAAGGCCGCTAAAGAGAATCAAATTAGCGATAACTGAAGCAGCCTGCATCATAGTAAAGTTTAAGTCGGTCAAGTGAAGAACGCCGTGAGTGGTTATCAGATAAATGGCACTTCCCTGGGATATCATGCAGATGGCAAGAAGATATACGGCCGGCTTTTTAATGACTTCTTTGAGAATCCATGATTCACCGGTTCGATAAGTTTTGGGTGTTTTTGTTTTGATTTCACTGTCTATATCGGATTTAATTTCAGGGTCAATACCATCGGGAAATTGGTTAACATCGACTGGTTTATTTTTAATAAAAAAAGTGACGATCAAAGCACACACACAAAAACCTCCAGCGGTTAACCACCCGGTTTTCCATGTGCCTGTTTGCTGAATGATATAGGTATATAAAGGTGCCGCAACAAATCCGGCAAGTGCTCCGCCGGAAAGCACTATGCCCAGAGCCATGCCTCTTTTGATATTAAACCAGTATGTTATTATCGTTTGGATGGGAAGGGCACCACCGAATGAAAATGACAAGGGCATGATGAATCCCCACAAGACAATCCACTGCCAGAGCTGAGTGGTTACTGTTCCCAGCAAGCACATGGCAACAATCCCAACAATAACCCCGGCAACCATAGTTCGCTTGGCGCCGAATTTTGCGATGGCAATGGCAACAAAGGGGGCAAGAACCCCTAAGGAGATTGCCCGCAAGGTGTGAGCCATAGAGGCGGAACCCCGGCTCCAGCCGGTGGCTTTAATCATTTCGGGAAAAACAACAGTAAATCCATAAAAAACAAATCCGTAAATCGATCCATAAATGATAAAGAGAAGAACCAGGTTGATCCATCCGAAAAAATCGCTTTTGGGTTGAGTGGGCTCAGGCATTTGGCATTTCCTTATACTTCTTTTAGAGTCATGTTATTTTTCACTAAATTGAGCGTTTCAAAATTTCGACCATGAGAAATGTTTCATACCGAACCTGATCCGGCATCCATGGCCTTTCTGGATTCCGGCCTTCGCCGGAATGACAAACCGTTGAGGTATTTTGTTGCCGGGTTAATAGCTTGGTTCGATCCCAGTGCCCTTCTTTTCCCCTTACAGGCTGGGGTGTTGGGGCGGCCGCGCAAAAACCATGCATGCAAGACCCGCTAATAGCGAGAGAAATGCTATTGAAAACGGCACCATATAGCTACCCGAATAATCATAGAGGGCCCCGGCAAGGGGAGCTCCAATACTGCCGGTAACCGCAAAAAAACTGACAAATCCGATAATCTTGGGATAACTGGTTGCCCCGAAGTATATGGAGAAGAGTGCTGTATTGGCTACAACAAAGGCGCCAAAACCGATCCCGAAGACCGTTACATACAGGAAAGCCATGGGCAAGGACCGGGTTAATAGGGCCAGGGCCATGCCTGTTGTCATCACGACAAAAGCACAAATTGCCAGAAACCGCATATTATATCTGAGTCCTAAGAGTCCGACGGCCAGCCTGCCGATGGTACTCGTTCCGGGCAGCAATCCCAAAGCTGTGGCCGCCACACTGGCGCTGATACCCATATCTACCAGAAAAGCGACCTGATGCGTCGCCAGCATACTCATGGCAAACAGTTGAATCGTTACAGCAATTAGTATCAACCACAAAGATGGCGTGCGAATGGCCTGCCTGAGTGAGAAATCCACCGGTGTTGAGTAAAGCCGGGAAGTAGATGGTGCAGAACTACTGTTCTCCAGCTCCGGGTTCATGAGGCCGTCCCGAACCTGCCCTAAGTCTTCCGGCTTATTCCGGATAACCAATCCGGGTATAATGACCATAAATACAAGCGTAACGGCGAACATCACGCCATATCCGCCTCGCCATCCCACACGCTGGATGATTGCCATTATGCCGGGAATCAGGAAAAGCCCCCCGAGGCCGCCGCATGTAATGACAATGCTTAATGCCAGGGATTTGTTCCTGTTAAACCAGTTGTTGGCGATTGTGGTGGTAGCGATGAATCCGCCAAACCCGATTCCGATCCCGATAAGGACACCGTAACTGACGTATAATTGCCACATGCGGGTATGAAAGGCGAGTAGAATCAAGCCTGAAGCAGCCAAAAGATTCCCTAAAACAATGGCAGACCGGGATCCATACTTGGTGATAAAGATGCCGGCAAAAGGGCCAACCAGGCCACCTGACAACATCATCGCCGTATATGCACCGGATACCGCACCCCTGCCCCAGTCAAACTCCTGGCAAATAAAAGGCAGAAACACTCCAAAAGAGTACAACAGTACCCCGCACATGAGAAAATATACCAGTGCTGCCGCAGACAATGTTATCCAACCATAGAAACCGCTTTTACCCTGCATAGTCGTTTCTTTATCTCCTGTTTATCGCTTGTTCTGGAGAAGCTCGATACTTGTATTGTCCGGGGCTTCAATAAACGCGATTCGCAGGTTTGGATTGATATCTACAGGATCAAGTGTAAATATGACGCCCTTTTCCTTCAGCCCCTTGCAATAAGCATCGAAATCTCCTTCCACTTGAAATCCAAAGTGATCCATACCCCACTCAAGACCCTGTTTCGCTTTGATTTTCTCACCCGTATTCCGGCCACGGATAATGAGGACAATACCCTTGAATGTTACGACAATTGAGGGTGCCTCAAGTGCTTCCGGACCACCAATGATTCTGCCACCGAGCTTGTCTGCATACCAGGATGCGGCAGTTTTCGGATCTTCACTGATAATGTGATTGTGATGGAACGCAATGGTTGATTCTGACATGGATATATTCCTCCAAAAAAGTGGTAATTGTTGTTTGCTCAATCCCATAAAGCAATCAGAGCATGGTTGATGGGATCAACCGTTCATGACCCCTTCATTTTTGCGATATTTTTTCTACCTAATTTGAGCGATTTTCGAGTTTGCCGCAGATGCAAGGAAAATGGCATTTCGCTATAGTCGCCTATGCGGGATGACATTTGACACAGCAGATGCGGTGAAATCGGAAATCCCGAAGGGTTTCAAAATTTTGACAGCTAAAAGGTTTAAATCCCATAGGATCATAAAACATTTTTCAGGTTCGAGATTTTGAAACGCTCAATTTAGGTTCTATATTGTTGTTTGTTTAGTCTGGTCCGACAAGCATTTTCATATAAGCCCTTAAAACACTGAATCTCTCCATAGTCAAGACACGACCCTTCTGTTTTCGATTTGCATCAATCCTTTGAAGTTTAGATTATCGAAAAACATGAGTAATCCTGATTTATTCTGTCTTCTGGTGCCTTAAAAGCATTTTTTCGGGGCTGAAAAGATCGGTTTAAGCGGCTTTGGAAGGGTATTTTTTATTTCTTTTAATTATGTTTTTGGTTGGTTCGCTTGGTCCGACCCTGGAGCTCTGGAGCTGCACGGACAGGATACTCATTTAAGAGAACGGGAGCGCAACCATTCAGCCAGAGCAGGCTGATCCATTTCACCATTACCAACTTTCACAAAAATCCTCACTTTTTCTACTGCTGTAGCATGAATATCCTGACCATTTAATATGAGAAAAAGTCTTGAGACGACATAAGCGGTCCGTTTATTGCCGTCTACAAAACCATGATTACGGGCAAGGCCAAAGCCGTATGCTGCCGCCAGATCAAAGATGGCCGGGGTTTCATATAGCAAAAAGTTTTGAGGACGGCCCAAGGCGCTTTCGATTGCCCCCCAGTCTCTTATACCCAGCAGGCCACCATGTTCGGCGATCTGCTGCTCATGGATGGCAAAGACAACGCTTATATCTATCCACTGTGGATTCATCTTTTTGCCAATTCCCTCAGGGCATCACGATCTTCACGCATAATCCGCTCAGCTTCCTTAAACTGTTCCGTGAACTCCTCGTTCAAAGGTGTTATTCTGTACCCTCCATCCGGTGACTCCGTCAGATAAATCACATCCCCCTCATGGGTCTTTAGACTTGCAAGTGCTTCTTTAGGCAATACAACACCTAAAGAATTTCCAATTTTACGTAGTTTTAAAGCAAACATTTGATCCTCCTGAAAATAATTTATTCAAGTTATAACATTTGTTACCACGCTTTTCAATAAAAAACATGGCCCTGTTATTATGGGTCTTTTCAAAGAATGGATGAACTTCATAATTTGAAAGTTTCTCATGCGACTTGTTTCTTAGAACTACGTTTTTGGGGCTAAAAAGATAGGGTTTAGGCGGTTTTGGATGAGTCTTTTTAATATGTTTTAATTATGTTTTTGGTTGGTTAGCTTGGTCCGACCCCGGAGCTGCTGTGCTGCGATATCACCTTAATAATCATTTTATGAGACTTGAACTCGGACGTATTTAATGGTAGCTATTCCGGACATAGACGCCTTGGCAGGAACTGTTTAACAAAAGGTGAAACATGGAAAGCAGCAAATTAGAATTTGAAAAAGCCATTCAACCATTGCGTACACGTATTGACCAGATTGACTCCCAGATATTAAATCTCCTTGCCCAGCGTCAGGAGCAGGTTGAAAAAGTGGTAAATCTCAAAAAGAAGCATCACATGCCTGTATATCATCCGGCAAGGGAGGAAGACCTGATTTCAAAACTAAGGGCCCAGGCTGAAAAAACTGGCCTTGATCCCGACTTTATGGAAGATCTTTACCGGGTTATCCTTCGGCAGTCCCGGGTGAGGCAAACCAACCAGATGGCCCACAAAGGGGTTCGCCCCGATGCCAAGGTTTTGATTGTCGGGGGATCCGGCCAGATGGGTGCTTTTTTTGCACGCCTGTTCATCAAGTCCGGATATGACGTCCGCCAGCTAAACAGCCGGGACTGGGAACGCGCAGCAGAACTGTGCAAAGGGATTGATGTGGCCATCGTCTCCGTTCCCATTGACCGGACCCCGGAAATCATTGATAAACTGGCTCCGTTTTTAGAACCACACACCATTCTTACGGATTTGACCAGCATCAAGGCCCTGCCAATGGAAAAAATGCTCCAGGCGCACAAAGGACCTGTTGTCGGTCTTCATCCCATTTTCGGCCCGACCTCAGGTTCAATGGACAGGCAGATTATTGTGGTGACACCGGGACGGGAGCCGGAGACCTGCCAGTGGCTGATCGATCAGTTTACCCTCTGGGGGGCCGTCATTGTAGAATCCACGCCGGAAGAACATGATTCAATCATGGAACTGGTACAGGCCCTGCGGCATTTTGCAACCTTCTCCTTTGGGCAGTTCCTTCATAAGAGAGGAACAGATCTTGAGCGGAGCCTTGAATTTTCCAGTCCTATCTACCGGCTTGAACTCGGTATGGTCGGACGTCTGTTTGCCCAGGACGGTTCCCTTTATTCCGAAATTATTTTTGCGACAAAGGAACGGCTTGAGCTTTTAAAGGAATACATCCGCTCTATGTCAGATCACCTGGAAATGCTGGAGAATGCAGACAAACAGATGTTCATTGAAAAATTCAACAAAGTTGCCGAATGGTTCGGACCTTTCAGTGAGCAGGCCATGAGGGAAAGTACATTCCTGATCAACAAGCTGACGGAACGTTTCTAAAACCCGCTTCAAAATGACAAAAGGCCTTGTATCATTCGTCATTTCTTTTTGTCGATGGTTAGCTTGGTCCGACCCCGGAGTGGTCCGGAGTGTGGTTTATGTTGATATCTTGACAACCAAACCCATTTCGGTGATACTTTTAAATAATCATAAAGCAAGGTTCCAAGGCACAGGAGGATCAAGCACACACGTACTTGATTCCCCTTTTGTATCGCGTCGCTATGACTTAAAAGGAGAAGAACATGCCCGAAACTTTAGTTGAACAACTCGATCATATTTTTAAACCCAAATCCGTGGCGGTCATCGGCGCCAGCAATGATTATTCCAAGTGGGGCGGGCGGGTATTAGGCAATGCCCTGAGATCCGAATTCAGGGGGCGGATATATCCGGTGAATCCCCGGGGCGGAGAGATTCAGGGGGTTGAAGCTTATAAAGATGTCCGGGATATTCCGGATCATGTGGAAATGGCCATATTCACCCTGCCCGCCGCCCACGTGCCAGCCGCCATGAAAGCCTGTGTGGAAAAAGGGGTAAAAGGTGCCTACATGATTTCTGCAGGGTTTGCCGAAACCGGAGAGGAGGGTCGTAAACTCGAACAAGAAACAGTAAGGATTGCCAATGAAGGCGGTCTACGCTTTGCAGGCCCCAACGGCAATGGTATTTGGACATCCGCCGTCAATCTCAATATTCTCCCTTTTACGGGCATAAAAAACGGTCCCCTTGCTTTTATCAGCCAAAGCGGCACATTTTGCGGTGTGGCGGGGCGTGCTGCTGAAAGCCGCGGATACGGTATGAGCAAGGTTGTCGCCATCGGTAATCAGGCGAATATCACCGCTGCGGATTATCTGGAATATCTGGGACAGGATGAAGATACCAAAGTGATCGGGATGTATCTTGAAGGTTTGAAAGAGGGTCGCCGGTTTTTTCAGGTGGCCAAGAAGGTGAGCCGCACCAAGCCGATTATCATTTTCAAAGGCGGCAGCTCCGATTTCGGCGCCAGGGCCACCCTCTCCCACACGGCATCCATAGCCGGGGAAGAGGCCGTATTCCAGGCCATGTGCAAACAAGCTGGCATCATCCAGGTGCCGGAGATCGAGCATCTCTTTATCATGGCCGAAGCCCTGTGGAGTCAGCCGATTCCTCCGGGAAATCGTGTGGCGGTCATCGGCAACGGCGGTCAATGCGTTACCATCGTCGATCTTTTGGCCTCCATGGGCGTCGATGTTCCGGAATTAAAAAAAGAAGATCAAATAAAACTCAAAGAAACCATGCCTCCCCATGCCCCCATGCCCCAAAATCCCATCGATTATGCGGCAGGGAATATGTCCGGCATGGGAGAAGTGAATGTAGTCGAGACCCTGCTTTCCTTGGATTACATCGATGGCGTTATCACCAATGTTCCCAATACAAGGCTCGATGTCTATTTCCCCTCCCTGGCTGAACAAAGAAAGGCTTCTATTGACATCATCGCCAAGTTTTCTGAACTACCCGAAAAATACAACAAACCGATTATCACCCAGGCCTGGTTCAAAGACGAGCAAACCATAGATTTTTTGAAAAAAGCGAAAATTCCCATATACGATACACCGGCGGAAGTTTCACGGGCCATGGCTGCTCTGATGAATTATTCGAAGATCAAAAAAAGGCCGGAGTAAAAAAATGAGGGGATGAGGGAGGACCCTAATTAAGGTCCCCATTTTTCACTTCATCCAGCAGCATTGGAAAAACTCAGTAAAGATTGAGGGGACAGGACTGGATTCTTGACAGGGCTTTTCAACGTGTCATAAATCCACGATTACTGACAAACAATTCATATCTATCAAAAGTGAAGACGCGAGCCCTTTGATTTTCCGACCCCTTTGCTTTTCTCAAGCAAAGGGGTCTTTGGATCTATATTGTTTGATTAAAATATTGTTCTTGTTCTATTTATTGCGTGTTCGTATTCAAACCTTGCGGATTATCAATAGTTTTTATCAACGCCCAAACACCAAACATTAATATAAGAATCCCAAAAAGATCTAACCATAACGGTTGAAATTGTGGTCCCTCAAGTGCATTGTCAACGACTGCAGATATATCGCTCGTTAAATAATGTGATCCCCAACCCAAGACATTGTTAAGCGAATGGGCTATTATACAGGGAATCAACGAACGTGTAGTAGTATAAAGATATCCTAAGATTATTCCAACTAAAATTATATCAAAGAAATGCAGAGGGTTTAAATGGACAATTGAAAAAATAAATGCCGAGATTAAGATGGCCTTCCTTGGAGAATATCTGCTCAAAAAACCCTCAAGTATAATACCTCGAAATAATATTTCTTCTATTATGGGAGCTGTTATTACAACGAATATAAAACTATTTAAGGGATTGCCAAATAGCTTTAATACATCTCTACTAGAATAACCTGGAATTGTAACGATATGGTTTAAAAGATTACTAATTTCTGACCTTATAATCCCACTCCCTAAGATTAAGGGTATTATAGAAGCTATAAGGATTGGTTTGACTGATTTAAATCTAAGAATATCAGCCCATGTTCTATTTTGTTTTCTACTTACATAGTAGATTAAAATCAAAATAGATAGCAATTGCATGAGTGCTGATGCAAAAATGCTTTTTAGGGGTAGAGAGAAATTACCTCTCTCAGAAAAGGGGATAGTTTCGATGATTACATGTGCAAGCACATATAAAAGCGTTAGAGAAACTGAAATAAAGATATAGACAAAAAACAATTCTAACAGGTTAACAAAAGAATATGGGAATTTCTCTAATTTTTCCATTTTTCCTGTTCAAATGCAAAAATCTGGTTTATGAAATTCATCATTTTAAATTTTCACGAAACAGAACACAAAACTAACCAGCGGCGGATAGCCGGTTCTGCAGTAATATTGCTGCCTAAAAACAATGGATCGTCTGATGAGACAGTAACCTTGACCCCCTCGTCAAACAACTGTCTAATTGGATGTCTGTCCAACGGATCGACTACCAGCAACAGGAAATTGCTCGTAGGACACATGTCAAGGGTGATGCCTTCTCTGGCAAGGTACACCACCAATTCTTGATCCTCAATAGCTCTGACACCATGGGCTATACGGGAGACTCCCAAGGATCGAATAGCATCCCATACGCTTTCGGGGCCTGCCCCTTCGCCTGCATGGGCTCGCAGTCCCAGGCCTGCTTCGCCCCCCGATGTGGAAGTGCGTTTCGGTCTTAGGAATTTGCAACAAGTCGAGTCTCATCTATTTCTTCCTTTCTGACACAAAACGAATAGGACATGGGGTCAAGTCTGCCGTTGACTCTTACTACCCGAGCAAGAGTCAACGGCAGACTTGACCCCTTTAAAACTTTTGCCGTAGACGATAGCGAGTGAATAGCCCGACAGCAAGAAAAAGAGGGGCATGAGTGCCGAGCCATGCAAGTTCCAGCCGACAGAATAGAACAGCGAGTGGAATATCACAATCCACAAGACCAAAAGGCCCCTCATCCCCGTGTGCGCTACCATTAGTCCTCGACCTTTGACCGCGTCTTGTATGGGCGGACGCGCGCCTTGATCATTGATTGGAATGTCTTCTATCAAAAGCCAGCCCTCGCTATTTACATAAAGGCATTATCATTGGCTTGGCAAAAGGCCAACAAAGAGTTCAGATACGGCCAGGAATTCTTCTGAACTCTAAATAGAGGTTTATTATCGATATAATAAAATTTTCTGTAACGCCTGAGCCCTGGCCGTTATTCTGCAACGCCAGGTTGGGGTTTCATTGTATTTTAATCTCAAGCTCAATCTCATGCCTAATTGGGATCCCGTCATTCCCTGTCTGAGGAATCTCCGGCTTAAGCATTCTGGACTTCTCTATAGCATCCCTGTGTAGGGCTACCAGATTAAACCCGATTTTCTGGTAAAAACGCAAAGCTCCTGTATTATCGTTGGTTGTAATAAGCCAGACTCGGCGGCAGTTTTCATGAATGGCAAAATCTACCACCTCCTTGATCAGGGCTGAACCAATGCCTTTTCCAGATTCAATTGAGTCAAGGGACACGATCTCGCAATCTTTTTCCTCTATGTTATAGGTGATAAGGCCAATTGGTTGATTATCGTCCAATGCAATAAAACCTGGAAGCCGTTCAGCATGATAGATTCGCCCGCGCGTTACTATCTCTGAAGCACCCCAGCGCTCCTGGAAAAGGTAACGAACCCAATCCCGGAAATTATCGTGTAATTTTTCAATCTTCAAAGTATCGTCCTGATGCCCAACGGCTTCACGCGCGGCGGCTTTATGCCGTCGCCGTGCAAGCCGTTGTTATTTTATGCTTTAATTAATAGCCTGTTCATTTTGAAGTTAGATCTTTCGATTTAATAATGATAACCAATTGGGCACTCTTCCTTTGATAGCAACCCAAGCACATGCGATTAAAAGAAAAATTCCTGAAAGCAAATTATCCCAAGGTGTCGGCTTTTCTAAGAATATGCCTGCGAACAATGCAGGTATTGAACAGACACAGATAATTCCAGCTAATACTCTGTATGTCACCTTTAGTTTTTGGCTCGCTTCTCTTTGATCCTCAGAAATATTTTCATTATCTGACATTTAATCAGTGCCTAATTTGTATATACCGATGAAGATAACCCTCACCGGCGCTCCGCCGCAGGCGGAGCGTCCGGTGGAGCGTCCGGTGAAGCCGGTGTTGGCTTGCTTTTATAATGGTTTAGATGCCTTAACGATAAAAGTTGTTGGTATCAATTGAGCGCGAGGAACTGAATACCATTTCTCTGGTGCATAATCTTTCTCTCTTGCAATGCTAATGTTTACTTCGCTTTCTATCAGCCGCTCAACAATCAACCCGGCGTCAGTCATTGCATTGATATATGTGGAAAGTTTGCGAGGCTGTAAAACAATTTCTACACCTTTCCACGATGGGTCTATTTCAGGGTTCTCATCAAGGTATGAGCGGCTAAAGAAATATTTCTCGGATTTGGCATCATACTCTAGGCATTGATAAACTGGGTGCTCCCAGCTAAAAACAAATTTACCACCTGGCTTCAAATACGAATAGACCAAAGAAAGAGTGCGTTGCAAATCAGGCGTCCAACCTAAAGAATAAACTGAAACCACCAAATCAAAATAGGATTCTGGTATTCCTGGATTTTCATCCATTGACGCTAAAAACAACTTGGCTGGAATATTTTCTTGGGCTAAATAATCCTTTGTGTATTGAAGTTGTTCTTGAGATATATCAAGTCCCCATAATTCGCTTGCTTGTTTTTCTTTCCACAAGTAATAAAGCGTATGCCCACTACCGCAGCCTAACTCCAAAGCGGGTTTTCCTTTTAGATCGTCAATTAACTGCAATTCTGGCTCAGTAATCGAGAGCGGTCCATATTTGGGCAATGCAGTGCCACCATAAAATTGTGGGGCAACAATATTCCACCCTTTCTGATTGATGGTCAATATATCTTTTCTGGTGATGGTCATATTTTCTCTTTATTACGCGAGGAGCAAGCCAACGTTGCGCTTAACCGGGCGCGGCTTTTTGCGCTCCGAGTTGAAGCGCTGGTTCTCTATTTTTTAAGAATTATTGTAGACATATATTCAGATGTATAAAATTGTTTTATTGTCTCTATTTCATGATCATTGCAACCGACGATTAACTTAATTTCAGTATCTCGTTTTAAAATGTCAACTGTACAGGCAATGGCAATAAGCACTTTATTCTCCAAAGATCCGAGCCATACATCGATTTCATTGCCGTCTCCTCCAGAAGTATTTTTTAAGTATCCATAATCTATTGGAAATACAATCTTTGGGTATTTTGGATGAGACGAACCTTTTGGCCTATCAATTACCATTTCGGATTCGTTTAAAATTCTAATCAATCTTTTCCAAAAAGTGTCCATACTATTCATTGATAGAGAACATATATATTATGCCGTTCGCGGTAATTTGCGGCCATGTTGCGGGTTAAAGAAAATTGGAATTGGCCATATCGCAAAATAACGAGCTGTAATTTAAACAAAATAAGACGTATTAAAAAAGAAAAACCTAATTTGTACTGGATCTTGCCTGAATGGTCCCGATAGAAAACGATTTTGGGATAAGCAATGGCATTCTTACATCATAAAAAGATAGATAAATCAATCATATTTACACCTCATATGGTTAAACATGGGATTAAGCAACTCCCTGTCAGCGTTTTTCATTGGCGGTAAAACCCGGAAAATTATACGTGTTCGTAAGCAGCGGTATAATATGGAATAAAAATATGCAACGGGATAGAAAGCCGTAACGCTTTGAAAATAATTGAAGACCCCATCCCAAGCTTATCTCCTGTTTTGCGCAACCAAGCCCCCTGTGTCAGGGTAGTTGTCATCTCAAATGCTCCGAGTTGAGAAATTGATCGTTCCTGGTGGATGAGAAATCTTGCTGCTCCCAAACCCGCCAGGATCAAAAGATCTACTTTACAATCCCCATATCGGCTGGTAAATTCAGATTCATAGAGGGCGGTATGCGATTAACCGCCTTTTATCCATCTTCGCACTGCCGGTAAAACACTCTGAGGCCAAGGGCTTTTTTGAAGCCTTAAAAAAGGGCTATGCGTCAACACTTTTATAACGATGAAGGAAAGGCTTACGGATTTCCTTCATTCAAAAGACCTATAGAATGAGTATTTTAAAACGATTCATCTTGCTTCTTGTGGTTACTTTTTTTTGTGTGGGCTGTGACCAGGTCACAAAATTCGTGGCAAAATCGGCCCTTGCCGGGACGCATGCCTATTCCTGTTGGGGGGACACCGTGCGCCTGGACATGGTGTACAACGCCGGTGCTTTTCTGAGCCTGGGGTCTTCATTGCCGGAACCCTGGCGGCAGGGTATTTTTACCTTTGGCACAGGAATCCTGGTCCTCGGCACTTTGGTTTACCTGTTTTTGTGCAAACCCGGCCATTTCTCCGAGGTCCTGGCTGTGTCCCTGTTTTTTGCCGGTGGGGTTGGAAACCTTATAGACCGCATAGCCTATGGGGGCCTGGTCGTGGACTTTATAAATCTTGGCATCGGAACTTTGCGCACAGGCATTTTCAATGTGGCTGATGTTACGATTACAGCAGGGTTTCTCATCCTTTTTCTGAGGACATTGAATCGGAAGGCCAAAAACCCCCAACCCTTAGGCTTTTTATCCTAAAGGATTTCTGGTGTCAGATTTGGTATATGTTGGATAAGATCATCGACCCCCGAATCGATTCGCCTTTCCGCATTGGATGTGAATATAACCCGTTAATATCTTATTAAAGACCAAATATATGCTTTACAATCCCCATATCCGCTGTTAAGTTCTCAGGGACGTCCAGAGGCTCAGTTCCACAGCATTTTATCCATCATCCCGCCGGCCTCCGAATCACTTTAGGGGATCTGAAAATGCTAATATACCAAAATCGAGCTGTTTCCGCCCCTACAATGCCGACCGTAAATTGAAAATACGGACACTATAAACGGTATATCAATAATTTCGTTATCCCTTAGTCCCAGAACAATCCATCTCGATCTCTCTGTGCGGGACAATGGATAATATTTCAGGCAGTAAAGTGTCCATAGGCAGAGAAGAGGGAGAGGTAAAGATGGAAGGAAGTTCTCACAGAAAATCAGTTTGGAAAGAATTTTATATCCAATTCCTCGGCATCCTGATGCCTTTCCTAAAAGAATAGGAGTAGCCATGAAAACAAAATACAAAGTAGGTCAAAAAGCATTGGCAATAATCATTACCGTTCTGTCGCTGTTAACATTTAACCCATGTGTATACGGGGGCCAATTTACAAATACCAAATTGGATCTTAGCAATTTGAAGCCGGAGGATTGGATGACCTTAACATTTAATCCCGCGACCAAGGCAACTTTGGGCGTAAGGGCGAATAAGGCTAAAGATGGTATTATTTTTATTGATAACAATAATTACTTTGCCACTGAAGGAGCCGGAGTATTTGCAGGCCGAATGGATAATAAATGGCCAGAGGGAAAGGCCTACTTCGTAACACGAATGAAGTCTCCAAAAGGCATACTTTATAAATACACTGGAATTGTTGGAGTTTGTAAAAATTTATTCTACGAGGGCACGGTCACTGGAAAAGTCGACTTAATGTTGCCGAATGGAACCACTAACAGTTTTTATATAGCCAAGCCGACAATGGGATCTTGTGAAAAGATTATTGAAACAGGAGATTCTGGAGAGAATGTATTTGATATCGAAAAGGATTTTGGAGATGGGCTGATAAAGTCGACCAAATTTGGGGAAGTTGAAATTCTAATAGTAGCAACCGTAGACAATGTTCAGTTTATGCTGGTCGTGGATGAAGGTTGGGATAAGAGTAATTGATACAATTTCCCCCCAATATTTTTTAGCCTGTATTGACCCCTTGATAGGAGGTGAAGGATGATCCGATCCATATTATTCGCGTTAATTATTGGTTCATGTCTGATTGCATTTGCAAGTTGCTCGAAAGAAGCAGACGTCATTGAGAATGAAATCGCTCCCTTCATGTTTAATTTCCCCACCGGCAATTTTTTGTCTGAAGATGCTGACGAAATAGGAGGCGCAACGATCTATGAGGACAAAGGGGTCGTCGCGGAAAGACCGGGAGATGGTTTTAGTGAAAAAAATGTTTTAGGGCCGGAATTGGACGTTGAGCTGAGAGGTGTTTCTCTGTTTACCGGAGAGGGTTCGTATCTCAGGTTTGCTGGAAATTTCTCGCGAGATTACCTAAGCTTCTCGGTGGCATCCCCGGACCAGTATCCCCTGTGTTTTCGAAAATACAAGGGCGCATGGAGATATTTATCGGGAAAAGGAACGGTATCAAGCAACGGGAAACAATATCGGCTGGGTGCAGCAAGAGACACATCCTGGTTCATGCAATGCTTCGCATCGAATGACGATATCATGAGAGAAAAATCCATTCTTGAGTTGACGAGATGGCCTGCTGTTTTGAGCGATCCCCGTATCATCGAAAAATTATTCAGTTGTCTAAGTGACAGCTCTATATTTGTT
>Ga0180732_1001224_pt1 | contig 16650 bp, 22 predicted proteins | sample KR11_01MetaG_FD_148674 | JGI IMG/M metagenome (GOLD analysis project Ga0180732, IMG submission 148674) | Groundwater microbial communities from the Olkiluoto Island deep subsurface site, Finland - KR11_0.1 MetaG | ecosystem: Environmental > Aquatic > Deep subsurface > Groundwater | place...
AAAAAAAAGATAAATTATTTAAGAAAATCGGAGATTATTGATTATATTTAAGAAATTAATCCAAATAAATCTATCCAAACGCCTATCGGCATTTGGGTATCATCTTACGATTGGAAAATACTATTGTAGACCGCAATCATTGACACAATCCTGATTTTATGGTAGCATTTTCTTGTCAGACAAAATATAAATGGAGGTGTTTGATGTGTTCGTTGAAACATGGTTAATAGCAATCAGTATTGCAATAGGAATTGTTTTTTTCTTCCGAATCGCAGCGCTTGCATTCTGGGAATCGCAGATAGAGCGTGAAAATCCATGGGCAAGTGGATTCAAGGATATGTGGAGAGTATGGGTAAAAAATATTCCAAAAGAGGTGACAGCCTATCATCTTGGTCTTGCCGCGGATACGGTAACTGCCGCGATTTTAAATGACATAATTACTATTTCCTTTCTGCTGCTTTGCGGATTGATTGTAGATATTCTGAACATATTTCAGATAATTATGTTGCTTGGAGCTTATCTGCTAATCAAGACAAGCATGATAATTCTTCAGTTTGTTTTTGAAGATTATCTGTGGCACATCTTAAATCCGCGCCAAGATGAATTTGGATTCCATACATTTGCGGAGAAAAAATATCCGTCAGTAAAGCCAATGCCTAGGATTATATCTCGGATTATACCAAGAGCTGAAATTATACCAGGAGAATATATATATGCGATTTTAGCAACAGGAGGATTGACTTTTTTTGCCGGGTTGTTTATAGCCGCTGTTTCCAGAGAGTTATTTTTAATTCTTTGGGTAATTGTTGGCTGGATGATTATTGTTGTTACACTGTTAATATTGACAGCGATTATGACAATCAAAGCGCCAGCATTGCATAAAAAAGCAGCCCAAATAAAAGTATGGGTGGAAAAATATTCAGTAGAAAATGGAGCCTAAAAACGGGTCATACGCAATACCTGTGGAGCAGTATCATTTATCCGTATAGTTTAGAGACTCTAAAGAGAAAGAATTTCTTGTCTCTCACTCCTTTAATTACAGTTCTAAAACCTTTTAATTTTGCGTTGAATGATTCTGCTGAAGCGCTGGTGCTTCTGTTTAGAAAATAATTCAAGATTTTAGTTTCATGCAAACGGATAGATTCAGACGCGATTAGAAATGAATCAAGATTTTTTTCTTCTACTTTCAGATACCATTTGTCTAATTTTTCTTTTGCCTCTAAAATTGTTTTGCCGGTTTCATAAAAAGATCGAAAGAGCATTGAAATATCATAAGCTTTTTTAATCTCGGGAAATTCTTGGAAAAGTATTTCGGATCTTAGCGATTGACTTTCGGTCCATTTGCTTTGCGGCTTGAATAATAAATGCCTGCTTCGGGCTAATAATTGTTTCTTGGTATCGCCGTTTTCAAATGTTTTTAAATAATATTTCTTTTTCTTTTTTCTCGCTTTTTTGATATTTTCATTTTCTTCTTTTATTGCTTCTCTCCTTAGATCAATTCTAATTTCCTGAACGGCTTCGCTCACTAATTGCTGGGCGTGGAAGCGATCAATAACTTGAGTCGCGTCGGGAAAAGCTTTCTCTGAAATCAGTTCCATAGAGCCCGCCATATCTAATGTAATCTCTTTAACCTCGCTCCTCTTCTCTAATGGTATTTTGTTTAAAATAGGGATGATTTCGGATGATTTGGTGCCGTGAATCATTGCAACGAGCGCTCCCTTTCCTCCTTTCGCTTTCTTGTTGGTAATAATTGTGTAGAGTTCTCCGTTTGATACTGATGTTTCATCAATACTTAGATTTTCTCCAATGTTCTCTGAAAATATCAACCGCTCTTCGGCGTGCTCTTTCTGATCCCAATTCCTGAAATCGCTTAAATGATCTTTATATTGTTTTTCAAATTCCTTCACCGGGAGGCGCTGAGACCTTGCGATAGAAGCCAGCGAGCAAGGTTCCTCTTCCGCCGTCTTCTTTTAAAAAATCAGCGAATTCTTTTTCCAATTGGGTGCCGGGAAAAGATAGTTTGATGTCTCGTTTTAATAATTCTTTTTCTCCTTCAACTTTCCAGCGTCGTCGTTTTAAAGTAAGCAATGCTCTTCTTCCCCTAACCGGAAAATCAGTGATTGTAATATCATAAAATCCTTTTGAAATAATTTTCTTATCCTTATTCTTTTCTGTTAAGGGTGGCATGTTTTTTTCTTTCAAGGTAATGCGAATGTTATCTTCGTCTCTATTTCCTTCTGCGATATCAAACCATTCAAATATTCCTTCGGGAAGAAAAAACTCAAAAACAGATTTTTCTTCTATTGTCATAATTATAATTATTAACGAATTAACAATTATCATTATACCAATATTTTAGTTATTACTCCACAGGTATTGCGTATGACCCAAACTATTTCCTTTTAATTCATAAATTTCCCCTAATCTTAGATCAAACCCCGCTCCCTCCGGATTAGTCAGCTCTCTTTCTGATAAATTCTCCACTAATTTTTCTGTTTTTACTAATTCTAATAATCTGTCAACTCCTAAAATCATAGTTTTAAAATTAATGATTAAATTATTTTTTGGATTTTAATTTTTATCATTTTTAAATAGATTAAATTTTATGCCACTCCTCAGAATATTATCACACTTCCTTATATTTTTTATCTTATATCTTTATCTTGTATCTTTATTTTACGTTTTTTCCCAACACTCTCTCGTTTTATTCATAACCTCTTTTGAAACGGCCGTTCCTAAAGAGGTTATATTGCTATTTCTTCTATCAGAAATAATTTCACATAAGGATCAATAGAATTTTCCCTTAAAATAAATTCTGTTTCCTTTTGAACATCGTAGGGGCAAATCCAAATGCTTTGTTGAAGCATTTTATATTTCAAAAGAATAAGCTTTTTTCGCAGTAAATCTCTTAAACACCTTTTCTCTTCGGGAATATCAAAAATTATCATTTGCCATTTTCCATCCGACCTTTTCTTGCCACCTTGTGTTTTGATTTTTGATTTTAAAACTTTTTCCACTCCTTTTTTAGTTAAAATAACTCCTTTGTTCTGTTCTAAATTTTTAATTTTAATATATCCATTTTTTTTCAAACGATAAACAAGCTGGCTGAATTTCTGCTTTGTTTTTTCTCTTTTATATTGTTTTTTTAATTCATAAAGAGAAGGACAATAAACTTCCTTCATTGTTCTGGGGGAAAATATATCAAAAGTTTTATCTAGCTTTTCAGCGTAATCATAGGCATCCAACAAAAATTTTTCAGTAATTGGCAGTTTCATAAAAATAAAAATTATATCAAAATTGCGCAACTTTATTATACACTGATTTCTAAAATAAACATAATAACCTGTTTAGGAACGGCCGTTATTGAAAAGGTTATTGTTTCGTTTTTATAGTTGTTAGTGGTGATTAAGATTGGCGTGTTAAATTATTTCAAATACGCCTCGATCTTCTCCCAAACCAAACGACTTACATCCTCCACGCTCATTATCTTTCCGTCTTTTAGGCAGTTGATTTTTATCCAATTTTTATTTTTTTTGGCAAGCTCCAACGCTTGCTTACGGGCATTTATCAGATGATTTTTATCTTTTTCGTGGATGTCTTTTTTCTTTCCTTTTATATACGCCCGCTTGTCTTTTTTCCCAACCATTTTTTGGCCTATGTTATGCGGGACATCAAGAAAAATAATTAGGTCTGGTTTTGGAATTTTTAAAACATCAAACTCCATTTCCGCCAGCCATTTCAAAAGCTCATCTCTCTTCTTTTTATTTTTTATCTTCCCGCCCTGATGAATCATATTTGCCGAAGCATATCTGTCACACACCACGATTCTGCCTTCATTTATTTTTTTCAAAATATAATCCTTTGATTCCCACCTGTCCAGCGCGTATAAAACAGAAGCAAGATACGGGCTCACTTCATCGGCTTTTCCGAATTCCCCGGATAAATATCTTCCCGTCATTTTCCCAAAAAAGTTTTTATAATATTGCGGGAAATCAATCGTCGCGGTTTTATATCCTTCTTTTTCAAATCTATCCAAAAGCAGCTTAGTCTGCGTCGCCTTCCCGCTCCCATCAATCCCGTCTATCACAATAAATTTTCCTTTTTTGTTTGACATATTTATAAATTATGTTAAAGTGTTTTTAAGGAGGTTTTTACAAATGAAATGGGAGTTTTTTGTGTTTTTTTATTATTTTGCTATCATAATTGGAATGGTAGCAGAAAAAATTGGAGAAAAAATTTATATCTTTTTTTGCTGTATATTAGCCATAGCGCATTATGCTATAGTTAATGCAAAAATTTCTTTAATGGCTGTAATAAATTTTATAGCCAATGCAAAAAAAACTAAGAAAATAACAATGAGGTCAAACTGACCTTGTTTTTTTGTCCAAATCCTTATCCTGCTCGTAACTCAAATTAAGCTTGATCGCCAGCTCAGCTTTTTGGAGCTCTGCGCCCAAATCAAACGCATGAGAAATCTCTGATACTGCATCAGCTAATAATAATTTTCTATACATCATTGTAGCAGCTTTATCTTCTATTCCATTTTGGCTAAATTCCTGTATATATTCGCCTTCAGGAGCGTAGTGTTTTACTACAATATTTTTATTTTCAATGCTAATCAAAAAATACCCTCTAGGATCATCAGCTTCAAATTTTATTTTATCGCCGTATTTTTTCACTATTCCTTCCGCTGTCTGCCATTCATTGTCATAGATATGCGCGCAATTTGAAAAAATTGTCAGCGTTCCCATTTTTTTTGAAAGTTTGTCCGCTATATATTTTTGAACCGTTCTAAGCCCGAAAGCGTTTAAAACCCAGCCAGAAAAAATAGCATGGCTTCTGAAATATGCCGTTAGATTTAGTTCGTCGCCTAGTGTCGTTGCTTGAACTTGTGTCATACACGGAGCTCTTTCAGCTTTATGATCGTTCGTTAAATCAAACATTATAGCAATCGCCGCCCTATCTGTCGGATATTTTTTTAAATAAGGTATTATCACATCTTCCACTTGATTTATTCCCTTGTAATTCCACAATCTCTCTCCATAAGTATAAACTTCATCGCCCTTCTCGCCGCTCATTATACTAGCGGAATATTTTTTTATATCTTCTTCGCTTACCTGCATAAAAGGAAATATTTTAGGATCTGCCGGATTCTCTTCGGTAACTACTGCCGCGATGTTAAAAAGCTCTTTGACATTTCCGCCATACCAAGTCGGGTTTTCAGTTCCAAATTTTAGGATTTTTTTTAAAATATTCAGCCACACGCTTCCAATATACCTGCCTCTGACTTTAAAAACCGATTGATCAGTCGGAAATATTTTTGCTTCTTCCTTTTTAGCGTCCGGAAAGATCTTAGGTTCGGAAAATGGTCTGCCAATAGATTTATAACCGCTTATTTTCTTTTTTATTTCATTTATATCTTGAATGCCGATCAAATTTTCCAGCTTAACATTTTTGCGGACCATATCTATGAATTCTCTTGGAATTTCTTTGTGTATCTTGGCAAAATCACTGCCTATTACTTCATAATCTTCATTAATTCCTTTTTCAAAAAAATCAGCTAAAACTTTTCCGCTGTCGGAAAGTTCCGTTCCGCAGACAATCAAATATCTGATTGACGGCTTGGCTAATATATTTCTAATTATAAAATTTATACCTTCTTTGGAATATAATTGCCCGGCTACGCAAAAAGAATCAGAACTTAATTCGTCCGTGATTTTTTTTGTCGGCGTCCAAAGAGTTGCAATCGCAATCTCGCTTTCCGGATTTCCCAACACAACATTTTCCTTTGAACAAACCGGCCAGTTTATTTCTATATTTTTAGACATAATCATTGTCTTTAATCCATTTCTTAATTTTTGGAATAGTCTCTATGAAATTTTTATGCGTTTTTATTTTTTTCTCAATTATCTCATCCGGCTCCATCCAAACATATTCTTCCACATCATATTTTCTTTCTGCCTCATCTTCTGATCTTTTTAGTTTTATTTCTTGTTCTTCTGGAAATTCTGCAATGTATGTTGCCACTGGAATAAAAATCTCATTTTCTTTATAAGGATTATCGCCTTCCGCGTAAGAAATTCTGACATCAATCAATTCAGCATTATTTTTTTCAATGCTAATCCAAACCTCTTCAAATGTTTCCCTAATCGCTGTGTCTAAAAACTGCTCCTTGCTTTCATAATCAACTTCCCCGCCCGGAACAGTCCAAATATCATAATTATTCCTTTCTTTCGTCAAAAGTATCTCGCCTTTATTATTCACCAACACCAAAGAACCGACAAAATACGCCGCCTGAACCGGGAATTCCAAATTGTCCTGCTGGTTTTTCATTTGCTTAGATTATTCTGAATTACAAACAGCCAAATCATCTTTTACTTAAATCTACCACATTTATTGATTTTTTTCAAATAAAAAAGGGAATTAGATTTTCCCCTCCCGAAGAAGTAGGTCTAATTCCAATAATATTTCTGCATAGTTTGGATATATGTTAATATCCCAGCTTTCAATTTCTTTTATTGATGCAGGCAGAGCTACAAGCTTATACCTCTTTATCATGCAGCCCTTTTCTGGAACTCTGTTTAGTTTAATTTCTCCAGTATTCCAGAAGCCAGTATGCAAGTAAGACAAAATTATGAGACCAATCCCGTTATAAGGATCGTACGCAGGCGTAGGATATATAAACTGCGGATCGCCAATCAGGTGTAAATCTGTTGAATCAATCTTTAATCCTACTTCTTGATATATCTCTGCTACCGCTGCTTCGCGCGGTGTCTGACCTTTGCGAACCTCGACTTCTCCTCCGGGTGGCGTCCAGATATTTCTTTCTGCCCTATCCTCTGAAAGTGTCAGTAAAACTTGCCTTCCGTTAATCATAGTGACATTGGCAAATATATAAAATGCCGATGCAGGATAGTCTTGTTTACCGAACACTGATTCTAAGCTTGCAAATACTGGTTTTTCTTTCGTTTCGATTCCTCCTTATATTTGTTTCCATTTTAAAAGAGACCGTTAATGCCTCCTTTGCTTTGATCTTACATCAAATCTTAACAATGTCAACTCCCCTGCTTGACATAACCCGCTCTCCGTCAAAGACGGAGGAGCCGCGAAAATAAACTACTTTTTTAAATCCGGCCAGAGCCACAAGCTTGGCGCAAGCTGGACATGGAAAATGAGTGACATATAAAATCGTGTTCTTCAGGGGAACGCCATCTCGCGCCGCCAAAGAAATAATAGCCGCCTCAGCATGGGTTACGCTGCAAACTTCAGGATCTTTCCCGGGTTTAATTGAGTCGCGAATGCAACCAATTTTATAGCACTCATCTTCATTCGGCAGCATTTTATTAAATCCTCTAAAAATTATTTCTTCATTTTTAACCGCCACAGCTCCAACTTGCCTCCACCAGCATTTTGATTTTTCCGCTTCTTTCAACGCCTCATTCATAAATTTCTGATACTCTTGCAACTCTTTTTTGGGCAATTCTGACACTTCTTTTTTAAACTCCTGAACTCTGTCATCAGACCATCGCAGCCTAATATCGTGAAATTTAATAATATCTTTATAGTTCTTATTTAAAAGATATTCATTCGCAAAATCTTCGCTTTTATCGCCTTGTAAAATAAATATTTTATCCGGCTTCAGATTTTCTATAATTTCAGAAAAATTTTCTTTTTTTATAGAAAAATATTTTTCAACTGAAATATAAGAGTTAATTATATGTTTTATATCTTCAACGGAAACTTTTCTAATATCCGGCTCTAATGCCGTCAGCTCTTTGATAAGCTCGTCGCTTAAAATTCCAACAAAAAAAACAAGATCTTTCTTGCTTTTTTTTATTTTATTTAAAAACTCAACATATCCTTTGTGAAATACCGTGAATTCGCCAAAAATTAATATTTTTTCTTTTGACATAATTTTATCCGATAGGAAAATTAACTGTTTTTGCTTTTTTGCTTTTGTCAAGCTTTGGAACGATAAGATGAAAATGCAAATGGCAAACGGACGCTCCCGTGCAATTTGTATCGCCGAACCTTAAAGACAAAGCTCCGCCCTTTATTTTATATTTCTTAATTGCCCAGTTTGTTAAATCTGAAACTATCTTAAAATCAGATGCTTTCAAGTCTTCGAAGTTTTCCTTGTGTTTTTCCGAAATAACCAAGAAATGAAATTTTGAATTTTTATACGGCCAGCTGCTTTCAGTTATAAACCAATTTTTTTCTTTTCTTAATATCTTTTTCTTGTGATATTTGAAATTATCTTTGCAAAACGGACACTTGGCAGTATTTTCAATGGCCTCTAGGGTGTTTTTATATTCTTTGGATTTGGCGTATCTTTTGTCAACTACTTTTTTCATAGTTTGATATTAGACAGAATATATTCAAGGCGCTTTTTGAAAGTCTTTTCAATAATATCGCTCGTAGAAGTGTTTTCCGCTTGTCTTTCAAGAAGCTTTATTTCTCCGCATAATTTTTCAATTTTTTCTCTTTGCTCTTTCGGATAGCTCTCTTCGATCGCCACAAAGACATCAGGGCTCATTTGTTTTAGAATAGTCATTTCCCAATTTCCCTCTTCGTCCACATCATCAATAAGCGTCACATAATCAACAAAATGCTGATAGCTTAACATTTCCATTCTTTCTTCTTCCGGAATAACCGGCCTTAAAGGATTTTTCTTGTATATTTTTATCGCCTTATCGCTGTCCACTCCCACAATCAAAATATCTCCCTGCTGTTTTGCCTTGTTTAAATATCTCAGATGGCCTATATGAAGCATATCCCACGATCCAATTGTGCAAACAATTTTATTCCCCAGCGTCTTGTGAGCGTTTATTAATTCCGCTAATTTTTTATAATCAGTTACAATTTTGTTTTTTGTTTCCATTTTTAAAATAGATGGATTAGATTGGCTTACGCGCAAAACATAAGCGATTTTCTACTGGATTCTCGTGCAATATATTTAAGCTGGTTCGCAGTTATACTGCGAACCTTGATGCGCTAACGATAAATTAAGCTTATTAATGTTATGCATAGCATAAATTGGAGTCCTTACGAAAGTAAGGATGAAGCTTCACAAGATTAATAAATTTCAAAAAAGTTGCTGATATTTCTTCCTGACTTTCGTCAGGACTCCGTGATATTAAAATTCCTTGGCGATAACTCACAAACTTACCCTAATCCCCGCGCCCATTGTTGAGGTGAGAGTGATGCTTTTGATAAATTCTCCTTTTACTCCGCTTGGTTTTGAATCTAGAACAGCTTGAATAAAAGATTTTACATTCTCTTTTAATTTATCATTGCCAAAAGAAATTTTTCCGACTAACTGATGGATATTCCCCGTATCATCATTTTTGAAATTCAATTTTCCTTTCTTTAGCTGCCCAACAGTTTTCTTGATGTCCGTTGTGACAGTCTCGGTTTTCGGAGAAGGCATCAGCCCTTTCGGTCCGAGAATTTTAGCAATTACCGCCAATTTTTTCATCATATCCGGAGTAGCGACAGAAATGTCAAAATCAGCCTGCTTCGCCTGCTTTATTTTTGCCACAAGATCTTCTCCGCCCACCAAATCAGCTCCGGCATCCTTCGCTTCTTGAGCTTTTTCCCCTTCGGCAAAAACCGCGATTCTCTTTTCCTTCCCGGTTCCGTGCGGAAGAACAATCGTTCCTCTCACTTGCTGGTCGGCTTGCTTTGGAGTCGCAGTAGTTTTAAAATGCACTTCCACGCTTTCATCAAACTTGGCGCTAGCGTTTTCAACCAAAAGCTTCACCGCTTCTTCAATGTTATAGGTTTTATTCTTGTCTATTTTCTCTTTTATGCTCCTGTATCGTTTTGACCTTTTCATAGTTTTTTCCTTTCCCCGCCCAAGGCGGGCGAGTGTGGTTCAAGCGCATTAAATTATAACGCTCCCACGGTTAGTTTGTTAGATTATTTATAAATAGCATTTAAATAACTTCAAAAATCTTAATGGTAATTACAATAAATATTAAAAGATACAGTAAATTATAAAAAAGTTTTATCGGGAAAAACTCGGAATCTAGTCGGAGAAAATGATTGATTGTTTTTTCGATCAAGAAAAGTGGAAAAACAAAAAATATAATAATCATTTTCAACAAGACAACTATAGAAATTATGCTTTGTAAATAAATATCTTGCTGGACGAGTTTGATATTGTCCTCAATGTAAAATATTTCACTGAAAAGAAAATATAAGCTTATAATAAACGGCGCTGTTTTTAATATTGCTTCCCTCCGCATCAATTTATTTATTTCTCGCAGGGCTTTCTCTAGGATTTCCAAATCGCATCGCATTAGCTCCTTTTCTCTTTTCGTTCTGCTCTTGTTTTTTATCCCAATTTTTTTCTCTTCAATTATTGACAGTAATTCATCCGGATGGTTTTTATATGCTATTATAATGTCTTCTATGTTACATTCTTTTTTCATTTTTTATTGTAGAAAAATAAAAATATTTTTCTTTAGCTCCGCAAAACACCTTTGAAGCAACATAGATTCCCACCGGCACAAAAATCAAATTTCCAATCAAATTATTTCTGAAAAACGGAATCGCCATCCAGTAGCATCTTAGAAGTCCTGACAAACTATACTCATACATTCCCGACATTAGAAACCAGCCGAAGTTGGTGTAGAGGTAGAAGAAGACGGAGGAGCCGATGGCTAGGTAAAATGAATTTTGAATTTTGTCCCGAGTGCTCGGGATTGAATTTTGAAATCTATATTTTCTACATACCAATCCCGCTAGACCTATAAACGCAAATGCTGTCCAGGTGAAGATAAAAATATAATTGTTGCCGATTATTAGGTCACTGAAAAATATTATGGAAAGTGGGACTATAATTGCGTAAACTCCGCCTAAATATATTCCAGCGATTAAAGCCAGCGCGGTTATTATTTCCAGATTCGGAATTCCGACATAGCTCACCAGAATAAATCTGCCAATGACGCCGATTGTAACCAGTATTATTGCTAAAATAATTTTTAGCTTATTCATAATTCATAATTATTATTTCATGATTCTTTTGAATTTGTCATCCTGAACTTGTTTCAGGATCTTTTCTCTGCCATGTCTAGTCTATATTTAATTCAATAAACTTCAGTTCTACAAAAATTATTGAGTGATTTATAGGCTAATTCAACTTAGCAATTAATAGATTCTGAAATAAATTCAGAATGACAATACCTGACAAAATTTATTCATGATTCATGATCCGTAATTTATGATTCATAATTCAATCTTTCAATCAAAACGGCACTTCCTCAAATCTCCACTCAACAACATCGCCGCTGCTTAAATTTTTCTTATCCGCCGCCACATCGCCCAGAATATCGTTTATATAATACTGCCAATATTTCCCGTCATCACCGTTTTTAATTCCGCCAATGCTTTCTATGAAGACTCCGAATTCGTAATTATTATTATATTTGACTTCAACATTGTTTCTGCTCCCATAATTCAAAAGTTCCGAAAAAACCATTGATTCTTTGTTGTTTTTATCAAATGAATAAACAACCACGGGCGGTTTGATCGCTTCTTTCGCATTATCGCGCTCAACAGTTAAATTCGCATTTCCATTATTATCCGCGCAATTTTTAGACGCGGTTTCAGCGCCCAAAAAGAAAGCGGTGGCAAGCAATAATGCTACAATTATGACCGCCAAAATCTTATTACTTTTTTGTTTCACTTCCTGCATCTTCTACAAATTACTAATTACAAATTTACTAATTACCAATCTATTCCTCCACTGTTATCCCCATGCTTCTTGCGGTTCCAGCAATGATTTTCATCGCACCCTCAACACTATTGGCGCTTAAATCTTTCATTTTTAATTCAGCGATTTCCTGAAGCTGTTTCTTGGAGATTTTGCCGACTTTATCTTTGTGCGGTTCTTTTGATCCTTTTGAAATTCCCGCCGCTTTTTTGAGGAGCGCGGAAGCAGGAGGAGTTTTCATTATAAAGGAATAGGACTTGTCTTCATAAACCGAGATTTCAACAGGAATTATATCGCCCATCTTATCTTTTGAGTCGTTATTGAATCTCGCGCAAAATTCCTGAATATTAATTCCCGCTTGTCCCAAAGCAGGGCCGATTGGAGGGGCTGGATTTGCTTTGCCTGCCGGGATTTGAAGCTTTATTAGTTTTTGAATTTTTTTTGCCATATCATTATATTGTTAAATTGTTAAATTGTTAAATTGCCATATTGTCATATTAAGTTTGTTTATAAAAACAATTTAACAATTTGACAATATAACAATTTAATTAAATCTTCTTTATCTGCAGAAAATCCAGTTCCAAGGGGGTTTCTCTGCCGAACATTTGAACCAAAACTTTGACCTTTCCTTTTTCTTCGTCAATTCCGTCAACCTTGCCGTCAAAATCTTTGAACGGTCCGTCTATTATTTTCACGACATCGCCCGCGAGAACATCAATTTTATATTTCGGCTCCTTGACTCCCATTCTTTTTTTAAGCGTCACCATTTCTTCCGGAGATATTGGAGTTGGAGTTGTTCCCGATCCCACGAAGCCTGTGACATTGGGAGTGTTTCTGACTACATACCACGAATCATCATTCACAATCATTTCCACCATCACATACCCCGGAAAAATTCTTTCTTCTATCATTTTTCTTTTCCCGTTTTTTATCTTGATCTTTTTTTCTTTCGGGACTAAAACGTCAAATATCTTATCCTCCATGCCCATAGAATCGATTCTTTGTTTTAGGTTTCTGCAGACATTATCTTCGTAGCCGGAATATGTGTGCAAAACATACCAGCTTCTTCCAAAATCTGCTATTTGTTTTGGCATAATTTTTCTTTAATAATTAGACTTTAAACTCACAATCTCATAATATAGTTTGAATCACAAAATGCTGACTTCATTGTTTAAGGAATATAAAAAATATTATACATCAAATAATTTTTTGTATAATTACGCTTAATGCATAATCAACTCCGCCCAAAAATGCCGCTGTTGCCAAACTTATTCCAATAACAATAAAAGAATCCTTCACTGCTTTTTTTCTGCCAGGCCAGCTGACTTTTTTCGCTTCAGTTTTAACTTCTATGATATAGCTCTTTATTTTCTTCAATATATTCATTTTTTTAAGTTTAGTTATTTTAATTTGCTTATATTAAAATGCATCCGCAAACAAGCGCTAAATTTCTGATTTTAAAACAGCCCCCAAGAGGCTATTTATTCATTTTCAAGTACAGCTTCATCATACAAGCATTTTGAGGTTTAGTCAATAGCATAATTCATATAAGCATATAAGCATTTAAACAATTTAACAATTTAACAATTTTCTCGCATTGTTTTGCCTGCTTTTAATAAATTATTTTGACAACACCACAATCATCGCTGTTGTTATTTCTTCTATTTTTTCGTGATTTCCTGTTGGATAATCCAGCAAAGCGTTTTCCATGATATCTTCATCGTAGCGATAACTTTTTCCATTTCTTGTCCCGGGGTCATTCGTGACAAATTCATTCGCGGAAATATCATATCCGATTACAACCAGATTATGCGTCGTCGGTCCGGGAGGAGTATAGTTCGGATTGTTTAATAATGTTCCATTTGTCGGAATAATTACTAAGTTGCCTTTAAAAAGTTCTTGCTTTATCTTTTCTTTAGTTATGTTATATCTCACTTCAATATTAGAATAAGCAAAAAATTCTTTGAATATTCTCTCTGCGGTATCTTGCGCATTAGTATCATGAAAATTGCCATACATTTTTTCTTCATAAGCCGAGATTTCGTTAATTTTTTCATCAGCTGTTTGAGAAGTGAGTTTTTCATTATTAACCCACGCCATCGCCATAATCGCCGCCGCTTCTTCGCACCCGTCTTGTTTTCTGGGATCGCTCCAATTCCCAAACGGCGCCTGAGAAATAAACGGCACATCAAGCAAAACATTTTTTTCTTCAACTATTTCTTCAGCTTTATCGGTCTCATTTGTCTTATCAGTCTTATCAGTCTTATCAATCTCATCTGCGTCCAAAACAACATTTCCTTCATCCCAGCTTTTCTTGCTATCGCCCGTAATCGGAATTTTCTCCCCTAAAAATTTTGGCTTGGCGCGCAAACTAACATCCAAAAACGCTTTTACTTTTCCAAAAATTTCCCGCGACTCGTTATATTTTATGCCCGCGTATGAATGCTTGTCGGCTGAAAATCCATACATTTCCATGTCCAGCTCTTTTCCGATATATACCGCTCTTGGCAAATGAAAATTCTGAGTAATTATCGTGGCGGAAGAAACTTCAAAAATCTCTTTTGCCCGATATAAACTGTCATAAGTATCAAATCCCGCGTGATCCAAAAAAATATCCTCGCTCCTGACTCCCTTTTCCAGCAAATAATCTTTCGCCGTATTTACTTCGTCATAATCCTCGCTCCCGTGATCGCCACTCACTAAAATTTTTTCGACTTTATTTTCTTTATATAATTCAATCGCAGTATCAACGCGATCTTGAAACATCCCGCTCATCATTCCCTGCTGAAATACTTTCGCGCCCAAAACAAGAGCGGTTTCAGCTTTCGGCAAATTATTCATATCCTGAAAAATATAAGACCCGCTTTTTTGCCCGACATAAAAATTAATCGCCAAAACAGCAATCGCCGCTACGATCATCCCTGCTCCAATGATAAAAGATATTTTTTTGAAAACTCGCATAATTGTTTTTTTTTAGATTACAGCTATATTATACTGATCAAATTGATATTAGACAAATAGGAAAATCATATTAACATATAAACATGCTAACATATAAACATTTCTGAAGCTGAAATGTTTTGTGCTTTATGGCTATGATTATTGCAACAGACGAAAAATCCTGAAATAATTCTTCAACTATGCGCTCAGGACGACATTATTCAGGATGATAAAATTGTTAAAATGTTTATATGTTAAAATGTTAATATAATTATTTCCATTTGCCAAAAACAAAAATCCCTGCTAGAATCAATTTGCGCTTAATAAGTGTGAATTTTTTAACTTAATTTTACCCAAAAAACATGAGAAAGAATATCCATCCAAAATACAACGAGTGCAGCGTGAAATGTGTCTGCGGAAACGCTTTTATAACAAAATCAAGCTTAACTGAAATCAGTGTTGAAGTTTGCGGCGCTTGCCATCCCGCTTATACGGGAAAACAGAAAATCGTTGACTCTACGGGAAGAGTTGAGAGATTTCAAAATTTAGTGAACAAGAAAAGCAAAAGTCCCGCGATAAGGACAAAAAAAGAAAAATACGCCCAGAAATCAGAAAAGAAAATTGAAGCAACGAATAAGCTGACAAATGTAAAAAGCGAAACTGAAACGAAAAGCAAAAACGAGAAATAGTTGAATTTTTAAATCAGCCTTTTTTGTTTATTTTTTATTTACAAATAAATTATAAGCAAGGGAGGCTGATTTTAATAAAGAACATTCGAAACAATATTTGTCATTCCCGCGAAGGCGGGAATCTAGAGCTTGTCCTCGTGAAGACGGGGATGAAATTTCATCAAAATTATTTTAAGAATAAACATTTTGCAAGTAAATTAACAAAAATGTTTTGCAATATTTAAAAATTGATTAATAATATTCTAAAAATTGAAGATATTGCGTCTGGATTCCCGCCTTCGCGGGAATGACAGGAGCAAACGCAAGAATAGACTTTATGAACTTTATAAACTCATACTATGAAAACCAAACTGGAAAAACTAAAAAAAGAATACGAGGAAATCACAAAACAGCTGAGTAAAGCCGAGACTGTTTCTGATTTGAAAAAATTCAAAACTCTCAACAAAAGACAAAGCGCTATTGAAGAAGTCGTGAATAAATATGAGCAGTTTCTGGCTTTAGAAAAAACTATCCAAGAAAATAATGATATTATAGAAAATGAAAACGACGAGGAGCTGAAAATAATGGCGACTGAAGAAAATGAAAAATTGGGAAACAAAAAAGAAAAACTGGAAAAAGAAATTCAATTTCTTGTAATTCCCAAAGATCCGAGAGACGAAAAAGACGCAATAGTGGAAATCAGAGCCGGAGCGGGAGGAGACGAAGCGGCGCTTTTTGCATCCCAGCTTTGGCGAATGTATGCGAAATTCGCGGAGAATAACAGCTGGAAAACCGTAATTTTAAACTCAAGCAAAACATCAATTGGGGGGATTAAGGAAATTATTTTTGAGATAAATGGACAAAATGTATACTCAAAAATGAAATATGAAAGCGGAGTCCACAGAGTCCAAAGAGTTCCTGAAACTGAAAAACAGGGACGAGTGCACACTTCAACGGCGACCGTCGTGGTTCTGCCTCAAGCGGAAGAAACAGAAATTGCAATCAAGAATGAGGATTTGAAAATCGATGTGTTTCGCTCTTCCGGACCAGGAGGGCAAAGCGTGAACACAACCGATTCTGCCGTCCGCATCACCCACCTTCCCAGCGGAATTGTCATCTCCTGCCAAGATGAAAAATCACAGTTAAAGAATAAGATTAAAGCTATGCAGATTTTGCGGTCCAGGCTTTTGGCGGCGGAAGAAGAAAGAAAAGAAAAAGAAGAATCCGGCGCCAGAAAAAACCAGATCGGCACCGGCGACCGAAGCGAAAAAATCAGGACTTATAATTTCCCTCAAGACAGAATCACCGACCACAGAATCAAAC
>Ga0180732_1001225_pt1 | contig 16644 bp, 14 predicted proteins | sample KR11_01MetaG_FD_148674 | JGI IMG/M metagenome (GOLD analysis project Ga0180732, IMG submission 148674) | Groundwater microbial communities from the Olkiluoto Island deep subsurface site, Finland - KR11_0.1 MetaG | ecosystem: Environmental > Aquatic > Deep subsurface > Groundwater | place...
CTTTTGTTATTGTTATTGACGCGCTTCCTGTGAGTGTGATAACTGGACGAGTATTGACTGGAGGAACAACCGGGTCTTGGACTATAACAGTTCGGATTACTTCAATCGCTATTAGTCCTCCCGAGTCGGTGACATTGTATCTAATTGTATATGTTCCTGATGCAGATGTATCAACTGTTCCCGTCTTAACAATGTTAGAAGTTATATTTCCGTCTTCAATGTCTTCAGCGGTAGCTCCCGCGTCCGTGTATGCGTCGCCTTTTGTTATTGTTATTACTGCACTTCCTGTGAGAGTGATGACTGGTCTAGAATTAGGAGCTGGCGCATCATTAACTATTATTGTTCTTGTCTGCTGAATAGCAGAAAGAGATCCGCTGTCGGTCGCATTATAAGTAAGAGTGTAAGTACCAACTACATTGGTGTTCACATTCCCACTTACAATAACATTACTAGTTATATCGCCATCTTCATTATCTGTGGCAGTATAGCCGGGTTCATTATATATATCTCCTTTATTCAAATTTATGGTCTCATCTCCCAATAGTATTAATACCGGTCTGGAATTTGGAGCTGAAGACGAACTAGGACCAGGTGGACTCCCTAAAGTGATTATCCCTTCACCAGATGTCCCTGATGAACCTGTTATTTTTTCTAATGAAACATTATCATTTGTCCTTGATAAATTATTTCGATTAAAAAATGTCCTTAAAGAAATTTCACTATAAGGACTACCCAAATCAACCTTATTATTACGCGCAGAAATGACTGAATCGTTATTTTGAGCAATATTATCGTTATATACATTTAAAATAATAAGAATCTTGTTAGGATTTTTGTTAGAAAGAGTTAAAAATCCCAAAGAATCTATATTCATATTGTGTTTATAAAACACCGTATCCAAAGAACTACTATAAAAAGAACTACTATCCCCAACACTATTGTTGTAAAAAGAGCTAAAAGAACCATCATTTTGCACTTGATTATAATAATAAGTGCCCAAATTTAAATTTTTGTATGTAAAACAATTTGCGTCTAATCCTTCAATGTCCTTTAGAATATCAGAATCGGCTTCGGTTGTATCAAATTCTTTATTTTCAATTATCCCACCATTATCATTTGTAAGATTTTGAGAAAATTCAAATGATTTAACTACATTTGAATCACTTATGAGCTCAAAATCCTGATTAACAGAAATTGCACAAATTTTTATTGAACCAGCTAAAACACTATCATCTGCATGGACATTTTGTGCTGGAAGAAATAAGAAAGTAACTAGAAATAGCATAATTCCCAGAACTTTAAATTTCTTGATTTTATTATCCAAAATCTTATTAAATATCGATTTTTTATTCATAATTTACCTAAAATTGATAGATTGTTTTTATAAAATACATTCTTATTTTAAAATGTCAATAAATTAACACAAAAAAATGAGTAAATATAAAAAAAATAGTTAAATTTAATAAATATAAAAACAATCCACATAAAAATATGGATGTCCTTTAGATGGTGGTTAAAAATTTGAGCTCCCAAGAGACATTTTATTTCAATGTCTTTCACACTAAAGATTGTCCTTTATATCAAAATATAAAAGAAAATCTTGAAACATAGAAAGATAGCTTCGTCAAATTAATAATATTAACTAAAATCCGGCATATCGTTAAAACAGTTAAAACCTGATTTGTGACAAAAAAAATAACCGAGACAAACTCGGTTATTTTTGTGAACAAAAAATCACTTTTTTGCCGGAATAAATTTTTCCAGTTTGGCAATTTCAATATCCATAACAATATTTGCTTCCAAAATTCTTGCAGCAATATACTCTCCGTTATCTTCTGAAGAGTAAATCCTCAAGTATGGTAGTATCTCCCCCTCACAACCTACAGTATCATCATTATAAGTTGTCGTAATTGCCTTGTCACCAAATCCACTTTTCTGCATCGCTGTATCTATCCTTACTTTTACAGCATCAGCGTTGAAGCGGTTAAGACCATGAATTTCTATGTTTGGCATAATGCCTCCCTTTATTAATTAAAAAAACAAAGTTCAGTACTAACAATAACAAAAATTATAAATTTGTCAAATTTTTGTTTTATTGCCCCATACCATCCACTTCGCGAAGCTACCTGCCTGCACAGGTAGGCGAGTTCGCTTTCGTGCATCATTTTTCCTGTCCACTTTTGGGACGATCGTCCCAAAAAAAGACAGAGAGTTATTTACTAAAAATATTTACTTTGAACAAACCTCTAATCGGGTAATTTTTACTTTTTTATTTTCTTGTCTCCCTGCGGGAGATCCCCCGTAGGGGGACTTTCTCGCTTTTATTTTGTTATCAAACTATTTCTATTATAAATAAGGTTTTATGTGTTTTTACTTGTCCCGTTAAATAAGTGCGTAGCACATTTAACTGGGATGATTTTATGATTTTATGATTTTATAATTCCTGCCTGCCGGCAGGCAGGTTATGCTTTTATGCTTTCTTGCTTTCTTGCTTTCTTGCTTTCTTGTTTTCTTGTTTTCTTGTTTTCTTGTGCTTCCTCCGGTTTCATCAATGGAAATATTTGTGTTTCACGGATTGGTCTGTCCATAAAAAAGGCAAATAATCTTTCACTCATACCATACCCGCATGTTGGTGGCATTCCATATTCAAGCGCTTCAACAAAACCATAATCAAACATTTGCGCTTCCTGATCTCCTGCCTCTCTCAAATCGTTCTGTTTCTTAAATCTCTCAGCTTGGTCAATTGGATCATTTAATTCACTGTACCCATTTCCTAATTCACTACCGGCAATAATTAATTGAAACCTCTGCGTAATCCGTGCTTCTCTTTCATCTGACTTCGCAAGTGGTGAAACTTCTTTGGGAACACCAACAAGAAAACCCGGCCCAACTAATTTCTTCCTGCAATACTTCCACAAATTATCAATTGCCCTGTTTAAATTAAATCCTTTCTTATCATATTCAATTTTAAGTTCTTGCAACTTTTCTTCAACCTCTTTAATTGTCGTTTCTAACACATCTATACCTGTAAATTTTTTAACAATCTCTCTATAATCATACCTTTCCCATTTTTTATTTAAATCAATTTCCTGCCCTCTTATATTAAATTTTAAAGTCCCAAATGTTTTTTGGGCTATATATTTATAAAGCTCTTCAACAAGTTCCATCCCCTTTTTGTAATCAGCATAAGCCCAATAAAACTCCATCTGTGTATAATCCTGAAGATGCTCTGCGTCCATTCCTTCATTTCTAAATTGTCGCCCGATTTCAAATGTCTTTTCAATCCCCGCAATCATAAGTTTCTTCTGCCACAATTCACCCATAGAAATTCTCAAATAAACATCTATATCAAGAGCATTGTGGTGGGTTATAAATGGTTTTGCATCTGCGCCACCAGTTGTAATTTCAAGAGTCGGTGTTTCAACTTCTATAAATCCCTTGTTCAATAAAAATTCTCTGGTTGAATTCCAAAAAATGGATCTCTTCCCCACCATCTCTCTGATATCTTTATTAAGAAGAATATCTAAATATCTTTTTCTCAATCTTTCTTCTTCATCTTTAAGACCAAACCAATCTTCCGGTATTGGTCTTAGGCTTTTTGTTAAAATTTTCCATTCTTTAATTAAGATACTTTTTTCTTCACTTTTTGTAATATACGGCTCCCCCCTAATCTCTATAAAATCCCCTCTGTCTATCGTTTCATCAAAAAGTTTGTGGGCCTCATCCCCAACTTCATCTTGTTTTAAAAATCCTTGGATTTTCCCGCTCCCATCAAAAATATCAAAAAAGACGGACCCTCCATGTTTTCTTAACGCAACAATTCTTCCAGCGACAGAAATACTTTTACCTTTAAATTTATCAAACGATTCCAAAACATCTGAAATAATATCAGACCTGTTTGAAACCGCCGGATAAGGATCAATCCCTTTTTCTCGCAATAATTTAAGTTTTTTTATTCTCTCACTTCTTAGTTCTTCCAAGGATGCCATATAATAAATTCAAAGTTAAAAATTGTGGGATTCGCCGAGAGCGAATAAACAATTAGTTTCAAATTTTCTTTCAGAAAATTTGTTTAATAATCTTTTTAATCTAATTCTCTGATAAAAACAAAATAAACTATACATTTATAGTATAGCTTATTTAAAATTTTTATTCTATTTAGACAATGTTAATTATTTCAAATCTAAAATGGTGTACTCAACACTGCCGCCGGGGGTGCAACATTTTATCTTGTCACCTTTCTTTTTACCAATAAGAGCAGACCCTAAAGGAGATTTGTGCGATATTCTACTATTCCCAAGATTTGTTTCTTCAGAGCCAACAATATGAAACTCTTTTTCTTTTGGGTCTTTGTCTTTTTTAACAACAACTATAGAATCTATACCAACAATCCCCACTTTCTTGCGAGTTATAATAATAGCCGATTTTAATATAGAATTTAATTTAGCAATTCTTTCTTCAATCACAGCTTGATTTGCCCTTGCTTCATGGTATTCAGCATTTTCTTTTAGGTCACCTAAAGATTTAGCTTTTTCAAGATCTATTGCGATTTCTTCTCTTTTTGTGCCAATCAAATATTCATATTCCTTTTTAAGTTCATCCAGTTTTTCTTTTGTTAAATAATATTTATCTTCCATAAATTATTTTTTAAGAATATATTTTTTGCATATCTACTTAGAGATTCTTTTAGGGTTTAACTATGATATATGTAAAAAAAGAAAAGTCAAGAAAAAATAGCTAATTAGTGTATAAATAAAAATACTTGACACTTTCTTATTTTTCGGGTAAGATAGAAACAGCCAAGTACTTTTAAATTTAAATAAAAAAGGAGTTATACATATGTCAAAACTATTTTTGTTTTTGGCGACAGGCCTGTTTTTCTTGTCTGTTTCAACTGTTTTTTCTCAAAAACCGTGTGTGCCAGCATGTGGCACCCAAAACACGGTGTATCTGGACAGCCGACCTGTTTCGGTTGGTAGTGTTATTAATTTTGGAGTCAAATTCGAAATTTCATACCCAATTCGTGGTTTGGATTTCCAAATGTACTTCAATAAAAAAATGCTACAAGTCCGCAGTGGTTTTTCTCTTCAGTCGTGGCCGTTTTCTTGTGCAGAGTGGCCTATGTATTCGGACTTTTGGCAGGATGGATATTATCATCTTGCGCTTGTGTCGATTAACCCAATTTGTGGGACAATAAGCGGCTCTTTTCGTCTCAAAATAGATGATGCGGCAATTCCAGGAACATACTTTTATCCGTTCCACAATACACGATACAATGATACGACACATATCTTTGGATGGTATGGTGGTTTTATCCTTGTGTGGCCACAAGTCATTCACGGGGATGCAAATCTTGATTCTGCTATCACAGTAATGGATGCTGTGAAAGCTCTTGATATTGCTTCTTCGGGCGGTACTGTAGAAGACACAACGGTAATGTTGTCCGCTGATGTTGATGGAGGATATCCATGGATCATAGATACATATGATGCATGGCTAATACTGCGTCGCGTAGTTGATCCGAGCACATGTTTCCCCGTACAGGATTTTTGTTCCTCTATAACCATTCCTGGATTTGGAAAAAGCCAAACAGTTGGTGTTGTACCACGAGCAAACTCTGTGGATTTATATTTCATGGAAGATGTTCACAACGGAGAAGTTGAAGTAAAAATTCCAATTGGTGCCAAAGTAGAATTTGGTTCCGCACTCTCTGGTTCAATGTACAGGGTGAATACCACAAGTGATGGATTAATTCTCAGGTTTATCAAAAGCGATCCGTTGCCGATGAATAAACCATTTATGAAAATTATTGGTGCGAATAGTAAAAATATTGAGATAAAAGGCAGGGTGAATAATGGTTTATCAATCCAAGCCAAAATTCTCAACCCAACAGATGTTGACGACCCAGACAATACATTTGAAATTCCGAAAGAATTCGCACTTCAACAGAATTATCCAAATCCATTTAATCCGACAACTACAATTAGATATGAGTTGCCGGAAGCCGGTAATGTAAAAATTGATATCTATAATACACTTGGTCAAAATGTTTCTACATTGGTCAATGAATACAAAAATATAGGCCAATATGAAATCAATTTTGATGCTACCGGTTTGTCCAGTGGAATTTATTTCTACATATTGCAAACAGAAAATAAATTCCTTCGGCAAAAAATGATGTTGCTCAAATGAAAAAACTCTAAATGAGTTTTTTCATCCCTTTTTTAAACTGTTCTTTTATTGAAAGCCGAGATTTTATTCAAATCTCGGCTACTTTTTTGTATTTTTTGCTTAAAAGCATTCTGGTATTCTGCAGAATACCAGAATGCTTTTAATGTGTATTTTTAATAATCTATCTCCATATTTTTATTTTTTATTTTAATATTAATTTTAGTTTTAAGTTTTGAGTTTGCCCACCCTGTTAAATAATCTCGTTTTTGACGGAAACTTTTGCTTCACAGGATTTAACGGGATAAACATTTCACCTGCCTACCGCAGACAGGCAGGGCAATCAAAATCATGGAATCGTAAAAACAAAAAAAGTGGACTAAAACCTGACACTACTCTTAAAAAGATCAGGGTTATGATTTAAAACCTAGCACTTTTCTTTGAAAGCTCAGGATTATGATTTAAAACCTATCACTTTTCTTTGAAAGCTCGTTTAGAGCTTTCAAAGTTAGAGTTTTCAAAGTCAGAGCTTTTTAAGTATGGATGAAAAATGCCATTATAGGAATTTTTCATTTCGTATACTCCGGAGTATTTTGCATCATCCAATCAAACAATCCTCTCATTACAAAAACTGCACCTATAACATTGTCTCTGGGGCCTTTTTCCATAACGGTCGCAAAAGCATATTTGGGATTTTCATAAGGGAAAAATCCTATTGCCCAAGAATTTACTAACTTTTTAATAGTACCCAATTCCGCGGTTCCCGTTTTAGCGGCAATATGAAAATTCACTATATTTAATCCCTTTGATGTGCCAGATACAGCAGATTCCCTCATTCCTTCTTTAACAGCACTAAAGAATTTTTGTGGAATATCAATTGGTATTTTTTTTAGATTAATTTGATCACCAAATAAAACCGTTGGTGTGACTATTTCTCCATTATTAGCAATTGCCGCAATCGCTCTAACTATCTGAATTGGCGTCACCTGAAAGCCATATTGCCCTATTGAAGTATTGTATGTATCTCCTAATCTCCAAACTTCTCCATCAAAATTTTCCATTTTCCACTCTGGGCTCGGAATAGTTCCTTCCGATTCATAAAGATTTATTCCACTTTCTTCCCCGATACCAAAAGCTTTTATATATGAATTTATTCTTTCAATCCCCAAACCTCTTTGCCCACCAAAACCACCACCTATTTCATAAAAATAAACATTTGAAGAAACCGCTATCGCTTGTTTTAAATCAACCCAGCCGTGCGCCTTCCAGTCTTTAAAAATTGATTTTTTAGTTGGATCATATGGATTTTGTATTTCTATTTGGCCAGTACTTAATATTTGAGTTTCTGGTTCTATGATATTTTCATTAAGAGCGCCTATAGCAATAAAAGGTTTTACAATTGAGCCGGGTGTATATAATCCTACATTTACTCTATCAAGAAATGGTTTATTTATATCATTTACAAAACTTTTAATTTTTTCTTTTTCAATACCATCAGATATAATTTGAGAATCAAATTCTGGATAACTTGTGATGGCAATAATTTCTCCATTTTTAATATTCATAATCACCCCCGCCCCACCACTAAATCCAACACTTTGAGAAAGATTTTTTATATTTTCATATAATTTATTTTGTATTCTTGAGTCTATTGATAATACAATGTCTTCGCCGTCAGTGGGGGGCCATACTGTACTTTCTGATTTTATATTCATTAGCGCATCAACCTCAGATATTTTTGAACCATTTGCTCCCCCTATTTGTTCATTAAAAAACTTTTCAACACCGCTCATACCAATAACTTCTTCCTGATAATAAAACCCGCTACTATCTTTAAGTGGATAATTTATAAACCCGAGCAGGTGAGAAAAGCCGTCAAGATTTGTGTATTTCCTTAAATAAAAATCTTCATTTTCTTCTTTTGTATTCCAAACAAGTAACTCTTTATTTCTATCATATATAACCCCTCTCTTTGCAAATATTATTGTTTTTTTTAAATGGTTTTGTTCGCTTTCAATAAGATAATTTTCACCTTTTTCAATTTGTAAAATCCATAATTTAGAAATAAATATAAAACATATTATTAATATAACAATACCCAAACCAAGTATACTTTTTTTACTGATTGGTTTCTCAAGACGGCCCTCAAATTGATTCTTGTCAAACTTAGGAAAATTATGAGAATCAGCAAAAATTTCATCCGGATCTATATCACTATATTTAGATTTCTTAGTTTTTCTTTTTTTTGATAAAAAAAACATAAAAAAATTATTTAAAAAAATTAAATTCAACTATTCTTTTCATATAATAAGAAAAAACAAAAAATATGGAAACAAATATGGACATGCCAAAAAAGAAATTTATATTTGAAAACAAGCTAAAACTATATGCGGAATCAATAAAAAAAGCAAAAATAAGTGATTCGTAAAAATTATCAAAAATAAGTATAGAAAATAATATTAAAAATAGACTAATCCACCAAGGAAAAATAAAAATACTTAGAAATAAAATTATATCAACAAGTAATCTAATCATATTATTTTTCATTTAAGACCTGAACTTCTTTTATTTCAAATATATTAAATGGGCTTCTGAAAAAAACATTTTGAAACGCGTCAGATGGTTTGGTCTCTACATATTCAACACTCCCCATCAGGCCCGTAGCCGTATCTGCTAATAATATTTTATCGCCGCTGTTTACATCAATATCTTTTGGAAGCTTAATAATAAAATTCCCGCCACCTATTCCTTCCGCTATGACTGGAGTTTTTTCATTTAATATTACATTTACCTTAGAACCACTGGTTGAAAATAAATAAACAAGAGATGTACGATTAAAAACATCATAAATTTCTCCAACAACTAAACCATTAAAAAACACTTTGTCTTTTTTTTCTACACCATGGTCTGCCCCAACATCAATAACTAATGTGTCATACGGAGAAGATGGTGGCCATGAGATTACATATCCTAAAATAATATTTTTATTTTTGTTTCTATTTAATATTTCGTTTAATTTTTTATTTTCTTTTATAATTATTTCCTGATTTAAAAGATTTGTTTTCAATTCTGTATTTTTTTCTCGTAAAAATTTATTTTCTGAAATTAATGAATTTTTAGTTTTAAAAAAATTAGATGTATTATAAACAATATCACGGACACTACCGCCTAAAAACCAAAATGGGTATCCTACCCAATGTACTGTCTCAGATAATGCGTGTGGCGCCAAAAAATTTAGTAAAATTATAATAACAATAAAAATAGAAACCAACAAAAATGGTTTCGGTAATTTTTTGATAGTACTTTTTTTATTTTTGAAGAGGTAATTCATCTTTATCGTGGATTAAAATGCTATCAAAATCATTCAACTTTTCAAAAAGAACACCGGTTCCTCTAACTACCGCCGTCAGCGGGTCATCCGCAATAAAAATGGGGATTTTTAAATAATTACTCAATAATATATCCAAGTCCTTTATCAACGCCCCGCCTCCAACAAGAAAAATCCCCCTGTGCATAATATCTGATAAAATTTCTGGTGGAGTAATTTCTAATATATCCTTTATTGATTCCAAAAAACTACTTATTGAATGTGATAATGCCTCTCTAATATCTGAATCGGTTATAATAACCTCTTTTGGTAAACCTGTTATCAAATCCCTTCCTCTTACTGCTTTTTCTAAACGAGAGTTGCCGCCTATTACTGATCCTATACTAATTTTTAAATTTTCCGCAGTTCTTTCTCCAATAAGAATTTTAAACTCATCGCGAATATATGAAATTATATCATCATCAAAACGATCGCCCGCTATTTTAATATTTTTTGAAACAACAACCCCGTTCATAGAGAGAATCGCCATATCTGAAGTTCCACCACCAATATCTATAATCATGCCACCAAATGGACCGTGAATCGGTAATCTTATCCCCATAGCTGCCGCAATTGGTTCTTCAACTATGTATACCTCCCTAGCCCCTGCATTTTTTGTGGCATCCTGTACTGCCCTTCTTTCAACATTTGTTATCCCAGTTGGAACACCAACAACAACCCTAGGACCAAGTATTTTTTTTGAAACTTTATTTTGAGTTTTCTTTATTAAATAAGAAAGCATTTCCTCCGTAATCTCAAAGTTAGATATCACACCATCTATAAGCGGTTTTATCGCTACAATATGACTCGGGGTTCTGCCCAACATCTTTTTAGCGCCATGGCCAATATCAACAATCTGACCAGTTTTTTGATTTACAGCAACAACTGAGGGTTCGTTTATAATAACCCCCTTTCCTCTCAAATAAACCAAAGTATTTGTGGTCCCTAAATCAATACCTATATCGTTTGATAAAAACGGTAGTATTTTATTGTTTATTTTTTTACTGAAAGAAGACATGATAAAAATTCAAAATGTAAAAATCAAAATGTAAAATTACGGAGTCTGCCTACGGCAGACAAATTATTTGTCTCAAATTTTCTTTCGAAAATTTGACTTATATTTTTAAATTTTTGATTTGTATTTTTCATTTTTGATATTTGACTTTTGATTTTATCTTAATTTCTTAAATAATTCATCCCTATCTAACAAAACAGATTTGTCTTCATTTCTTTTCTTGAATTCAAATTTATTTTCTTTCACTGTCTTCTCACTCACAACAACCCTGTTTGGAATACCTATTAAATCTGAATCTGCAAATTTTTGTCCTGCGCTCACATCTCTTTCATCATACAAAACTTCTATACCTTTTTTTTCTAGTTCTTTATATAAATTATTGGCATTCTCTTTTGTTTTTTTATCATCTCCAATAATTAAAAGATGAACACTGAATGGAGCCACAGATTCGGGCCAAATAATACCTTTTTCATCACAAAAAGTTTCTACAATCGTACCCATAACTCTCCCAGGTCCTATTCCATAACTTCCCATAACAACGGGCCTCTGTTCGCCATTTTTGTCTTTGTAAAAAAGGCCTATCGATTCCGAAAACTTTGTTCCTAAATTAAATATATTACCAACCTCAACAGATTTTTTTTCGGTGTATGAAGAATTACCACATTCAGGGCATTTTTTTTGCCCTTCCCATATATCTTTATTTACAGCCACTTTTTTACATCCAGAACAAAGATATATTTCATCTTCACCGTCGGGCATCTCCGTCTGAAACTCGTGGGAATATTTTGAAAATGAACCGCCTGAAGCAAAAGTAATATATGTTTTATCTCCCAACCCTAACCTTTCAAAAATTTTTGTATACGCATTTTTTGCCTTTTCATAAAATTTTTCTTGTTCTTTTTTATCTTTACAAAATGAATAAAGATCCTTCATTAAAAATTCCCTACCTCTTATAAGCCCGCTTCTTGCGCGAATTTCATTTCTAAATTTTGTTTGTATTTGATAGACAAAAATTGGTAGGTCTTTATAAGAAGAAATATGGTCTTTCATTATTCTTGTGAGTGGTTCTTCGTGTGTAAATCCTAGCCCTGCTTCACTATTATTTTTTAATTTTGTTTTAAACCAAATATCAACAATATCATCACTCCACCTGTTTGTTTGTTCCCATAAATTTTTGTCTTGCAACGCAGATAAAAATAATTCCTGCCCTCCAATTGCATCCATTCCTTCACGAATAATATTATTTATTTTTGTTAAGACGCGATATCCCAATGGTAAATAGGAATATACTCCCGCCATTTCTTTGTACACAAAACCACCCCTTGTAAGAAGTTCTGCATTTTTAGACATTTCATCTTTAGGAGCTTCTCTCTTTGTTTTTGTAAATAATTTCGATTGTAACATTATGGCTCTATTCTACTTTAAAAAAAGAGGGTGGTCAAAAGCGCAAAAAATAACAATTTTTAATTATAATAAATAGAAACTATGGATGAAAATTTGGCACTACTCTTGAAAACCTCTTAATGAGGTTTTAAATTTAAAAAACACCCCATTAGAAGTTCATTAAGAATAAATACTTTTGTCAAAATATGCGAGCGGATTCGCCTGCCTGCGGTAGGCAGGCCTAACGGCTTCTATATATTCTTAAATCGTGTTCAGTATTAAACTTCTAACGGGGCAGGCAAAAACATTACTTGCCCCGTAAAATCTTTACCCCATGAAATCTGAAAGCTATTTTACTGGGGTGGATTCAAAATGTCCTTAGGGACATTTTGAATTGTGGATGAAAAAGCAATTAAAAATATTGTGGGTGAAAACTCTCTCCCAGAGAGTTTTCACTTAAATAAGCGTCCTATGTCATTATATGTAACAGCAATCATAAGGGCTATCAACAAAAAGAAGCCTACCATATTTATAGCATTTGCAATTTTTGGTTTTATATTAGAACCTTTTATTTTTTCAATCAAAATAAATAAAATCCGACCACCATCAAGAGCGGGAAAAGGTATCATGTTTAAAATGGCCAAATTTATTGAAATAAAAGCAACAAACATTAGTAAATTTACAAAACCAAAATTCCACGCGCTCCCGACAAGACCTATTATTCCGATTGGACCGGCAACACTTAATAAATTAGCTTCCCCGGTAAAAATACCTTGAATAAGTTTTGAAACATTTAAAATAATCTCTTCAATTATTCTATAAGTTAATTTTAATGCTTCAAGTGGAACTTTATAAATTGGCGTTTTTATAATACCGATAGTGTTCATTGAAATACCTATCGCCTGTTTCCCTTCAACAATCCCACTTAATGGCTTTATAGTTATATTTTCTACATATTCATTTCTTTTATATGTAATGCCTACGCCAAAATCATCACTATTTGCAATTAAGTTTTCTAAAGAAGTAATCGTGAGTTTTTTATCAAAAAGAGTTATACTTCCGGCCTTTGCCGAAATGATTTCATCTCCTATTTTTAATCCTGCCAATCCCGCCGGCGAATTTGGTAAAACTTCAAGAATTAAAATTCTTGAGTTTTCAATAACTCCAACATTATTTTCAGAAACAACGGCCGGTAAACCACTTAACAAAGACACAGAAATTAAAATCCAAGCAAAAATTATGTTAAACAAAACACCCGCAGACAAAACGACCGTTTGAATCCATTTTGGCTTATTTACAAAACTTCTATGGCTTTCTGGCCCACTAATTGAATCCTGGCCTGGAGTTTCGCCAAAAATTTTTACAAAACCACCAAATGGAATCGCATTTATACTATATGTTGTTTCGCCGTTTTTGGGTTTAAAACCAAAAACTCTTGGTGGAAATCCTATACCAAATTCATCAACTCTTATCCCTGATTTTTTTGCAACAATAAAATGCCCAAACTCATGAACTAATATAAGAACAGCTAAGATTATTATAAAAATTATTACTGTCATTTTTTAATTTTCTATTTCGTTTTTCTTTTTTTCGTAAGTTAATTCTAATTCCTTATTTGTTTCGTCTATTATTTTTTGAAGCTTTTCTTTCAATAAAAATTTTTCGTCTTCACCAATTTCTTTATTTTTTTCTTTTTCCTGAATATCACCCCAAACCTTGTCCCTTTCTGTTCTTACAGATATTCTGGCTTCTTCAAGTTTTGTTTTTGCAACTTTTAAAAGCGAAGCCCTAGTCTCAGAAGTAAGGTCAGGAAATATAACCCTTATCCTCTTTTCATCAGTAGAAACAGAAATCCCTAAATTAGAAGAACTTATGGCATTCTCAATATTTTTTAACTGAGACCTATCCCACGGAGTTATTCTAAGAGTCCTTGCGTCTTCATTTATTATATTTGCAATTTGATTAATATGCATTCTTGAACCATATGAGTCAACTGTCATAGAATCAAGTATCGCAGAAGTAGCTCTCCTTGTTCTTATTGAAGAAAACTCTTTTTTTAACCAATTTTTTATTTCTTCTATTTTCTTTTTGAAGTTTTGTATATTAGATTCCATCCCGTTTAGAGACAGGTCGCGGTCAACCGCACTCTGCTTAATTAAATTGTTAATCTAAAATACTATTTTCTTTATTGTAATAAATCCTGTTTTGAAACCGTGACCGCGGTCTCTAACGGGATCCACATGAATTATTATACATCAAATCAGTAAATCACTAAATCATAAAAGCACTAAAACAAAAACTATTTTCTATAAAAACAAAATTAGTCAAATTTTATTTTGGATTTTGAATGTTAGAATTTTGATATTATTTGTAATTTGGAATTTGTAGTTTGGAATTTCTTATTGTTCTGGAACAATAAGCGCTATATGTTCCAAAATAAGTTTAACCGACGGTGCTCTGTCATTTAGATAATTTCTACATTTTATTATTTCTCTTAGCGCATCCGTTTGTTCTTTTGATGAAAAATCAATCTTTTCTCTTAATACTATCTCAAGATTATTTAAAAATAAAATCGCCTTTTCTTTGCCCGCCTGCGCAGGCAGGTCTTTTTCATCAATAATATCTTTTATCATTTTTAATCTTTTTGATTTACTTGTTTTCAAAAATTTCTCTACAAAACTTATATTATCTTTTTTCTTATCTGCGCCTGCCCCCACATCAAAAATTTTGGTGTGGGGACCTGCCCCGTAGCCAGAGCATAGCTCTGTGGTACTGGGGTTTAGTCCGCATGAGTCCGCGCTCGCCCTGTTAAATAATTTGCCCCCAGCAAATTCCTGCGAAGCAGGATTTAACAGGGTGAATCCGCGTTGGTCCGCGTTCTTAATTATTAACATCCTTGATTTAAGTGTCGGTAGAAAAATTTCCGACGAATCGGCAATTATGAAAAAATGTGTCCCGCTTGATGGTTCTTCAAAAAGTTTTAGTAATGAGTTTTGTGCTTCTACTGTTATTGAACTACAACTTAAAATAAAAATCTTTTTATCACCAAAGGATTTTTTTGTTTGTATTTCTTTTATTTTTCTCGCGTCGTCAATACCAAAAGTATTGTATCTTTCATTCCAAAAATCTGGATTTCCTTGAATTTTAAAATTCAAATCAATTTCTATAAATTTACAAATTTGTCCAACAACAACATCACTATCCCCTTCTATTAAATAGGCGTGGTGTAGAGAATTTTTTTCTTTATGTTCTTTTAAGGTTTTTAACATTTGAGTTATAAGTTTGTGTTTTACTTGCCCTATTAAATTCCGCCGAAGGCGGACCTGCTCCGCCCGTACGGGCAAGACAGGATTTGACAGGGTAAATATCCTGAATTTCTTTCATGATTCATGAGTTTATATTATAACAAATTCAAACACTCTTAATGAGCGTTTGAATATACATAGGAATTTCCTATGTAATACTGAGTTACTCAAAAGACCGTCTTTTGGGATTTTGATAAAATACATAGGAGTTTCCTATGTATTATTACTTGGGTGCTCCGCACCCAAGTGAAGGAAAAGAGGAAGGCCAAAGAAAGGTTCCTGACACCTTTTCCACCTTTTCCTGACACTAAGTTTACGGGTCGAATTAAATTCGGCCTTTTTTATTTTTTATAAACCTACACGCAACTCTGCTATCGCAGAGTTGCGTGTAGGTTTATATTTTTTTTAGTAACCGAGCTTCCAAGTGAGGTTTTAAAAAAAATAATTATGGATGAAAAAGTAATTTGATCTGTGCAACATCCGATGTTGCACAGATTGAAAGTAGTGAATACGGAAGGCAAGGCCTCCGTGGGAAAATCACTTGGAAGCCGAGCTTCCAAGTAAGGTTTTTAATTTAATTAAAAAACATACAATAGGAGTTTCCTGTGTAATAAAACGGAGGTAAGGCTTCCGTGAGAAAATCACTTGGGTGCGGAGCACCCAAGTGATTTTTTATTAATCAAACCAAATTACATCTTGTTTTGGGCTTGCTGGAACTGTATAAGTCACCACCAATTTTGGGTCTTGGGATGTGTCTGTTTGTTCTGCACTATATATATTCATAGCTGAATTCGCAAATGCTGTCCATGTACCCGTAAATGAATTATCTATATCCCAACCTAATTGTAAACTAAATTTTGATATGCCTGTTTTATTAATATTATTTATTCCATTTGCATTTAATGTTATATCATTATATTGATTTATTGTAAAAGACGCATAAGTTATTGACCCAAAACTTGTTCTGCCGATTTGTTGATAATCAGCAGGAACTAAAGCTGTATTTGATGCTGGAGTTGAAGATGCTAAATGTAAGCTTGGTGTTCCTAATCCATTAGCTTTAGTATTATAATAACCACTAAAAACAGCAGAAGAAATTATTGCACCATCTCCGACTGATGAGGTATCAAACAGTATATAAGAACGAAATAAAATATCAAAAAGATTCTCATCTGATGCTATGAGTTTTATATAAGATATAGTTTCTACATCATTAGCATTAGTACCAGCCCCATCTCTTTTGGCAGAAAAAGTTTCAGCTACGTCTCTCCACATATGCCCATCCACCGTACTCGTCTCTGGGTCAGGGTCGGGATAAAATGTCCCTGTGGTAGCGTAAACTTTCTCTGTTTTAAATAGTCCAGCTAAGACCCCCCCCCTCTCTTGGTTTCAAGAGAATATGTGTT
>Ga0180732_1001226_pt1 | contig 16640 bp, 19 predicted proteins | sample KR11_01MetaG_FD_148674 | JGI IMG/M metagenome (GOLD analysis project Ga0180732, IMG submission 148674) | Groundwater microbial communities from the Olkiluoto Island deep subsurface site, Finland - KR11_0.1 MetaG | ecosystem: Environmental > Aquatic > Deep subsurface > Groundwater | place...
GAAGCACAAAGTTGCTGTTCTTCTTTTTTGTCATGACATATTCCAGAACCGACCCTATATGCTCTGGAATATCATAAATCCTGGCGGCGTTTGGCAGGTTTTTTGCACCTGACTGCATGATGAGCCCTGCAGCATAGGAGTTGTAGATAGGATTTTGCGGATCGATCAATATCGTGTGAATGATGTGGTCTTCAACGGTCAACCTCCTCCTTGAGTGAAAATAATATCGTGTTCCGGTTATTAGCCTCAACCCATATCTTGAGAATACAGTTATTGCAGAAGCCTTGATATCATCCCGTTCAATGCTCTTTCCGGGTTCGATCTGCGTCTTGAACAGGAATTCCGGACCGCGCTGCCACAGCATTACTGCATCTTCTGCCCGAAGTCGCTGGTTTGCAAAATGGCGCCAGTAGCTGTTTATGAAATCCGCTAATTGTCGGTGGCGTTTATTGATCACGAATTTTCCTTTTTCTTTGAGTATGAGACCGTATTTTGATAGCTTTGACAGGGCTTCCGATACCGTGTGCCTGTTTAGCGCGGTCATCGCAGCAATATCTGTGATGTTATGCGGATGCATCAGCATGCTCAGGATTTCCATTGAAGAGTAAGAAAAGAGATCTTCTATTGGCAGTCTGGGGTATTCTTTCATGAACTCTTCCAGTGAGCGGGCATGCAGAGTGTCTGAGCATCTGATGAGCGTCTTTTTTCCTTCTCTGTGCTTTTGCGCAAGCCCTTCTTCAACAAGTGAAGATACAGATGTGGAGATCGTGGAATGGTCTAATCCGAGTAGATGAGCTATTTCTGATATGGATTTTGGGTGTTTGAGTTCTTTGAATATTCTAAGGGCGGTGGGAGTTGGTATTATATGGATAATAATACCAACATGATATATAAATGTTGTTGTGGTTATTGGACATTTGAGTTTCAGTCCTCATGCATGAGTCCCTCAACTGTGCTATCCCCGGCTTCCCTCCTCCGCCTCCATCCTACAAATCGGATACAAATCCGGTATCTTACGTGGCTCACAGGTAACCGAACACAGCGCATATGTAAACATTCGCCACTAATAATTTTATATCAGTATCGCTATCAGATAATATGTGAAACTTTGATGAACCCTGATGAAATAGATGAACTTGTTAAAAATAGCGTGGAGATATTGAAAAATATACAGGGATTTGAAAAAGTGAGGTTCATCATGCTCTACGGTTCATCGGTTGAAGGAATACCCCGCGAAGAGTCGGATATTGACCTGTGTATTGATATTGACGCAGATACCGATTACGAGCGCTCAAGTTTCAGGCTGAAGGTCCTGTCAGAGCTTCCTGATCTCTTCGATGTGCAGATATTTGAGCAGCTTCCTCTGTATGTGAAGAAAGAAGTTATTAAGGGGAAAGTGATTTTTTGCCGGGATGAGGAGTATTTATATGAAACTGCGATTTCTGTGATAAAGGAATTTGAGGATTTCAAGTATCGGTTTTATGATTATATTGGGGAGAGGGCGATTACATGAGGACAGAGATAATAAGGACTAAGATTGCGGAGATACAGGAAAGCCTGGAGCTTATTCGGGAGAATTTGCCTGATAGTTTTGAGAATTTCGCACCGCTTGGACTTTTGAAAGACGGGATGTATAAGCGAATTGAGTTCTGCATCCAGAATGTTTTTGATATATGTGCAATCATCAACACAGATCTCAGGTTTGGGATACCACGTTCTGATGACGACATTCATGGGATTCTGTTAAGGAATGGGGTTATTGATGATGAGATGATGGCGAAGCTGAAAGGTATGAAGGGATTTAGGAATATTATTGTGCACAGGTATGCGGGGATTGATGACAGGCTTTCTTATGAGTTTTTTAGCGAGAAGTTTGTGGATTTTGAGGAGTTTATAGGGAAGATTGCTGAATTTATAAATAGCAAAAGTAAACTTTGAAAGGTGCAAGGATTTGAAACAAGTTTTAAGTGCCTATTCAGTTGTAAATTTACTTAATCTACTAAGAGATTCGTTTATTTTCTCAAGGTAGTAATCGTCGAGTTTTTGTTCATCTGCTAGTTTTTTAATGGCTTCAATAGCTTGTTCTACGTCCCATGTCATAATAACGAATTTTAGCTCAGTCGCTGCTGTTATTCCAATTTCTTCAAGGGCATTTACTGCCCGTAATGTTGCATAATTAAGTTTTTGTTCTGCTGAAGCCTTTCCAACCTCTCCGAGTGCATGTACTGCATACGATGTAGCTTCCTCTAACTTTTGTTTAGCTGCTGTCATTCCATTTTCACGCAGAGTGGTTATTACTTCTATGGTAGAGTCTTCATTTTTGTTACTTGCAGCTAATTTTCCGATTCTGGATATGTGAGCAAAAATATGGTTAAATTCTTTCCCTTTATCTTTCTCAAAATGATATTTTACCTCTCCTTCACTCGTTACACTTTTAAATAAAAATTCTCCTGTGCTAATACGATCTTTCCTAAAAATTTCATTTTTTAATATATTGTTAACACGATCTTTGATTGCTCTTAATCCCTCTCTTACAGTATCATGATCATATTTTATTAATGAGCTACGCACGATATCGATTATAGGCAGAATCGGGTCATCATCAACAGATTTTTCGATGGATAGAATGCTTTGATTTGTTATTCTCTCAGCAAGCATGTTAATCACAGTCGAAGGATTCAGCATCTTAAACATCTTCAACATATAGGGCACCAGCGCCACAAACGCAAAAACCCCAAGATAGTAAGAAAACGCAACCTGCCCCTCAAGATTCGACATGCTGTTAAGTGCAGGATTCGCCTTCTCAATCAGCTTCAGCACACCCAGCCCATAAAAAATAGCAACCCCATAAATCCCCATCAGTATCCACAAATCTGGCGTCCTCCTGAACACCTCAATCACCCTCGCCGAATACGACTGCGCCGCAAGCTGCACAGCCACGAGGCTCAAAGTCACCACAAGCGCCACGATTGCAGCCTCGCCCTGCACAAGCGCGCTGAGCATGTATCTGGCGCTGTCTACGTCAGTGTGCAGGAAGCCAAAATAAGTGAAAATGACATGCGAGATAACGATTACCCCGGCGCCAAGGCTGAAATAAAGCGCCAGGCGCCGTGTCCATAGGGAAGTATCGTTGGTGATTTTAATATGCATATTAAGTAATAAAGACAGTTGTAAGACGTATAAAACTATTGAAAAGATTGATGTGCTATAGGGTCAATATTAACATAGAATCATAATTATGGATGTTCTTGCGATCGTTAAAAAAAATAAGCCTTTCCTGAAAGAAAGGTTTGGAGTCAAAAAAATTGGAGTTTTCGGCTCAATGGTGAGGGGAGAGGCTAATATGGAAAGCGACGTTGACGTTCTGGTGGAGTTTGAGAGCACCAAGAAAAGCTTCGATAACTTTATGGACCTGAGTTTCTTCCTTGAAGACCTTTTTGGAAAAAAGGTTGATTTAATCACCACCAGTGGGTTGGACAAGTATATTCGCCCCTATGTGGAGAGAGAGGTTATCTGGTGTGAAAAGTGATGAAGTTTTTATAAAACATATTCTCGATGAAATTGGATTTCTAAAGACGCAGAGTAGAAATTTAGAGTTTGAAGACCTCATGAAAAATGAAATTTTGAAACGGGCTTTTCCAAGAAGCATAGAGATTATCGGCGAGGCAGCCAAAAACATTTCCGACCCCTTAAAAGAAAAATATCCCGAAATCGAATGGAAAAAAATTGCAGGAATGAGAGACAAATTGATACATGCATATTTTGGAATTAGCTGGGACATCGTCTGGGATGTTGTCAAAAATAAGCTTCCAGAGATTGAAAAAAACCTTAAAATCCTGAAAGAAAAAGAATTTGATTGATAAAATTACCTGTTCCATCACCTTTGCCAAATACGACTGGGCAGGAATCCAAAATAAGAGAAAACGACATGCGAGATAACGATTACCCCGGCGCCAAGGCTGAAATAAAGCGCCAGGCGCCGCGCCCAGAGGTAATCATGAATATTTTGCGAGCTTCTTAAGTTCATTCGTAATTGTTTTAATCCCATCAAGAGCGAGCTCCCAATCACAATAATCCTCTTCAACATTAAATGAATGCCCGGATTTTTCTACAACCTTTTTTTTCTTGAACTCATTAAAGTCCATTTTATAACGATCTCGAAATGTCTTATACATCATCTTATATTCGGCAAAGCGCCGGTGAAGCCCGTTAATTACAAGTTCATGATTACTTTTCATAATGTGCTCATCGCTGGAATCTTTCATCTTGTAATGTTTTTTGCGGGCTCGGTCCAGACCATTCTTTCAATCTCGATGCGACAAATTCAAATGTCTTGTGATGCTGTTTAAATTTATCAGTAGCTCTATAGGCATTGTCTTTGAATTCAAGGTAACCAGAAAGGTGATTGTCAATCAGAATCTCCATATGGAACTTTACCCGATCCATAAGAGCATGTTTTTCATTAACTCCGATCTTGTCAATTAATCTCTCCAATCCTTCATCTACCATTTGAATTGGAGTCTTTCCATCACTATTGGGCGCAAATAGTTGCATGACGATTTCTATAAGACCTCGACGAATTTCCTGCGGGTTATTCATTTCTGGCAATAAAGTGATTGGGATTTCCGGAAGTTTTCTTAGATCCAAGCCCATTTCTTTCGCTTTGATCAATTCATTCTTTAGATGTTGATTTGCAATTTGTTCTTCATTTTTCAAGTCAAAGAAATCCTTCATGAAAATCTGACAAAACGAACCATCATCAACAAAATCAAATCGACTGCAAATGATATCGGGCGGACTTTCATGAGGATAAAGTCCATAATTACCAAGATAGCGTGGATCAATCGTTTTGTATTTTTCAAGCTGTGCTTCTTTCGATTTTTGATTTGCGGTTAATTCCAGCACCAGCCATCCGGTTTCTCCACTTGCTATTATATCTGGTTGACGTGAATCACCCTGTCTTGTCAGAAATGGTCGATCTACCACATAATTAAATCCTGATGCTTTGAAAGGGCCTATGAAATTTGACTTTTTATATTCATGGAATAATTGTATGGTATTGCGCCAAAGGGCAATTCGATAATCTTGTTCAGGCAAATACTTCCACTCCGTCATGATAAATAGACGTTTTTCCTGCATTATCTTCACCCTGTAAGGTCGCTATTCTTGGCGCTGCATTTATGCATCCTTTGCCGGGAACAGTAAGATATGCAAAATCTGGTCCAACATCCATCAAAATGCGATCCCACGTATGCAAATCCACGCCTCTGAATCTCCTGAAATCAGTCTCAGATTCGGTTTCAACAAGCCACAGTTTCATGTCACCCGTTCCTGTTGCTACCTTCTTTGAAAAAGCATCAAGATCGATCTTCTGGGTGAAATCCAGTTCGAAAGCGCCCATGGTCTTCTCACGAAGTTCGTTGGCTTCCTTTAGAGAATCTGCATAGCGGTTTGCCATCTCAGCGACTGAGATAAGAGCCTCATCAACATCCAGCGCTCTGTTTATCGTGGCTTTACCATTGCTATACCACTCTGAAGATAGCACCACCTCACCTTCGGTTCTTTTCTGCCATCTTGCGCTGTAGATAGCGAATTCCTCTCTTGCTTCGTTAAGAACCCTATCCAGACCTTTAATTAATTTGTTCGCTCCGTAATATGCTTTTAAACTGAAATTAGCTGCATTTTCCTCATCTTGAGCAAGACCATCCGAAAATTTTAAGCCCAAGCCTCTCCATTGGTCATCGGTTAAGAGAAAAACCGTGCGATAGAACGCGGATTTCACGGATGACGCGGATACGCGCGGATCCGTGAAAATCCGTGTAATCCGCGTCATCCGTGTTCGATTTAAATTAAATTGGATAATCGTATGAAATCATTGATATTTTGGAAACTAATACATACCGACTCTGTCAAACTCCTTAACCGATGACCAATGCAAGCCTCTCTGGCTCCATGATTCCTTTTTTTCCCAGTGTAAGAGATGATTTCTGGATAACCAGCATCTATCTAATCCTTTCCTCTCAAGCCATTTACCCATAAAAAAGTCTGATTCTGTTGCATCCATGAGACTGTATATTATCCAGACACGGTCTCTTGTCGAATCCAGGAATAATGTATTTGAGAGATCTCCATCTATGTTACCATACCAACCAACAGAACCGTCAAGTTTTCTCCAATTCCCTTCAGGACAGTCGGCGTCTGTTAAGGGTAGATTGCTCTCTATAAGATATGCTTTAAGCTGGGTTGAATAGGTTTTTCCAAATAGTTCAAGGGATTCTTCATTATTCTCAAATCCTGCCTGCATTCTTTCTTTCAGGTCGTCAAGAGTCTTGATTTCACGCATGATGGTTTCACTTTAGTATTCGGTAATATAAATCATATTTCGTTGTCTTTATATATGTTTCATGGTATTATATATTATATCCACACATCATGATCATTTGCCTATAGCGGTGTGAAAGTATTGTAGACGGTTTATTATCAATATGAACATACACCTTTATGTAAATTTTACCAGGATTCCGAATGAAGGAATTATATACTATTGTGTCCTTTAAAAATTGTGATAAAAGGGATTTATAAATATGCCAAGAGATGAACATCAAACGCGGATTGAATTGATAAATCCCGCCCTATATTTGCGTGGATGGGGTGATTCTTTAATCCGGGAAGAGAAAACCCCAGGAGGGACGGATATCATAAACGGCAGGCCGAGGAAACGAAGCGGAAGAACCGATTATCTTCTCTGTGTTCTTGTAGTTAAAGGTAAACCGCCTCTGCCTTTAGCAATAGTTGAAGCGAAAGCTGAAGATAAATTGCCATCTCTGGGAATTCAACAGGCAAAAGATTACATGAAAAAATTCAATGTTCCTTTTATTTTTTCGACAAATGGAAAACTTTTTGCAGAATATGGAGAGGATACGGGGCAGATAAAAGATGCAATGAGCTTATCGGATTTTCCAACTCCTGAAGATCTAAGACTGCGATATGAAAAGAGCAATGGATTCAAACTTGACTCAGAAGCTGCAAAACCTTTGCTTATGCCTTATAAAGGCGGTGAGGCGGTGCGATATTACTTCCAGGACGCGGCTATTCGCGCAGCTCTGGAAAAAATCGCTATTGGGGAGAAGAAGGTGCTTCTATCCCTTGCGACAGGGACTGGAAAGACAGTTATTGCAGTACATCTTCTAGATAAACTTGGGAAAGCAGGACAGTTAACAAGAGCTTTATTTGTGTGCGACCGCGACGAGCTTCGAACGCAGGGAATGTCAAAACTTCACAGCATTTTTGGGGATAATGCCCAGATTGTTACATCGGATGACCCCCAGCCAAATGCAAAAATCCTTGTTTCCACTTATCAAACTTTAAATATTACTGCGGATGATGATGAACCAAAATTCTGGAAGGAAAATTTTCCGAAAAACTATTTCAGTCATATTATCCTTGATGAATGCCATCGAAGCGCCTGGGGAAAATGGAGTGTTATTCTCACCGACAATCCTGACGCAGTACACATAGGTCTTACGGCAACGCCGCGTATTGTTATTGGTGGCAAGAAGGGGGGAGATGGCAGAAACGGGGATGAAGAAATAACTGCTCACAATCTCAAGTATTTTGGCGAACCAGTCTATGAATATTCAATTGGCACAGGGCAGGAAGATGGCTATCTGGCCGCGTGCGAAGTAATCCGAAGAACCGTAGATTTAGACAAGAAGGAAATTACCAAAGAAGATATAGAGCGGCGCTCGGCGATCGATCCATATACTGGTAAAAAGGTAAATCCTGAGGAAATTGAAGATCGCTATAATGCAAAGGATTATGAAGTCAAATTGATGCTGGATGACAGAGTGAAAGCGATGACCGAAGATTTATTCCAGTTTTTGCTTGATACTGGCGGACCTTATCAGAAGACAATCATATTCTGCGCCAGAGATATCCATGCCAACCAGATCATGATCGCAATGAATAATCTTTATGAAAAATGGTGCAAAGAAAATACAATAAAGCCCAGGGATTGGTATGCTTTTCAATGCACGGGTAATCCGGATTTAAGACCTTCGGCAGATAAACTAATCCCTGATTTTCGTGGTTCTAAGAATTCACACTACATAGCGGCAACTGTTGACCTGCTTTCTACAGGCGTGGATATTCCCAATCTTGGCAATGTCGTGTTTTTCCGGTATCTTGAATCACCTATAAGCTTTTACCAGATGGTGGGAAGGGGAACAAGAACTGGCGAGCCACGAGGCTCCAAGCTGATGTTCCGTTTATATGATTATACCAACGCAACCCGGCTTTTCGGTGAGGAGTTTAAAAGCCGCGCTAAACCCTCAAAGCCCGAAGAACCACCTGAGGGTGTTGAGTCACCGACCCCTCCTTATGGCGATGATAAGCCAAAGCGCAAGATTATCCGGATAGGGGAGCAGCAATTCACAGTGCAGATCGAAGGTGAGGGAAGGTCTATTCTTTGTGAAGAAAACGGAAAAGAGGTACTTGTGCCGCTGGAAGAGTATAAACAGAAGCTTGCAGAAAGACTTGTGGATGAAGCGCCGGGTGTGGAGGAATTGAGGGAGAAATGGGTTGAACTTAGTGAACGGCATAAATTGATTTCAAAGCTTCCGGGAGGTGAGGGCGCGGTTCGGCTTATTCGGGAACTTGAGGACGAGCGGGAATGCGATCTTTTTGATGTGCTTGCTAAACTTGGTTACAGCATTCCTCCAAAATCACGGGGGGAGAGAGTGGCGGCTTTTTCTTATAAGAACAAGCAGTGGCTGCGGCAGTTCCCTGAGAGGACGGGTAATGTGATTGTTTCCATTGCGCGGCAGTTTGAGAAAGGGGGGATTGAAGAGCTTGAAATTACCAATCTTTTCGATGAGGCTGAGGTGGTGGCAAGCGGCGGGTTTGAGGCGCTGGTGGGGCTTAAAGTGCCGCCAGAGATGTTGATTCAGGAGACCAAGACGAGGTTGCTGACGTGAAGGAACAGCAGATAAAGGCGCCCAGATTCGCAAGTCTCCAGAGTCGTGCCTCTGGAGAGTGTAGAACACGGATTGGACGGATTTCCACGGATACTCCTTATCCGTGTGCATCCGCGTCATCCGCGCAATCCGTGTTCTATCGTACAAATGCAATATTTGACGACGGTAACAAACCGCAGATGAACGCAGATGAACGCAGATACTTTCCTGCATCTGATTTTAGGAAAATAATCCACCGCAAAGGACGCAAAGCACATCGAATGATTTCTTTTGGGCTTCGAAAAACCACAGAGGGCACGGAGGACACAGAGAAAAGGAATAAACCTCTGTGCTCTCTGTGCTCTCTGTGTTCTCCGTGGTTGAATAATCTTGCCGGGGGTAATTATGGCGGCTTAAATGCCCTTGCGTTGGAATATTCTATCTTTACGCAGGGCGAAACGATTGAAGGAGGCACTCTTGCATGAGCGTTGATAAGAAAAGGAAACTGCCAGAGGGGTGGAGATGGGAGAGGTTAGGACGAAAAGAAGGAATTACCGAAATAGTTAATGGTTCTACTCCTTCTACTGATGTTCCTGAATATTGGGATGGAAATATATTATGGGTAACACCATCAGACTTAGGTAATTTTCATTCCATATATATTGAGAACACAGAACGTAAAATTACTCAAGCTGGACTAGATAGTTGTTCTACGACTTTACTGCCTGTTGGGACGATATTATTAACAAGCAGAGCTCCTGTAGGAAATCTTGCAATCGCAAATAAGCCATTGTGCACCAATCAAGGTTTTAAGAGTTTCATACCAAAATATGATATAAACAGTTTATACCTTTATTTTGCAATTAAGAAAATCATCCCCGATATTCAAAAAATGAGTCATGGGAATACTTTTACAGAAATCACAAAAGAATTGGTTCAAGATTTTGAAATCCCCTTACCCCCAACACCCGCCGACCAACTCGCCATCGCCTCCGACCTCGAACGCAGGATGGCGCATGTGGAGAAGATGAGGGCTGCGGCGCTGCGCCAGAAAGACGCAATTGCTGCGATGCAGGGCGCGATTTTGAGGGAGGCGTTTCCTTATGTGGAGGGAGATGAATTGCCGGAGGGGTGGAAGTGGGAGGAACTTGGGAATCTATTTACGATAGAGAAGCAACAAATAAACCCGTTCGACGAATCATTTTATTCACTCCGGTTTATTGGAATGGAAAATATAGAATCGAATACTCGTAAATTCATTCCAAATGGGAACAAGGAAGAAAGCGGAGATAGCACATGTTTACTCTTTGATAATAAGCATGTTTTATATGGGAAACTTAGACCGTATTTAAATAAAGTATATTTGCCAGATAAAAAAGGACGGTGTTCAACGGAACTTATACCGTTGATACCAAAAAATGGTTTTTCAAGGAGTTTTATCGCCTCGGTGCTTCAATCAGAAATTGTAGTCACTTATGCCGTTAAACATTCCACGGGAGGAAGAATGCCACGGGCTGATATGGAAAAATTAATAAAATTAAAGGTGCCTCTTCCATCTAATTCTAACACCTCCGCCGCCGAGCTTGATCGCAAAATGGCAGAGCTTGAGAAAGCCCGCCAGGCAGCAGAGAGACAGCTTGAAGCAATCAAGATGCTACCCGGCGCAATCCTGCGCGAAGTATTTGATTTTGAAGAGGAAAATACAGGTTCGTGAAATTATGCTTGATGTGAAAAACTGGCTCTGGATAAAGGATTTACAATCACATGGTTTTAATGATAGTCAGATATACAGAACAACCGGCTTTGACAGGAAGACCATCCTAAAATATGTAAATTCCACCTCCGAACCTGAACCGAAAAAAAGGACAAAGAAAGAGTCAAAGCTCGACAGTTACAGAAGGCATATAGACAAAAGGGTACGGGAAGGATATTTGCCTGCATCCAGCATTTGTAGAGAAATACAGGAAATGGGTTTCACCGGAAAATATACAATAGTCAGGGAATATATTCGAGAGACAAAATTACCTCAGGAAATTCCTGCCATTCAATTCAGGAGTCGTTGAAAATGATATCAGAAAAAGATAAGGAAATTATCATAAAATACTCTAAAAAATATAATGTCTCCTCTGTAATTCTATTTGGTTCTTCGACCAGAGATGACAGAGAATCAAATGATATAGATATAGGTGTAAAAGGGATTGAACCGAGACTATTCTTTGATTTTTATGCAGAATTATATAAAAATCTATCAAAACCTGTGGATCTCATCGACCTGTCCAAAAAATCATTATTCAGCAAGCTTGTGGAAAAAAGAGGATTAAGAATTTATGGATGAACTGACTGAGCAGATTCTCGCAGAAAAAGAGAATGTGGATATTGCGCTGCAGAATCTGGAAACAGCTATGGCAAGAACTGAGAAAACAATTATTGAACTGGCGGCTATTGCGACTTTTCTTCACAACATCTACAATGGGATAGAAAATATTCTAAAACAAATCCTGATATCAAGAGAGATAATGGTTCCAAAATCTGACAAATGGCATAAAGACCTTTTAAATAAATCATTATCTTCAGGAATTATCTCAGATGAACTAACAAACAAACTTTATAAGTATCTGACTTTCAGGCATTTTTTTGTTCATGCTTATGGATTCATGCTGGATGAGAAACAACTTGAATCCCTGGCTAATGATATTCCTGAAATATGGCAGCAATTTCTAAAAGAAATAGAGCCTTTTTTGAAAGAATCAGATTTATAGTATGGAAAAATATGGCTAAAATCAACAACGGAAACGGCAAAACAATAAACTCACAGGCTGCAATGGACAAGGCGGTCAAATCCGTCTGCGATATCCTGCGCCGCGATAAAGCAAAAGGGGCGAGACTCTATGTGCCCGAATTAACGTGGATGTTCTTCCTTCGATATCTTGACATAATAGAAGAAAAGGAAGAGCAAAAGGCGAAAGCACTTGGCGTGTCGTATAGTGAAATGTTAAAAGCCCCATATCGCTGGAGGGACTGGGCTGCGCCTTTTGATAAAACAATCAACTGCGATGAAATGATCCAGAAGAAATTACCCGGATGGAAACGATGCGAACTCTCAAAAAAAGCGATTGGCTCCTTTCTCTCCTTCGTAAATGATGAATTATTCCCTCATATGAAAGACCTTGGAAGCGCAACCGGTGCAAGCAATAAACAAAAAGTCATCTCTGAGATTTTCCGCAACAAGGAAAAGACAATTTTATCCAGCGAGACAAACCTCCAGAATGCTCTTGATAAAATTCATAATCTCTCTGAAGCCAGCATCAGCGACCAGCATATGTTCCCCATTTCCCAGGCTTTCGAAGGATTATTGCCAACCCTCGGAGAAAAGAAAAATGACGGAGGACAGTTCTTCACTCCTCGCGAGATTATTCGTGTCATAGTCAACACAGTCAAACCGCAGATCGGCAAAACTGTTTATGACCCATGCTGCGGCACAGGAGGCTTTCTCATTGAAGCCTACAAATCCATGATGAAACAAAACCCTATCGGCACGCAGATAAAGGAATTAAAAACCGAAACCTTGTGGGGAAGAGAGGATGCAGGAGAAGCGATCCCCATCTGCCTTGCAAATATGATGCTTCATGACATTGATCTGCCGCGCATCTGGCATGGCAATACCCTGACAGAAGCAGTAACTTATGGCGACCTGTTCGAGGGAGCGCCGCGTCAGTTTGATTATGTTATGACAAATCCTCCCTTCGGTAGCAAGGAGGGGAAGGATGCACAGGCGCAATTTCCTTATAAAAGCGGAAAAGCGCAGATTCTCTTTCTTCAACATATCATTGATTCTCTGGCTGAAGACGGAACCTGCGGTATGGTCATCGATGAAGGTGTCATGTTCCATACAAAGACGGCAGCATATCAGCAAACAAAGCGCAAGTTGCTGGATGAATGTGATCTATGGTGTGTCATGAGCCTTCCGCAAGGCGTGTTTGTGAACGCTGGCGCGGGTGTAAAAACCGATTTGCTGTTTTTCACGAAAGGAAAGCAGACAGAGCGGGTATGGTATTACGATATGACACTGACCGATGAGTTCCAGACGCGAAAAGTAAACAAAGGCAATCCGCTCACATTAGAAGCGTTTAATGATTTCTTTGAAAAATTAGCTCTTGACCCCGTCAACCCTGATAGGATCAGCGAACGAAGCTGGTATGTTTCAATTGATGAAATCAAGAAGAAAAAATATGACCTGAAAGCCACCAATGATAATGCTCCAGACTATTCAGATAAAAGAACCACATCTGAACTGATGGCAATTATTCAGGAATCTCAAAAACAGATCGAAGATGGCTTAAAACAATTGCAGAAATGAAACGGATCAAAGATATACCGGAATTCAACCGTCCGAGAGAAAAGCTAAAAGAAAGAGGTGCATCAGCTTTATCAGATACTGAGTTAATTGCTGTTATTTTTGGCAGCGGAAGTAAAGGGCAGGATGTTTTGTCTCTTTCCTCCAAAGTTGCTAAATTATTGACCGAAAATAAAGGTAAATTGTCCATGGAGCAACTCTCGGAAATAGAGGGCATCGGGCCAGCAAAAGCGTCACAAATTTTAGCCGGTTTTGAACTTTCAAGAAGATATATTGTGAAGGAAACCATCAGGATAACCGGGGCTAACGAGGTATTACCTCTGATCAAAGATATAGCAGGTAAGCAGCAGGAGCATTTTATCTGCATATCTCTCAATGGAGCCAATGAGGTTATTGAAAATAGAATCGTGACCGTTGGGCTGCTGGATAAAAGTCAGGTGCATCCCCGTGAAGTTTTTGCTGATGTTATAACGGACAGGGCTGCCGGTGTAATTTTCGCTCACAATCATCCATCAGGTGAGAGTAAACCAAGTAACAGCGATTTGAAAATCCATGAACAACTGACAGAAGCGGGCAAGATTCTGGGGATCAAAGTACTTGACCACATCATAATCTCTAAGAAAGGTTATTATAGTTTTCAGGAAAACGGTCTGATCAATTGAATGGCAAATTTTTGTATCTAATTGGTATAACGATCCACCTTTCCCCCTTCTTCAGTGCCCCTTATATTAGTTACGTCCGTGCCTCAGCCCTGCGCTATTCATGGCTTTCCGCCTCCGCCCACAAGTTTTGACATCTCGCGAACAATAACTCCTGATTTCACACCCAGCTTCTGGACGCACGTGGATTTTTTACTTTTTAGTTACTTCTTCAATGACAGAATCTAATCTCTCAAAAATATATTTAATATTCTGGATAGTTTCATCGTCTAATTTATCTCTACTAATATCTCCTTTCTCAACCATTTCGTAGAATTTTTTAGCAAGAAGCACTTTATCATTTTTATTGTCTTTTATATATCTCGAATTGCTAACTTTATAATCATTTTCAGCCTCTAATATATGTTTTTTAAAATCTTCTTTAGTAAAAATATCTTCGATTGCTCCACCACTCGGTATTACTTTTATTATTTGTTTTTCATCTATTCCAAGTTTCTCTTGGAGTTCTTTTTTGATTTCCTCTCCGCTTTTATCCGAATCTAAGCAGAAAATAGGATTAATACCCCAACCAAATAAAATCGAACCTACGTAAATGGGTGTCTTTCCACCTGTACAGGGAACTACATTAATATCCTTGTTGTGATTTATTATTTTTTTGAAGGAATATAAATAAAAGTAGTCAGAGATGCCTTCGACCACAACACTATTCTTTTTATCAGTTTTAATGCCTATTGATACATCCTCACCGATAGCTGTCAAAATCGGTGTTAAAGTTTCTTTATCTGCACCTGCATGCAATTTAGTTATTTTAGTTCCCCCATCGTCAGTTCGAGTAACTAATCTTACTCGATTTAGTTTATTTGAATGTATCAAATAGGGAGAATGTGTAGAAAATATAATAGGTGACCTTGAAGCACAAGCCTCCATTTTTCCAAGAATGTCTTTCTGCGCTTTAGCATGAAGGAATAAACCTGGTTCATCAATTAGAATTACATTCGGAGCATCTTCTTTTGCTCTTGCTGTGACTCTGATATAAAAAGCTAAATGCCATTGTCTTCCTTTGCTTCTTATTTCAGGTTCATAAAAATAGTCACCTTCTTCTATCCAGAAATATAAGTAATTTGAATCCCAGTCAATACTTAGATTGGAAGCATCTTGCGTCCAAAACGTCTTATAGTCTTCGCTTAGTTTAATATTCACTTCTTTCTTATGTTTTTGCCTGGTTCTATCGCTAGCACTTTCTTTTATTAACCCTATATTTAAATCACTTATCTCTGTCAAATCTTTTATTATATTATTTGTTTCTAATTCAGAAAATGGAATTTTATTTGGTACTTTATCATCGAATGAACTAAATAAAATAAAAGTAGGGATATACGCTTTAAATTCTTGGAGGAATTTCTCCTCAAAAGAAACGGCTCCTTCATAAATATTAAAATTTGTTTTTACCATATCTAGAAGCTCAGAGAATCGATTTCTAAGACTTTCATCAGTAATTTGCCCAAGTTCTTGTTTGGCTGGAGTATAATAACTTTGGTATTGGCTTTTGAAAACTTCTAAGTTCTCTAAAGTTTCAATAGGAAAAGGACGAATTAAAGCTAGTTCTTTAATTGCATCTTTAATTTCCTGATATAGTTCTGTTGCAATTGTTTTATTTATTCCAAAAACAAGTAAAGAAGAATCATCCAAACTATATTTTTTAGGAAAATCCTTTTTTATGGTTATCTCTATATCACTTTCAAATTTCTTACTGAATTTTATCTTTTCCATTATTTCATTAATAATATTATTGCCAACTTGAAATGTGACGATAATTTCAGGTTTTTTACTTTCATCATGTATAGGCGTGGCACTTTTTCTTATCTCTTTTTCAGTATCAAAGTCTTCTAAAGCCTCTAAAATGGAACTTTTTCCAGATTCATTTTTTCCTGCCAAAACTGTTATTTTATTAGCAAGGTAACAATCCCCAGAGTCAGTAATAGACCTATAATTTTTAATTCTAAACTTTACCAGTTCTATCATTTTATGACCCCAATCGTCTCACTATTCTCTGCATTCATATCTCAGAAGACAATTTATAGTTCAAAAGTTTAAATAGTTGTTTATATAATTATTTTTAATTGCCCGATTTACTATTTCAATACTTTCCTCACCATCTCCACCCCCCTCTCCAGCGCCTCCTCTATCCTAGAAGCATCCGTCCCTCCGCCCTGCGCTATCCCAGGCTTCCCTCCGCCGCCTCCGCCCACGAGCTTTGACATCTCGCGCACGATGACGCCTGCATTCACACCCATCTTCTGGGCGCGCGCCCCTGCGGCCACCACTATTTTCACGCCTCCCAGGTCGCTTGCAAGGATCGCCACAACATCGTCATTCTTGCTGAACTCCGTGGCAACCTTGATAAGCTCCTCCACATCTGCATGCGGTATTTTCTTTGAGAGGACTTTGAGGCCGTTCATGTCCACAGCATCGCCCATCATCCCCTTCACCCTTGCCTCCGCAAGTTCAGCCTTTAGCCGCTCGTTCTCCTTCTTGAATTCTTTCCATTCATCGAAGAAGCGATTCACCGTATCCGGCAGGTGTTCAGGCGAAACACGCAGCGCATCAGAGGACTTTTTCAAAAGCTCATCCCTCTCCTGCATCCGCTTCACCGCAGCCTCGCCTGCAGAGAAC
>Ga0180732_1001227_pt1 | contig 16635 bp, 9 predicted proteins | sample KR11_01MetaG_FD_148674 | JGI IMG/M metagenome (GOLD analysis project Ga0180732, IMG submission 148674) | Groundwater microbial communities from the Olkiluoto Island deep subsurface site, Finland - KR11_0.1 MetaG | ecosystem: Environmental > Aquatic > Deep subsurface > Groundwater | place...
GTTCTGCTTTTCATAAGGTTTAAAAGAGCCTCTTGAATCTTTTGTTCTGTCTCCGAATCAATATATGAAGTTGCCTCATCAAGTATAATAAGCTCCGGATTACGGGCAAAAGCTCTGGCGATTGATATAAGCTGCCGTTCACCACTGGAAATTGACGCTCCACCTTCGGAAATTACGGCATCAAGACCTTCCGGGAATTTTTTTATAAAACTTTTGCAGTTTGAAGCTTCCAAAATATATTCCATTTCTTTTTCTGATATATTGCTGTTACCCTGCCCTATATTTTCTCGTATAGTTCCTGAAAACAGAAAAGGTTCCTGCATCACAAGAGCTATTTTTGCCCTGAGAATCGATTTTTCATAATTTTTTATATCTACGTTATTTATAAGGACTCTCCCTGATGTCGGATCATAAAATCTGGTAATAAGGTTAATCAGAGTTGTCTTGCCCGAACCAGTCCGCCCTACAATTGCTATTGTTTTGCCGGCATTTATTTTAAATGAAATATTTTTTAAAACAGGTTCGTCCAAAACATAATTGAAAGACACATCTTCCATTTTAATTTCGTCGATTTTGTCTATCACAGGCAACCTGTATTCAGGATCATTTTTTGGTTGCAGCAGCCTGTCTTTGTTGTCAAATATCAAAAATATTCTTTCAGCCGATGCCATAGCATTTTGCAGGATATTGTACTTTTCTGCTATATCTCTTATAGGCCTGAAAAACATCTTCATATAGGCAATAAAAGCAACAAGAGCTCCCAGGCTTATGCTGCCGGCCAGCACCCCGCCTCCTCCGTAAAAAATAACAACAGCTATAGCTACAGCGCCTAGAAGTTCAACCACAGGCATAAATACCGCAAAAATTTGCACCTGTTTCATGCCTGCGAGGTAATCTTCATGATTAAGCTTTTTAAAATCAAGGTAGTTGTCCTTCTCACGTAAAAAGAGCTGAATAACTTTTATGCCCACGACTGTTTCCGAAAATTTGGTATTTATTTCAGCCACTTTTATCCTAAGAACCCTGAATACATCTCTGGCTCTGCTTGAAAAATATAATGATGCGTACAGGACAAAAGGCAATACTACAAAAGAAATCAGAGCCAGTTTCCAGTTAATACTGATGAGAACAAACATAATGCCGAAAAGAAGAAACATGTCCTTGAAAACAAAAGAAACAACCGAGGTAAACAGCTCGTTCATGTTCTGAATATCATTGGTAACTCTTGTCACAAGGCGGCCGACTGGATTCTTATTAAAGAAGGCAATAGACAAATCCTGGATATGTGCAAAAAGACGGACCCTTAAATCATGCATTATGTTCTGACCTGTGTATTCCATTAATATTACATGCAAAAAATTGAGCACAAAATTAACAAGAATTAATCCGACGAAAATGGCGGTTATAAAACTTAATCCGGCCAAATCGTCTTTTCGCAATATCGAAAGATCTTCTTTATCCAGTCCTGACAGGTCATCAAATGATATTAAAGCAAATGATCCTGAAATCTTGAATTGATCTGAATATTTGTTTACAATTGCTTTGATTTCCGGGTCGGTTATATCTGCCTCCAGGAATCTGACTTTATCTTTTTTATTATGAACTTCACCAGCGTATTCTGTTTTAATTTTTGGGACAATATACCTGTCTATTGCTATTTTGGTGATATACGGAAGGGACAAGTCCAGCAGGGTAATAAGAATAACAAGACATATTGATAAAATGAAAAGCAGTCTATACGGTCTGGCAAAAGGATAAAGCCTTCTTAACATCTTTATATCATAAGGCTTCCCAAGCTGCTTTTCCTCAAAATATCCGTAATCAGTATGCATCAAGCTCCTCTTCTATTTCCTGCAGACGGAATGTCTTTGCGTAGTATCTGTCATTTTTCATCAATTGCTCATGCGTACCTGATTCTATAATTCGTCCGCTATCCAGTACGACTATTTGATCAGCAAATTGAACTGCTGAAAGCCTGTGTGATATAATTATTATTGTCTTTACGCCCGCAAATGATTTTATGGTGTTTATGATGGCGCTTCCGGTTTCCATATCCACCTGACTGACAGGGTCATCAAGGATTAGAATGGGGTTGTCTCGCAAAAGCGCACGGGCAAGCGCTATGCGCTGTTTCTGTCCTCCGGAAAGAATTACTCCTTTTTCTCCTATTATTGTTTCAAAACCATCGGGAAAGGATTTTATTGTACTATACAAAGATGCTTCCTTAACAGCTTTAACCAATTCCTTTTCATCTGCTTCCTTATTGCCTAATAAAATATTTTCCCTGATCGTACCTGCAAATAAAAACGGTTCCTGGGGCATAAAAGAAATCTGTGCCCTGAGATCCTTAAGCAGAATTTTACGGATATCTTTTTCGTCTAATGTTATCCTGCCGCCTGTTATATCAAAGAGTCTTGGGATAAGGTTTGCAAAGGTTGTTTTACCGCTTCCGGGAGCTCCCACAATGCCCAAGACCTTTCCCTTATCCAGTTTTATATCAATTCCGGCAAGTACAGGCTCTTTATCATGACCATACGAAAATGTGACGTTTTCAAAAACAATATTTCCCTGTACGAGTTCAAGATGTTCTGCACCGGAAAAATCATCAATCTCGGGCCTTCTCTGTAAAATCTTGTCAATTCTATCTAATGATGCCCTCCCCCGCTGAAGAAGGTTCACGACCCAACCCATAGCCATCATCGGCCATGTCAGAATGCCAAGATAGCTTATGAACGCCACAAAATCTCCCGGAGTAATCGTTAGATCTATGGTTTGTCGCCCCCCAAGATAAAGAACTATTGCAAGACTAATATTTGAAAAAAGGAGCATCATCGGAAAAAAAGACCCGGTTATTCTTACAAGCCTGAGATTGCTGTTTATATAATCCTTTGATATTTTTGCCAATCTGGCTCTCTCATCCTTTTCCCTGTTATATGCTTTTATAATGCGGATACCTGCAAATCTTTCTCTCACAACCTCTGTCAGATCAGAAAATGTCCCCTGAACTTCCTGATATAGGCGGTGCATTTTTTTGCTGAAAAAGCGCGCACCAAGAATAATCATCGGCATAGGAATCAGTACAAATAATGTCAGTTTGATATTAATGTATGCCATAAAGCCTATAGCGGCTGAGCCAAGCACAATTGAGTCTGTAAGAGCTACTATTCCCATACCGGTCGCCATTCGGACATGCTGGATATCATTAGTTGCATGAGCCATAATATCTCCGGTCTTGACTTTATCGAAAAAAGAAGCGGACAGTGTTTGAATATGGGCAAAAAGCCTGTTCCTCAGGCCCTCTTCCACTCTCCTTGACGTGCCTATAAGGCAACGCCGCCATCCATACCTGAACAATCCAATCAAAATGGCTATGCCAACTATATAAAGGGCATAATATAAAAGAGTTATTGAATCGACTTTGAAAGCTGTAATGTCATCAACAGCCCATTTTATGATTCTGGGAATAAATAGCTGAAGAAAATCGACAATTATCAGACATGCAAGACCGAAAAAAATTAGAAATCGTTTTTCGAAAAAATATGGTTTTATTAAATTTATTGATTTCATATTTTTTTTCACCACAAAGCACGAAGAACACAAAGAAATTGAAACTACAGAAATTTAAAAAACTTGTAACGGCTTAGATTTTTAAGAATATATCCGCTTCAGCCCTCAGTCTATACACCTGAGTAGCTATAGACTTTCAGATATTTAATTTCACAAGGCCAGAAGGAGGAAGGCGTATTAGTTATACGTCGACGACTGATAACACAGTGAAATTATTTATCTGAAAGTCTATATAAAGCTTTTATAACAGAATCGCATTCTGGTCAAACAAACGATTGAAAAACATATAGTAACTACTCAGATTGTTAGGTTCACTGTTCAAGGTTGACAAACTCGTAAAAAGTCGAAAAATACCATTTCCCGTCATTCCGGCGAAAGCCGGAATCCAGTATTTTCAGATAGTTGCAACTTCTATGGACTCCGGTTTTCACCGGAGTGACGACTTTTTACGAGTTCATCAAGGTTGGCCACTTTGTACTTTTCATCAACCGTGAACCGTGAACCCTGGAACTTTGAACCTGAGTACTTACTATATCTAAACTCAGACTGAACGTTGACTTTCTCTTGCTTGATTGTTATTATTTGAAGTTATGGAAACAGGAAACATTGTAGAATATATCGACCACCATAAAATTATGTGCGGGGTCATTCTTGAAGTCAAAAAACAGAGACTCCGGATTCTTACTGAAAATAATCGGGAAATCAAGCTGTCACTTAATCGGCTGTCACACAAATGCAACACGCACCTTAACCTTTCAATGGGTAAATACAAGCTTGTCGAGGCATTAAAGGAAATAGCCGGCAAACGTAACGCCCTGATCAACCATATAGATATAAAGGAGTTGTGGGAAATTCTGAGTTCAGAAAAAAAATGGATAGATCTTGCCACAATGACTGGATTCTGTTTCCCGGATGGTCCTACTTATGACCATGAATCCGCAGTTGTAAGGGCATTTTTTAAAAACAGATCATATTTTAAATTCAGCAGCGACCGTTTTTTCCCTTATTCGGAAGAGCAGGTAGAACAGATTTCCAACCAGCAGAAAGAAGCCGACCGAAAAAATCGTATTATAGACGAGGGTTCTGCCTGGCTAAAAAAAGTGCTCGATATCGAAAAACCTTACTTGCCTGATGATAAAATAGAATGCATAGATATTCTTAAATCCTGCTATCTCTTCCAAAAGGAAAGCCCGCACTACTCCATTGGCAAAGTAATTCTTAAAAAAGCAGGTATAGATAACATAGAAATAGTATTCCAGCTCCTTGTAAAGCTGGGTATCTGGGATAAAAATGAAAACATTGAATTATATAGATTGGAAATACCGACTGTTTTTCCTGACGAGGTCATGAAAAATGCAACAGAACTGGCGAGCGGGCATAAAAAAGATCTATCCAACTATAAAAACAGGCAGGACCTGACCGACCTCTCTGCGATTACGATAGACGGGCAATCAACTCTTGATTTTGATGATGCTATAAGCATTGAAGATAAGGGCGATCATTATAGACTTGGCGTTCATATCGCCGATGTCGGCTATTTTATTAAAAAAGAAGACATTATTGATCAGGAATCTGTCTCTCGAGGAAGCTCCATTTATATGCCTGATCAGAAAATTCCGATGTTGCCGTCAAGCATCGCTGAAAATCTATGCAGCCTCAGGAAAGGGGAACTGCGTCCATCCATCAGTATAATAATTAAATTAAGCAGATCGGCTGAAATAATCAATTACGAAATAGTGCCCAGCCTGGTCAAGGTTGATCGACAGCTAACCTATTATGATGTCAATACGATAGCTAATGAAGACCACGAAATACTTATCCTTCACGATATAGCAAAAAAATTTCGGGAGAAAAGATTAAAGCAGGGCGCAATTCAAATATCTCTGCCCGATATCAACGTCTGGTTAGACAATGGCAAAGTAAATGTTACAAAAATAAACAGAGAAAGCCCTGGAAGGATGCTTGTTGCAGAAATAATGATTATGGCCAACTGGCTTATGGCGAAATTCCTTCTGGAACATGATATGCCGGCAATCTTCAGGTCTCAGGCTGAACCAAGGGAACGTCTCTACAGGAAAGAAGAAGGCACACTTTTTCAAAACTGGATGCAGCGAAAATCCTTGAGCCGTTTTATTTTGAGCCCTGAAGCAGAGAATCACTCAGGCCTTGGATTAGATGCCTATGTTACCGCCACTTCTCCGATACGTAAATATTTTGACGTGATTACACAGCGACAGCTAAGGGGAATTCTCGGTTTAGAAGAGCCTTACACAAAGGAAGAAATAGAGAATATAATACAGCGCCTTGAACTGCCCATGAGTTATGTATCAAAAATCCAATACTATCGTCACAGATACTGGTTATTGAAATATCTTGAAGGGAAAATCAGAGAGGAACAAGAAGCTATCGTTCTCTCCAAGCGAAAAGAAAATTATCAGGTGCTGCTTACTGAATATATGATTGAATGTGACCTGCCTGTATCCAGCGGTATTAACTTAAAGCCCCAAGATCTTATCCACGTTACGATACAACACGTAAATGCAAGAAAAGACGTTATTTCCGTATTTGTGAGCTAAACCGCATTTTTTATGAACAACTCATAAAACAACGGTTCAAGGCTTAAGACTTTTTGGGCAGTTTGGAAAGTATATCCTTTCTTATTTTTGGAAACGGTTCGCTTGGATACGCAAAAACAAACCCCTGTCCAAAATCTATACCTATATCCAACAATGTTCTTAACTCGGCTTTGGTTTCAATTCCCTCAGCTATCACTTTTACGCCTGTTTCATGGCCGAATCCTTGCAGGGCCTTTACCAGTTGCTGTTTTATATTGTCCGTGTCGATGTCACGAATAAGGGACATATCAATTTTCAAAAAATCCGGTTTTAACTCGATTATGGATTGCAGAGTCGCATAACCCGCCCCTGCATCATCGATCGCTATTTTAAAACCTAAAGCTCGAAAGTATTCAAGGATACTTCTAAAGACTGAAAAATCGATTATGGCCGATCGTTCTGTAATTTCCAGAACGATTTGATCCGGGGTTAATTTTGAATCAAGCAAGAGGGTAGAGGCTGCTATTTGTCTTAAGTCCGGATCATTTACCGACTCCGGCTCAACATTCAAAAAAAGCATGCGTTTCGGGGCTATATCACGCGCGGCAGCTAAGGCTTTTTTTCTACAGAGTCGGTCAAGTTCGATGATCAGGTTGCTTTGATAGGCTGCCTTGAACAGTTTATCAGGCCTTTCAAATTCCCCCTGGCCCGGTCCCCTGCTTAAGGCTTCATATCCCACGATCTTATATTCAGGAAGCTTTACTATGGGATGAAAAAGGGTATGGACTTCTTCCTCTTTGATTATCTTTTTAAGTGCAGCAAGCCTTTTTTTAGCATCTTTGTCTTTTTCAGATGCCGAATCCTGGAGGGCATCCTCCAGGACCGTGTAAATTTGGCGTTCGAAACGGATTTCCTTATCGTAATTCAGGATCGCACTTCCAACGTAGCAACCAAATTTTTTAAACAATGCATAATCAAGGGAATCGCGAATGGCATCGGTAATTTTTGAATTTATCCTTTTTTTAATCTTTAGGAGGTCTTCTTCTCTAAGTTCAGATTGCTTGCGAGGCGGCGAAAGGAGGATGGCAAAAGTGTTCCCGCTTATCATAAGCTGTGATATAATATCAGCACCTCTAAGCGCTCCTCCGACTAGTGAATTAAGGATATCAGCTACCATTGCCATTACCTTGTCGAAAATTTTAAAACCGTAAATCTCCTCAATTCTGCTGTATTTCACAACATCCACGCAAAGCAGGCCCACCTGGTTATTGTTTTGCAGTATTTCTTCGATATCCTTTAAAAGGAGAGGAATAGTCGGAAGACCTGTAACCCTGTCGTAGAGCAATTCCTCCAAATTCTTTTTTTCTTTTACGAGCTTGTTTAACTCAATCCATGATTTTAAAGTTGTAGAATCTTCTTTTTTCAATGCCGCCTCCTTTTTTCATATGAGATTTCAATTCCCGACATTTGAAGTCTAAAGAGCTTAAGGGGTAATAAGGGTATGCTTGAAAGACGGAATTTTTTCTTACAAACGATATGGTACATAGCTTCTGCAGTATCTGTTAGTGATTTTCGTGACATGGCTCTGTATTGAACAAATTAGACCATATGTCAACCCTTCCCCGGCATGGGATATATAATGTTTGCCTTACCATTTTACCCGTGTTATAATTTTCTATTTTGTTTTATTTATAAATATTTAAAATTATTAGAAAAAGTGAGCAAAAACATGAGTTTCGAAAATTTGGATTTAATTGACGAGTTATTACGGGCGGTTAAAGACCTTGGGTTTGTTGAACCCACGCCCATCCAGACAGATGCGATTCCTGAAATTATTGGAGGGGACAGGGATCTTGTAGGGCTTGCCCAGACCGGAACAGGTAAAACAGCAGCTTTTGGTTTACCTATGATCCAGTTAATTGATTTTAATATGACACATACTCAAGGGGTGGTGATTTGCCCCACCAGAGAACTCTGTTTGCAGATTTCCGATGATATTAAAAAATTATGCAAATATGTAAAAGGTGCAAAGGTTGCTGCCGTTTATGGCGGCGCCAGTATTGAAATTCAGAGAAATCAGATCAAAAAAGGTGCTCAGATTATTGTGGCAACACCAGGAAGATTGCTTGATCTTATTAATAGAAAAATAGCAAAGCTTTCTAAAGTCTCATATGTGGTTCTTGATGAAGCGGATGAAATGCTCAATATGGGATTTCAGGAAGATATAGATGCCATTCTTGAAAATACGCCGGCTCAGAAAAGAACCTGGCTGTTTTCCGCAACAATGCCCAATGAAGTTGCAAGAATTGCAAAAAGATATATGAAAAATCCAGTTGAGATAACCGTAGGGAAGAAAAATAGTGGCGCGGAAAATATTTTGCATGTGAATTATATAGTTAAAGAAAAAGACAGGTATCAGGCGTTAAAACGAATTATTGATTATTACCCTGATATTTATGGCCTTGTGTTTTGTCGCACGCGAAAAGATACACAGGAAATAGCAGAAAAACTGATCAAAGACAGCTATAATGCTGAAGCCCTTCATGGTGACCTTTCTCAGGCAGTACGAGATAACGTCATGAGCAAATTTAAAGCCAAATCCATTCAGATTCTTATTGCAACAGATGTTGCTGCCCGCGGGATAGATGTTCAGGATATAACCCATGTCATTAACTATAAACTCCCCGATGAGGCGGGAAACTATACTCACCGGAGCGGCAGAACAGCAAGAGCCGGCAAATCAGGAACATCCATAGTCATCATCAATTCCAAGGAAAAAAGCAAACTTCAGTTTATAGAAAGAAAAGCAGGTGTTAAATTTAATTATGCAAAAGTCCCGGAAGGATATGCAATTTGTGAGAAACAGCTCTATTCCATGATTAGCAAAATGGTAGAAGTTAAAGTGGATCAGAAAGAAATCGAGCGTTTCCTGCCGTTGGTCTATAACACACTAAACGATCTTACAAAAGAAGAGCTCATTCAAAAGTTCGTTTCAATTGAATTTAACCGCTTTATTAATTATTATAAAGATTCCAAAGACATAAATGTATCCCTGGAAAAAAAGGAAGATGCTCATCGTCCTGTAAAAAAAGATCAACAACAAAAAAATTTAGCGCCTGGAAGATCGAAACGGTTTTTCCTAAATGCAGGATCTATGGACAATTTACAAAAAAGCGTTGTGATAAGAACTCTATGCAGCAGAGCTGGAATCAGCTCTGAAAAGATTGGTCCAATAGAAATCATGAGGGAATTTTCTTTTTTTGAAGTTGAAACAAGCGTTGCGGCTAAAGTGTTAAAATCAATGGAAGGTGCGAAAATTGATGGTCGAAATATTCGGGTTCAATATGCCGAAACTAAGAAACCGCAAACCAAACAATCTAAAAAAAGTAAAAAGAGAAAAAATCTGCATATAGCTTGATTTAATAAAGATTAAATGCATCCTCCCAATGATCAGCGTAGAAAATATCACAAAAAGCTTCGGCAACCGAATACTCTTTGAAGGAGTCAGTTTTAAGATCAATCCTCGGGAGAGGATTGGGCTTGTAGGAAGGAATGGGCACGGAAAGACGACTCTATTCGGGCTCATGGCCGGTGAAGAATCAATGGACAATGGTGCTATTGTCATACCCCGGAATTACAGGATCGGTTATGTTCGCCAGAAGATAGAATTTACAGAAAAAACCGTGCTCAAAGAAGGGATGAGGGGCCTTCCTGAATCGGAATCGGATCATTGCTGGAAAGTTGAGAAGATCCTTACGGGTCTCGGTTTCTCTCAAGCCGACATGGAAAAAGACCCGCTGGAGTTTTCAGGCGGATATCAAGTTCGCCTGAATCTTGCAAAAGTGCTTGTATCTGAGCCAGACATGCTTCTGCTCGACGAGCCTACCAATTATCTTGACATTACATCCATACGCTGGGTTGAGCGCTTTCTGGTTAACTGGCCGCATGAAGTAATGCTCATCACCCATAATAGAAGCTTCATGGACAAGATCATCACCCATACGGTCGGCATCCACCGCAGGAAGGTGCGTAAGATCGCAGGAAACACAGGAAAGTACTATGCCCAGCTCGCCCAGGATGAGGAGATATACGAAAAGACCCGCTCAAACGACGAGCGGCGCAGGAAAGAAGTTGAGCAGTTCATAACAAGGTTCAGAGCCAAGGCGAGACTTGCGAACATGGTTCAGTCCAGGATTAAAACCCTTAAGAAAACAGAAAAGCTGGGAAAACTTGAGAAAATCAAGTCTCTTGATTTTTCCTTTAAAAGCAGCCCGTTTTCGGGAAAACATGTGATGACAGCCAGAGATCTGTCCTTTTCATACCAGCCTGACAAACCGCTTATAAGGAATTTTAACATTTCCATCGGGTCTGGTGAGCGGATCTGTATTGTGGGTAAAAACGGGAAAGGCAAAACAACTCTGCTTAAACTTCTTGCAGAAGCCATTACCCCTCAACAGGGTGAGGTTACATACAACCCCAGGATCACAAAAGGAGTTTTTGAGCAGACCAACATCAGAAGCCTGGTTGACACAAGAACTGTGGAAGAGGAGATGCTGAGTTCACATCCTGATGTTGACAGGCAGTCGGCCCGTAATATCTGCGGCGCCATGATGTTTGAAGGCGATGATGCTTTAAAGAAAATCAGTGTCCTTTCAGGGGGTGAAAAAAGCAGGGTGATGCTGGGCAAGCTTCTTGTAACACCGGTAAACCTTCTGCTTCTTGATGAACCGACCAACCACCTGGATATGGAATCGTGCGATGCGCTGCTGGCTGCAATCGACAGCTTTGACGGTGTTGTGATCATGGTTACCCACAACGAGATGTTTCTGCATGCCCTTGCCCAGCGCCTGATTGTTTTCCAGAATGACCGGATTGAGGTGTTTGCCGGAAGTTATGGAGATTTTCTTGAAAAAGTCGGATGGGAACATGAAAGTCCTGTACAAAAGCCCGAAGGGGAAGAAGCTGTTTTAAAATTGACCAAAAAAGAACTCAGACAAAAACGCTCAGAGATAGTCACAAAAAGGGGAAAAGTCCTCAAGCCGATAGAGAAAAGCATAGCAAAGGCGGAAAATGATATAGGAAGATTTGAAGATGAGCTTTCAGAGCTTAACCTGGCTATGCAGGAAGCATCTCAGAACCAGAATGCTAAAAAAATTGTCGAGCTTTCCCGGTCAATTCACAAATGCCAGTCTGAAATAGACCGTATCTTTGACGAGCTGGAAAAGCTCACAAACTTTCTGGAAGAAAAACAGGCTAAGTTCGAAAAGAAACTAGAAGAGTTTGAATAGAAGAAAAATTGAGACCTTTGAAAAATGTTCAATTTTGTTCAAGTTCAAGGAAGGAGAAAATTTTAAATGCAGGAATACATTGAGTATTTCGAGGCTTAAAATTTGAGTCTGACGCTGAAATTGGGCAAAAGGGGATGTTTTGCAAAGGTCTCACACAGGAAGGCTAACATATTGTTTTCATTCAAGCGAACCATCTATCCGCTTATCCTGCCGGTATTACTTATTGTCATCTCGGCCGTTACGCTGTGGAACTGGCCCAGCTTAATAAATAAAGCAAAGAATATCAGTGAGATAAAGGCATTTATGGTCATTTTGCCGTTGATGCCTTATATCATTTTTTCCGCCGTTGTTCTGATGGGATGGCGCTATAACAACGCCGGCTTGATATTGACATGCTTGACGCTAGCTCTGGCCTATTTTCTTTTCAGTCATTATGGTTCCCTGGCCCTTCAACAAAAATCAGCAGGCCTGTCGATTCTTGAAGCCGGTGCTTTTTTATTACCTGTTAACCTGGCCATTTTCAGTATGATGGCCAAACGGCGGATATTTACCACCTTCTTTGTTGTTTGTCTGCTGCTCCTTGGATTACAGATTGTGGCCGTGTTTTTGTTGTGCCGCTGGCCGAATTCAGCGCATTCACCCCTGTGGACCGGCATTCATAACATATTTCCTCAAATGGCCGACACGCTTTCACAGGTCTCAACCCGGCTGGGTTCATGGTTTCATGAAAGCGGACCGGCAGCCTTAAATCATATTTCACTGCCGGCTTTATTTGCTTTTAGCGGCACGCTTTTATTTCTGCTGATTCGTTTTCTGTTTACCCATGATGCCATCCAGGCCGGCTTTGCTGGTATACTGGTCGCGTCATTCCTGGGAATCAGCGACCTTCAAACGTTTCCAGCCGCCATAATCTATTTCTCAGCGGCCGGCCTGATCCTGATTATTACAACAATCGAGTCATCTTACTTTATGGCTTATGTTGATGAACTCACCGGGCTCCAGGGCCGCCGCAGCATGAATGAAACCCTGATAAACCTTGGGCATAAATATGCGATTGCCATGATAGATGTGGATCATTTTAAAAAGTTCAATGACACTTACGGCCACAAGACCGGCGATCAGGTTCTTAAAATGATCGCCGGCCAGTTGGATAAAATAACCGGCAGTGCCAAAACCTTTCGCTATGGTGGAGAAGAATTTGCTGCCATCTTTCCTGGAAAATCCGCGGAAGAGGCCTGGCGGCATTTAGAAAAATACAGGCAGGACATTGCCACAACTCCCTTTATTGTCAGGAGTAAACAGCGTCGCAAGGGCAACTCCAAAAGTCGCGGCAAGCTCAAAGCATTTGGCCAGAAGCAGGCCAGGGTCACGGTAAGCATCGGCGTTGCCGCTCCCGATAAGAAGTTAACAACGCCGGAAAAGGTGTTAAAGTCGGCTGACAGGATTCTGTACAAGGCCAAAAAATCCGGAAGAAACCGAGTTATGGTTTAGATGCACTAACTTGATTTATCACAATATTCCAAAATTACGTCTAAAAACTCTTGTCCGTATTTTTCCATTTTAGCTGGTCCGATTCCGTGTACCTGGAGAATTTCCGCCATGCTTTTTGGTACTAACGCTGCCATCTCTTTCAGTGTCCGGTTTGAGGTTACCAGAAACAAGGGGATTCCTGCTGCTTTCCCGAACTCTTCTCTTTTTTGACGCAATAGCTCATAGAGTTCCGGAGAAAAATCAGTGGCTACCTCTGCGGTGGTCTTGGCCGTTTTTTTGATTCCAGGCAGATTCAGAAATGCAGCCTCCTCTTTTTTCATCACCGCAATCCCTTTTTTACTCAGGGTTATAGTCGGGTAGAGATGGTCTCCCAGGCGAACAAAACATCCCTGCCGGTCTAACTGGTTAATAAGATCAAGGACATCTTCCTGGGTAAAACTGGACAGCAAGCCATAAGTGGAAAGTCGATTCATTCCCTGTGAGGTTATCCATTTTCTTGAGGCACCGGTAAGAACCTGGGCAACACGTGCCCTGCCGAACCGGCCCTGCATGCGCGCCACGCAGCTCAATATTTTAAGGATTGTGATTTCCTCTTCTTTTTTGTTCGTATCGGTCCTTTTCAGCTTTCTTTGAATGCAGTTGTCGCACGAACCGCACTGGTCTGTTGCGCTGTCGTCTCCGAAATAGGATAGAAGAAAATCCCATCTGCACCCTCCAAAATGCCCGTAAGCTACAACCTCTTTGAGCTTTTCCAGATCATTCTGTTTTCTTTTCTCAAGGCTCTCAAAGTCTATTTTCAGCTCCTCAAAACTCGCCTGTGGGCGAACTATCCTTAGATCGCGACCGGCGGTCGGGGGTATATATGTAATCAATCCGTCTGCTGAAAGCAGTCTAAGCCCTCTAAGAAGTGCGGGTTTTTCGAGACCGGCGGTCTTGGCCAGGGCGTCAATTGAAACTTTTTTTCCTTTAGATCCTGCAATTTTTGCCACGGCATCAAATATCTTTTTTTGAACAGGCCCTCTTGGTTTTTCTGTGCCGGCCGCAACAAAACAAAGCCGCCTCCCCGAATACAGCCTTTCCAGAAAACCGGCCTGTTCCAGCATTTTTATGATGATCCCTGCCTGTCCGTCGCTCTGGACGGAGCTGGTCATTTCAGAAATTTCATTATTTCCAACGCTCAGATAATCCCTCCCATCTTTCTTTAAGAACTCAAAGACATCATGGACTGCTTCCTGCGAAGGGTAGTTCATGTCAATAAAGAATTCCTGGATATAGTTATCCCCCATAGAAAAAAGGAGCGTGCATATTGATTTTTTTCCATCTCTTCCCGCTCTTCCAATCTCCTGATAATAAGATTCTATAGAACCGGGAAACTGGTAATGGATGACCTGGCGTATGTCTAATTTATCAATTCCCATCCCAAAGGCATTGGTTGCCACAATTATTTCAGCGCGTCCTGTCATGAATCGTTCCTGCACACGATTTCGTGCTTCATCGTCCATACCGGCATGGTATCCTGATACAGGATGCCCTTGATCTTTCAACAGGAGTACTACCTCATCCACGCCCTTTCTCGTGGCGCAATATACAATTGCAGGAAGCTTTTCTTCCGAAAGGGCGGACGCAAGAAAGTCCTCCTTCTCCTTTTTATTTGCGCAGTGAAGCTCTCTCAACTGCAGGTTGTTTCGATAAAATCCTGTTACAAACTGTCGGCAATTCTTAAGATGAAGGGAAGAAATAATATCGGATATGACCGTTTCAGTGGCAGTAGCGGTGGCCGCAAGGACCTGATATGGCCCTATACGTTCCATGATTCTTCCCAGCCGCAGGTAATCGGGGCGAAAGTCGTGTCCCCACTGGGAGATACAATGGGCTTCATCTATCGCCACAAAACTGATCCTGGAGCTGGAAAGGGTATGCAGAAACTCCTTCTGGCGAAACCGTTCCGGAGCGACATACAAAAGCTTTAACTCTCCTGCTTCAAGCCTATTAAGTACCTGTCTTTGTTCCGCCAGGGAAAGGGTGGAATTGATAAATGATGCGGCGATTCCTCTTTTTAGAAGGACATCCACCTGGTCCTTCATCAAGGCGATAAGGGGAGAAACCACAAGAGTCGTTCCCTCACGGATTAAGGCAGGAAGCTGGTAGCACAGAGATTTTCCCCCTCCGGTCGGCATAACCACCAGGGCATCTCTCCCCTCCAGCACCGCTCTGACCACTTCTTCCTGGCCGGGGCGGAATGAGGAGAGATTAAAATATCTTTTAAGTTCGCTTAACAGTTCCATGGGAGGGTAAAGACAAAAGTAACTACTCAGATTTAAGTTATTAATACTTGTGATTTATGGTTGACGGAAATAAAGTCTGCATATAGCTCGATTCGATAAAGGTTGCAAGATTAAAGGCATACTCCGAATGATCATCGTAGAAAATATCACAAAAAGCTTCAGCAACCGAAAACTCTTTGAAGGAGTCAGTTTTAAGATCAATTCCCGTCTATTCAGGCTCATGGCCGGTGAAGAATCTGTGTTCGCTGCAACTTAAATCTTGACATGCGCAACCTGTTGGGTTACATATCATATATATGATAAAATCATTCAAGCATAAAGGCTTAGAAAATTTTTTCTATACTGGCAGCAAAAAAGGAATTAGACCAGAACATGCTAACAGGCTTGAGAGGATTTTGGACCGGCTTAATGCTGCAAGCGATATAAAAGATATGAATTATCCAGGCTCTTTTCTTCACCAGCTGACCGGCAATAAAAAAGGCCTCCATGCAGTGAAGGTTTCAGGTAATTGGCGTATATTTTTTAAATTTATTGACGGCGACGCCTTCATTGTCGATTATGATGATTATCATTAGGAGATAAAGCAATGAGAAAAATGATTAGACGACCAACTCACCCCGGTAACATCATAAAAGAAGATTATTTGGTTCCATTGTCTGTTACCATAAAAGATATGGCAGAACTTCTTGGTGTTTCCAGAAAAACGTTATCAAAAATTATTAATGAAAGAGGCTCTATTACACCAGATATGGCTTTACGCTTATCCCGTGCGTTCGATACTACCCCTGATTTTTGGCTTAATTTGCAGAAAAATTATGATCTATGGCAGGCTGAAACGGCTTCAAAAGAATGGCAAAAGGTAAAACCAATTCCACCAAATATACTTCACTCTAACGCAACACTTAACAGCGAACCAAGCGCTTAACTCAGACGCCTAAAGCCGAGCGGTTTTGGGCGTTTTCAATCTTACAAGGCTCATATGTGTTGGGTGCTTTTATTTTGATATATTAGCAAAAGTTCACGTCCTTATCCGGGGAGGCCGTCACAGTCCAGCCGCTTTCTTCACGGCGGCTACGAAGGCTTGCGCCTCCTCGACTCGATCTCGCTGAACCTTGGTGGAGTATGCCAGGTCCGGCGACTCGAAAATGAGGGTGGCGGATGTCGTGCGCATGATACCGCCGTTTCTGCTCTCGCTCTTGGCAGTCGAGCCGAGGAGACCTCCTCCGATGGCCCCGAGGGGACCTGCGATAGCGCCGCCGAGCAGCGCGCCGCCGAGAATCCCTGCCCCTGAGGTATCGTATCCACTCCCGCCGTAGTCGCGCGAGCGGTTCCTGATGATGTCGGCTTTCGTGATCCCGTTCAGCGCCAGCACGCCGTCGGGCGTATGTAGCCCCTCTTCGTCCAGAGCGAGATCCATAAACTTGCGGTGCTGCACCATAACTTCCTCCC
>Ga0180732_1001228_pt1 | contig 16632 bp, 13 predicted proteins | sample KR11_01MetaG_FD_148674 | JGI IMG/M metagenome (GOLD analysis project Ga0180732, IMG submission 148674) | Groundwater microbial communities from the Olkiluoto Island deep subsurface site, Finland - KR11_0.1 MetaG | ecosystem: Environmental > Aquatic > Deep subsurface > Groundwater | place...
AAGGGGTTGACTTGAGTAAAGATCAAATGGCGCTTCAGAGATTGAAAGAAGCCGGAGAAAAAGCAAAACACGAACTTTCCACTTCCATTGAAACTGAAATAAACCAGCCGTTTATTACGGTTGACGCTTCGGGTCCGAAACATTTGAATTTAAAATTAACAAGAGCGAAATTGGAAGAGCTCGTTGATGATTTGATTCAAAAAACTCTTGAGCCGTGCAAAAACGCTTTGAAAGACGCGAAGCTTGGCGTGAGCGATATAAACGAAGTTGTTCTCGTCGGCGGAATGACCAGAATGCCGGCTGTGCAGGAATTAGTGAAAAAGTTTTTTGGGAAAGAGCCGCATAAAGGAATTAATCCCGATGAAGTGGTCGCTCTTGGCGCCGCAATTCAAGGGGGAGTTTTGAGGGGAGATGTAAAAGATGTTTTGCTTTTGGATGTGACTCCTCTCTCGCTTGGAATTGAAACAATGGGCGGAATTTTCACAAAACTGATTGAAAAAAACACGACTATTCCCGCCGCTAAAAGCCAAGTTTTTTCAACCGCAGCGGACAATCAGCCTTCAGTGGAAATTAATATTTTACAAGGAGAAAGAGGAATGGCAACAGACAACAAGTCTCTTGGCAGATTTATCCTGGACGGCATCCCCCCGTCTCCAAGAGGAGTTCCGCAAGTTGAAGTGACTTTTGACATTGACGCCAACGGAATTTTGAATGTCAAAGCGAAAGACAAAGCGACGAACAAAGAACAGTCTATCAGGATTGAAGCGTCAAGCGGACTTTCCAAAGAAGAAGTTGATAAGATGCAAAAAGACGCGGCTATTCATGCCGAAGAGGATAAAAAGAAAAAAGAAAAGATTGAAATCAAAAATAACGCCGACACGCTTGTTTATACGACAGAAAAACTTCTTCGAGATTCCGGGGATAAAATCAAGCCGGAAGACAAGAAGACTATTGAAGAAAAAGTTGAAGCTCTCAAAAAAGTAAAAGATGGCGATGATACGGAAGCGATTAAAAAAGCGTCGGAAGAATTGTCTCTGGAAGCCCAGAAAATCGGCGCCGCGATGTATCAGCAAGCCCGGCAAACCGCCGAGGGTGAAAAGAAGAAAGCGGAAGAAAACAAGGGTCCGGTTGAAGGAGAATATGAAGAAGTGAAAGACGAGAAAAAGAAGGGCGACGAAGATAAGAAATAAATTTCTAAAAAAGACGGGGATAAGCCACGAGCTATCCCCTCTTTTTATTTAAGGCATTATTTGGCTTCACACCTGATCAATTCCTAGATTTCTATAAATTTCCCAATTTCCTGTTCCGCATCTTGACATAATTTTTAGATGTGTTAATATGTTTAATGTATTTAGAAACACCAAGTTTCTAGATATAAAAATGTCATAAACAAACATGACAAAAGTGAGTGCTTCTCCCATGCGCCGCTGTTTCCCCCTCCGGCTCCCTAATCTCCTCAAACTTTTTTTGAAGCACTCACTTTATATTCTTCTCCATAAAATACATAACCGCCAATACTCAGGCTGTTTTTTGTTGGCAAATTCTGAAAGTGTTGTATAATAGAAATACATTGCTGGATTGTTTATGTCATTCCCAACTTGATTGGGAATCCAGGAGAAATTTCTTCGTATTTTTTAGCGCTTATGGCTCTAGTAAAATCGTTAGTGCTTGTATTAAAATGAAATTTCAAAAATCTATTTCAAAAACAACGCTTTAAGATATTTCTCATGGATTCCCGCCTTCGCGGGAATGACAAAAACTAAAAAGTTTTAAAATAACAATAATAGCAATCCAACAATACAATAATATGAAACTTTACAACACTTACACCAGAAAAATTGAGAAGTTTAAGCCGCTGGAAAAAAATAAAGTCGGGCTTTATCATTGCGGGCCGACTGTTTATTGGACTCAGCATATCGGCAATTTGCGGGGAATGTTTTGCGCCGATTTGGCAGTAAAGACGCTCCGGTATTTAGGATATGAAGTCAAGCATGTTCGAAACTATACCGATGTCGGGCATCTTACTTCCGATGGAGACGAAGGCGAGGATAAAATGGAAAAAGGCGTTCGCCGAGAAGGGCTTGATCCCGAAAAAATCGCCGAGAAATATATTAGGATTTTTGAAAAAGATACGCGGGAATTAAATTTAGCGGAGCCGACGGTCAAGCCTAGGGCGACCAAGCATATCAAAGAAATGATTGAAATGGTCCAGACTTTGCTTGATAAGGGCTACGCTTACACGACTGACTTGGCTGTCTATTTTGATGTTTCCAAAGCTAAAGATTATACAAAATTATCAGGACAAATTTTGGAAGAAAATATCCAAGGCGCTGGCAAGAGCGATGTTTCTGATCCGCAGAAAAAGCATCCCAACGATTTCGCGCTTTGGTTTTTCAGGGCCGGCGCGCATAAAAACGCCCTGCAATATTGGCCGTCGCCATTTTCTTCGGCGCTAGTTGAAAACGGAAACGGCTTCCCCGGCTGGCACATTGAATGTTCAGCAATGAGCAGGAAATATTTGGGAAATACTTTTGACATTCATATGGGAGGCATTGAGCATATTCCCGTCCATCACACGAACGAAATCGCCCAAAGCGAATCAGCCAATGGCGTGAAGTTCGCGAACTATTGGCTGCATAACGAACATCTTTTGGTTGATAACAAAAAAATGGCAAAGTCGGAAGGAACTTCATATAGTTTGCAAGAAGTAAAAGAAAAAGGCTTCAGTCCCCTGTCTTTGAGATATTTATTTCTGACGGCCCATTATAAATCCAAATTAAATTTCACTTGGAAGAGCTTGGAAGCCAGCCAGAACGCGCTGAATAAATTGTATGATTTTATTGCCAGACCATCCGATAATTCAAAAGATGCAACTTTTGTCATCCCGAGCGAAGCCGAGGGATCTGAAGTCTCAGCCATTTCTTCGTATACAGATTTCTCGCGAGGCGCTCGAAATGACAATTTTCAAAAAGCTTATCCAAATATAGTTCTAGATTATGAAGAAAAATTTAAAAACGCCCTTAAAAACAACCTCGACACTCCCAAAGCTTTGGCAATTGTTTGGAAAATGATTAAGTCTGATGAAATAAATTATGAGGATAAAAAAACAGCTCTCCTAAAATTCGACGAAGTGCTGGGGCTGGGTTTGGATAAAATCACAAACGAAGAAATTATAATCCCCGACGATGTGAAAGAATTAATTAAAAAAAGAGAAGAAGCGAGAAAAAATAAAGATTGGAATTTGGCGGATAAGTTAAGAAAAGAGATTGAAATGAAAGGGTTTGTGGTGGAAGATATGGCGGGAAAAATGGTGATTAAAAAAAGAAAATAGGTTTTTTACGCCTCTGACAACCTGTGCGTTAAATGGGCATAATTTCGCTATTGATTAAAATAGCTTATTTTTATATACTGAGTAGGCAGGAATAAAATATCAAATATCAAAGCTCAAACCTGCCTGCCGGTAGGCGGGTTATTTCAAATCAAATTCAAAATCCAAATGACAAAATTTGATGTTTCTTATGCGAACGCTTAATACTTAATACTAGATACTTAATACGAATCTATGCCAGCCACAAAAGTAAAAAATCCAGACTTCAAGACAAATAAAATGCCGCCGCAGAATATTGAGGCGGAGCAGTCGGTTTTAGGGTCCTTGATGATAGACAAAAACGCGGTTATAAAAGTCGGAGACATAATCACTTCCGAGGATTTTTATAAAGACAACCACGGCAAAATATACGAGGCTATGATTTATTTATATGAGCATCACGAGCCGATAGACTTATTAAGCCTTTCCAACAGGCTCAAGGAAACTGATAATTTAGAGCGAATCGGGGGAGAAAGTTATCTGGCGTCTTTGGCAAACACCGTTCCCACGGCCGCCAACATCGTCCATTACGCGAAAATCGTGGAGAAAAAAGCGGTTCTGCGAAGGCTGATTGACAACGCTTCGCAGATTGTGGCGGACGCTTATGATGAAACGGAAGAAGTTGAAAAAACTCTGGACGATGCCGAGCAAAAAATATTTTCCGTGTCAAAAAAACATATCCGGCAGGACTTCACTCCCATAAAGCCAATTTTGGAAGAAGCCTTTGACAGGATAGACGACCTTCATAAAAACAAAGGAAAACTGCGCGGAATTCCAACGGGATTTACCGACTTGGATAATATTTTGTCCGGCCTGCAAAATTCCAATTTGATTATTTTGGGCGCGAGGCCAAGCGTTGGAAAATCATCTTTGGCGATGGACATCGCCCGGCACGCGGCAATTCATGAAAAGGTGCCCGTGGGAGTTTTCTCTCTGGAAATGTCCAAAGGGGAAGTGATAGACAGGATAATCTGCGCCGAAGCGAATATTGATCTTTGGAAATTGCGAACGGGAAAACTTTCCAGCATAGGAGAAAATGACGACTTTTCAAGGATCGGCCACGCGATGGGAGTTCTTTCGGAAGCGCCGATGTTCATTGACGACTCGGCGACTTTGAATGTTATGGCGATGAGAACGATGGCGCGGAGGCTCCAATCCGAACACGGGCTGGGAATGCTTATTGTTGACTATCTCCAGCTTATTCAAGGAAGAGGAAACCCGGACAACCGCGTGCTGGAAGTGAGCGAGATTTCCAGATCTCTCAAAGGGCTCGCCAGAGAATTGAATATTCCTATTTTAGCTTTATCTCAGCTTTCTCGAGGCATTGAATCCAGAACAGACCAAAGACCGAAGCTTTCCGATTTAAGGGAAAGCGGATCCATTGAGCAAGACGCCGATGTTGTTTTATTTATTTACAGGGAAGACAAATCGAAAAGCGACTCGGAAAATAAAAACATAGCCGAAATCCTCGTCGCCAAGCACCGCAACGGCCCCGTCGGATCCGTGAAACTATTCTTCAACGAACAATGCACGAGTTTTAAGAATTTGGATAAAAATAGATAAAAATTATCAGAGCTATGTCATATTTTATGATAATGCGAATATTTAAATCCAAATTTCAAAGCTCAAATTATTCCAAATCAAATCCAAAATCCTAAAATCAAAATTTTGGATTTTAATATTTGTCATTGATTTGATATTTGGATTTTGGATTTTGAAATTAAAATATATTTAGCATCTCCGCTGGCTCCATAGTCCCATTAGGGCTGTGGAGCCTGAATGCAAACATCGCGAAGATTATCACAATTGGCTCCACAGCCTCGAGGCGAGGACTATGGAGCCAGCGATATTTTTACTTTCTACTTTACAAACTTTTATAACTCCGCCATGTTTCCAAAGCCCCTCCAAAACCTCATCAAAGAATTTTCAAAACTTCCGGGAATCGGACCGCGGACTGCGGCCAGGTTTGCTTTCAGCCTTTTGCGAAAGCCGGATTTTGAACTGGAGCTTTTAAGCAAAGCGATTATCAATCTCAAAAAAGAAATATTAATATGCAAAAATTGCTTTAATATCTCCGAAAAAGAGCTTTGCGAGTTTTGCTCAAATTCAAAAAGAGATCGCTCAACCGTATGCGTCGTGGAAGAAGCGATAAACATTCCGGCTATTGAAAATACAAGAAAATACAGCGGACTATACCATGTTTTGGGCGGAGTTATAAAACCGCGCGAAGGAATCGGCTCTGATAATCTGAACATAAAAGAGCTCATCGGCAGAGTGAAAAGCGGAAACATAAAAGAAATTATTATAGCCACTAATCCCGACACCGAAGGAGAAACCACGGCGTTATATTTGGCAAAAGCTTTAAAGCCCTACAATTTGAAAATCACTCGCCTCGCCCGCGGACTTGCGACGGGCAGTGATCTTGAATACGCCGATGAAATGACCATCATCAGCGCCTTGTCCGGAAGAAAAGAATATGAGTAATTCTTTTCAAAAATACTCTGAGGGTTCCATAGTTCTCGCCTCGAGACTGTGGAACCAAGAATGCAAGTCTTGCAAATTACGGTTCCACAGCCTCAACTCCGCTACGCTCCATTTCGGACTACGGAACCGTTGCAATGTTAATTTAATACAAAAAAGACTTCTAGTCAAAGAAGCCTTTTTTTAAATTACAATTATTTCAAATTCACTAATTCCCAATCCCTAATTACAAATTACTATTTACCAATTTCTAATTACCAATTACATCCCCAATCTCCACTTCCGTGAAATATTGCCTGTGTGTTCCTCTTCTTTTATATCTTTTCTTCGCCTTATATTTTATAACTTCAACTTTTTTCGCCCTTGCCTGCTTGATAATTGTCGCTTCAACTTTAGCTCCCGCGACAACGGGGTTGCCGATTTTCACATCCTTTTCATCGTCCGAAGAAACGAGAAAAACTTGGTCAAAAACAATTTTCGCGCCTTCTTCGCCCTCAAGTTTTTCAACTTTCAACTTGTCCTTTGGAGAAACCTTATACTGCTTCCCGCCCGTTTTTATAACTGCAATCATAGTTGTTTGTGTTATTAATTTAAAAATAATTACCTCCGACATTCTTTTTCAATAATCTTATACTACCAGCAAAATTGCCTTATGTCAACACAAGGGCTTGTTTTCGGAATATTGGAAATAAAAAAAGAGAAGCGAGAGTTTTTTTCGCTTCAAGTTTACTCAATTGCGCTTTTTGGAACTTTAAAACGAGGTGCTCCATTTTCTATTTCACAACCGCATTCGCAACACTTGCAAGCGGCTGGTTCTGCTGTTTCTTTTTTATTTTTTTCATCTTCCATAATATCTCTCCTTATTATAACAGTATAACAATATTATGAAATTAAATCAACTTTTTTTTACACCCTTTTTTTAAGATAATTCCTGATTTATTTTAAAAAACATTCTTATTCAAAATGCGCTCTCTTCGTGAACTTCTTTAATTTATCCGCCAGCTTCGGGTATTTTGATAATTTATAATCCGCGCTGATCAGCTTGAACGCTTCTTCTCTGGTATTTTTTATCAATTCCGCGTCAGACAGCGACGCCATCGCCAAATCGGGCAGGCCGGACTGGCGAATTCCGACAAGCTCTCCCGGACCGCGAATTTGCAAATCCTTCTCCGCAAGCTCAAACCCGTTGTCGCTTTTCACAAGAGCGTTAAGCCTTCTGCCTGTCGTGGAAGAAGTTGAATCAGTAAAAAGAAAACAGAATGATTGGTATTTTCCGCGCCCGACGCGCCCGCGGAACTGATGGAGCTGGGCAAGTCCGAATCTGTCCGATCCTTCAATGAGCATCACCGACGCGTTGGGAATATCAATCCCGACTTCAACCACGGAAGTGGAAACAAGAATATGAACTTCTCCGGATGAAAATTTTTTCATCGCCTCTTCTTTTTCTTTCGGCTTCATTCTTCCGTGAAGAAGTCCTATGCTTAAATCAGGATATATTTTCTTGCTCAATTTTTCATATTCTTCCGTTGCCGATTTCACTTCCAAAAAATCAGATTCTTCGATCAAGGGGCAGATTACAAAAGCCTGCCTGCCTTTTTTTATTTGATTATGGATAAATTCATAAGCCAAATTGCGATTCGCCGGCGCCACCAATTTTGTGATTATTTTTTGCCTGCCGATCGGCATTTCGTCCAGAATTGACAAGTCCAAGTCCCCGTAAACCGTCAAAGCCAAAGTTCTTGGAATCGGAGTCGCGGTCATAGAAAGAAGGTGCGGAACGGTTTTAAGCCCGTCTTTGATGTTTATAACTTCCTGCTGCAATCTCGCGCGCTGATCAATCCCGAAGCGATGTTGCTCGTCAACAATGGAAAAAGCCAGATTTTTGAAGACGACTTTTTCCTGTATCAAAGAATGCGTGCCGATAATAAAATTTATTTCTCCGTTTTTTATATTTTCTAAAATGTCTTTTTTGCTTATTTTTTTTACTTCCTCGCCATTATAAACCTTGTTTTCGCTTCCAGTCAAAAGAGCTATTTTCAAATCTATATTTTTAAATCTTCTTTTTGCTTCTTCAAAATGCTGTCTTGCCAGAATTTCCGTAGGCGCCATAAACGCGGCTTGATAGCCGGATTTTATAACCGCCAAAGCGGAGATCATGGCCACCAAAGTTTTTCCCGATCCGACATCGCCTTCCAAAAGCCTGTTCATCGGCCTATTTTTTTCCAAGTCTTTGATAATTTTCCACGAAGAAATTTTCTGCCCGTTCGTCAACTTGAAAGGCAAGCTGTCCACGAAATTTTTGATTTCCCTTTCAAGCTCTTTATTGAAACTTATTTTCACCGCGCTGTTTTCCTGCCACTTTTTTTTCTGCGACATCATATAAAGCTGGACTAAAAACAGCTCGTCAAAAGCCAGCCGCCTTTTCGCTTCTTGCGATTTTTCCATATTGTCCGGAAAATGAATTTGGCTTGTTGCGGTTGGAAGCCCGCATAACTTCTGATTTTTCAAAATTTCAAACGGCAAAAATTCTTCCACCTCGCTTGATAGTTTTAGAATCGGTTTGATATGCGCCCTCAGCCACTTTGACGAAAGCCCTTCTGTTTCGTGATAAACCGGCACAAGCCGCGCGGTGTGAAGAGATTGTCCGCTTCCTAAAAGTTCATAAGATGGATTTGAAAGCTGAAGCCCTTCCTGCGCATAGACAACCTTCCCGCTCAAACTGACATTGGCTCCCGCCGTCAAATTACGAACTAAAAACGGCTGGTTAAACCAAACCGCTTTAATCGCCCCCGAATCGTCCTCAATCAGCGCCTCCGTTAAATTCATTTTTTTCTTCCAAGTCCTTATGTTTTGTATATCCAATATTTTTCCGCGCACGCTTACAACCTCGCCAAGCTCAACTTCGCTTATTTTTTTCACCTCCGAAAAATCATCATAGCGGAACGGAAAATAGAAAAGCAAATCCCCCGCCGTTTCAATCCCGACTTTATGAAGCTTCCTCGCATAAGCCGGACCGACAAACGGCAATTTTTCAATTTTTGTTTTAAGGGTTATCGTCATTATAAATAAAATTAAAATATCTACTGTTTATTATTAAGAAATATTTAATATGTTCAGCGATAGCTACGCGTTTTTTATCGCTTTTTCAATTATCCCGTCAATTTTATTTCTTTCGGCATCAATTTTTCGCTTCATTTCTTCCTGCTTATCAAGTTCCGCTTTGATTTCATCAACGATTTTTTGCTGGGATTTTAAGGAAATATCAGGAATTTGGAAATAGTTTAATTGAGTCTCGTAAATTTCAGGCGTTCCTTTAATGTGCATTTCAATATATTTAAGTTGTTCAGTTCCAAAAAATGATTGACAATAATAATTTAAAAAATATGGCAAGATTTTTTCTTGATTAAATCTTGTTATTGAGATATGACTATCCGCAAAACAAATTTCTTCCTCGTTATATAAAGCAAATTTTCCTCTTCCCATTCCCGTTGAAGTTAGGAGTAAATCGTTTTGATAGATTCCCGCTTTTTCTTTATTATTTTTCAAAAATTCATCGGAAATAAATTGCACCTCATCAAAATTTATATAACCCTTTTGAATATTTAAGGTTTTTATTACTCTTACTCCGTCCTCTGTATATTCTGGCTGTTTTCCTCTTTTAATCGGTTTAGTAATAATGTCTTTCAAAAATAGCGTATTATTTTTTAAAAAATTTTTTAGAAATTCTGATTTATGATTATTTTGCGTAACCGTGCTTCTAATCAAGGGTGTGTTAAATTTTGAAATTTCAACCTCAAAAAATTTCTCTTTTCCCAATTCCTCAAATTTTTCCAAATCAAACTTAAATTCTCTCGCAAAAACTTTGTTGATAATTTCTTGCGCCGGATTAATTTGGCTTTTCAGCTCCTTAATTTTCTTTTCAATTAGTTCAATTTGAGTAACGATTTGGTCCTGTTTTGATTTCGGGATAAACGGGATTTTGATTTTTAGTAAGTCGGTAGGGTTTACTCTCCTATGTGTCTTGCCACTTTCTAATTTTGCCAAATCTGACAAGAATTTCCTTGAGGTTATCAAATAATACAAAAATGTTGAATTGTGAGATTTGAAAATTGAATACTCAAGTAATTCAGTAGAGCCAATATATCTTTTATGCTCAAGGTTCAAAAATATATTCCCCATTTGCGGTTGCATTTTGGGAATAACAATATCGCCATCTTGCAAAATGCTTTTATCTGACCCTATTTTATCTACTTCTGCTAAATCTATAAGATTATTAAATCTCCTTTCAATATTTCCAATATCAACCAGTATTTCGGCATCTTTCAGCCCCCCTTTAAAAACTTTTTTTGCCGGAATTTCTTTTAAAACATATTTGAGCTTTATATTCTGTTTACTTGGATAAATTTCTCCTTTTTGCACATCAAAAAAATATCTATAGCCGACATTTGGTCTAAGAAATTCTTGCTGTCCGATATTCTGAAAATCAGTTGTAAATTGTTTTAGCGGCATAGTTAATTTAAATTACCCCTTTTTGACTTGTTATAAATATCTTTTAAAATTGGGAATTCTTTGGAACTTGATAGACTGTCTCTAAATGGTATATATAAAGGACTTTCTGATTTCAATGCTAATGTATATAAAACATCGGCTTGTCTTAAATCTCTTTTATCTACTTTAATATGAAATTCATATCCTGCCCCTAAATAGAAACGATAAAAATTGATTCCGTCTATTCTCAATTTATATGGATCCATTAAAAAATTTTTACCTAAATCATCAATAAATCTCCGCACAACAACCAAAAAATCATTTGGGCTACCCGGATCAGAGTTTTTAATCATCACTTTTAAACAATCTTCAAACGATACGCCAATATCAACTTTTTTAAATTCCTTTCTTTTTGAAACAGAAGCTCGCCACAAAACAGAAAGAAAAAATAATTTTAACTTTTTATAATCAACATTTTCCAACTTATAGCCAACCTTTTTCCCGTTTGGGTCTAAAACATAATCGCTATTATTGCCAATGTTTGACAATAAAGATTTACAAGCATAATCATCGTATTTTTGAAAATATTTTTCGCAGTTTTCGCAGAGAATATTTTTATCATATGAACCTATCTGGGATTTTTTGGGATACTCACCAGCGGTATTTGATAAAAGTTGAAATGGTCGAGCATCTTTTCGATCTCTCATTGCCTCAAAAAAACAACGTGGGATAATGTGTGCATCAATTAATTTTATATCTTTAAGGCAGAATTTACATTCCATATTTACATCCAAAATTTAATTAATTTCATCCTCTCAATTTCCCCTTTTTTAATTTTTTACCGCTTCTTGGAGATTGCAGAAAATTTTCTCCACTTTCAGTTGGTGACAATTTGACACCGACTCATTTCTTTTGACTTATCCACAACCTTCCCTATTGCTTGCCAGCGGCTTGATATGCTATATTGATTTTGTAGGAGCAATCCTACTAATCACGCGGTCCCGCCAAAAGCGGGATTTTCGCTTTCTATATAAGCTCTTTTGCCGGTATAAAACTTACCAAAATCAATATATTTATCTTTTATATTATGCAACTCTCCGGCAACTTGCCCTCTAACACCAACAACGCCGATTTTCTTATATTTCACTTTTAAACGCTCTAATGGCGCGACCAAATCGGAATCGCCAGAAAAAAGCATTACTGCCGTTGCCTTTTCCGCATCATCTAATATATCCATCGTTATTTCAACATCAAAATTACATTTCGGCTCTTCAATAATTATTCCAGATTTTTGCAATTCATTTATTAATTCTTGAATTTTGCTTTTAACTTGTCCATCAAGCAGAGTCATCGTGCGGCGTTGAAAAAATAAGCCATTATTAATATCTTTTGTAATAAACTTCATCGGCTTAGTTTCCAAAATCGCCCCTGTCTTTTTAATACGATTATGAAAAGCTTCGGAATTTTTTATATCTCTTTCATTTAATCCATAATACACCTTAATCTCTTTAATATTCGGAAATGTAAAAAGTTGCCCGATTACATCTTCTATTCTAAATTTCCAGCCCAAAACATCTTGCCAATGGAACATATTGGTTAAATCTAAATACACAAAAATAGATGGTTCTTTTTTAATCCATTCCAAATAATCTTCTCTCACAATAAATTTATTTAAAATGTTTTGAGGTATGTCCATAACTTAATTATCTTAATGAAAATTACTCCCACTCAATTTTTCTCATATAATCCAACGCGGTTTCTGTTTTCCCGTCATCGACCAAAACCTCGCCTTTTTCATTAACACGATAAAGTTCATTCGGCATCGGCTTTTCGCCTCGTTTGGTTCGCTTGTAGCCGATATTTTCCACCTCCGCCATAAAAATTTTATAGTTCAATTCTTTCGCCACTTCGCCGAATACCCACCACGAATTTACAAAGCCAAACGCGTCTTTAGTGTCTTTATCATATTTGCAAAGATTTTTAAGTTCATCGGCATATTTTTCAATCAACGCTTTCGCGGAAAGTTTTTTATCATCGTCCTCCAAATAATCTTTTAGCATTCTCGCTAAAATTTCTTTCTCCTCTTTTTCCGATAAATTTTTAATTGAAGGCAGTTTTTTTCTATCTTTTCCGTCAAGATACACCGCCAGTAAATTTTCGCATCTGGTTTTGAGATTATTCCACTCATTGGAATACTTGCTCCACAATTTGTTCCATTGCTCGATTTCCGCTTTGGTTTTCTTTTGCGCGAAAAGCAAGCTCGTTTTTGTGCTGGTGTATGGCTCAAAAGTAAGCTGGGGGAGAGAAACCACCGCTTTTACTTTGAAATATTTATAAATGAAAAGACGGATGTATTTATTTTCGGTTGTGTCAAAAACGCTTTCCGGCAAGACAACGCCAAAACGGCCATTCGGCTTCAGGAGCTGATACCATCTTTCAACGAAAAGGTTTTCCGAGTTCTTCTTTCCGCCAAAAATAAACTCATTATTTAGATGTTTTTTTGTTTCGTTATCTAAAGTCACGCTAAAAGGCGGATTGGTGATGACAACATCAAATTGTCCGTTCACCTCTTTATCAAAATATCTCTTATCATCTTCATATTGTTTCAAAAAGTTCGGCGCTGTTTCTTTGTCATAAAACTTGAAAGGCAAAAGCCCGTCTTTGACAAAAATATTGGTTGAGCCGTCGCCGTGCAAAATCATATTCACTTTTGTCGCGGTGCCTAGATTGAAATTTGTCTCAATGCCGTAAATATAATCCTTTGCCCACTTATTTTCCCTGTGATCCGGCACAAACCATTGATTAAATTTATCTTCCACATCTCTTGTTTCATCAAGCTTGCGCTTAAATCTTCTCTTTAAATTTTCGGTAATAAATTTCATGTATTCAATAAGAAAGGTTCCACTGCCCGCGCTTGGATCAATCAAATACGGAATTTCCAAATTTTTATTCACTTTTTCAATAGCGAGTTTGTCTAGTTGAAGGCCCCAAAGCAAAAATCTTACAATATTAATGTGAGTAAAAAATTGCCCTTTGCTTTGCTTGAACCCCTCTCTGATAATTCCTTCAAAAAAATCGCCTAAAATATCTTTCCCGTCAAAGCTGTTTTTTCCGTCAACAAAACTGAATCCTTCAAGCTGCGCCACAGTAAATTTCAACTTGGCGAGCGAAAATTTGTTTTCATCTATAACAAATGATTTTTTCAGCTTCGCTTCATCTATGATGTTTAACCGCTGCTTCAGCGCTCTTTTATATAGTTCGTTTATTCTTTCAAAAAGTTCTTCGTTGGATTCAAAATTTTCGCCGTCTTTGAAAGAGAATATTTGAAAGTCGTATTTCTCGCTTTTCTTTTTTTCGCTCTCGTCTTGAATTTTCGCCAAAATAATATTTACTAGCGAAGCAAAAACATCATTATCGTCCGTTCCGCCGCCGCCCCAAAGCACATTATGGAGATTTTTTCTAAGGCCATCCAATTGATCGTGAGTAAAACTGGTGTCCAAATCTTTTTTACCGCCTTTGATGTATGGCTCTTTTTGCGCTTTTCCGTATCTTTCCGGCAATTCGTCGGCAAAATCCCTAACCTCTTTCCACGCGTCAAAAGATTTGAATTTTTCATAATCAATGAGTATGCACTTATCTTTTATATCTTTCCCGACAACCTCAATAGTATAAAGAACGAGATATTTTACATTTCTGCCCTGACCCTGCTCTTGCGAAGCGAGATTGAAAAGCTGTTTTTCTATAATCTCGTCTTTGTCTTTTTCATAATCTTGCGGGCTTTTGATCTCAATATATAAAAAGGCGCCGCCATTTTCATCTCTTACAATTACATCTATTCTCGGCTTGTTCACCTTTGGTCTTCCAATGTCGTACTCCTTTTCAATTTCAATATTTTCCTCTTTATATCCCAGCTCGTTGACTAACTTGGCTACGAGATAACCCCTGACAAGCTCTTCGTCGCCGGAAATACTTTTAATATCGCGATGCTTTTTGATATTCGCCCCGTATTCGGCTTTTTTATCCCGCAAAATAAATTTCGCAACCTTTTTTGGACTATTGTCTAAATATTTTATGATTGATTCTTGCGTGTTTTTATCCATAATTTTTGTTAATAATTTTGTGATAAATTTTTTTATTTAAACAAATCATCAAGCTCGCACGATAATAGCGCGGATTTGTTGAGCACTATTTGTTCTCGCTGATTCAAATTATCCGCCGTCATTCTGATCACTTTCGTGTCTATATTATTCCCAAGCATTACATTGTTTGTCTTTTTGAAATACGCTTCAGTTTTCTGATAAAAAAGCGTGGCATACTTTTTTAATTTCTTTTGCCGTAAAGCAAGCACATTACTTATATCTTTGCTCTCAAACTGAATTAAATCACTTACTTTGTTATCTATTAGTGTTGGTATATCACCATCCTTAAAATTAATCCAATACTCACTTAACATGTAACGAACCGCTATGTGGCTTCCATTCTCGGTTTCATAGAAATAGCCAAAATAGTATATATCAGCAAGAATATCTTTTTGTATTATTATTTCACGCAATTTCGTGACAGTATTTATTTTATAATCAGTAAGAAGCCGCCAATAACTTTCTCGCCAATTCTGCAGCCAGTTTTTAATATAAGTCTGGTTTATAAAAAGCGGCGTTAGATCCTGCTTGAGATTTTCATTACTCGCCTTGTTCATTTGAATCGTGAGTTTGTCAAAAAGCGCTTGCAAATCTTTTATATCTATTTTTTTAGCAACAAGATAGTCCAAATCCGGGACAATTTTTTTTTCCATATACCAAAGAAGGTCATAGATATCGCGGCCCTTTTCTTCATATATCGCCTTGCCAACACCTCGAGTTCCTCGCAAAAAAATCGCGACAATCTTGCTTGCCATAAGCGCAGACATATTATAGGTCAGGATCACAAAAGAAAATTGATCGTAATTTATGGGAATTCTTTCGGAAACGGTTTTTGGAGCGATAAAATTATTTAAGTCAATTTTGACATGCACCTGCTTTGAGGGATGCTTAACGCCCAGTTCTTCGCCGACATGAAATTTGAGAAGTAATCCTCTTTCTGTTGTAATTTTGACAGTGAGAAAATCAGCTTCAACGCCATAGTTATTTGCGAAATATAATTCAATTTCTTTTTTCAAATCTTCTAAAAAATTTTCGGTTATTGAATGTGACACCTCAAAATCCAAATCAACGGACATACGATCAAGTTTGTGACATACGCGAAGCGCGGAGCCTCCATACATAATCCATTTGCTATATTCCCGATGATGATAAATATAATTCAAAACATAAAACTGCAATTCTTCTTTGAGGGCGTTGCGCTGTGTTTCAACATCCACTCCTCCGTATGCTGAAAGATTTTCAAGTTTTCTTTTAAGTTTTAGAAGTATTTGATTATTCATATTATTTTTTATTTAGATATGTTTCAATCATTTTATAAAATTTTTTCTGCTCTTTATTATCCATCTCATCAATATCAACGCGCAAATCAATAATCAATTCTTTGATATCATCAAATCGCACGCCGCGAAACTGGCGAGTTTTGAAATAAAGCAAATCAAACAAAGCTTTTGACGGAGACGCTATAAAAAAATCAAACCTGTCTTTTACAAGAAAGAAACCGGAAAATAATTCTTTCCGTATTGACTGATAAGTAAAATTTCCAACTTTAGTTTCGTATGCTTTGGTAATTTTTGGCGTAACTAATGTAATGGTATGTATTGACTCAGTGACAAGATCGTAATACTGAAGCGCTGTCCAAGAGCTTATGTATGATGGCGTTCGTAAAACATTTGCCAAATAAAATAAATAGGAAATATCATCCTGATTTTTGTTCAAAAAATCAGCGGACACATAGAGGCCTTTTTTAAGCTGAATGATCTCTTTGCTTTTCAAATATCGGCTAATATAGGTATCAATCGTTGTGTTTGTTAGATCGTATGACTTTCCAAGCTGATATACGACATTTTTATTGAAATATGGCAAAGATTTAAGTTGTTCTATCAGGTTTTTTTTGCTTTTCATAATTATGACTATATTGTATCAGAAACGAAACGCGATGTCAATACTCATTACAATTTTAGCCTTAATTTAATATCCCTTTTTCCTTCATACTCAAAAATCCATTTTTCGTCACGATAATATGGTCAATGACTTCAATCCCTAAAATTTTTCCGGCTTTAACCAGTCTTTCGGTAATTTCCAAATCATCTTCTGATGGTTCGGGGTCGCCGGAAGGGTGATTGTGGGCAAATATGACTGACGCGGCCTTGCTTTTGA
>Ga0180732_1001229_pt1 | contig 16598 bp, 10 predicted proteins | sample KR11_01MetaG_FD_148674 | JGI IMG/M metagenome (GOLD analysis project Ga0180732, IMG submission 148674) | Groundwater microbial communities from the Olkiluoto Island deep subsurface site, Finland - KR11_0.1 MetaG | ecosystem: Environmental > Aquatic > Deep subsurface > Groundwater | place...
TTTCTCGTATTATTGGAATAGTCTCTGGTCTTTTCTGTTGGAGTTTTGTGAGTTTTTTTGTGACTGCTTTTTTTAGATTTTTTCCAGAGCGTATATTCTTTCCAAGCGACCATAGACATTTTTCTATATCATTTTCTGTCATTTTACTAAGTTTAAGTAGCCATAATTCTGGTCTTAATGTTATCAAATCTGATGTCTCACCTTTAATACTATGCTTAATGATGCCATTTTTGCCATTTTCAGAAATTGGTCTAACATTAATCCCTAATTTTTTTGAAGTTAGTTTTAAAACTGCTTCTGGAATATCTTCTAGGCGACTCTCATCCACGTCTTCAACGAAATAGTATCCGACCCCATCAGTACCCGCAACTTTAGTTCCTTTTTGGTCAATCAGCGCGACGTTGTGCCTAAAATCTATTTTTGTTGTCTGTCTAACATCTGGTTCATAATGGAGATTTGTTTCATATTCAAAAATAACTCTCCCCGCTCTTAAACCCGCTATTACTTCTTTTATTCTCTCGCTATATAAGTAATCTGAGTGAGACAGAACAATATAATCTGCCAGTATAAAATAAGCCAATTCATCTTTCATTTCTCTCTGGTCAGTAGCCTCCTGGTGTCTAGTTACTATTTGCAATATCCCATCGATTTCCTTACCTTTTTTTCTATCTAGTCCATAACGAGCCATCAATGCGTTTAACACCCCAATAGCAGTCTCCATATTAACCACATAATCTTCACCCAACAACCCTTCCATCAGTAATTCATAAGCCTTATCATAGTCGCCTTTTTGAATAGCTGCATAGGCATCAGCAACTGGTTCAACACTGCCAACGCTTGGAGGTTTAATAGTACCATTTACAATCTCCCCATATAAAAAATCCGGACTTCGTGATAATAATGACGCAAGGCTTACCTCTCCAATAAGAACTTTTTCTACTGTCTCTCTGGCTAGATCACTGCCCACTCCTGCATCTTTCAGATAATCTGATAAATAACTTGCTTCGCCAATCGCATTAATAACAATGGCTATGTTCTCTAATGTGATTCTATCTTGTCCTGTTTGCCCCAATTTTTCCCTTGCCTCTTCTGAATTCAAATCAAACATTTCAGGGTACAAGCTTGCTATCCTTACAGATCCTTTAAGGATAGCATCTTTTAGATGAACCTTTCCTTTTATGCTTAAAGAGTCGAGTCCAATGGTCGAGGCATTGCCAAGGGCATCAATACAGTTCTGTACGTCCTCGTAGTATTTATCCATGCTTTCAAAGCCAGGTACATGGCCGGGTTTGAAATTCTCTACCTGCCATACGGAAGGATCTACATTAAAGTGATCCGAATAGGCATAGAGCCAGTAATCATAAGAAAATTTGACGGGCGTAAAGAAATTGTCCCTTTGCTCTGTGTCAATATTGACAATATAAAGTATCCTGGTAAGTCCGTATTCCTCCAAAAGGGCTTTTACTTTTTCGTTATCCGTAGTCTGAATAAAGCCGTTTAGATTAAGCAGGGCGCTCCCTAAAGCTCCTTCTAACTGCACGAATTGCTTCCCCCTTTTTGATTTTATATTCTTTATAAGGTCAGGGGTGATTATCTCATTGAATTTTTCATCTCTTATTATGGTGCGAAGCTTTATCAAGAATGGTTTCAATACTGAGTAGTTTATTAAAGCAGTATTGGTATTAAAATATTGCGCACCAGGCGTACCTTCATCCCCAACATTTCCAGGAAGCCCTATGCGATAAAACCATTCTTCCTGGCCATTCGCTATTGCTTGGGCTCTCTCTAACAGCTGGATTCTGCTCTTGCCGCCTTCTAAGAACTCAACGCCGATCTGGCCTCCTTTTTTATCTAGTTCTACCTTTGTAGTAGAAATCATAACTATAGGGATTTTGTTCCTTGCCATCCAACCGGCAATATAGGCATCAGGAAAGTTATTAGGGCCGTCTCCATTATATATCGCCCTTACAAGTGTTTTGCCCTCAGGCAATTCTGCAGTCAAAATATCGTATAAGGCCATTGTGCCTAACTGCCCGTGCCCGCCAGGAAGCATATTTTCAGTAGTAAGTTCTTCTGTTTCTAAATCTATAGTAGGTAAGGATGCCTGGAAAATAAAATCTTCCTCTGTTTCTAAATCAGGGGTTTGGTTGATAATCTGTCTATAAGTACGCTTTTTATCTTGCGGAATTCTTGCGTCTATGCGGTCTAATACATAGGTGATATCAAGAAAGTCTTTGACAAAAGGCGCGCTTTCTTCATTTACTAACTCTCTTATAATTACTCTCCCATAATTCGAAGCAGTATGGCGGGCCCGTAAATATTTAAGCTCTATAATGCTTATTCTTTGCTGTGTTTTCACTTTAGCCCCTTGTTCATCAAATCCTTCCAATGTCACATTAAAATAAAGGTCTGTCCCCTTGGCGCCTAACCTAACCTTTCCTGTTCTCTCTATCTGCTGCCATATCCCTGCTAGATACCTTTCCCTGGCCACTGAGCTGCCCACACCGCCATCCATGGGATTGCATAACAAAACTACATTCCTGGACTCTTCTTTATTAGCAGGGTCTTGTGTCAAATCAGCGTATTCTACGGCACCTAATAATCCCTTGCGCTGAGTCTTGTCAAGCAATGCAGAGGGCAGAAAATTTCCGCCTGTTTCTGCTGTTCCTATTATAAGAGGCTGGTCTCCGGAGGTTTTAAATTTCTTGTGTAGGCTATTAAGGTAAACCATGTCGAAAGGAGGAAGGGTAGAAAAAAGTTTGTCTATATCTCCTTCTGGGGAACCTGATTGATCCTTTATAAATTCCCTCATTGTTTCATTAGACTGCATGGGGGGCCTTAATGCAGAGCGTGTCTCTGGAGTGCTAAATGCTACATTAGAACATAAGAAAGTACTTATTATTGATAGAGAAATTATCTTTCTCATTTTCGTATCTCCTTTGTTAATGCTTTTTTAAGGTCAAATATAACTGGGGTAAAAAAATAGCCTTCCTTTTGGGCTAAAAAGCTATATTGGTCGGTATCTATTTGTATTATAAGTATACCACAGAAAACGGTTTCTTTCAAGCGTTTTTTGGGGCTAAAAAGAGGTACTAATTTAGGATTAAAGTAAGGGAATATATGAAGGCTTTGTCTGTCTGTTTAAGGTTTGTAGCTGCGTGGTTGCCCGTGCGGATTTCTCACTGATACAAATAATGAGAGTTGACAATGGCGGGAAAAATTAGAATGTTGTTAGAGAGGGTTTCTTTTTTTCGTATTCCTTAAGTGCCTTTTGCCACGAGGGAGAGATGATCTGTTTTTTTGCCCATCCCCCCATTCCTCTAAATCGACCGCAATATTGACAAATGACTGTTGACTGGTCTAGCATTGGATCGCCCGGCAAGGGCATTTCCTTTCTTCCGATATCAAAACCAAAGATCCTATCAATACCTCCGGCCATTGTGCAGAGATAATAACCAAATGGCGTCACTCCCATGCCACACGCGTTCATCGCCCTACAGCCCATAGAGTAGTCGGCAAATTTGTAATATGGAAGGACCCGCGGCGCAAGATTAAAAGCAAAAAACTTGTCCTGAACGCTGGATTTTTTTGCTGTATTAGCGATCTTGACCTCTCCTTTAACCTTTACCTTTGACAAAACATTCTTTACCTTCTCGCCGTAACCATTGGTGACAATCTCTATGCACGTATCCGGGGCATGGTTACGTTTATATTCTACCAATAAGTCCAGGATCTCAAGGATATCAGGATGCAGAGTCGCCTCCCCTCCCATCGCCCTTATCTTTCCCCATTTCATATTATTATCGATATTCGCTTTAATAAATTTTTTACCTGTTCTACGCTCATCCTATCACTGCTAGGAGCTAGCCCGCAAGTCCTGATGCAATTAAGGCACTTCATGTTGCAGGCATAAGTCAGGACTAACTCTACTATCTTAGGTGTCCGCGTAAAGATGGGACCGAAGAGTTTTGTTATAGGCTTCTGAACTATAATAAAAAAACAGATCCTTTTTAGAGTCTCGTGCTTAAGGACAAAGTTCTCTGCAAGCTTTGAAAAATATTTCTCAAAAAAAGTTCTTTTTTTCATCTTCTTTATCATCCTTTTCTAATCCTCGTCATAATCCACCAAAAAAAACAGCCTTGTCCTTCTACTATAAGGCCATATTTGGAACTATGTTTAATCATTATAATTATAGCATAGAAATAGAGGTTTTGAAAGGGTTTTTAGGGGCCTATTTTCGCTACAACTTATTTTGCAATTCTTTTGGAACGCCTGCGGACAAGGGGGTCTAAAATCTTTTTTCTTAACCTGAGGTTTTTTGGGGTCACTTCCAGGAATTCGTCGCTCGCGAGATATTCTATGGAAAGCTCCAGGGTCATTTCTTTAGGGGGCGTGAGCATAATAGCGTCTTCAGATCCTGCAGCCCTCATATTGGTAAGTTTTTTTGTCTTACAGGGGCTTATATCCAGGTCTTCGGGCCTGGAATTCTGGCCTATAATCATGCCTTCATAAACGCCTGCATTAGGGCCTATAAATAATTCGCCGCGTTCCTGAGCGTTGTTAAGCGCATATGACGTGGAGATACCTGTTTCAGAAGACACCAGCGAACCGTGAGAATTGACAAAATTAAGGTTCTCGTCCATAGGCTCATATTCATCGAACGCGTGGTTTATTATGGCGGTCCCGCGCGTCTTTGTCATGAACATGGCTTTTAGACCTATAACAGCCCGCGTTGAAATCTCGTATTCAAAATAAACCGCGCCTTTTGAGCCCTGGAACATATTTTTAAGACAAGCCTTTCGCCTGCCTACCTCTTCTATGACCACGCCTTGATATTCCAAAGGGACTTCAATGGTTAAAAATTCAAAGGGTTCCATAGTTATCCCGTTTTTTTCAATAAATATTGCTTCCGGCTGGGAAACCTGCAGCTCATAACCTTCGCGCCGCATGGTTTCTATTAAAATCGCCAGGTGTAATTCCCCTCTTCCGGACACTAGAAATGTATCAGGGCTGTCTGTTTCCTCTACGCGCAAAGACACATTTGTCTCAAGTTCTTTAAAAAGCCTTTCGCGAAGCGCTCTGGAAGTAACATATATACCGTCTCTTCCGGCAAAAGGGCTTTTATTTACGCCGAACATCATTCGGACAGTCGGTTTTTCTATTTCAGGAGGATTTAAAGGCAAAGGATTATCGGCATCAGTTATAGTGTCACCTATGCCTATATCCTCAAACCCCGCCACAGCCACTATCTCTCCTGATTCAGCGCCCTCGCGCTCTATCTGTTTAAGGCCTTCGTAACTTAAAATAGCTGTGACCTTGCAAAGTTTCTGGCTCTTGTCCCTTCGGGCAAGAACAACATTCATGCCCTTTGCGATAGAGCCTGCTGTAATTTTTCCTATACCCATCTTGCCTTTATAAAAATCCGAAAGGAGCGCTAATACTAAGATTTGGAGAGGCGCGTCAGGATTTACCACAGGTTGGGGCACTGTTTCGAGAATAGTATCCAGAAGAGGGGATATATTATCCGAAGGTTTACTTAGATTCAATGTTGCGAAACCTTTTAACGCGGAAGCGTAAACAATCGGAAAATTCAACTGCTCTCCTGTCGCGTCAAGCTCGCAGAAAAGATCAAACGTGCGGTTTATCGCGTAGTCTATCCTGGCATCAGCCATGTCTATTTTATTGATTACAACTATTGCCTTATGCCCAAGCTCCAGGGCTTTTCTGAGCACAAATCTGGTCTGCGGCATTGGCCCGTCTTTGGCATCCACCAGCAGTAAAACCCCGTCTACCATTCTTAAAGTCCGCTCAACCTCTCCTCCGAAATCAGCGTGTCCGGGCGTGTCCACTATATTGATCTTTGTGTCTTTATAAATAACACTGGCATTCTTGGCCTTGATAGTAATGCCGCGCTCGCGCTCCAGGTCCATGGAATCCATGATACACTCGCCCATTTCTTCAATGTTGCGGTCTACGTGAGTCTGACGCAGTATACTATCTACAAGCGTGGTCTTCCCATGGTCAACGTGCGAAATAATAGCTATATTTCTTATATTCGTTTTTTCTGCCATAAATTTTCTCTGATTATTTAAGATTACAGAATGTTATATGATACTACTTTGGTATAAGATACGCAAGCCTTATAACTTGGGCAGATTGAAGATGAAATTTGAGCCTTTGTCAGGGGTGCTTTCTACTCTTATGCGGCCTTTGTGGAGAGTTATTATGTCTTTTGCGATCGGCAATCCCAATCCTGTGCCTTCTTTTTTCTCTGCCACTACCCTTACGAATTTATCAAAAATCTTTTCTGTCTCCTCCTTGGTCATGCCAAGCCCAGTATCCTGTATCTCGATCTGTACCTCATCCTGAAGTTCTGCTAATCTTACAGTAACATCACCTTTGTCTGTAAATTTCACGGCATTGCCGATCAGGTTTACAAAGACCTGCGTCAGTTTATCCCTGTCAGCATTTATCATAACCCTTGACTTTGAAAATTCTTTTTTTATGCCTATACCTTTATCCTTAGCGAGCTTTTCAAATCCATTCATTGCCTCGCCCGCGAGCTCTACTATATCCAGATCTTCTTTTTTAAGCTGCGTCTTCCCTGATTCTATCTTGGACAAATCCAGAAGGTCATTTACCAGTCTTGCAAGCCTCTCTACGACCTTAAAAATATCACTCAATATTTCTTTTTGCTGCGGCTGTACCTCTCCCGCGTATCCTTCGACAATATTATCAACATTACCTTTTATTATCGTGAGAGGTGTCCTGAGTTCGTGCACCACATTTGCCACAAAATCTGACTTCATCCTGTCTAAATCCATAAGCTTTTTATTTATCTTTTCAAGTTCACTTTTTTTGAGCGCGATCTCTTTCTGGAACTCTTCCTTCTCTAACCTTGCCCTGTGTTCCGCTATTGTCTTTCTGATCATCAACGGCACAGAATCCTCATAACCCTCCCTTTTAGGTAAATAGTCAAACGCGCCTTCTTTCATGAGCCTGGCTGCCACTGCCTCATCGCCCTGGCCTGTTATCATGACCACAGGCATCTTGATCTCTTTTTTTCTTATCTCCCGCAATGTCTCGAGCCCGCTTTTCCTGGGAAGATTATAATCCAATAAAGCAATGTCGAACATATCCTTTTCTAAGGCAGCTATGCCGTCTTCCCCTGATATAACATGCGTGATATCATAATCAAATGAATTGTCACGCTGGAGTTTTTTTCTTAGTATCAAGGCATCGGTAGGATTGTCTTCCACCAGTAATACTTTTAGTTTTTCCCTGGGCATCTCTATGCACCTTTCGAGTTATCCGCAGAAGAATGATTCTTTGGTATAGTAAAGTAAAACGTGGTCCCCTTGCCTATTTCTGAATCCAGCCAGATCTTTCCGCCGTGGTTTTCAACTATCTTTTTGACAATAGTAAGCCCTGCGCCTGTGCCTTCATATTCACCCTTGGCATGAAGGCGTTGGAATATCTGAAATACCCTGTCGTGATATTGCTTTTCTATGCCTATGCCATTATCCTTTACATAAAATTCATATAAGCCGCCCTTATCACAATAGCCCAGCTCTATTACCGGCCTTACATCTTTTTTAGAATATTTAATAGCGTTGGAAACAAGGTTTGAGAATACCTCTGATATGCGTATCCTGTCACACATCACCTTCGGAAAATCTTCGGCTACCTTTAAGTCCACCTTCTTTTCCTCTAAGGAATACTGCAGGTTCTTTTTTACGCCTGAGAGGATTTCATTTAAATCAACATCCGGCTCTATGTTTCTTATCCTGCCTATACGGGACAGGTTCAAGAGATCCTCAATAAGGCTTGTCATGCAGCTGCTGGATTCCGATATGGTCTTAAGGTGCTCCCTGCCTTCATCGTCAAGTTTACCCGAATATTCTTCTATTAAAAGCTTGGTAAAGGCCTTCACGCCTCTTAATGGTTCTTTTAGATCATGCGATACTATATATGTAAAGTCATCCAGCTCTTTATTTTTTAAGCCCAAGGCGCTGTTTGCCTCAGCGAGCTGTGCTGTCCTTTCTTTTACCTTGTTCTCCAGATTTGTATAAAGTCCCTTGAGCTCCCCGGCCATCTTATTAAACCCTTCCGCCAGATCCTGTATCTCATCCCCTGTTTTTATCTCGAACCTGTGGTCAAGATTCCCTTTCCCTATTATTTCCGCGCCTTCATAAAGTTTCTGAATAGGATTAGTAATGGAATTGGTCGTGTAAAAAATAATGAATACCGCTATAAGAGCCACTACACCTATGATCACAAATATAGTAGTATTTATGACGGCTATCCGGTTTTTAAGATATTTTTTGTTTTCTTCTATTTGTGAGATTTCTTTAGTCACGGCCTTGTCCAGCTGTCCCTTAAGGTCCTCTTCCAATTTTACTATCGTCCATCCTCTTTCCATTACTATCTTATCCTGGGCATCAATAACAGCCAGCAGCAAAGTATTGAACTTATCGAGGTCCATTTCTATCTGTTTTATAATGGCAAGTTCTTTGCCTGGGCCTACTAAATTTCCATATCTATTTACACGCTTTTTTAAATTAAAGTATGCCTCTGAATAGATATCCTTATATTGCGAGTCTTGTTCATTCAGGTAATTAGCGACTATCCTTGATGCGCTGGAAAACTCGTCCTTTATTCTCGCCAGCACCCATCTGGCAGGTATACTGCTTTTCAAAACAGCCTGGATATCCTGGGACTTTCTGACAGTAGATTCATTGTATTCTAACAGCTCATCTATCTTTTTCTCCAGTTCATCCTTTATGCTCAGCAGCTCTGTTATATCAGCCTCTTTTTTATCAAACGCGCTTATATTTGAATTCACCGTTTCCAGGATATGTTCATCAGATTCCACGATATCCTCCAGGTACTTTTCCGTGCCTTTCAAACGCGCGTGACGGCCATAATCCTTGAGTTCCTTGTCTATATTCTGCCTTAACTGGTAATACTTATTTTTGTAATTTTCATCGCCTGTCAATATATACCTGCCGCTCAACCTCCATGATTCAGCAAGATCTTTCTCTATCTTTGAGATATTATGTATAGCGGGTATATCTTCTGTGAGGACAGCCCCTATTCCTAACTTGGAAGAGATACCTGTCTTTTTCAGAGCGAGAAGCTTGTCTATTATCTCTGTGAAAATTTTTTCTTTTGCGAAAATAGAATCTATATAACCCGTGATGTCTTTTTTAAGCTTTACCACGGAATCCAGCGCCAGCTTTGCCTCGTCAGAAAGCTCTATGAGCTGAGCGGCCATGGACCGTTCCTTATCCGACAGGGAATAGCCGTAATAATTTTTATAATCTCTGATATTTTTTTGTAAGACCAGCAGGTCTTCCATTAAAGATACCTGGCCGGGATCTTTCATGCTTATAATATAATTAAGCAGGCCATCAAACAGCCTGGAAAATCTCGAGCCTATATCCATTATAAGCTGTGACGCCGGGATATATTGAGCCTGTATCAACAGCAGGTCTTTTTCTCCAAGCATCTTTTCTTCTTCAAATCTGAACAGCTCATCAATGATTTTCTTGTAGTTCACTTCTATCTTTCTTATATCTTTAGATATAGACTTTATTTTTTTCTTCGCGGTAAATATTCCTTCCGTTGTAGCATTTATATCTCTGACCAGACTCTTTATCTCATCCAGCATTCCTGTCTCTTCTTCGGTGGAGATAAATTTTTTAAGGGCGAGGATATCTTCCTGCAGGATCTTATAGGAACGATTGAACCCTACCTGAAAATTCTCATTGCCTGTTATAAGGAAATTGTTCAATTCCGAAAGGAGTCCTTCTGATGAGATGGCGATTTCGTAGACGGCCCGGGAGGCGGGCAGGTCTTTTGCGAATACCTGGCTAAGACCTTTGTAGATATGCCGCATACTGTATATAGAAACTATACCGAGGACAATAACCAGGAGGAATGTTACGAAGAAACTCAGGCCTATCTTTCTGGAAATTCGCATAGGAAGATTGTATCACACTATACCAGAGCCATCAAGAATTGAATAAAAGGAAATCAGGTGTGCGTGGCAGGATCTTCGAATCCATCTGTGTAGGATCCAGGTTATTCAAAATAAGGCGTAGGCGGTGTATATGTTTCAGCTACGGGTCTATATCTACTGATAATACATATTACATCATCTTCGTTAAGCATGTTAACCGGTGCGTACAACCTGTATCTTGCTTTCACTGGAGAATTTATAGCCGGCGCCTTACCTTTGACCCCGTCTCCAAAATTAACATTAGCATAGTTTCCGGAATCCAGTTTTACTAAATAATCCTTGCTGGCAGAGGAACTTTCCATAAGACTATCTTTTTTATTCCATTGATCATATCTTGCCCCTTCATCAACAGAGACAGTAAGGTCATAAATTATGAACCCTGCATTATTAAGCTCAAAACTTTGAAAAGGCTTCCCATCGCTTACACCAATCACCTCTTCCACTGGATAATCATATAAAACCCTTGCAAGCTCTTCGCGGGTCAATAATCCTGCAGGATCACCTCCGATAAATATATCTATTCCCTGTTTCGAAAGTATGCCTGACTCAAGTAAATAAAGCTCTTTTTCGTTGAGTTTATAACAATCTTCCGGTAATTGCTTTTCCAGGTGCATTGTCCTTATCAGGAGATCCGCAAAATTCGCCCTGGTAAGCACCCTTGAAGGGTTATGTTCTTTCCTGAGCGAACTGGCTATCGCGGAATTGGACAGCACCTGCACCACTTCGCATTCAGTCACAAACTCTTCTCCCCTGCCGAAAATCTTATATGATGCCTTAAGTTTGGAACCTGAGACCGGAATCTTTCCTTTTCCATCATCCCCCAGGACCACCCTGACCTCTCCGCACGAATCCAGCTTTATCACATAATGCCTGCTGTCCAGGAGGCTTTGTTCGAAATTCTGTTTTCTTGCCCACTCCTCAAAGCCTTTACCCTCGTCCACATAGAACTTTGCCTCATAAATAACTAACCCGTCATTCGCCAGGCCAAACACCTGATTCGCCAGGCCGCTTGAATAACCCAGGTTTTTTTCTACCGTGATGCCTTTCAATACAGTAGCGAACTCTTCTCTTGTAAGCGGATCCATGGTATTTTTCCCAGAAAATATACCTATGCCCCTGCCTGATAAAAGTCTAGACTCCATATTATAACGGTCTATATCTGTCAAATTATCCATACTGGGCAGTTCCCTATCCAGTCTCAGTACCTGGAAAAGTATATCCACAAATGATAACCGGGCCATTGGGATATACTTTACAGGGCCTCCCTCTTTGCATTTTTTAGCCGCTTCCAGGAGAAGGTCATTAGCTGGCTCACATGGGCCTCTCTTAAGACAGATAACGCCTTCCTGAGTTCCGCATTTTACCTTGCAGGCACCAGCTAGAGATATGTCTATAGTAAATAAGATTACCCCCAGGAAAACAAAGAAATAAATTATTTTTTTCACGTTTCGCCTTCAATTATAAAAACATATAGCTATTTGTATTTAAAATGCTTTTATAATACTTAAAGTATTATACCAAAAACACCAGTTCTTGGCAAGCTTTTTTTGCCTAATCTTTTAAGTGAACATCCGCGTATATCGCAAGCATTTCCTGTATTTTTCTTGGCGGAAGGATAACAAAATAATGGTCTATTATACAATGCGCCATTTCGTGGGCAAGAATACCTTCTCTTATGTCAATTTCAGTGGTATATATGGTATTAGTCTTGTATACATAAAAAGAATCGGCTGTATTCTGCTCGTAAAAGATCTCTTTGTACGCCTCGTCCAGGGCGTTCTTTCTTTTGTAGATATTAATAGTCACGTGTATCTTTGATGGAAACATATCCAGGATATTCTCTACCCTGGCGAATATGGCATCTAATTTCTCGGCCAGGATTTCTTCGTCAGATAACTTGCCTTTTTTTCTGATATTGCGCAGGTTATAAAAACTTGAGAAGCTCAGATTAATCCTCCTGTTGACAACCCTTAGGTCAACCCCTTCTTCATAAAAAACCGTGCAGAATCTTGACGATAATATGCGTCTTTCCGGGTCTTCCGGGCCATCCTGCGAATGCACAGGTCCAGGCCAGGGCAGGTTCACTAAAAAACCTATCAGAAGAAATAAGAAAAAAGTTTTCCTAAGCTCCGTCATGCTATCCGCAGTTTACCTTAAAATATTCCAGGGCCTTTTTAAGATCGCGTTTATCTTTTTTTAATTCTGAGACGATTTTCTTTATATCCTCTTTTAACAGTATTTCGTTATTCGACTTATCTAAAAGCTGTTCGATCAAATCATCCAGTTTATCAGACACGCCCATGACCTTCAGGAGCCCGATCCTCAGGTCATCCGTCATCTTATTAAAGGTGCTTACTAGATTCTGAAACTGGTCTTTTTGCCTGATCTTTAAATCCGAGCACAGATTTCCAGAACCGACTTGTTCTGCGTATTTCTTAAACCTGTACATAGGACCTACCAACCTGTGCGTCATAAGCATCACCACTATAGTAGTCACTATAGCTATTAGAACTGCTACTATAACTCCGCCGAATAATAGGCCTGGGAGCAGGTAATCGGCCGTACTCTTTACGACTAGCCTTGAGTTTTCAAAGGATGTGGTAAGGGTCTTGCTGGAAAATATATAGAGTATTGTCCCGAAGACCGTGCAACCTATCGCCACCAGACCACAAAACTTCAGCATAAACTCAGCCTGAAACGTCTTGTTTATAAAATAATTTCTACGTTTATACTTGGCCATAACATCCTCCTCCGGTTATTTGCTGAACACATCTTCCAAGACATCCCTGTTAATCTTTATATAGGCGCGTTCTTTTAGTTCTTCTACCCACGCGTTCATCGCCTCTGTCTCTTTCTCCTGTCTTATTGCCCTTATTATCTCGTCCCTGGCTCTTGAAAGAGGGCGTTTTTCTTCTGATTTCCCGTAATACTCTTCCACCTCATTCTCGTATACATGGACAAGCCCTGATATCTCCCTGCTCTTCTTCTGCAATAAAAGTTTCAGAAGGGCCTGCTCCCAGTAATTTTCAATACTTTTCATGAAATCCTTTTTTCTGTCAAGGCCCAGCTTCTGAGCTTCCTGCAGAAGGACCTCTTTTTCCAGGAGTTGGGTCAGGTACTCCATCCTGCCCTCTTCTGTCTCAAGAAGAGCTTTCTCGTCATAAGGCGTATGCTTCAAATCGTACTGCAGGTCATCCACCTTCATCTTATAATCATTGACCTGAGCCACAACTCTCTCATCGCCCCTCCCTCTGTCAGATGAGCATCCGACAAAGATAAAGCCGGATATCAAAATAAGCACAAATACCATCCTCATAAAATCCCTCCTCACTCACCTGGCCCCTATCGAGAAAAGGACAGCAGGTATCGTTTTCATTAAAATCTTAAGGTCCAAACCCAGAGACCAGTTATCTATATACTCCAGATCCATCTTCATCCATTTATAAAAATCCACATTATTACGGCCGTTGGCCTGTTACTGAGAATATTATATCAAATAACTTCTTAATTAACAATTGCCATTCTTCACCACAATCTGCAGGGTCCCGTACGCCATGGGGCTTACGGAGCCGCGAAAAAGAGGGGAAAATAGAATTATAAGTATTAACGCCGCCTTTATAATCATAGGGTTTTAACAAAGACCTCTATTATCTCGCTGTCAAACTGCGTGGCTCGGTTGTGTATCAATTCATCTATCGCCTCTTTCCTTGAAAGGGTTTTTTTATAGGAGTAAGGGGCTACGATAGTATCATACGCCTCAGCTATTGATAACACGCGGGATAACCTGTTTATCTGGTCTCCTTTTAAGCCAAGAGGATATCCTCTGCCGTCAGGCCTCTCATGGTGCTGACTTACTATATCAGCGATATCCTTAAAATTCTCGATAGCCGCCAGTATCTCTTTTCCCCTGCTGGCATGAGCCTTTAATAACTCATAATCCCTCTCCGATATCGCGCCCTTACGATATAGAATATTTTTCTTTGAGGCTATATGCCCTATGTCATGCAGGATACCGGCTATCTTAACGAGGGCTATTTCCCTGTCTGTAAACGCCAGCTCTCTGGCAAGATCATGTGATATCTTGGATACGTTCCGCGAATGCAGTATCAATAACTCGCCGGCAGAACCAAGGGCCTTGAACGCGTTTACCAGGACATTGGAACAGGTGCCCATGCTGACCATACTGTCCTCCTGCGCATTATATTTTTCTTCCCTTTCACCAAGAGACGCCAGGAGCTCACTCCTGCGTATCCTGTGATGGCCGCCTGGAGTTTTAAGGGTCTTTAGTTTTTTGGCGTAGATATAATTTTTAATCGTTGACAGGCTTAGATTAAAGTACTCAGCGGCCTGTTTAGGGGTAAAAAATATTTCTCCTTGATAAACTTTTTGCATGAGGTGCCTCCTTGAATTAATGCGTCACAATGTGACTATTTTAACTAATTTTATATCTATTTAATCGTTTTATATCAAGAATCTCCATGTATGCCATATTAGTCAATTTACTGGTTACCTTGTGTGGTTTGGGTTGTAATACTTACCGTAATAGTACTGCGGGTAGGAATAGCCGTCTTTGGTACACGCTATATTGTTTAATATGACGCCTATTATCTTGGCGTCTACTTTCTGCAGTAATTCCTTGGACCTGACCAAGAGATCCCTCGTTGACCTTCCGCTTTCCGCTATGAGTATCACTCCTGTTGCTATGCTGGACAGTATCTGAGCATCGGTTAAGAGCGATACCGGAGGCGTATCTAATATTATCTTTGAGAATCTGGAGCTGGCCTCTTCCAGGAATCGTTTCATATTCTTGGAGTATAAGAGTTCCGCCGGTTTATGCGTGCATTTGCCGGCCGTCACTATGCGCATATTGTCTATACCTGAGTCTTTGATTATGGAATCGAGGTCATTTTCCTCAAGAAGGAACTGGGAGAGCCCTGGTTCGTTTTTCAGATTAAATACAGTGTGTATCCTGGGTTTGCGCATATCAGCGTCAACCAGCAACACCCTCTCTCCGCTACTCGCTATCATGGCGGAAAGGTTTATGGCCGTCATGGTCTTACCTTCCCTGGGCACGGAACTAGTTATTACTATGCTCTTGGACGAGGAAGAATGGTTTAAGGAAAATAACAGGTTAGTCCTTATGGTCCTGTATGCCTCTGACGCCAATGAATAAGTATCTTTCTCGACAATGTGGTCGACTTCCTCTCTCTTTTTTATATTCTTACCGTCAGGTCTTACCTTTGGGACAGAACCCAGCATGGGTATCTCCAGCAGACTCGCTATCTCGTTCGGGTCTTTTATGGTAGTATCCATGTAATCCCTGAAGAACGCCAGCGCCACGCCTCCCGAAAGACCCACTATGACAGCCAGCGTTATATTAAGCTTTTTTCTAGGCTTTATAGGCTTTTTTGGCACTTCCGCCAGATCCTGCACCCTGATATTATTTGTCTGTATCTGGTTCGAGATGGAAGTCTCTTTTAATCTATTAAGCACTATCTGCAATACCCTTTCGCTGGTCTCCACTTCTCTCTGCAGGGCATTGTATTTTATTATCTTCCGCTCCAGCTCGAGAGCCTTTTTATTTTGCTCTTCAAGCGCCTGCGCGAATTTATTTTCCTGCTCTACGCTATTTTTATACTCCGTCTCTATTTCGCTCTTTATGCGCGACTCGAGGTGCGCTATATTTCCAAGAAGGGTTATCATCTTGGGATGTCTTCCCTTATAAACCTTCCTATACTCCACGAGAAGGGCCTCCTGCTTAAGGTAATCATTTTTCAGCTGCTGGATGGTCTCATTGCCCGTGGTCAGCACAGGGAGGTTCTTCAGCGTCATATTCCCCTCATTGTCAATCAGGCTCCTGTAAGAGGTCTCCGTGCGTATCCTTTTTGTCTTGGCCTCAAGATAATTTGTGTTTAATTTCGCCATGCTGTCGTTTATCATGTTCTCCTGGCTGTTTATGGAGACAATGTCATTGGCCTCCTTGTACGTTTGAAGGTTGAGCTCTGATTCATTAACTTTATTCTTCTGCTGCTCAACCTCTTCCTTGAGCCAGGCCTGCGCCTGGTCTAAGGCCTTCATTTTCAAGGCGATATTTGAATCCGCGTATACCTTGGCGAACTCATTGGCTATAAGGCTGGCCAGTTTAGGGTCTCTATTATCAACGCTTATCTTTAATATCCTCGTATCCCTTATAAGCTCGGCGCGCAACTTTTTTAAAAGATATTCTATGGGGTCGTTCTCTTTTTTAAACTCATCCATCCTGTCCAGCTTCAGGTTCTTCATAACATAGTGGGCGGTGCGGCGGCTGCGTATGATTTCCTGCTGCGTCTCAATATAATCCCTGTAGGCCATGTAATTTATCTCTCCCAGCTTCACGACATCTTTAACAGCGAGCACGTCAGGGCCTTCAACGTCGACTATCACCGTAGACGTAGCCCTGTAAACCTCTTCCTGAAGAAATGTAGCGAGGGTTACGGCCGTGACAGTTACAAGAAAAAAAGTAACGGTGATCCACTTTCTCCTTCTTAATATATAAAGGTAATCCCTTACATGCATATCTCTGTTTAAGCAATTT
>Ga0180732_1001230_pt1 | contig 16597 bp, 24 predicted proteins | sample KR11_01MetaG_FD_148674 | JGI IMG/M metagenome (GOLD analysis project Ga0180732, IMG submission 148674) | Groundwater microbial communities from the Olkiluoto Island deep subsurface site, Finland - KR11_0.1 MetaG | ecosystem: Environmental > Aquatic > Deep subsurface > Groundwater | place...
ATGGGGCTCGGGAAGACCGCTCAAGCATTAGCATATCTGCAATTACATCCTGAATTAAGACCAGCAATAGTAGTTTGTCCTGCCTCGTTAAAACTAAATTGGCGGAAAGAAATCAACATGTGGATGGATTTTCAAAATCAGGATGTAAGAATTATTAATGGCAAAGTAACAGCTAATACAATGACTCTTTCTTATGGAATTAATATTATCAACTATGATATTTTATCATCGTGGGCAGATAAATTAAAAACTATTAAACCGGCTGTTATTATCCTTGACGAATCACACTACCTCAAAAACAGCAAAGCACAAAGAACCAATGCTGTAATTAAGCTCTGTAAAAATATTAAACATGTAATCGCTCTTTCAGGGACACCAATTGTAAACAGACCAATTGAATTCTACAATACAATTAAGATCATAGAGCCGGGTCTCTTTCCTTCACAATGGAAATTTGCACATGAATATTGTGGCGCAAAACATAATGGATTCGGCTGGGATTTCAACGGGGCAACAAATACAACCAAATTACACGAACTATTAACATCAACAATTATGATTCGACGCAAGAAAGAAGATGTTTTGAAAGATTTACCTGCAAAAGTCAGATCGGTTGTTCCGATTGAAATAGACAATCTTATGGAATACAAGCAAGCGGAAGGAGACATAATTGCTTGGATTAGAAAAAATGAAGGAAAAGAAAAAGCAGATAAAGCCAAACAAGCAGAAGTACTTGTTCAATTTGAGAAGCTAAAACAACTTGCTATCAATGGCAAGATTAAACAGTGCATAAGTTGGATTGAAAACTTCTTAGATTCAGATCAAAAACTGGTAGTATTTGCTACGCACAAAAGAATCATTGAAGTGCTCATGAATCACTTTGGCAATATAGCCGTTAAATTAGATGGCTCAACTCCAAACGATCAACGGCAAATTGTAGTAGATCAATTTCAAAATAATAATAATACCAGATTATTTATTGGAAATTTGCAGGCAGCGGGCGTTGGAATTACGTTAACCGCAGCGAGCACAACATGCTTTATAGAACTCGGATGGAGCCCTGGCGTCCATGCTCAGGCCGAAGACCGTGTCCATCGTATTGGACAAAAAGCAGATAGCGTCAATGCTTACTACCTTATTGCAGATCAGACCGTAGAAGAAACTATCGCAGAAATCATTGATGCAAAACAAAAAGTGTTATCAAAAATTTTAGACGGGCAAGAAGTTGATCAAGATAGTGTTTTGATCGAACTCATAAATAAAATTAAAAAAGGGGACAAATAATTATGGAATCCATAAAAGATGTTTTGATGAGAAGAGACGGGATGACAGAAGAAGAAGCGGAAGAACTTATTGAAGACGCAAAGCAGGATTTATATGAGAGACTTGAAGAAGGGGAAATGCCATACGATATTTGTGAATCGTATTTTGGATTAGAGCCGGATTACATCGATGAATTAATGTAGAAAAAAGGAGGAAGGATAAAACTATGCAAAACGAAACTTTTATCAGTAATATAAATTTACCTAAATTTGGCGAGCCTAACTTTGATTCTATGCGGCCAGATAAAACAAGAATTCCACTACCGTCCCCAGAAAGCCGTAAAATAGTAAAATTTTATATAGCCGTCAAAATGATGAAATGTTTCCGTTATCGTCAATGGATGAGCCTTAACGACGTTGTTGGGCCTAATGGAGAAAGAATTGATTCTAAAGGCGAAATTTACATGCCTAAATTTCGGAGAAAATCATGTTCCGAATAGAAGATTTCTGTAATGACAATAATATCCCGTACTCGTCCAAAGTAGCTAATGGGTGGATAAATATCAGATGCCAATTTTGTAACGATACCGGACTACATCTTGGAATAAATATTGAGGGCGGATATACATCTTGTTTTAAATGCGGATATCACCCTTTAAATAAAGTAATAAGCATTCTAACAAGGGCAAATTTTTCTGTAGTAAAAGATATCCTGCAAAAATATTCTACAGGAGAATCAATTGTTAACCGGCAACAAACACGAAAGAATATACCTTCCGAGGTTACATTCCCACCAGATACAAAAGAACTTACAAACAAAGCTAAAAAATATCTTATAAGCAGAAAATTTGATCCTGATAAACTGGTCTCGATATGGAAATTACTTTCCACATCTCATATAGGCTTTTACAAATTTAGAATTCTTGCTCCAATTTACTACAAAAAAAGATTAGTCTCATATCAATGTCGGGACATAACCGGAATTCATCCACAAAAATACCTTGCCTGTTTCCAGGACGAAGAAATTATTGAACACCAACACATATTATACGGATTTGATCAAGCAACCCAGAGAGGCAAAAAAACCTGTCTCGTTGTCGAGGGAATTACCGATGTATGGCGAATGGGAGTTAACTCTATATGTGTATTTGGCATATCTTTTACAAAACAACAAGCAGAACTAATTGCAAAAAACTTTAACAAAGTTTTTATTTTATTTGATAGCGAGGATCAAGCGCAAGAACAAGCAGAAGAACTTGGTTTTTTAATTAGTTCTGCCTTTACAAATCCAGTAGAAGTAATCAATTTTTCGTTTATAAAACAAGGATCCGATCCGGGAGATTTGTCGCAAGACGACGCAGATGCACTTATGAGAGAGTTAGGATTTTAAAAAGGAGAAAACAAATGGGACATTGCAACATACATAATCAAGATTACATGGATCATATAACATCTTGCCCGATATGTCGAGGAGAAAAGATGAAAAAAATCCCCGCAAAAGAAAAAACTGATCTTAAAATAATCAAATTCAAAAGAAAGATTATACAGATAGATGCGGACGAACTGAACTCTAATTGGATAAAAATGGAAGGAAAAATGAAATAAAAATGTTTGTAAATAATATTGAAACCGAATTACCGGCAGTATGTAAAGATTGTTATATGTGTGGTTCAGAACCAACAAGAGGAAACAAAGAAAAGTCTATTTGCCTATTATATATTTTTTTTCCGACTAAAAAACAGACTTGTAAAAGGCAGAGGGAAAAAATACCTTATAAATATTGAAAAATCTATTGAAAATAAATATAATAAATATAAAAAATATAATAAATATTGATTTTTATAAAGATATAAAATAATATATTTATTGAAGGTCGGCGGATCTTCAAAGTCCTCTTTTTCCTCAGTCAATGCTCCGGTGGGTGCCGTGAACACTTGCCGGACATTGACTATCTTTTAACCTTTTCACGGGAGGTGCCAAAATGCAAAATATCCCAAAATTAAGACATTATAATATTTTTGCGTCTCCTGGAAATTATCTCAGAAAGGAGATGTCCAATGAATCCTCAAGAAGAACGAAAACATTTAAATGAACAGTATAAAAAATTGGCTAATGATTTTTCTATCGTTATTGGGACTCAAAATACAAACACAAACAGTAGACTCGCCCGAGATACTTGTATTTTTAAATACCTAATTGAAAATGACGGTAATACCGTTGAAGAAGTTAGCCGGATAATTTGCTGGTATAAACATAATCAAGGAAAGCAATTTGTTCCCGTTATAGATAGCGCCCCTGAATTTAGAGTAAAATACACCAGACTAATCCGTGCCAAAAATAGAGGTAAAAATAGAGGTAAAAATATTTATTAAATTGCCAAATATAAAAAAGGACAATAAAAATGGAAAGAAAAAGACGAGAAAAATACATTAACCAAGATAATGATTTACAAGAAATCAATTACGACATTGACCAAGAACCAATCATTATCAGCAAAACAACTTCAGATATAATTTTAAATAGAGATCCCAATAAAGGCATTGTTCAAGAAAATCCTGCAAACCTCATGGCGTTATATTGGTTTTATTATTACACTGCTAAATGGCAAAAAGCAAATAAAGCCAAAGCAACAACCTCTTATGCTGCAAAAGGATTAAAATGGGGAGAAGACAAAGTCAGACAGACAAAAAAACAATTAATAAAACTTGGGTTGATTGAAGATGTTAGAGGCAAAAGAGGGAAAAAAGGCAAGTTTGGAGCGTGTTATATTAATGTAAAATTTATATGGTGGGATAAAAAAAGAATAAATAAGTTCAATAATCCCCACCCTCTTGATTTACCACAGGGTGGTAAAGTCGACACTGTGGCAAACCAAGAGGGAAATGCTTTAAACACTGATAATTTAAATGCTTTAAGTACTGATACTTTAAACAATAATACTTTATTACATAAAGTTAAGGTTTTAGAAAAACCCTATAAAGATGATATAAATTTAATATTAAGTTTTTGGAATAATCTTCCCAAAACAACAACACACTCCAGATTAAACAAACAAGGTCAAGAAACAAAAACATACAAAACAATATCCCTCCATTTAGAAAATCTATTGAGCGGTAAACCGCTTGTTAGAAAATATGATGGTACTCCAACTAAACCGTATGCAGACTTTTTAAAGGAAAATAATATCCATTCCAGTCTCCATACTAAGACATGGACAGTAGATGAAATAAAAGATATTCTCCAAGCTTTTTATGACGAACAGTCTGTTAAGGCCACAAAATTCCCATTAGATACAGTTTTTTGGAATATTTTTGCTAAATTTAGAGGAGGGGCGTTTAGTTGGTTTATGTATTATGCATCCCAACAAATTGATGATTATGATGGGCAGAATGAAGAAGAGGGCCAATAATTATGGCAATAAAATCAAATAATGAACAGTATCAAAAATTGGCTAATGATTTCTCTATTGTTATTGGGACTCATCTTGCAAATGATATAATTACATCAGCCAAAGAAGCTAATATTTTTAAAAAATTAGTTGAAAATGATGGATATTCTGTTGATGAGGTGGATCAGACGATCGTCTGGTATAAACAAAATCGAGGAAAACCATTTATTCCTGTTGCGGAAAGTGTACAAGAATTTAGAGAAAAATATGCTAAATTAGTTTTTGCAAAAAGAAAAAGCGAAAATAGAGACGACTATTCCAAAATTCAAAATATCATGAATAACCCAACTAAAGAAAACCTTCATCTCCATGATTATGAAGCAAGTGGTAATCCGGATGAAAACGGAATCCGAGATCCAAATGGCCATATAGGCTTATGGGTTGAGAAATATAATACTCTTGCTGATAAATGGATAGCTGCCCCTATTTGGAAACCAAAAGCGAGACCAAACAAAGATAAAATATTAACCGCATTATTAGAACATAAGGCCTGGTGCAATAATTTAATTTACGCCGGAATTAATTTTCCAAATAGAATTCGATGGAGACTTGGGAGCATAGAAGACGTTTGTAGATCGTATGTTGAATATTTTGAAGAATTGTTAAATGATGAAGAAGATGTTGTAGCCTGGTTTGATGGAGCAGTAGAAGCCCATCTATTCCCGAATAGCAAAATGTTTACCGAGCAATTTATTCCACATGTAGAGGATTGTGCCGATTCTACTGTTAGAAGCAGAGGATGGAAAGACGATATAAAACTATCAATATTAACCCCTCCTGAAATAGCGGAAAGAGAAAGACCGCAAGAAAAAGAAGATAAACGACAAGAAGCTGAAAGGGAACAACATAAAAAAGAAGAAATAAAAAATATTGCCTGGGCCAAAGATTGTATGAAGAAACATTTAACGCAATTAAATACCGATACCGATAGATTTGAAGCAACGCATAAGGAAATATACGAAGAGGTTATTTTGTGGTGGATTAAGAAAGGAGACAATTGGAGAAAAGAATTCGAACAATTTGTTATTGCGGTCGAAACTAAACATCAACAATATCCAGATTATAGAAACCATTCTTATCTTACGCTTATGCAAAGGGGGATTAGAGAGTGAACATTTATGACATAATTAGAGAATATCTTGAAAAAAATGGATATGACGGATTGGTATCTGACGATGGTAAATGCGGGGGTGTTTTAAATGACCTTGCACCGTGTGATGAGATGAATAATTGCTGGGCTGCTTACAAATGGCCAGGGGATGAAGATTCTGATTTTTATATGAAGACAGTGAAATCAAAATAAAAAATAAAAAATAAAAAAATATTGTATAATATATTGTGATAAAAAATTTAAAATTTAAAAATTCGTATTAAGCCAACTACAATAATACTATTTGTAACCGATTTAAACAGCATGTAGGCCGGTTTTAAGCAATGATCTCGCGCAGAGGTATATACAGATATACCTCTTAATTTCACAATTAATTTACGAATAAATATAACTGATTGATTTTATAAAGGATTTAATATGAAAATATTTTCCCAAGCAGAAGCAACAGTTTTACTACGAAATAATCCTATTTTATATGCAGAATTAGCTCACGATTATCCGTGTTGCAACATCCCCCAAATAGAAAATTGCAAAGCTTGTTGTAAACCGAAAGAATGCCCAATTAGTAAAGAAACGGAATGAGCGTCATAGACCGCATAGTGCGTAGAGAGAAAATACCGGATTTGCGCCTGGAAAGACTTATCGTTACGGGGATGGTAATTTCGACTAATTTTCTACAAGGGATAGTTCCGATTTATAGAACAGAGGGATTAAAAATTCCTTTTGCTAAAACAGTTGCAAAATGGGCATTAGAATATTTTAAAAAATATCAAATAGCGCCCGGAAAACATATTGAAGATATCTTCAAAGATCAAAAAGACAATATCCCTGATCCAGAAGAAGCCAATATGATAAAAGATTTTCTGACAGATATTAGTAATGAATATGTCAGAGAAGGAAAGTTTAACGATGCGTATATTTTAGATAAAGCAGAAATCCATTTTAGAACTTTATCTGTTAAAAATTTAATAGCCGAAATGGAAAAAGCGTTAATTGGAGGTAAAGTTGAAGAAGCAGAAGCCATTGCAAAGGGCTATGAACGAATCGCTCGTCCACAAACACAGGGAGTAGATCCAATTACAGATTCAAAAGTAATTGCTTCTGCGTTAGACGAAGAATCCGGAGACAAATTATTTAGTCTTCCAGGAGTTCTTGGAAAAACTATTGGGGCATTTGAAAGAGGGTGGTTGTTTTCTTTTATTGGCGCAAGTGGATCTGGCAAGAGTTGGTGGTTAATGTTTACAGCATTAAGAGCATTGTTTGCGGGATATAATGTTGTTTTTATCAGCCTTGAAATGTCTCAAAAACAGATGGTAAGAAGAATACAACATTGGGTGAATGCATTGCCGACAAGAAAATGGGCAGGCGAATTATTAATCCCTGTTTTTGATTGCTTTAAAAATCAAGATGGCTCCTGCCGTAAAGCGATAAGAACAGGCTCGGTTGGATTAACGAGCAAAGAGCAATCATCATTTAATGCAAACTCAAATTATAAGGTTTGCACTGCATGTATAGGGGATGATGAATTCCAGCTTGGGACTTGGTACAAAAAGCTGACTAAAAAGGAACTAACAATAAATCAAGCGATCAATAAAGCTAAAGCGATTAAGAGGGCATCTTTAATTAGAGGCAATTCCTTTAAACTTACATCATTCCCGTCTAAATCTATTACAATGAGCGGAATTGATACTTATTTATACAACTTAGAACATTACGAAGGATTTATTCCAGATGTTATAGTAACAGATTATGCAGATGAAATACTCCCAGAAGATACAAGACTGCAATACAGACATCAAATTGGATCTATTTGGAGAGCCCATAAATCATTGGCCCAAAAAAGAAACTGTCTTGTAGTTACAGGAAGCCAATCTAATACTTCAAGGGGAGGAAAAGATATTAAACAAGGAGATTGGGCAGAATCGATAGAAAAGCTAAATTTGTCAGATGGAGGGTTAGCTCTAAATATGAGCCCTGAAGAAAAGGCGCAGGGAATTATGAGAGGTCTCATTGTAAAGCAGCGCCACGATTATTTTGATTTGCAGCAAGATGTAATGGTGCTTCATCAATTAAGATTGGGACGTCCATATCTTGATTCCCATCTAACCCCAAAAATAAATAAAAAAGAAAAAAAGAAAAGAGGAGAATAATAAATCATGACAATAGAACAATTAATAACAGAAGCTCAAAAATTAATTGGCCGGGGAACAATAAGTCCAAGTGCAGAAATAGAACTATGGATAAGAGATCCCAGATATAACGAATACAATGACAATGACCTGGTGGAAATTGGAGTTCACGAATCAAGTTATAATAAATTCATATTATTTGCAAAATAAATTTAAAAATTAAAAGGATATTGTATAATATAAGTATGAATAATTATAAAAGTTTTTTAGAGACAAAACAAATTGTAGATCAAAAATCTGGATTTGATGTTGAATTATCAGATTTAAATAAAAAATTATTTGACTGGCAAAAGGTTATTGTTCGATGGGCGCTTGCTCGGGGCAGAGCGGCTATTTTTGCATCTTGCGGGATGGGCAAAACTCCAATGCAACTTTCTTGGGCAAATCAAATTCATAAAAAAGAAAAACGGCCAGTTTTAATATTAGCCCCTCTGGCCGTATCATCACAAACTTATCGAGAAGGTAAAAAATTCGATATCGAAGTTAATGTTTGCAGGTCACAAAGCGATGTAAAAAACGGAATTAACATCACCAACTACGAAAAGTCGCATAAGTTTATCCCCGATGAATTTGTTGGAATTGTGATTGATGAATCAGGAATCTTAAAATCGTTCTCATCTGCTACAAGGAATATGATAATTAATTCTTTTGGCGCTACTAAATATCGATTAGCATGTACCGCAACTCCATCTCCCAATGATTTTATTGAACTCGGTAACCATTCCGAATTTCTTGGAATAATGACAAGAAGTGAGATGCTTGCAACATTCTTTATCAATGATACTGCTCATACAGGAACTTGGCGGCTCAAAGGCCATGTTAAAGACAATATGTTTTGGAAATGGCTATCTTCATGGGCAGTAATGATAACAAAGCCCTCTGATATTGGATTTGATGATAATGGATTTGTACTTCCTGAAATAAAATACCATCAACATATTATCGAAACAAAAACAAAACCTTATTTTGGATTCTTCCCTGAAATAGCACAAACGCTTAACGACAGAAGAAAAGTTAGAAAAGACACTATTGAAATACGATGTAATGAAGCGGCAAAATTAATTAATGCAACTAACGAACAATGGATAATTTGGTGTGGGTTAAACGCAGAATCAGAAATGCTCACAAAAATAATCAATGATTCAGGAGAAGTTGCAGGATGTCATTCGGATGAAATTAAAACAGATAGAATAACAAAATTCGCAGAAGGCAAACTTAAAAGACTGGTTACAAAAACAAAAATAGCGGGATTTGGGCTAAATCTCCAAATATGCAATAAGGCGGTATTTGTTGGGTTAAGTGATAGTTTTGAGGCATTTTATCAAGCCGTTAGACGGATATGGCGATTTGGTCAAAACAAAGAAGTTGATATCCATATTTTTCTTGAGGAACGGGAAGGGGCTGTATTAAAAAATATACAAAGAAAAGACAAACAATTCCAACAAATGATAAAAGGCATGGTTGCCCACATGAAAGATATAACAAAACAAGAATTAGGTTGTTCGGAACGAGATATAGTCGAATATAAACCGGCAATTGAAATGGAGCTACCTGCATGGCTGTAAAATATAAATATTTAGCTATAAACAATAAACTTATGGCTCAACATAGATATGTCCTGGAACAACATTTAAACAGAAAATTAAAAACTTCAGAATTAGTACATCATTTAAATAAAAATGGGTTTGATAATAATATTGATAATTTAACATTAACTACACGTCATGAACACATGAAGATACATAGTCCGGGAAAGAAGACTCGTTTTAAAAAACAACATTTTTTAAACAAAGATAAAGTTTATAATTTTTATCACATACAAAATAAGTCACTTACTCAAATATCTAAAACATTGAAAGTATCAATAATGACTTTACAAAGATTTATGAAAAAAGAAAATATTGATCGCAGAAATAATAGAGGGATGAGAGATGCTAATGAATAAAATAACCAAAGAGATAGAATTTTATGGCCAGAAATTAAAAGAGGCAAAAAGCAAATTGTATCAATATAAATCTGATAATAAAAAAGAAAGTATAAAAATAATTGATCAAAAAATAACTGATCAATGGTCTATTTATCATGGAGACTGCATAGAGGTTTTAAAAGGGCTTCCATCAAATTCAATTCATTATTCGATATTTTCTCCTCCTTTTAGTTCCCTTTTTACATATTCCGCTTCCGAAAGAGATATGGGGAATTCAACAGATAAAGAATTTTATAGTCATTTTGATTTTCTTATTCCTGAATTATATCGAGTAACAATGCCTGGCCGTCTTTTGAGCTTTCATTGTATGAATTTGCCCATGACAATAGGAGCAGATGGAGTTATGGGAATGAAAGATTTTAGGGGGAATATGATATTTGCTTTCGTTGATCAAGGATGGATATATCATTCAGAAGTTTGTATATGGAAAGATCCTCTTTTACAAGCAGTAAGAACAAAAAAATTAGAACTTGCGCATAAGCAAATATCAAAAGATTCTTCGAGATGTGCAATGGGATATGCAGATTATATTGTTACTATGAGAAAACCTGGAACAAATCCTGAACCAATAGCACATGGCAGAGGATTTGAAGAATATATCGGGGAAAAAAGTGAGCCTAATTTTGAAAAGAATGATAATCATAGTATAAATAAATATTCGCATCACGTCTGGCAGAGATACGCTTCCCCTGTGTGGTTTGATATCAGGCAGGGGAATACACTCAATGTGCGCCTTGCAAAAGAAAAGAATGATGAGCGCCACATCTGCCCACTTCAATTAGATGTAATTGCAAGATGCCTTGAATTATGGACAAATAAAGGAGATATTGTATTGAGTCCCTTTATGGGGATTGGTTCAGAAGGATACGAATCCGTAAAAATGGGACGTAAGTTTATTGGAATTGAGCTTAAAAAATCTTATTATGAAATATCCATAAAGAATTTAGAATCAGCAAGTAATCAAAAGTTACGAAAATTCGATATGTAAATAATTCTTGATTTTCTCTAAATAATAAAATATATTTAACTTAGATAAGATGATAACAATAAACTTAAATAATTATAAGCCTGAGAGTCCTTATGTGGCGACGCATAGGGGAGTTGTTATCAACTCTATCTGCTCTCAGGCTTTTTTATTTGGAGAATCCAACATGAATAACAATAGATTTATAAGAAAAGACAGCAAGTTTGTTATATATAAAATTACCCATATTGATAGCGGTAAATCTTATATTGGAATGACTATGGATTATCTTCGCAGAATGAAAAATCATTTTAATGATAATAATCCAAATTGTCGTTATTTACATAGAGCAATTAAAAAATATAATAAGGTAGCCTTCCAGCATAAAATACTTTATCGTTGCAATTCATGGGAAACTTTATGCCAAAAAGAAAAAGAATATATTAGATTATTTAAAACAAAAAGTCCAAAGGGTTATAATTTAACTGATGGCGGCGAAGGGATTTACGGTTTAAAACATTCTGATGAATCCAAAAAGAAAATGTCCGAATCAAGCAAAGGAAGAATTGTTTCTTTAGAAACAAGAAGAAAATTATCAGAAATAAACAAAGGCCATATTGTTTCAAATGCGGCAAGAAAAAAAATAAGTAATTCTCATAAGGGCCGCACATTTTCTAAAGAAACATTAAAAAAAATGTCTGATGCCGGCAAGACAAAAATATTTTCTGATGAAACAAGAAAAAAAATATCGGAATCACAAAAAATATTTTCTAAGAATCAAATTTTGGAAATAAGAAAATTATTAAAAATTGGAATTTTTCAATCAATTATTGCTAAAAAATTTAACACTGTTCAATCAGCAATTTCATCAATTAAATTAAACAAACATTATTCCGAAATTCAACTTGAACAACTTGAACAATAAAAAAGAAAGAAAAGGAAAACAAGAGGATGAAAAATAACCCCAAAAGAGTTTATGTTGCAGGACCATATTCGGCAAACAATGTTCTTGATGTTTTAAAAAATATAGGCAGAGGAGAAAAGGCATGTGCTGAATTATTCAGCCTTGGTTTTGCCCCGTTCTGCCCTTGGCACGACAAAAGCTATGTTATTGATCGATTCGATGATCAGTTTACGGTTCAACAATTTTATGATTATTCTTTGTCTTGGCTGGAGGCGAGTCAGGCCCTTTTAGTTTTGCCAAATAGCGAAAGTAGCAAAGGGGTACGAATTGAAATTTGCAAGGCGCAAGAATTAAACATTCCAATATTTTATTCAATAAATGAATTAATAAAAGGAGGTAATAATGAATCTAATAATCAATGATCATAAATATCCAGCGATAAAAGATGTAGATATTTTGAAACATATTCTTCTTGAATTGATTGATATCGAAAATTCTCCATTGGAGGTCCTCAAAGTAAATATGAATTCATTATTTGATTTGATTAAAACCTTCTGCAAATACATCTTGAAATTAGAGAAGCTTGAGCCCTTGAGGGGATTTGGGTTTAGTAATTCTTTTAAAGACAAGGGCAAAGGAAATGCAGAAAGGTCAAGATTAATATATAAAAGAAGTTAAAAGGAAATTATGATAAGTATAACAAAAATATTTGAGTTCGCAGCAGCTCATCATTTGCCGTATCATGAAGGATTATGTAAAAATATTCATGGGCATGGATTTAAATTAGAAATCACTGTAACAGGGGCAATACAAACGAATGGTTCGGCTACGGGAATGATAATAGATTTCAAAGAGCTAAAAAATATAGTAAATAAAGTTATTTTAGTTCATCTTGATCATACCGATTTAAATGATATATTTGAAAATCCAACCGCTGAAACTATGGCAAAACATATCGCAGACAATTTAAATCTTATTTTTAGTACTGTGAAAATAGTTAAAGTTCGCCTTTGGGAAACATCGACCTCTTATGCAACTTGGGAGGAAAATTAATTATGTTAAACATTGCAGAAATCTTTAGAAGTATCGATGGAGAAGTGAATCTCTGGGGACAAGGCTGCTTGACAACTTTTATCAGACTTCAGGGCTGTAATTTATTTACCTCCAATAACTCTAAATCTCAGTGCCCGTATTGTGACACTAAATACGCACAAGATCAAAATAAAAAAATGTATAAAATGTCAGTAGAAGATATTGTTGCTCTTATCCCCGAAGGGAAAGTAACGATTACGGGAGGAGAACCTTTATTGCAAAATAAAACGCATAATTTGATTATAGCTTTGCTTAATAAAGGACATAAAGTTTCTGTGGAAACAAACGGATCTTTGCCAATTCCAAGAACAATTATAAATGATAATTTATTAAGTTGGATTATTGATTATAAATTACATGCTCAAGGTGAAATGTATATAAATAATTTCTGGAATGCAACTTCTCAAGATTGGATTAAGTTTGTAATAGAAACTCCTTCTGATTTTCAAAAAGCAATTGATATTTCTGAGGCCTTAAAAGGCGGAGGATGCAAGGCAAAAATAGCATTTAGTCCTGTTATGAAGAATAATGATATTTGGCCAGCACAATGGTTAGTAGAAAAGATAATTGAAAAAGGGCTTAATGATGTAGTTTTTAATCTTCAAATTCATAAGTTAATATGGCCAAAAAAGAAAGAAGGAATTTCATTATTGTAAAAATAAAATTTTAAAAATAACAATTTTATTGTATAATATATTATAAAATATTTTAACCATAAATTAATCAAAAACAAAGGAGAAAAATAACATGGATGAAAAGAATTTGACTAAGAAAACATTAGAAATAGTGGCAGATGATTTAAATCAATATTTTGAGCCCGTTATTGTAATTGGTCGTAAAACAACTATTGAACAGCTTAAATCTGATTTGATAGCAGCAGGAAATGAGCTTACTGAAGATGATGTGATCACTAATCGAAGTAAAGAAATTCTTAGATTTCTTGGAGTTGAATTGCCCTTTAAAAAGGTTGAAGAGAAAGTAGAAAAGGTTGAAGAGAAAGTAGAAAAGGTTGAGAAAAAAATTGGCTCAGAAAAAAAAGAGACAACGAAAGCAACTAAAGAAAAATCAAAAAAGAAAGACAAACAATCTATTGGTGTAATTGGAACAATATTAGAAGTTATTAAAACAAAAGGGCCAATAGATAAAGAAGAAATCCATAAAATTTTAGTAAAGGAATTTCCTGAAAGAAACGCTGAGGCCATGAAGAAAACTTTAAATGTTCAGATTGGGGGTAAGAAGCGTCCTTTGAGGATAGAAAAAGATAAAAAGATTGAATTAGTTATTAGTGACGATAAAAAGTTTTTTTTGAAAGGATGAAAATGAGTTCTTGTTTAATTTTATTATCTGGAGGTCAGGATTCTGCTACTTGTTTGGCTTGGGCTAAAGAAAGATTTAATAATATATATTCTATAAGTTTTTCTTATGGACAAAGACATATAATAGAGCTTCAATGTTCTAAAAAATTAGCTGAGATTGCAAATGTTAAAAAACATTATGAAATTGAAATTTCTTGTTTTAAAGAATTAGGAAATTCGGCTTTATTAGATAATACAAGTAATATTTCTAATGCTCATATTCTTAATCTGGAATTGCCTGCATCTTTTGTTCCAGGTAGAAATTATTTATTTTTAGGTATAGCTGCCGCTAAATCTTTTTCTTTGGGGATTAAAAATATAATTACCGGAGTTTGTCAGACTGATTTTAGCGGATATCCAGATTGTAGAGATAATTCTATAAAAGCCATTCAGGTAGCGTTATCATTAAGTATGAATTTTGATTTCATAATTCATACTCCTTTAATGTGGAAGACAAAAGCAGATACAGTATTAATGATGCAAAAATTAGGTAAATTGGATTGGTATAAATATACTCATACTTGTTATGAAGGGCAAAATCCTCCTTGTGGAAAATGCCCTTCATGTAAGCTTAGAGAAAAAGGATTTAAAGAAGCGGGTATAAAAGACCCATTATTAGGAGAAAAATAAATTATGATTTTTTATTCAGAAAAACAATTTGAGAGGGATATTGAAATATTAGCGCAAAAAATAGATTGTAAAAAATATACTTCAATTTATTCAATTCCAAGAGGGGGTATTTATATAGGTATTGCATTATCTGTAAGATTAAATTTACCTCTCACAACTAAATCTCATATACATAAAGGAACATTAATTGTTGATGATTTGGTTGATTCTGGGGCTACAAGGAAGAGATATATAGGCTATGATTTTGCTTGTATTCATATAAAAAAACATACCCCGGAAAATTTAATTCCGAATTATTATGCTCAAGTTGAAGATGATTGGATAGAATATTTTTGGGAGAAATATTCAGATGAACAACCTTCCGAAGATGCAGTAATTAGAATTATTGAAATGATTGGAGAAGATCCGAATAGAGAAGGGCTACTTGAAACACCCAAGAGAGTTGTTAAATCACTTAAATTTTTATGTTCTGGATATAAACAAAATGCGAAAGAAATTTTTAAAGTTTTTGATAGTGATGGATATAATCAAATTGTTTTATTAAGAGATATTGAAATGCATTCTATGTGCGAACATCATATATTGCCATTTTTTGGGAAGGCGCATGTGGCTTATATTCCAAATGGCAAAGTTATAGGTATATCAAAATTAGCCAGATTGGTTGATATTTATTCCAGGAGACTTCAAATTCAAGAAAGAATATGCGAGCAAGTTACAAATGATTTAATGAAATATTTAAATCCTATTGGTGCGGCTTGTGTAATTGAAGCGCAACATTTATGTATGAAAGCAAGAGGGGTTCAAAAACAAAATTCGGTTATGACTACTTCTTCATTAAAAGGAGTTTTCTTAGAAGATTCAGAAAAAGGGCTTGCAGCAAGAAACGAATTAATGAGATTAATAAGATGAAAATATATTTTGCTGCGGGGTTTACAATAGAAAATAATGAAAAGGAAGAAATAAGAATAAGAAAAAAATATAAAAATTGGAATCGTCTTTTATCTTTTTTATTCTCATAGAAAAACTAATTTTATGTGGTTGGTTAATATTAAAAAAGAAGAACTTAAATTAAGGGAATTATGAAAAATAATAAAGTATCTTTATTTCTTGATTCTGGGGCTTTTTCAGCTTGGTCAAAAAAACTTGAAATTGATATTTATGAATACATTAAATTTATAAAAGAGCATAAACAATATATTGATACATATGCTGTTCTTGATGATATTCTTGATCCAGAAACTACATTAAAAAATCAAAATATAATGGAGAAAGAAGGTCTTAATCCATTGCCTTGTTTTCACTTTGGAGAAGATATTAAATATCTGGAATATTATTTAGAGAAATATGATTATATTGCTTTGGGCGGTATGGTTCCTATTTCTACAAAAGATTTAGTTAACTGGCTTGATAATATTTTTGGGAATTATATTTGTGATAAAAATGGAATACCAAAAATTGAAATTCACGGATTCGGATTAACATCTTTATTTTTAATGCTTCGCTATCCATGGTACTCTGTTGACAGCACTTCATGGGTTTTAACAGGAAGATTTGGTTCTGTTTATGTTCCTAAGATAAGAAATGGTAAATATATTTATGATGAAAACTCATGGAAAATATGTGTATCAAATAAATCTCCAAATCAAAAAGAAGCA
>Ga0180732_1001231_pt1 | contig 16596 bp, 22 predicted proteins | sample KR11_01MetaG_FD_148674 | JGI IMG/M metagenome (GOLD analysis project Ga0180732, IMG submission 148674) | Groundwater microbial communities from the Olkiluoto Island deep subsurface site, Finland - KR11_0.1 MetaG | ecosystem: Environmental > Aquatic > Deep subsurface > Groundwater | place...
CCTTGAACATGATCCATTGTTATTGCTCCTATTTTTAACACTGAGTAATTAGACTTTTTATGTGATATATGTATGCATAGCATATAAATGCTTCGATACATAACGATTATTTCCTTTGGAACTGAGGTTATCAGATAAGAAATCGGGTTTTATTGGGTAGGCTGGACATTATAAAAAAATAGTTTTTACACAATCTGACATACATAAATATATCGGAACTATTTCTTAAGCGCCCCGAGTAGCATACTTAACCCTATGATAAGTACGATCGCAGCCCAGATCGAAATGGTTCCTGGCGAATAAATATTTCCTACACCCATCAGTACTCCGAGAACTCCGAGCCCGATAGTGAACCTGCTGAAATTTAGCTTAAAAATGACCCTCAGAAGATTCAGCAAAAGCAGGATGATACCCGTCCCTGCATATAATAAAGCCCACATCTGGTCGCCGCTTATCTTCTTGAGGCTTTCAAGTATCCAGCTCGCTCCGATAAGGATCAGGAACAGAGCCCATGATAATTTTATCAGCCTGAGGTTGAGCATGGCTCTTGCAAGCAAAGCCCTCTCATCCATCACGACTTCAACTTTGACCATATCCCTCTGAATAAGCGGCAGGAAGTTTAAAGGTTGTTAAGCCAGCCTTATCGTCTCAAGGTTCATAGGCGCCCTGGTCTCTATCTTGTATTTCCTGTATATCGAGCTTGCCAGGTCCATGCAGTTCTTATCATCGCCATGCTGTGTAAGGATATGTTCGGCGCGGGGTCTCATCCTTCTGATATATTCCATTAGCTGAATCCTGTCTGAGTGCCCGGAGAAACCGTCTACTGTTTCAATATGCATATTCATCTTGATAGTTTCTGTCCTTCCACCTCCAGCCGACACGGGTATCTCCTTCCATCCCTTCTGGATGCGCCTGCCAAGAGTGCCTTCAGCCTGGTAACCCACGAAAACAAGCGTAAACTTTTCCTCAGGTCCAAAGGCTTTCACGTATTCCATGATAGGTCCGCCGTTCATCATACCTGATGTAGCAAGGACGATGCACGGCTCGCGGTCTTCGACGATCTTCATCCGCTTCTCTTTTGAGTCTACCTGGACGAAACATTTTGAAAGGAACGGATTCATTCCCTTATGGAATATCTGGTTCCTGAGTTCATTGTTAAGATATTCAGGATGTGTGGTATGGATGGCTGTAGCTTCGGATATCATTCCGTCAAGATAAACTTTTACATCAGGTATCAATCCTTTGCGAATGGCTTCCTCTAATACTATCATGACTTCCTGGCTTCGTCCTACTGCAAATGTCGGGATTATGACACTTCCGCCATTTTCAAGCGTCTCTTTTGCGATCTGAATGATATGCCGCTCAGCGTCTTTTCGTGAGGGCTGGATATCCCGCGACCCGCCGTACGTGGCTTCCATCACAAGCGTTTCAATGCGCGGGAAATCCGTGACTGCAGGATCGAAAAGACGAGTCTTTTCGAACTTGAAATCCCCTGTGAAAGCGATATTGTAGAGCCCGTCCCCTACATGGAAATGTGCTATGGATGAACCGATTATATGTCCAGCATTATGTAAAGTGAGCTTCATGTCAGGAGCTATGTCAGTCACATCTCCGTAGTTCAATGTAATAGTATGCTTCAGCACTTCGCGGATCATCGCCGACTCATAAGGCGCCTTCTTGCCTTCTTTTGCTGCTACGTCGATGTAATCCAGTTGAAGCAGCGCCATCAGGTCGCGCGTTGGCGGGGTACAGTAAACCGGCCCTTCGTAGCCGTATTTGTATAAAAGCGGAACAAGTCCCATGTGATCAAGGTGTGCATGGGTAAGAATTACTGCATCTATCTGGCTTATCGGTTGAACCTCTGGAACATAAAGGTAAGGGGTTCCGTTATCATCATTGCTCACAGATACTCCGCAGTCGATAAGTATCCTTGTTTCAGGTGTCGATAGCAAAAAGCAGCTGCGTCCAACCTCACGGCATGCGCCCAGCGTTGTCAGTCTAACCCATTTATCCTTTGATGAAACGCCCCGGTGTATCTTCCTGCCTATCGTTTTCAGGATGGATTTGCGCTCATCCTTGTTAGCGCGCATGAACGTACGGATGTTGTTCACAGTGGTTGATTTCATTGGAGGGGTTCGGACTACCTTGGGGGTCCAGCCGATCTCTTTTGTGATCTCCCGCAGCGTCTCTCCGTGCCTGCCTATGACAAGACCCGGCTTCTCTGCTTCTATAACGACCTCTCCAGTGTCCACATCAAAATAATGGTTCGAGATGACTGATTCAGATGGAACTATTTTCGTAATTGCGGCAATAGCTTCTTCGGGCTGCACCAGTACTTTCGGGTCAGGTCTTACTACAAGGCGTTTTCTTAACTCCTTTGCAAGACCTTTTATCAGGTCGCCGTTGTCCGCAAATTTTCTCGGCTCTTCTGTATAAATAACGAGTTCAGGTCCCTCAAAATCCACATCCGATATTGTTACATCGGGGGGAAGTTTGGCTCTTATTTTTAGTTTTAATTCAGTTATTACTTCATCAACAGTCATCGTATATTTCCTTCTAAAATTCAAAAAATAAAAATAAGATCACGTAAAAGTTTCGCGTAATTTCTTTATCTCGGTATCATCTACCTTAATATATCCATCTGCAGTAATTTTGATAACCTCGATACCGTCGCCTGATGCTGAGTCGCGCTTCATGGCATTGTGCAGCGCTCGTACCGCAAGTTCGACACCATCATCAATAGGCATCTTTTCAATATACCTGTCTTCAAGAACTCCGTAAGCCATGGGTGAACCTGAACCTGTGGCAACTGCCTTTTTCTCTTCGATTACTCCGCCTATTGCATCAAGTGAATATACGCCTGGCCCATTCTTATCGACCCCTCCGACCAGAAGCTGGACATAATATGGGTAGTATCTGTTCCCGCTCAGGATGTTAGCAAGAAGGCTTACTATGCCTTTGACGGTCATCGGTTCTTCCCTGCGCATCTTGTAGAGCCTTGATTCTACCTGCATCCATTTTACAAGTCTCTGCGCGTCTCCCACAGAACCTGCCGTGGTCATTGCTATAAGATCGTCAATCTGATATACTTTCTTTGCGTCTTTGCTTGCAATGAAGTGACCCATTGTCGCTCTTCTCTCTGTTGCCATGACTACTCCGGTATCACAGACTAACCCGATCGTGGTAGTTCCTTTATATTCCATATTATCCATTTTAAATACCTCTCAAATACCTCATCACTAAAAATGAGAAAATTAGTGATACATAATTTGTAAATGGGGTATTTAAATGTTTTTGCCTGGCGTCATATATTGTATTTTGCTGGAATGGAAAAATATATGGTGGAATATACAATACTTTATACAATAACAGCAAATATCAGCACATGCGTTTCGATCTTCACATACATTCGAAATACTCGACCGATAGCAGTCTTTCCGTGGACGATATCCTGGAACGGGCGGTCAGTAAGGGGCTTGAAGGCATTGCTATTTGTGACCATAACACGGTGGAGGGGAGTCTTTGCGCGATACAGCGCGCGAAGGATTTGGACCTTCCCCTGCTTGTGATACCGGGAATTGAGATATCCACTTTAGATGGACACCTTATCGTGCTCGGTATAAGAGAAAATATCCAGCCTGGTCTTCCGGTATTAGAGACTATCGATATCGCCAGGCAAAAAGGCGGAGTGGTGATAGCCCCGCATCCTTTCAAGAAGGACAGCATAGGATTTGCTGCAAAGGATGCTGATGCTATAGAGACGTTCAATTCCAGATGTATTTTCGGTGAGAACGAGAAAGCAAAAGAACTGGCTTTATCGCTCGGGAAGCCAGAAGTGGGCGGCAGTGACTCCCACTTACTTTCGACCATAGGGCTCGGATTTTCAGAGATAGACGCACAGCATTGCGAAATCTCTGTGCTTGAATCCATACGAAAAGGAAAAACAAAGTCAGGCGGGCAGGTCATTCCCCCAAATATTATGATTGTCCACGCTGTACGAGGAATGGTACGGAAAATGAGGAGACGTGCCAGAGAAATCCATAGCAAGATTTTTCATATAGAGACATAAGATTAGGTCTGCATGACTGATTACGACGTTATCGTTATAGGAGGAGGCATAAGCGGTCTCATGTCAGCGCTAGTGCTATCAAAGCACGGGAAAAGCGTGCTCGTTCTGGAAAAGAACGATGCGGTCGGAGGGAACTGTAACAGCTACATGGTGGACGGCTTCCAGGTAGATACTGGACCCCATGCAATAACGCATCTGAGGGAAGGACCCCTGAGACGGTTGATGGATGAATATTTCACCTATGTCCCTGTTTTTTTGGATTACGGTACTTACTTTGTCAGGACAGAGAAGGGTCTTACAAAAATACCCTCCAATATACAGGATTTTGTCACCTTTGATGTTCTCCCAAGAAAAGACAGGCTGCTGCTTTCCCAGGCTCTCACAAAAGCGCTTACCTTGAACGCTTTCGGGATGCTGGACGGCAACCAGTCTGTTTTCGATTTCCTCCCGAATGGGCTTTCAAAAGACACCCTGGATTTTGTTGACGCCATCGCCCCATTCCTCTCAGGGAAATCCATGAAAGAGACCTCTGTCAACCGTGTGCTTTACGGCAGCAGCTTTGTGAGAGATAGTGTTTCAGAGGACATCTTTAAAGATGAAACTACGACAAATGGTAATTCATATTCGTCCACGCTTACAGGTATGCTGTCAAAATACCAGCTAACTGCGCGCCTTTCCACTCTTGGCAGGCTGGCTACCAACAGGGTGGCATACGCCCAGGCTTACCCGCGCGGGGGATTGAAATCCTTTCTGAACGCGGTTTTATATTCGATGCCTGGGAACGTTATTATCAAGACAGGTTCAAAGGTGAATGAGATAATATGTGATGATGAGAGGGCAACAGGTGTTGTCACAGATACAGAAACTTATACTGCAGATACAGTTGTGTACTCTGGTTTTGTAAAAACCCTGTCATCTCTTGTTCCGCTACCCTCCGATTTCAAAGAGAATATCTCCCGCATAGAACAGACATTGAGCCTTACGATATGGCTTGGACTCAGCTGCAAAATGAAAGAGTTCGACTATACGGGCTCAGAGATATGGTTCAAGAATGGCGCTTACTGGGCGATGCCGATCAGCAATTACGATCCTGATATTGCGCCAAAAGGCAAACAGTTAATCGGGTTCACATTTATTATTGATGACAAGAAGAACATAGAAAGCGAAAAGAAGCACGCCCTTGAGATAATAATCAAAGCGGTCCCGGGTATAGAGAACAAAATTGAGATGATGCATTACCAGGTCACAATACCTGAGAAGGCGGCTGTTACAATAAACGGGTTCATTGCCGGACAGCGCTCACCGATCGCGAACCTGTATCTTGTGGGGACAGATACGGATAACCGAAGCATGGGTGTAACGAGGGCGGGATATACCGTTCTTGAACTTCTCAAGGTCATGAAAGAAGATAAGAAGCTCTGAGATTTATTAAAAAAGGTTTTATTTTAATTTTTCCTGTTCTTCATATAATCCGAAAAACCCGAACTCATCACAAAAATTATCCCTGAAGTGAAGACCAGAAAGCCCAGAAGCTTTGGATTTGAATAGTTGTCTTTTAAGATTAGTAAAACGCCTGCATGCAGCACCAGAAGCCCCAGGATGAATGAAATGATCTCTTTATATTTTGGGTAAATAACAAAAAATACAATGCCTGCGATCCATGTCCCTATGCCAAAGTATTCAAAAGTGATATAATTAATTTCCTGGTCGTTCATCCTGAAGTACAGCGCTGCTATTAGAAATACAGCGCCGAGCAGTCCTGTGAAAACCATTTTTTTGTTCATATCTGTCCTATCCTGCCCTTATAAGACTTTCATTAAGTTAATCTTTCCTCTCTGAATCCTGGAACTTATTAATACTTTGTAAGCATTTGAGTGATCTTGAGATGAATTGTTGAGATGAATATTAGAATGAAGATCGGAGCCTCGTCCTTTGCTTCTCCGCTGCCGGATCTTGAAAAGGAGGTTGATAGCATCGAACTCTACATACCGAAGCTAAAGCTTTACAACGAAGGCAAATTGACAAAAGAGCGCGTGGACGAACTACATGACCTTCTTTCCACAGGCAGCGCGCATACTACCATGCATGCCCCGTACTTTGGGGAATTACCCAATTACCCGAAAGAACTCATAGTGGATACTGCGCATATGGGTTCCATTCAAATGAGCCTTATGGAAGAAAGTATAAGCCTTGCCTCTGATTTTGGATGCAGTGTCCTTACGGTGCATCCTGGAAAGATAACAGGCGACAGGGAAAAGAGCTTCATGCGAATGGTCGGAAACCTCAAAAAGCTCGCAATCGAAGCAGGGAACTGCGGCATTATCCTGGGTCTTGAGAACAAGGAAGGTACAGACCCCACGAACCTGTGCTGCACAGTTGATGAGCACCTGCGCACGATAAGGGAAGTGGACTCACTATTTCTGAAAGCCACTTTCGATATAGGGCATGCTAATCTCACATGTGGCGGAGATATGGGAAAATTGCGGGATTTTGTAAGAGGATTGAACGGTCATGTGGCGCATGTTCATGTGCACGATAATAACGGGGTGCTGGCAGAGAGTTATTATGGAGATATGCACGGCGCGCCGGGGGAAGGGAATATCGACTTCTCGGTGTTGAGGGAACTGGATTTTAAGGAGGTTTTCAACCTTGAGGTCTTTTCGATGGATGCGGTGCGTACGGGGAAGAGCGTGCTTTCGGGGTTGTTGTTTTAGTATTCAGTAAATAACTATATTACAATCCAGCCTTATTTAGCCAGACAATGCCCCTCTTCAACGCAAAATTCTATGATCTTATGGTTCATTTACCTGAAGAAATGGACTCTCTTGCCCGGTTCGCCCATGCAGCAAAAGAGTTCGGGTACTCAGGGATAGCCGCGCTTGACCTGAAAAAGAATGGAACTGATATGAACCAACTGCCTGAGGATTTTTCGCTCTACAGCGCAATTGAGGTTTCAGGTAAACCGTCAAAGCTGAGGGATGAAATAAAAAAATACAAAGATACAGGAGATATCCTGATCGCAAGAGGCAAGGACGAAGAGATTGCCCGCACAGCTGCGGAAACAGAAAGGCTTGATATCCTTTTACAGCCTGTGAAATTCAACAACGTTCTTGGAAAAATAGCTTATGATAATTCAATAGCGCTCGGTTTTGATATCGGTTCCATTATACACACAAGGGGCGATGACAGGGTAAGGGAACTGCGGATAATGAGGACAAATCTCAAGTACGCCCGAAAATATGACCTCCAGATGGTTCTTACCTGTGAGCCGTATTCCACTTATGATCTTCGTTCTCCGAGGGAAATAGCATCTCTTGGAGGCTTATTCGGCATGAGCCCGGAAGAAGCTGTCGGAGCCATGAGCGCAGTTCCTATTGAAATAATGCGGAAAAAAAGCGCAGGACACATACAGGAGGGTGTTGAGATCATATGAAGACCATACCCACGCTTCGCGAGAAGAAACGATATCTTGCGTTCAGGATAATTTCAGAGGAGACGATAAACCGTGGAGTTCTGACCGATGAATTATTAAATTCAATAAGCTCGCTGTTCGGGGATACGGGGGCAAGCGAAATAAATCCCGCGCTTATGTCATACGATGGAGGGTACGGGATACTTCGATGCCAGAAAGACAGGACATCGGATACAAGGGCAGCGCTTGCATGTATAAACAAGGTTGGAGGCGGACGCGTGTCCATTATGGTCCTTGGCATATCAGGTACTGTGAAGGGGGCAATGGAAAAGTTTATACAACAGCGCCTCGTAAAAGAGCCTGAACCAGATAAAGAATAACAAGTGCATATGGATCATCAGGCAGAGGGAATTTTTCATTCGGGTAAAAACGAAATGGATATATTCTCATACAGTCCTCTTGATGTCAAAATAATAAATAGTTCGAACAAATATGAAATATATATTTTTAAGATCTCGGAGATGATATAATGCAAATGGCACCACAGATGGGATATGACAGGGCGATAACAGTATTCAGCCCTGATGGAAGGTTGTTCCAGGTTGAGTATGCGCGAGAGGCAGTAAAACGCGGAACGACTGCAGTAGGAGTTAAAGCGACGGACGGAGTGGCTCTTCTGGTCGATAAGCGGGTAACAAGCAAACTTCTTGAAGCAGAGTCCATTGAAAAAATATTCCAGATAGACAATCATATCGGAGCAGCAACCTCAGGGCTTGTTGCAGATGCGAGAGCTCTCATAGACCGCGCAAGGGTTGAGGCGCAGATAAACATGGTCACCTATGACGAACCAATAGGCGTAGAGGTCCTTTCCAAAAAAATTTGCGATTTCAAACAATCTTATACCCAGTACGGGGGCGTAAGACCTTTCGGAACAGCGCTTCTTATCGCAGGCGTGGATGACAGCAGGGCACGGCTTTTTGAGACCGACCCGAGCGGCGCGCTGCTTGAATACAAAGCCACAGGCATCGGTTCCGGGAGAACCGAGACTATGGAAGTCTTCGAAAAAAAATACAGGGATGATATTGATCTGCAAGGTGCTATAATCCTGGGACTTGAAGCGCTGCACAGTACAACAGAAGGCGTTTTCAATGCTTCGACCATCGAGGTAGGAGTGATCGAGCTTTCTAACAGGAAATACAGGAAGCTTGAGCCTTCTGAAGTCGAAAAATATGTGAACCAGGTCATAAAGATGCATGCTTCTGAAACCAAAGGGAAAGGAAAGAAGAAAGAAGAGTGATTAAACATGGTCGCGCTTGATGAGTCCATTATCGCACATTTTAAGACACATGGCAAGATGTTCGAAATTTTTGTGGACCCTGACGGAGCGCTTGCGTTCAAGAAAGGCGACCCTGTAAAGATCGAGAATATACTGGCTGTTGAAGATGTGTTCTCAGATGCAAAGAACGGTGACAGACCTGCTGAACAGGACATCATCAATGCGTTCGGGACAAAAGATGTATTAAAGATAGCTGAAAAAATACTACTTGAGGGAGAACTCCAGCTTACCACAGAACAGCGAAGAAAGATACAGGAAGAAAAAAAGAGGCAGGTAATTACTTTTATTGCGAGAAATGCCATCAATCCGCAGACGAAAGCGCCGCATCCCCCTGCGCGGATAGAGGCTGCCATGGATGAAGCAGGCGTTCATATCGACCCCATGAAAAGCGTGGATCAAATGGTGGAAGCCGCCATGAAAGCGATAAGACCCCTCATCCCTATACGTTTCGAGGAAGTCAGGATCGCAATAAAGCTCCCGCCTGAATATGCGGCAAAGGCATACGGCGCCGTGGCAAAATTCGGTAATCTCCAGAAGCAGGAATGGCAAAATGACGGTTCATGGATAGGCGTGATCAGCATCCCCGCGGGGATGCAGGATGACCTGTTCAATCTGCTTAATTCGCTCACCAAAGGTTCTGCTGAAACAAAATTAATAAAGTGATAAAAAAATGGATAAAAAATTAGTAATTCCGGGTGAATTTCTTTCTGATGATCCGTCACTGGCTGATGAGGGTACGTATGTTGAAAATAACAAGGTTTTCTCAACGGTCTTCGGAATAGCATCATTTAAAAATCGTGTGAGAGTCGTTCCGATGGCGGGAAAATACATCCCGAAACCAGGCGACATGATATTAGGCGTCATAAAAGAAGTCACATATTCGAACTGGATCGTGGATATAAGGTCGCCATATGATGGTCTTTTGCACATATCTGAATTCCCGAGAAGGATAGAGAACGATGAAATGTCAAAGTATCTCAAGCTCGGTGATTCAATAATGACCCTTGTGAGGGATGTGGACGCGAACATGAAAGTTGAGCTTACGCTGAACGATCAGAGACTAAGACCCATAAAAGAAGGACGAATAATTGAAGTGACCCCGTCAAAGGTCCCAAGGTTCATCGGAAGAAGCGGCTCCATGATAGCATTGCTCAAGAATGAGACGAAATGCAACATCTTCATAGGTCAGAACGGAAGGATATGGATAACAGGTAAAGATAACGGGATGGATCTTGCCATAAAGTCTATACTTAAGATCGAAAGGGAGTCGCATATTTCAGGTCTTACTGACAGGATCACAAATTTCATAAAAGAAGCAAAAGGCGAAAAAATTAAAGTGAAAAAGCCAGAATCCGAAGGAATTCTTGACGAACTCCTCGGTGATGAGAAATAATTTTTACAGAGATATTTGCGAAGAGAAAGAGAAGAGAAGAGGAATTTTATGAGTAAACCAGAAAAGCTGATCGAAAACGGCATCCGCCTTGACGGCAGGAAGCCCGATGAGTTAAGACCTATAAAGATAGAGGTAGGCGTATTGAATAGAGCGGACGGTTCATGCTATTTTGAATTCGGCGGCAATAAAGTGATCGCTGCGGTTTATGGACCCAGGGAAGTCCACCCCAGGCACCAGCAGAGATCAAACAGCGCAGTTGTTCGTTACAGGTATAACATGGCATCGTTCTCAGTTGAGGACAGAAAGCGTCCGGGACCTGACAGGAGGAGCATAGAAGTGTCCAAAGTGAGCAGGGAAGCGCTTGAACCAGTTATATTCCAGGAATATTTCCCGCGCTCAGCGATCGATATTTTTGTAGAAGTGCTCCAGGCTGACGCGGGGACAAGGACGGCAGGAATTAACGCCGCATCCATAGCTCTTGCAGATGCAGGTATCCCCATGAAGAGCCTTGTCTCAGCCTGTGCTGTCGGGAAAATAGATGATACCCTTGTCCTTGACCTGAATAAAGATGAAGACAATTATGGACAGGCTGACATGCCTATCGCGATGACGCCTGATGGTAATATAACCCTGATCCAGATGGACGGTCATCTGACAAAAGATGAGTTCAAAGAGGCGTTAGAGATGGCAAAGACAGGATGCATTGCGATCCATGAGATGCAGAAAGCCGCTCTTACGGAAAAATACTCAGCCCAGATGGAGGGTGAAAACAATGAGTAATGAAATAATCGCGGAACTGCGTAAGGATTATATCTATAATCTCATGGTAAGGGGGGAGCGGGAGGACGGGCGCTCGTTTGACCAGTACAGGGAACTTACCATCGAGACGAACGTCATTAATAAAGCCGAAGGGTCTGCGCGTGTGAAACTTGGCGATACACATGTGGTCGTTGGCGTGAAGATCCAGCCTGGTACCCCATTTCCTGACACGCCTGACCAGGGCGTTATTATAACAAACCTTGAACTTATACCACTGGCATCCCCGGTTTTCGAGTCAGGCCCTCCAAGGGAAGACGCCATCGAACTGGCGCGTGTGGTGGATAGGGGCATAAGGGAGTCACAGGCTATCGACCTTTCCAAACTGTGCATCACGCCTGGTGAAAAAGTATGGATGGTCTTCATCGATGTGCATGTCCTGGATGACGGCGGGAACATAATGGACGCTTCATCATATGGCGCGGTCGCGGCGCTATTGACCGCGACACTGCCTGCCAAACGCTATGATCTGGGTGAGGACACCCCGGTTCCCTTGAGGAATGTACCGATTTCCGTAACTGCAGTTGAGATAGGCGGTTCGATAATGCTTGATCCATCGCTGGACGAGCAAAGTATTGCGGGAACAAAACTTACTGTGACGTCCAACCAGGAAGGCGATGTGTCAGCCATGCAGAAGAGCGGGGTACATCCCCTGACTACCGAACAGATAAATTATATAGTGGATATTGCAATTGAGAAGGCAAAAGAAATAAGAGAAAAATTCCTGGTGATATAATCATGGCAGAACTCAAAGCGAAAGGAAGAAAAACAAGGTCAGCAGGTAGATTCGGCGTGCGGTACGGCGTCAAGAACCGAAAACTTGTGGCTGATATCGAAGAGAAGATGCATGCAGATTATGCATGCTCAAATTGCGGCGCGTTAAAACTGAAACGGATCGCTACCGGTATCTGGAAATGCACCAAGTGCGAAGTATCGTTCACAGGCGGTTCATACATACCCCATACTGCAGCACATCAGACCGTACTGAGGGCTGTTCAGGTTGAGAAACGTCTGGCTGCATCCACAGCCCCTTAATAACAAGGTAATAACATGGTATACAAATGTACCCGCTGCAAGCGGGCAGTCGAGATAGATTATCAATACAGCGGTATTCGTTGTCCTTACTGCGGACACCGCATACTTGTTAAGGAAAGACCAGTGCTTGTGAAGCTCGTAAAAGCCGAATGATCGTTACTACAGCCCGTAAACCCTCTTCAAAAATTCGCACATTTTGCAAACATCTGGGCAGGTTTACAGGCTGGGAATATGTAACCCGTGGAAAGTCAAGCCTTGAGGAGTTCTCAGGTGAACCTTTTTTACTTATAGGTGAATAAAGGAAATCCGGGAAGTTTAACTTTTTATTTAGACGGAATATCTGTCCTGTCAATATTTTTTAACGTTTCTCTGGATAAGGATATTAATCATGGAGAGATGCCTGTTATCGAGGGCAGCTCTCCTTTAGCTATTGCTTTTGGAAAAGCGGCAGGGCTTGGAGCAGGAGAAAAAAGTCAAAGGGTCATACGTATCGGCGATCGGATAGAATTTGTTGATAAAGAAGTATCTTATATAGTTTTAAAAGTAATAAGTTCAAGAGGCGAGGGTATTGCTTGATCTGTTCAGGAAAGAGGAAATTAATGCTCTGAAGATAAGGATCAAAGAGCTTGAAGATGAGAACCGCAAACTCAGGCTTCGGGTTGGTAAAAAGGATGAGAGAAGCAAAAAAACAGTAGCTTCAGGACAGGAAGTTAACAGGGAATTAAATGAAGCAAAGCAGCAGGTCATATCGCTTGAGAATGAGATCGTAAAACTCAGGAAAGAAACAAAGGGGGAGTTGAATTTCCGGTTTTCTGAAAGTTTTTCAAAGAACAGACTTCTTGATCTCCTTTTTTTGCTCGGCACAATGCAGTCACGGACCGCAGCGCTGATAACAATATATCTTGCAAAGGATGAAAACCTTGAAAATATGCCTTCTGACATAGCAGCGCATATAGATAGTTCTGAACGCGCCCTTATTGAAAAAATTGATTCCAACACAGGCAGGGCGATATTCTTTGATACTGAAAAGGTTATTAAATTAGTGATGCTCCCTGTTTTCCCGATCCTGCGATCAAAATACTCACTTGAGCGGCGTTTTGATATGGAGCCATTAAAAAACAGTCTCAAGAGCGATAAAATTCTTGTCATTAACGCCCATGCAGGTGAAACGTTCATTGGCATAATGGAGGACAATTCGTTCACTGAACATGATGTGATACGCAGCAGCGTGATGGGGAAGCACTCAAAAGGCGGCTGGAGCCAGAAACGCTTCCAGAACCTTGTGGAGGAGGATATAAAGCATCATGCGGATAAGGTGAGAGCCGTGCTTGATCCATTGGCAGGGAAACACAGGGATATTCAATACATCCTGGCAGGCGGAGATGGAAAACTTATAAGGATGATCCTTGCAGGGTACGATCATCCCATCATCATGAAAAGCATGGATACGGTCTCGACAAGGAACGCGGAACAGGTGCTCCGCGAGGTAATGGCAGTAAGAGTGTATGGGATATAATAAAATTAGACGGGAAACTATATTTAGCCATTGAGCAATATACAAATCACTAAAATATCAGGGGATTAATTTAGAAAAATGGCTAAAAAAAATGACCTGAAAGTACATGATGACATCATAAAGAATACGGATCGGTGTAAAAAAGACCACTCCTGTCTATCAGGTCTTACAACCGATTTATGCAAGGTTGAAATGTGCGTAGGAGATAAGATACATTTTATCAAATGTTTGAACGAACATATATGCAATTACAGAATACCGTTCGGGTATTCTTTTGTATGCACATGCCCTGTCAGGAAAGAACTGTATAATCGGTATAAGGTCTGATAAAAATCAATCCTGGAGGAGTTTCAACTCCCCCTCCAGTTTTTTCAAACACTCACTTAGCCTTATGTCACCTTTAGAGTTGAGCTGACGCTCGATTTCTTTGATCCTGCCTTTCAGTTGCTCTTTTTTCAGGTCTTTTTCTATCTGAGCTTCTATAATGGAATCTTTGACGTACATTTAAAGGATGATCTCAATATCCAGTTCTTCAGCCAGTTCTTTATACCTGTTGCGTATGGTCACTTCGGTGATTCCCGCGACCTCAGCGACCTCGCGCTGCGTCCTTCGGTCTCCGCACAGGATGGATGCTATGTATATGGCTGCCGCAGCTACGCCGGTCGGACCTCTCCCGCTTGTGAGTTCCTTTTCCGAAGCCTGCCTGAGTATCTCCACGGCTTTTGACTGCACCTCGCCGCGCAGGGTCAATCCTGAACAGAAGCGGGGTACATAATCTATAGGGGATGTGGGTATCAGCTTAAGACCTAGCTCCCTTGAGATGAACCTGTAAGTCCTTCCAATTTCTTTCCTGCTCACTCTTGAGACTTCGCCGATCTCATCCAGCGTGCGGGGAACATTGCACTGCCTGCATGATGCATACAACGCTGCGGCTGCCACGCCTTCAATGCTGCGTCCCCGGATGAGGTTCTTCTCCACGGCTTTGCGGTACACAACAGCCGCGGTCTCTCTGACGTTCCTTGATAAACCAAGAGCGGATGCCATCCTGTCAAGCTCTGAAAGGGCAAACGCAAGGTTCCTTTCAGTCGCATTGCTGACACGGATACGCCTCTGCCATTTTCGCAGGCGATACAGTTGCGCCCTGCTCTTGGATGATATGGATTTGCCGTACGAGTCCCTGTTGCGCCAGTCGATCATAGTTGATAGACCTTTATCGTGTATGGTATAGGTCATCGGGGCACCCACTCTTGAGCGCTTCATTCTCTGGTCGTGGTCAAAAGCCCGCCATTCAGGTCCCTGGTCTATGAATTCATCATCGACAACAAGACCGCATTCATTGCATACAAGTTCCGCGCGTTCATAGTCGTGCACGAGAGTATGACTCTTGCATTCAGGACACTCAATGGTGGCTTTTTCGAACTGCCCCAGCTTCTGTTTTTCTTTTTTGTTCCGTATGCCCTCTTTTATTTTCTCGCGTTCCGACTTTTCACTAACAATTTCTTTGACTTTTTCTTTCTCTATCATTCAGGGACCCTTCCTACTAAATTATTGTAAATAGACTCTTTCGTTTTTCAGACCTTTGATCTCAGAGGAATTTATATCTTTGAACATCTTGATCGTAATGTAAGGAGCGTTCACAGGACCAAAAATTTCCTTGATCTTTCCTATTTTCTTCATGTTTCTGGTCACAACTAATAGATTCTCGCGAAAATCGCTATGCTCAAGCGTGTTATCAGCGCGCACTATCAAATGGTTGTCCAGTATGTGAAGTATTTCTCCCAATCGTTTCAATTTTCGACCTCTAAAAAGGTAACCTATACATACAACACCAAGTATATAAACTTTTCGAAAAACATTTATTTATAGGTTTTTTATCAGGCTTAAAGGTTGCGAGAGCGTGGCTTTGCGCGCATTTTTTTCATCAAGACCAGCCCCCAATGCGACCTTAAACGCCATTTCATCAGTGAGCATATCTTCTGGAGCGTGGGTATCGGTATTTACGATCAGGGCTGCCCCTGTTTCCTGAGCAACACGCGCCACATGACCGTTAGTGCGGTTGTGCCCGCGCCTAGAAGTTATCTCAAGGGCTATTTCATTATCCCTTGCAAGTTCCGCATCCTCTACTGTGATAAGCCCCGGATGAGCCAGGATATCAATATCAAGGGTTACAGCAGCATGGTTCGTACCTTCGGGAACCGGTTCAACTATTGTTTCTCCGTGCACCACGATGATCTCAGCCCCAAGAAGCCTTGCCTTAGAAACAAGCTTCGGGATCTTCCCTGGAGGTACGTGAGTCAATTCAACACCCGTAAACACCCTGATATCATAATCATCCTCAAGAGATTTAATATTCTTCATGCATGATAATATGTGCTCAATATTTGTAAAATCGGCATGGTCTGTGATCGCTATTGCCTTATATCCCTTCACAACTGCCCGGCGGACAAGCTCACTGGGTATCAATTCACCGTCGCTGAAGGTTGAATGCGTGTGCAGGTCTATCATTTTTTTGTCCTGGTCTCAATTATCTTCAAAGATATCTGTTTTGTAATAAGGGACTTTGGACCTTTCTTATCCACAAGCACCCTCCCGCCGGTTGACCACCATGATTTTGGATAGGATTTATCGCTTTCCACAACAGGAGCCAGGTTCAATTCCCTTGCGGCTTTTTCTATCTCCCTCAAAACCGGTGATTTTACTGAATCTTTCGCTGAAAGTATCCTTCCTTCTCCCCTTGATTTTGTGGCATCCAGGTATACGGGCCAGATGACAAGCTTTGTTTTATCCTTCAACATTGATTTCCATTTATCTTTTGAGGCTATTAATTCTTTCCTAAGGTCATAACGTAATATTCAGGATCATGAAAAGCTCATACACAACGAAACCACCGAAAGTCGTTACAGGAATGGTCAATATCCAGGCGGCGACCATCGTGCGCGCAATGCTCCAGCGTACACTTGTAGGACGTTTTATAGCGCCAACACCCATGATCGAACCTGCTATAACGTGAGTGGTGCTC
>Ga0180732_1001232_pt1 | contig 16559 bp, 23 predicted proteins | sample KR11_01MetaG_FD_148674 | JGI IMG/M metagenome (GOLD analysis project Ga0180732, IMG submission 148674) | Groundwater microbial communities from the Olkiluoto Island deep subsurface site, Finland - KR11_0.1 MetaG | ecosystem: Environmental > Aquatic > Deep subsurface > Groundwater | place...
GTTTCAGTAGAAGCGGTGAATTCATACTGCCTATCTCCCAGTTTCTTGACTTCGCAATCCTCTAAAACCTTGTATATCTTATCTACCATAATTACCTCCTAAATTACTGCCAGCCATACACATCTACAATCTGGATGCACTGTAATAATACCCTCTGAATCATCTATCGTAAATTCTTGGTTATGTAAAGACATACAATCATCGCAAGCCCTCTCGTCAAGAGCAGCATAAAAACGTACCTTCTCTACTCCTGCATCCCGATAACCTTCTACTGTCCCCTGAGCACTCGCTTGCATTATCTCAGTCCTGGCTATCCTCTCAGCCCTAATTCGGCTAAATATATCAAATTCAGATTCAATCCTGCCTCTGATAATAGCTATTGATTCACCTTGTTCTAAACCATAAGCTAGTATCTGTGCCAGCTTGCCTGCTGATTCTTCCCCTATTTGAGCAGCAGCCCAGCCTATCCTTGTCTTTAACCATTTAAGAGCATATACATTCAACAAAGGTTCTATATCTTTATGAGGTGTCGGAGGTTTTACCAATTCCAGCCCGTTTTTTATAGCACCTGCCATAACTCTTATTAGGATAGGCATCATCCTGGCAGTATAATCCTTTTTAGCCCTTCTTAAATCTATTAGATTGCTATTCCTGCGAGCGTGTTCCAGTTTACCCAATGCCTCTTCTTTCTGATTCATAAATAGTTCTTTTAACTGCTGGATAGTCTCACCTTCGAAGGTCTCTGCCGATTCGACATAATCCTTCCAGAAAGACTCTATCTGTTCTTCGGTTTCTAACATCCTTAATTTAGATTCCTGCACCTTGAGAGGTTCAAGGGCTTTAATCCCTATATCATTCATATTCAAAGATAAACCAAAGGGACTTGCCGGAGCACTAAAATATTCATCACCCATCGGGTCATCCAAGGTATCCATCCCAACATAAATCCTGGCTTCGTTCCGATTGATAACCGCATTCTTAAAGAGATTAACAGCATTATTAACATTCATTGTCTCATCTTCAGGAACCGGGTTTTCAAAGTCTAATATAAGGTTATCACCAAATAGAGGACATAATTCAGAATTCAGAGCTTCCCTTATTTCCGATAACTCAGGATGGATACAATACTGAGCGAATGTATATTGAGCTGCTTCTGCATTAGCTCTATTAACATCCTCTGTTATTCCAACAATAGATTTGGGTACATGATAAGCTCCTAAGATAGCATCCCTGTTAAACTTCCGCAATGCCTCAAAGTCCATATCTTTGTTAGTCATTGTAATAACATTAGCTTTAGCTCCAAACAAGAAAGCCGTCTTGCCCCTGCTTCTAATCCCTCCATACCTCTCATCCCATTCTTGCATCAATTCCTTCCTCTGCTCGGCTGTGGGCATATCGGTAGCAGGATACTCTAAGATAAAACCAGGTGTCGCATTATTATAAAAGAACCTCTGCTGATATTGGGCTGCGTACTTCTCAATATCTAATTCAAGGGTTAAAGATTGAGCGGGACTCATACCCCTATATTCATTTAAAGGATTAGGAGTCTTGATATGTATAATCTCCTCTATTGTGAAATTCTTGGCAAAATTACCACGCTTGTATTCGTAGTGGTCTATATAATTAACAGAAGAAGGAAAGACAATTATAAAGCCAGGCGGAGCTAACCATATCTCATTAGGCTTTCTTCTACCATCAAAGTTTAATACCCAGAACTCCTCCCCGACTAAGAGCTTATACATCGTGCCTAAATAGATGAATTGATACCATGTTTGAAAGGGGTTAATGTGTTTCAATAAGGTAGCTAAATCGTGATTGAATAGTTCCTTCCTTTCCCCCTCTTTATCTATTTGGTATAAATGCCACCTAACTTTCGCTACCGCTTGGGCGATAACATTAACACAAGCAAAAAGCCAGCCTACCTCTCCATACGCTCTAAGATAAGACTGATAGCCCCATGCTGGAGGTACTTCAAGATTAGTATAAAAGTAACTACTTGCTCCTCCTAGCATATAACCTTTCTTATTACCTAATACTATCTTGGCTATCGCTTCTCTTAATCCCATTTAACTCCTACAGATTAAACAAAACCAAATCCGTAACTAACGCCACTGGTCAGCTCGGTCATTGCCCATACTAAAGCATCTAACCTATCCGGACTTTCTCCTGTCTCTGGTGTCCATGTGCATAACTGGTCTTCCAACTCATCAAACGGATTAGCATGAAATACTTTGCCCTGTTCATATAAGGCACTTATCGGTTCAGCCCTAGCCTGCTTGCCCCTTGAAGCATGAACTGCTTTGTATGGTATATCTGGATCAACTGTTTTAAGGGTAAGACCTATCATCTCACCGCCATTGTTAGTCTCACCAATAATCCTATCTGCCTTGAGTTCTCTATATACCTGCACTGCCTTCCTAGCCCATACGTCAGGACTTACTCGACATGACCTATCAGCCAAGACATAATAAAAGCCATCAGATGCCTTACCGGCAACAATAATACCTGTTTCATCCGCTCCTTCACCAGATGTTGTGGCTGGGTCTATTGCTACAACTACCCGTAATAAGTCAGGGTTTAAGCCATACTTGATAAATGACCTTCTCCAGAGAGCGCCTGGGACATCCTGTAATAACTCGGCTAATATCTCTTGTCTACCTAATCGAGTGCCTTCATACTTCGAAACGATTTGCCGGAAGAACGAAGGCGCTAGGTTCGCTCTGTTTTCGTATGTTGTCCCTGATGTAATTACAGTATCAGGCGCATTCTTAATTTCTTTAATTACAGATAAGGGTAATGGTGTTGTAGTAATAACTGCTCTCGGATGTTCACCTAACCTCAATCCCAACATAAGCATATCCCATGTTTCCCTTACAGAATACCATGTCCTGATTTCATCTCCCCACGCTAAATCATGCTGTGGGCCATTAAGATGGTCAGGTTCTTTGCTTGAATAAACTGATGCTATGGCACCATTTGGCCAAGTAATACGCCTTTTAGATGGCTCATACAATGGCATAAACCAAGGGGAACTGATATTCATTATCCCACTTTCCCCCTCTATCATCACATCCCTGGCATCCGCAGGTGTTTTGGCTATCAATGCTACTCTACCCGCACGCCCCGCTTTTACCTCTCGGTTGACGAACTCAGCAGCTGAGCGAGTTTTCCCAAATCCTCTACCAGCCAATAGTAACCATACCAACCAATCACCAAGAGGTGGTAGCTGGTTAGGTCTAGCCCAGAACTCCCAATCACATAGTAGAGATTCAGCTTCCTTCTGGCTCAGGCTCTTGAGCGTCTTTTGTCTCTCCTGTTCTGGAAGCAAGGCGATTGATTGCGCTAATGAGTTTCCCTTTAGCATCGTGCTCAAATCTAAAGCTCTCTCCTTCGGGATTGGCTAACTCGGTTTTATCTACCATCCCAAGCCAGTTCTTTGCCATGAATATGGCTGCTGCCGGATGCTTCTCACTTAACTTAAAAAGGTTAGCACGCAGGCTCATCAAGCCAGCTTGTCGTTTTCGCTTAAAAATTTCCGCAAAACCGCAGCTATAATGTTCTTTAACTCTCCGCTCTATGGTATCCTCGGAGCAATTAAAGTAATCAGCAATTTCTCTCAAGGTGCATTGTACAGCACAATAAGACTCAAATATCTTCCAGTCTATTTCTATCTTGGGTCTGCCACCATTGCCATTATTTGGTTTAGCCATCTATCCTCATAATATAGGGGTAGCGGGTCGGTAAAGGAGTAACCGTGCCCGCTACCCCTCAAAGCAGAGACCCGCCTCTATGGGCGGGCTATTCCTTAATAACTATACTATTACCAATATACAATGATATACAGGCTTGTGTCAAGGTACTAATTGATAAAGTGATTACCAAATGGTAGTCATTTTTTTAGTTAACAGTGTTTAGTTGTTAAGTTAACGTTAAGTGAGAGTTGGAATAAAATAGAGGCTGGAAGGTCTCAAGGTTGACCGCCGTCGCCCTTCCAACCTCGGAAAGTTGAGAGGGTTGGGGAGGGTAGGTTTTAATCCTTCTATGAAATATAGCTTCGCTGAGGCTTGCTTACGCTTCGCTCTTTATTTGAGTATCGCTTCGCTTAAAGCTTCACTACTATTATATCATAAAGGAAAAGGTCTTAATTGTCAAGTTGGCAAAGGAAATAAGGGATTGTCTTACCAAAGGGAAGGATATATAGAGAGCCAAGAAGTTCGATAGCTTTGACTAGCTTGTCTGACTTGTTCTCCCCGCACTCAACCGCCACCATCTTATCACCTTTAAAACCGACAACGTCAAAGACAATATTTCGGAATGGATGGCCGTTAGCTTTAACAAGGTATTCTTCCTTGATATTAGTAAAGCCTCTCGCCAATAGAAACTTCCTGGCCTGTTCTTTCAGTAGTTTATGCTCTTCGGATTCGCCTTGTCTATCGCTAATACTGAAGCCAGGCTCTTTCTCTCTGTTAGTACATTGGCGACAAAGCCCGGACTCGTTATCATTCACAATCGGAATACTACAAACAGAGCAAAGCTTATGCAGACTATACCAAGACTTAGTAGTCCTCTTCTTTGTTCCTAGAAATATATCCCAGCTCTCTTTACTCATTGTCAACTTCCTCAGCCTCATTATACCACAAGTTGACAATAATCACAATGGTCTAGGTATCATTAGCCCTTCACTTTATTACATAATATCCATCACATTCTATGGGTTGTTCACTTTCCGACCAGAGCCTTTCCACCAACCTCTCCCCTTGACGCATTCCCGTAATACGGATTTTGCAATCAGGATATAATTCCTTAGCTAAGTCCATCATCATTTTAGCTTCTATCTTGGGGATGAAGATTTCACCGCCATTCATTATTTTAAGAGCCATAAGAGAAAACTCGACCACCTGTTTCTGAGTAAGCCAGAATCTACTCATCTCCTTATGAGTTATTTCTATTTCCCCTTTTTGGCTTTGCTCTTCCCACAATTCGAGGACACTCCCCCGGCTACCCCAGATATTCCCTAATCTAACACAAGAAAAGGCTGTCTTTGGAAGGCTATATCTGTTAGCATCCAAAAATAGCCTTTCCATTGTTAATTTTGTAGCCCCGTATATATTCACCGGATGCACAGCTTTATCACTTGATATTGCTAGAACCTTTTTAACTCTATTCAATAAAGAACAATCCACGACATTAACAGAGCCTAATATATTGGTCTTGATAGTTTCAGTAGGATTATATTCGCAAGTTGGGACTTGTTTTAAGGCTGCTGCGTGGATGACATAATCGACATCTTGACTGCAGGCGTTTAATCTTTCTCTATCCCGAACATCACCTATCATAAACCTCAATCGGGGATCATTTAATTCTTGTTGCATCTTTTGTTGTTCTAATTCACCCCGGCTATAAATTCGCACAGCCTTAATGTCAGTCTTTAATAACTCTTTTGTAAATGCCTTACCAAAACTCCCCGTTCCTCCCGTGATTAGATAGATTTGATTATCTGACATATAGTTTTAACCTCTTCTTCTATTAAATCAGGATACATTGGCAGGCTCAATACCTCACTGGATACTTTCTCCGTAATTGGTAAAGAGGCAACATCCCAGGTTTGTTTTCTGTAATACCCGCTTTGATGTATCGGGTAAAAATATACCTTGCTTATTATATCGTTGTCTTTTAATGTTCTCTGTATCAAATCTCTTTTAGGAGTTCGTATCGTATAGAGTTGATAGACGTGCCTGTAATTATCAGGTGGGTTAAACCCTGTAACGCCGTACTCTTCATACCACTTGGCGATTTGCTGCCTCTTCTCAATTAACGATTCAACCTTGCTCATTTGAGAACATCCCAGAGCAGCCGTCATAGTGGACATCCTGAAATTGTACCCCAGAGATATAAAATTATCAGACTCATTCCTTCCGTGAGACCTTAATAACTTGGCTTTATCGTATATGTATTTATCCTCAGTTACCAGGGCTCCGCCCTCTCCTGTGGAAATTATTTTATTAGCACAGAAGCTAAGAATAGAACAATCCCCATATTTGGTTACTTTCAGCCCGTTAGTATCGGCTCCTAGAGCTTCAGCAGCATCCTCTATCAATATTAAATCGTATTTCTTAGCGATTCCTTTCAATTCCCTTATTCTACACGGACACCCTGCATAATGTACGGCTATAATAGCCTTAGTATGAGATGTGATTTTGCTCTCTACATCTTCAGGGTCTAATCCATAAGTCACTTCTTCTATATCAGCGAATACAGGTTTGGCTCCTATGAATTTAACCGCATTTGCTGTCGCTATGAAAGTAAAAGAAGGCACGATAACTTCATGGAAATGCTTTACCCCGCTTGACAGTAACGCTAAGTGCAAGGCTGAAGTCCCTGAATTGCACACGAGCACACCAGGGATACCAAGATAATTGATGAGCTTCCCCTCAAACTCCTCTATCTCGCTCCCTTCGGCCCAGCCAGTCCCTCGCCTAATTACCTTGGAGACTGCTTCAACATCCGCCTCATCTGAGTATGATTTATAAAGAGGTATCATTTTCATTTCCTATACGCTGGGAAAAACCCTTTACTATTAGGGTCTACTCCTCTATCCTCACATAACTGATTGTATATCTCCTGATTATGTATCTTGCGATAAGTATAAAAAGGCTTGCTAGCTCTACTGAATGACCTCTTAAAGGATTCTAATTTATCGTTAGGACTCATGCCGCCACCGAGATTGAAGATTTTAGCTCCTCTATCTTTAGACCACTTGATAGCTTCCCATAGAGCCAAATTATTCAACCCTTGATTCCTATACTCAGGGTCGGTAGCACTTAGAAAATAGTGGCAGTAATCGCCACATATTAGCAGGATTATAACACACAGATATTTGTAATCTTCATCTACGATAAAAGAGCTGAAGCAATCCAAGTTCTTTTCCATATTATAAAAAAATTTATTATCAAATTCATACGCTTCATAAGCCCCAACCCTTGAAATAGTTTTATGATACAAGATAGGGAAAGCAATCAATACCCCTTTCACAATATAAGCCTTAGCAAATCTCTCAGCCTTCTTTATAGCCGATTTACAGCCCTTATCAAAGCCATGCCAGATTTCACCCTCTGATTGAGCAAGGTCAATATAATAAATATCATGTTCATATTGACCATAAACCCATAATGGCAATAAAAAGGGATGCACTCTTATAAACTCTGCTATAATATTCTCCTCTGAACAGTAATTATGAAACCTTTCTAAAAATATCGGCCAATGAGGATTCTGACCAACTACTACAGGTCCCGAATATCCATAAGGTGAGACTATATCATAATATCCTTCAATAGGTCTTTTATAAAATCTATAATCTATACCAGCACAGAAGAAATGATAAGGCTCACCGCCGAAGGCTGTATCCTTAAATAGTGTTTGGTATTCCTCTGTGAAGAATATATCAGGATAGTCTATCTTGAGCCTCCTTTAATGTGGATTTCTTGAAGGTGGAATATGTTGAGTCCCTCCCACTTTTACTTTCGAACCCACTTCAAGCCTTTGCTCATCAATCCATACTGTTTTATCTGGATCATTCATACTAACAAGTTCACACCTAATACAACCATATAGATATTCAGCCCTTGCGGTAACAGTACCTTCAAAACCTGTTAATGAATCAGTAACCTTTTCACCTAATTTTATTGTCATTGTTAGCCTCCTTTAACGCTTTCCGAGCATAATCTAAATTGGGATACAACCTAATCACTTCGCTGAAATCCTCTATCGCCCTTTCATAATTGCCCTCCTCCATATTGATATTGTTCACAAAGTTTATCTGGTAATTGGCCTCTTCTCTAAGATTCATAACGTACTCAGGGTCAAACTCAGCCGTCTTGATATTGGCTTTGTAAAAGTAATATCTGTAATCCATATTGGGATTTACTAGCCAGCCATTCGCTCTAACCCTTTTATCCATCTGTGTTCCGGGTAATGATGTCGCTAAGAAGAATAAACACCAATCAGCGCCTAACTCCTGAGCATACCTGATGGTCAATTCCATATCGCCCTTTGTTTCCCCTGGATAACCTAAGATAAAGAATGCCTTAGTTTTCATCCCTAATGACCTGGCATAAGATATAAGGCTTCTAGCTTTCTCTAAATCAACCTTTTTATTCATCAATCTAAGCGTTCTAGGGGAGGCTGATTCTATCGCTAAAGATATTGAGTAATAACCAGCTTCCTTCATCTTCTCAAGCAACTCATAATCCATAGCAAAGATAGCCAATCCAGATGGTGAATTAAGTGTTAAATCCCATTTGTTATCTATTATACCCTGAAGGATTGCCATAGCTCTTTTTTTGTTAGCAGTAAAGCAGTCATCCTCAAAGTGCAATTCCTTGATATGGTAGGTATCAATCAAGGATTGAATTTCAGATAGGACATTCTTTGGTGAACGCATCCGATAAGCCTTACCCCATAGACATCTGATTGCACAGAACTCACACCTAGCAGGACAACCCCTTGATGTAGTGATATTGGCAATAGGCGTCCTCTTCACTCCGCTATGAGCCGATTGACTAGACATATATTTATCCATCCTCAGAAGATGACGAGCAGGGAGTGGCAAATCGTCTAATAAAACTTGTTGAGGTTGTTCGAAAATAAGCGGGGGGGAATAACCCATATTTTTTAGATGTATAATACCAAGTAAAGAACCTTCGCCAGCTCGTGAAACAACATAATCCACATTTCTGTCCCTTAAAGTTTCTTTTTGTAATGCTGAAGGATGAGCACCTCCCATCACAGTAACTATTTCAGGATTAACCTGCTTTACTATTCTACAAATATTGTGAGCATCCCATGCCTTATTAGAGAACAAACAGGATACCCCTACAAGGTCAGGTCTAAATCTTTCAACCTCACAGGCTATTGCGGCATCAATCAATCCATAACGAATCTCATCACCATAAGGGAATCCCTCTAATTGGCCTTCAGCCAAACAATCCAATATCTTAACTTCAATTCCTTGCTGCTCTAATATTGCAGCGATATAAGCCAATCCTAATGGAGCTACTAAACCTATCCTTACCTTATCAGAGGTCATATCAGGAGGACGTGTATCAGGGGGATTGATTAGCAATACTCGGTTAATTTTCAATAAGTCAACCTCTTTTGAAGCAATCGCTCATCTATGGGTGTATCATAAAGAGTATCCATTATGATTTTTATACCATCAATATCTATCTTAAAGGGATTCCTAGCAGTTAATGCCTCCCATCTAGTCCTTAGTAATATTTTTATACCACTATGCAGAGTAACAGAATCATGGTCGATGTCCCATACATTTATACCCCGTTCTCTATCCTGCTGCCTTGTCCCGATGTTAATTGATGGAATACCGAATAAGGGAGCCTCGTATAATCCTGTACTAGAATTACCTACAACAACGGCACTTTCTTTTAACAGGCTCAAGAATAATGGGTAAGATAATGTCTTGAACTTCTTAACCCAGTTACAATGCTCTATCTCTTTAATCATAGCAACGCTACCAGGGTCATCATTTGGATATATAACCACCGTTTGTAAATCTCTAACTGCGTCAAGTGTCTGTCTCATCTGCCAAGCAGCGTCTCTAACCTGAGCGCTTACAGGATGCTGAATGACAAGGATAATCTCCTGCTCTGAGTCTAATCCTAATTGATTACATAACTCCTTCCGCTCAAAGAATTCTGCCTCTGGCATAGCATAAATGCCAAGTGGCCCTACCATTCTAATTCTCCATCCCTCCTCACCCATATCAATCAATCTTTTAGTGCTTTCAGGAGTGCAAGGGAAATGTAAATGAGCAAACCTTGTGATAGCGTGCCGGCAAGGTTCGTCTATCGTTCCAGTTCTATCACCACCCTGAATATGAGCTATTGGGATATTCTGATAAGCAGCATTTATGGTAGCCTCCAACATAGCACGTCTATCTCCTAGGACTATAAGCCAATTAGGTAATTTCAATTGCTCAGGCTTTTTAATTATAGTCAAAACAAATCTATCATCTCTTTCTAGAGCCTGAATTAAAGGCATATAAATGCCCTCATCAGCCCTGGATTCCTGAAGTAGAGAGACTTTTAACACTATCAAGGCAAATTACCTCCCATTCCTTCAATTCCCTCAACTCAGCAGGAGTAATAGACCATTCCCTTTCATAGCAGTCATCTTCTATACAGAAGTGCTTTTCAATAATTCTAGCACCACGAGCTATCGCTATCTTAGTAATCTCAATACCTTTTGAATGGTCAGATAATCCATCATAAAGGTTAAAGTCGGGTAGAATAACTTTTAAGGTAGGATATTCAGAAACACAGAATAGGCTTGTATAATCCCTGACAAGATTAGGCAAGGATTCAGACATAATTAAAGGCTTCTTGGTAGCCCGAACCGACTTTAACAAATCGGCATTATGGTTCATACTATGTGCTATCTTGTATCTCTTAACCCCTATCAGCTCGCACCAACCAACATACTTAGAAGCAAACACTGAGAAGAATACCTCAATGCCTAAATGGAAACCATACCAATAAAGAGTGCCAGCTTGTACTAATGATAATTCCGCCTGTTTACTATAAGGGTAATGGGGCTTTCCTCTATCATCTTTAGCATCATACAGTTGGAATTTTACCAGGTCGGCCCCGGCGCTTTGGGCTTCCCTTATCATTCTTTCTGCTAAAGATATGCTTCCTTTGTGGTTTATCCCGCATTCACAAATTATAATTGGCTTATCCTTCTTTCTTTAGCGTCTTTATATCCCTGAAGATAACCCTCTTTGTAAGCTATTCCATATTGTTTACTATGACTCTTTATATCACGCAATAACAAATTTTTAAGACGATTATCTTCAGCATTACCATTGATATGATGAATATGTTCCCAAGAATGCAAACATCTTCCTAGATGCTTAGCCATTACCAAACGATGTTCTTTAATATAACCAATATTACTAGCCATAGGATAGAAAAAATCTTCTGGCTGAATCTTAATCGAAACATAACCTTCATGAATTATCCTCCCACCTTTCCAAGACCAAGCCTTATCTCCTTTGAGACTACCATGGCCAGGTTTACCTTTATTAAACGCTGCACTGCATTTCCTACAAGGCTTTCCACTATCTCTTTTGATATGTTTAGGGGTAATAGATTTGTCATTACCGCATATTGGACATCTAATAATCATCATTACGATTATACTACAGAATAACCATAATGTCAATGTTTCTTTGGTCTTCCCCTTTTCCCAACAAAGCGGCTTACCTTTCCCCCTCCGCTATCAGCATTTTCTACTCCTTTTAGAATAGCCTCGGCCTTCTCTAAATCTTCCTGTGTATTTATATCTATAGACCTTTCTTCTGGCATAGAATAATAACCATAATTCCCTTTAGATACCATAGCATTTTGCTCCATGTGAACATAAATTCTACTTACATATACAGCCCCATTTGTCTTTGCATCTGTTACGCTAAAAGTACTGTCATATCCATTATCTATCAGCAGCTTAACCGTGGAATCTATATCATCAGCCGTTCTCAATGGAGAGGTGGGTTGTAGAGTTATTACAATAAGAGGCTTATAATGCTGATACTTCCAAAGATAATCTAAGGTGTGCTGAATAACCGGCAAAGTAGGAATATCATCCTGTGCAAGACGATTAGGTCGAGTTATAACTTGACATCCATTCCGCCTAGCTATGTTAGCTATCTCATCATCCTCAGTAGAACATACTATCTTATTGATATAGCGTGATTTGACTGCCTGCTCTATCGTATGCACTAGAAGAGGTTTTCCATTGAGTAATGCTAGATTCTTACGTGGAAGTCGTTTGGATTGACCACGAGCTGGGATTACTGCTAATATATCCATTTACTCTCCTTTGCCTATAAAGACTCTGTTTCTTCCATTCGGAGAAAGACATCCTTCGCCTTCTCCAACCTGAGCAATAATTAAGAGCTAAGAAAGCATCTTTGCTTAATTGCCATATTTGAAAAGATGCTTTGGCTTCAAGCAACAATAACTTGCCGTATAACTCAGTAGACTCCAATCTTTTATCAATTTCAGAAGCTAATTCACAAGGAACTGTAAAGGGCGCTCTAAGATTTTGCTTTCTATCAGCTCCGATGTAGCCATTAGTTATAGGGTCTGGAGGATAAAACCCATCTCTTAATAGAGGCAAATTCTGAATTAAAAAGAAAACTTGGTTCCTGGTAAACCTTATATCTGCTGGAGAATACCATACAGCCATCATTAAAGAAGGTAGCTTATTTCTTGATATATTAATAGCTATAAGTAATAAATAACACAGAAGGGTTGAGATGTCAAGGGGCACCCCGTAAGCTCTAAGATAGTGAGGTAAGGAGAGATTGAGAGAGTTCGTATTAGTGAATAGTATAGTCTAGTTGCCTCTCAATAGCTCACAGTTAGTCTTTAGTATTTGACATAGCATAGTCCAGTCTGGTATAGTGAGTACAGTAAAGAAAGAGGAGGGGAAAAGGGTATGGTAAGAATAAATCAGAACTATTGCGTAGGTTGTAATAAGTGGGAGTGGGACATCACGCTGGTCAAGGACGGTGCTTATTACTACCACCAAATTTGCCTAGATAAATTAGAAGCTGGTGTAATCCATACTGACAACACTGAGATGTATAAGCAGCTTAGTAAAGCATTCTCGCACGTAAGAATAAAGAAAGAAGAGGCGAAATGACAACAAGAACAGTAGAGACAAGAAAAGGTGAAGCTAGAGAATGGGCAGCCCATAAACGGAAAAGTGATATTCTATGGCAAGCGTTCCTTAATACCCGAGAAAGAAAGAGGAGGGAAAAGGAAATGCTAAGAATACAGAAAGTCGAGAGAACGCCAGACAGCTTGCTACGGTGCTCCGAGTGTCTAAAGAACCTGGCAAGAGATGAGGTGTGGCTCCCCGATGACACAAGAGACGGAAGGTTATTCTGTTATCACTGTGCGCCGGATGACGCTATAAGAATGAAGGATTTAAGCTAACCCACTGACCTCAAGCCTTGGAGCCTTGCTCCAGGGCTTAAGTGAGCAGGTAAGCTCAAGAATAAAAAGAGGGAGGGTAAATGATGAGCCAATATGATGTTGTTATCATCCTACCAGGTAGAAATCCAATTATCGGTGAAACAACCACTGTGTTAGCACAAGCCAAGAAGCGACTAAAACAAGAGATGAAAATAGGAGATGGCAGAGTTGTTGATATTGTGAAAGATGGCAGGTTAATAATGTCAAGCCATCCTGAAAGGTTGGTAAGCTAAACGCCTTGGCCACTTGCCCTTGACTTAGTCAGGGGCAAACGCAAGGGAATTAGAGGAGTAGCGAGATGGGATATTATCAACAGAAAGCCAGACATAATACAGACGCTGGGCGTAAAGACCCAAAGTTTGTAGAGATTTTTGACCAGATGCGGGAGATGGAATATACAGTCTCGCAAGCTAGAATGATAGCTAGGCACGCTTGTTACTATATGGAACTACATCCTGATTGGACAAAGGAGCAAGCTATAAGGAAGGCTTTAGATTAACGCAAGGGATTAGTGAGTGGGATAGCCCGATGGCAGTGGCACTCGCTGGAGCAGATAAGTCCACGATGGCAGGGCTGAACACTCAGAGATTATAGCACCTTAAAATAGAGGGGCTTAAAGAGCATAAGAGGATAAAAGATACCCGTTGAATGGAACAATGCCCCTGTGGTTGATTAAGTCCTTCCACAGAAGGATAAACACTAATAGAAAGGAGAGACAAGGATGACAAAGGAAGAGGCATTTCAACACTACGAAGAGGCATTAGCCAAGATAGACAAACAAGCCCAAGAGCTAGATAAGGCGAGGCAATCGGCTAGGTATGTATTCAGAGAGAATCTGAAGGTTCTTTGTGCTCAAGCCCACGAGGAACTAAAAGCCATCCGTGTCTTAGAACAGAAAACGAGGAGAAGTAAACAAAATGCTGGATGAAAGAATAATGAAATGTCCCTATTGCAACAAGGTATTCTGGATAACAGAAGATGAGCGATGCGACAACGAGACTTTTGAGTGTTCTCATTGCCACCAGGTAAATGCCGGATGCAGTGAAGCCGACCAATACGGAGTGCTTATCGGAGTAAGCATACTGGACTACGAGATTGTAGAACTATTGAGAGGTTAAGGCATAAAAGGAGGTCTAGCAATGGGAACATATCCAGAGTGTAAGTTTTATCTCAAAGGTGGGAAATGTAGCCACCTGGATGCACCAAACCCTGGTCATTCAAGGTGTATCGGTAAGGAAGCCTGCAGCTCATGGGAAGACGTCCTTCCACAGAAGGATAAGAAGGCGGAGCAAGCCAAGAAGGAGGTATAAGAATGGAATGCCCTGATAAAGTTAAATGCCCCGAATGTGGTTATCCAATGAGGAAAGCTGGAGCCGCCGAATCCGGCAGAAAAGAATATCAAAGATACAAATGCAACCGATGCAAGCGTACCAAGATGAACCGAGCCGAACCTTTTATAAGAAAGGTTAAGCAGCCCCGCCTGCCGAGCCCTGGCGGGCAGGCTTATATTTTAATTAGTCCATAGTTAGCTTCTACTTAACACTTTTAATCTGTTAAGTTAACGTTAAAAATCTGTTAAGTTACCGACAAGATTAGAACCATCAATAAATATGGCAGCTTTCTGCATCAATAACTCCAATATACCAATATACCGCCGATTGCTCGGCGGTATATTGGTAATCCTAGAGCTCGTTTCCAAACCCTAGGGGGTACACTTAACATTTTAGCAGAAATGGAAAGTTTGTCAAGTCTTTTTGCTACCTTTTTCTAGGACATTCCGTATTTTAATTACTCAGGCTCAACTTGCTCTACCTCTCTCAATCTCGCTCAATCTCGCTCAATCTCTTCGGATTAAGAGGAGCGTAAGACAAGAATAAGAATCGTAAGAATCAATTTATCCCTCACGCCTACCATTAAGAATCATAATCTTTACTCAGTATATTAAGAATCATAATGATTATACATTTGAAAGTGTAGGGAATCTTCTTTGACAGAACGGGCAACTTATAAGATGAGCTACCGGAGCTTTATCTTGGGGTTTGCTGTTATGAGAACTCTTCGGCATTGCAATTAAGTTCTCTACTCTATTATCAGCTTTATCACCATTGATGTGATGTATTAGGTAACCGACTGGAACAGGGCAATTATAGTATTTCCGCCAAACTAAATGGTGTTCTGGTATCTGTAGCATCCCAAAAGTACCATCAATTATCGAGGGTACACTAACATAGATATAACCTTTGGGGATTTGCCTTCGGTATGCCTGATGCTCTATCGTGAATCTATGTGAGCAGACAAGACATTCCATTGAGATTGAGTAGTGGTAGTCTAGCTTTTCTACGATTTTAGTGACACGCACAGATATTGGTTTATTGCACTTCGGGCAAGTTTGCTTAGTTATGCTTTCTATCTTCATAATCTTATTATACCATACTTTTCTCAGAAAAGCTAGTCACTTTCACTATTTGGATTAACGATGTTTATTCCACCAATTAAATTATATGTCCACGACTTCCCACGGGGGCTGCTTCTCGTCTGCTCTGTCCAGTTCTTAGCAACAGTTATTGTCGCCTTACCAGGGTCTAAAGATAAAGCAATTCTGGCCTTCTCTAACAGGCCAGACCCGCCTTTAGGTAATTCAGCTTCCTTATTCTTCTGGCAAGCTATGATAGCAATTCCATTCTCTAACTTGTCGTATATCTTTCGGATTAAAGATACCCCTTTGTAATACTCAGCCTCGTCACCACCAAGCTCCAGAAAGTCTATGATGTTCAGGGAATCAGGGTCTATTACCTCTTGAAAATCATAAGACCTTTCGTATGGCTCAAATTCCCAGTCTGATAGGCTTAAATCATCATCATTTTTTAATCGGTTGGCGAACTCATCTTCTACCATCTCACTTGAGAAATATAATATCCGATGCTTAATCATATTCATCTTTACAATGTTTAAGAGCAAGGCCGTCTTGCCGGCATCTTTGCTGCCATACACTATCATTATGTTTTTGCGATAAAGAAAGCAATACTGGTGTATTCCGAATGGTAATATAAGGTCATATCTTGAGCCGCCTGCCTGCTGAAAGTTTATAGGCACCAGGGAATCATCAACTACTTTGTAATGACTCCCGTTTTTAACTATCTTCTTCTTCTTATTCTGCTGCGAGAGATTCCATAATACTGCATTCACCGCATCTTTGAATGGTATGTGGCCAGGGTCATTGAGATTTATATTACAAAGACGATACCACTGCTCCCGGTTCAGGGACTCGCCCTTTAAGATGGGTATCAATTCCTCTATCTTATTATGCGCTCTAGCATATAATTTCGGGTCTTCCATAAATTAAAACCTTTTAGACTAGAACGGGGAGATACTACCTTTCTTTCGGCTATCGAAGTGCCTGACAATATGCTCTACTACTGGTGGCTTCTCTAATTCCCTGTAGTAATCAGGCTTGTCGCAGTAATCACAACAGCTAAGGCGGTATCTTCCGCTCTTCACTCG
>Ga0180732_1001233_pt1 | contig 16556 bp, 19 predicted proteins | sample KR11_01MetaG_FD_148674 | JGI IMG/M metagenome (GOLD analysis project Ga0180732, IMG submission 148674) | Groundwater microbial communities from the Olkiluoto Island deep subsurface site, Finland - KR11_0.1 MetaG | ecosystem: Environmental > Aquatic > Deep subsurface > Groundwater | place...
GAGAGGAAAAAAGGTAAATTTGAAAGCACAGCGCAGCTTGTGAGCAGGGTGAAAGGGCTGCATGCGCCTGAGAAACTCATCATGAACAGGGTTCTGGATGAATTAAAGGAAGAACATATTAAATACCGCATTTTTACTACCCCTATGCCGCCTAAGAGATGAAACTGTATAAAAATGACCAGCATTTCTTAATTGATAAACTGGCCCTTGGCCGGATAATCGAATACGGGAAACTGGGTGTTTCGGATACTGTGCTTGAAATCGGAGCCGGATACGGGAATCTGACTGAAAAACTTGCAAAGAAAGCGGGCAGGGTGATAGCAATAGAAGCTGATCCTGAACTTGCAGCTTCGCTATACGGGTTGAAGAACGTGGAAGTCATTGTGGGTGATGCACTGAAAATAGATTTCCCGCAGTTCAATAAGGTCATTTCCAATCTTCCCTATTCTATCTCTTCTCCAGTCACTTTCAAGCTGCTACGCTCTAGATTCGAATTCGGGATCCTGATGTACCAGTATGAATTCGCAAAGAGGATGGTGGCAGCGCCGGGTGGCAAGGATTACGGGAGGCTGTCAATAACGGTACAGCATTATGCAGACGTTGAGATACTTGAGGTGTTACCTCCAGCATCGTTTCGTCCTGCGCCTGAGGTAAAGTCTGCAATTGTGAAACTTGTTCCCCGCCCTGCCACTTACACGGTGAAAGATGAGGGTTTTTTCATGAAATTTATTACAGCCGCATTCTCCCAGAGGAGGAAAAAGCTCAGGAATGCGATATTGAATAACGCTATATTTCTCGGCATCAGTGAAAGCTCGATCCTGAAACTGCCTGAAGAGCTTCTCGCGAAAAGGGCTGAAACATTTTCACCACACGAACTTGCAAATATCGCAGACGTCTTATATGAAGAAAAAACTTAAACACTTATAAAACCATTTATATACTATGAAGATCGCCGTTGTTTTTGATAGCGCAGGAACGTTGCTTCGCATGCATCGCGTAGCTAAGGACATAAAGACAGGTGAATTCCTGGATAATGTGGTGTCTACCGAGCTTGTTGGGAAAAAACCTTACTGCGCCCTCATGGTTATGCAGGTGGATTCAACCAGGCTGGTGAGCTGCCCGCCCGATATGAAGATATCGGATTTTATCCGGAAGAACGGTATCGATATCGAAGTTGCGTGTTCACGAAGCAGGATAGAAAAAACGGATGCATTGAAGCTGATAGAAAATAATACTGAGGTGCTGATGAATGATCTTCAGGAAGTCATGGCTGCTGTAAAAAAAAAGTGCAGGGACATTTTTTACATGGGCGTTGGGCTCATTATCGATCTGGATACTGACAGCATCCCATACGTGATATGCACGGGGGGCAGGGTGTATCCCAATACTCCCAACGTCATAAAGACCCTCAATGAAATGGGTGTCGGCATTTTTATCGCTTCTGGAGACAGCATGAGGAACCTGTCAGTTCTTGCAATGAACGTGTGCGTGCCGCTCCAGTGTGTGTTTGAGATATCCACTCCTGAGAGAAAAGAAGAGATAGTGAAGAATTTAAAAAAGGAGTACGATAAGGTTATCATGGTGGGTGATGGAATAAACGACGTACTTGCATTGCGCGCCGCAGATCTTGGTGTGCTCTCGATCCAGCAGACAGGAAAGTGCCCGCCACTGCTGTGTGAGGAGGCAGATATTGTGATAAAGGATATTGGGGAGATAATAGGAATCGTAGAGACGCTGCACAAAAAACCTGTTCTTTGACAGGATTAACAGGATCGACAGGATACGATTTTTATAGTTAATCCTGTAAATCCTGTCGATCCTGTCTGAAAAAGACACAGACACCCGGAGGCGTAGAGGCCGTAATCCCGAAAACCATGATATATCCCTATCCCTCTCATCTCTGTGTTCTCTGCGCCTCTGTGGCTAAGTTTAATCAATAGCTAAAGAGGCAAAGCCATGATTTTCAAGAATGAGACACATAAAGACATCAGGTAACGAAAATTAGTACACTACCCAATTTTTGATTGATTGCATAAGAAATTATTCATGATGCTGTGTATAAAAAATAAAATATAACAAAACACTACGAAAAATGTTCATACCCACGCGCCTTCAACTCTTCCACCCTACCTGCTCTTTCAATAAATACGCCATTTTCAATGACCTCCCCGATAACAGTTAATGGACATGCTTTTCTTGCTTTATCCAGCTTTTCAGGCGCCACAGTGAACAACAGTTCAAAATCCCCGCCCGCAAATACCGCAGCCTCAAGCATTTCCCTCTCTTTCAATAACCTTTTAACATCAGGAAGAACAGGAAGCCTGCTTTCGTATATCTTGAATCCAACGCCTCCAGCCCTGCTCATATCATGGAGCGACAGGGCAAGCCCGTCGCTTATGTCCATTATGGAAGTAACCGAAAGGGATTCAGAAAGCGCCATCCCTTCATAAATCCTCGGTACCGGTTCAAAAAGTGCATTTAAAATCTTCTGGCTAACCGTTATTTTCTTATCAAGCGCAAAAAGAGCCGCGCCCGCTGTGCCCGGATGTCCTGTCACGCATACGAGGTCACCTGGCCTTGCCCCGCTCCTGCGTATGAGGTGTTCCTTTTTCACCATGCCAAGCGCTGTTCCCACAAGCGTGAGTTCGTCGTGGGCATCCGTATCCCCGCCAACTATTCGCGTTCCAAACTTAGAAGCGCACTCGTCCATCCCTTTTACAATTTCTTCGATAAACTCAACTTCTGTATCCGGCGGTATTCCCATCGCCATCACAACGCCAATCGGTCTTGCGCCTTTGGAAGCAAGGTCGCTCAGGTTCACTGCCACAGACATCCATCCGATCTGGCGGCCTGTCATCTGGAGCGGGAAATCAGTTTTGCGGTGAAGCATGTCAGTTGTGACAAGAAGATAATCATCCCCGCCTGTATCAATCACGGCACAGTCGTCCTCACCTGCCCCAACAACGATATCGTCGGCTCCTGAGAGTAAACCGGAAATGCGCTGTATCAATGCCCGTTCCCCGATATCTTTGATTTTCATGAGATATTAATCACAACCATTACTTCAAAACCATTACTTCACGACCATTACTATAGAGGATTTCGATTAACTTGTAATTTTCCCGGATATCTGAATTGGTTAACAATATTCAAGCTGTAAAGAATTGCTAATAAATAGCTTCTTTGACAGGATAAACAGGCCCAATAACTATTTATCCGGTAAATCCTGTCGATCCTGTCTAAACGAGTAATATGGCCTTAAAGCCTCCTGCCTTTATTTCTTCTGCATCTCCTCAAGCAGTTCTTTTGCCCTGTCAGCCCTTACCTTCTTCTCTTTAACCATTATCTCAGCGATCTTATCCACAAGCTCACCTGTCGCGCCAGCCTGGATAGCAACGTTCCTTGAATGAAGCCCCATGTGTCCTCTCTGTATCCCTTCTGTCGCAAGCGCGCGCATAGCAGCGAAATTCTGCGCAAGACCAAGAGCCGCGAAAACCTCGCCCATCTCTGTGGCAGTCTTTACGCCCAGTATTTTTACTGCTGAGCGGGCTATCGGGTTAGTCTTTGTGGCTCCGCCAACGAGACCGACAGCTATAGGCATCTCGATAGTGGCAACAAGGTCGCGATTTGAGTTCTTTTCGTAACATGAGAGCGGCCTGTATGTGCCGCTTCGCGAGGCATACACATGCGCTCCTGCCTCGATGGCCCTTGTGTCGTTACCTGTCGCAAGGACAGCTGCTGTCACGCCGTTCATGATCCCCTTGTTGTGCGTTGCCGCGCGGTAAGGATCTGAGAATGCAAAATTATACGCAGCGATTATACCGTCCACGACCTCCTCGCCGCCAATGGCTTCTTTCGTGAAAACGGCCTTGACCCTCATGATGCGCTTGTCAGCGAAATTCGAAATGATGCGCAGGTACACGCGCCCGCCTGTCAGCTCTTCGATATAGGGAGCAACTGTTTCTGCCATCGTGTTCACAGCGTTCGCGCCCATGGCGTCGCGGCAGTCCACTATCAGGTGTGTGATGACCATCTTTCCGCCAGGCGTATCAATGACTCGCACCTCCACGTCCTTGGCGCCGCCTCCGAACTTGACAAGTACAGGGTCAACAACATTTGCGCGCCTGATTATCTCATCCCTCTTCTCAAGTATGCTCATCCTTGCTCCTGCGGGGTCTGCGATGCCCACGGCCTGTATCTGGCCTATCATCACGGGACCTGTGTTGCTCGTTGTGAACCCGCCGCCAACGCGTGCCATCTTTGCTGCGTTGCTGGCTGCGGCTATTACAGAAGGCTCTTCGATCGCCATGGGGATAAGATAGTCTTTTCCGTTGATGAGGAAATTCACAGCCACGCCCATTGGCACCTCCATCACTCCGATGAGATTCTCAACCATCTTGTCAGCTGCGTCAAGTGACAGCGCGCCTGAAGAGCTGATACAAGTTGCCTCTTCCTGCGTGAGACCTGCAAAATCGGATACTACTTTGAGTCTTTCTTTTGGATCGAGCTTATAGAAACCTGATATCTTTGAAGTTTTTGTCATGTTAAAACACCCTCTGGGGAATGTAGACGGCAGGTTTGTATAAATAGATTTTCAGAAGGGCTTCGAAACGTATATATTCAGAGAGAATTATTAGAGGAAAGCCCAGTTGGGCTGGTAGCTTAGACAGGTAGAGCGTCGGACTCTTAATCCGACGGTCGTGGGTTCAAATCCCCCCCAGCCCGTACAACAACATATTGAAGCATTTCGAGTTCAAGAAAATGAACCCAATATCTTCCCACCCTTGAATATTGTTATTTTTCCTCCACTCTCGGATACTACTATTCCAATAGCTTTTGTTGCCATTGTCATAGCTGCCACTGAAAAATGCTTTGTCCCCAGGCCTTTTGAGATATCTACCCTGCTCGCATCTGCTGTCAGGAACCTGCAAGCAGCTTCAACCAATCCATCACCGCTTACCACGAAGGCGCCATCCAGTTGAGACAACTCCTTGATGGTATTAGTGAACTCAGGATTCGTGATCATCCTCTCATTATTCGGCGTCCATTCAACCGGGTTATGGATCAGTTGCTTTGATTTCGCCAGGACGTCCTTTGAGTTTCCTACTATGAAGGCAGTGCCAACAGGTTTCCCCTCTCTTCCTTCTCTGGATATCTCCATGGCAATATTGAAAACAGACTCTAAAACAGGAAGTCTAATATCAGTGCCTGCTATTTTTTCATCATTGCAGGATATATCGATATTTTTTATCTTCTTGAGGACAATTTCAGACCTCGCATGCTGATCTCCTGATTTCTCTGAAAAAAGTACAACTGGATCAGGTACTGGTATATTTTCCCCCGGTCCTGAAAGATCTTCCCTGACTTTGGGCGGTTCCACCTCTTTCTTTATATTCAATTTATCGATCGCAGCAGCAGCCTCGATACGTAATTCACGGGACGGATGATTGCTCTCAAGGTATGATAGGAGCTCGTACAAATCTTCAACGATTGTTGGATCTTTATTTGCGATATTTTTTATTATCTTGCATGCATAAATCCTTTCGTCCAGATTCAGACCGCCTAAAGCCAGTTTCAGTTCTTTTGTATGGCCTTTAAAGAATTCAGGGTGAAGCACAGCAATAGATTCGAGGATAAAATAAGCATTTTCTCGAACAGTTGCATCTATGTTTCGAAGGCATACAAACAATCCCGGAACTGAAGTGTTCATCTTTTCCGGATATGTTCGATATATCTTGAGAATAATTTCAAGGATGGTCAGGATTTCAGCCGAACGGAGGTCTTTTTTCAGACAGCCTGCAATTACATCAACGTAGTCTGATATCAAACCTGTGTCTGTATCAGCCACAACATTTAAGGCCAATATAGCCGATTTTAAGGATGTTTTATCACAGTTCTGCAAAATAGATAGAAGTGGCCCCGCTATTTCTGACACCAGAGATGGTTCTTTATTGAGTATTTCACCGAGATCTATTATATTAGATTCACTCGCTGTGCCTTTTTCGATGTTATTGATTATATTTTGAGCTTTTTTTTTCGGGTTACTAAACAACAAGATTTACCTCTCAGTCAGACTATTATATTCCCTGTTAGAGTATAAAAGTATTGATATGTCCGATAATATTTTTGGTTTTTCGATATCAGAGGTTTTTATAAAACAGAAAATCTATTTCAGTTTATAAATGTTTCAGAAAACAACTAAATCTGTTTGAAATTATTTAAAGATATATATGTTAAATCCCAATTTTAACATAGAAAGATTAAAATAATAAAAGTAAATATTGGCACCTAATATATTATAGGAGCCTATATGAGAAACGCCATTATAAAACAGCTAGATGAAAAAGACGAAGAAATCGCAGATGCGCTTATTGCCATTGGTATGAGCAGAAATATTGCAAGAACACTTAGTTATCTTCAGAATGTGAATGAAGCCACCTCAGTTGAGCTTGAAAGAGTTGTCAGGCTGCACCAGCCCGAAGTAAGCATTGCTATGAAGCAATTAAAGGAGCGCGACTGGATAAATGAGCGCGAAAAGAAAAAGACTGGGAAAGGCAGACCATATAAGATATACTCGCTCAAGGTAAGCTTTAAAGATATAATCGCTCAGCTTGAAAAGCAGCAGATGGAAGCAGTTGACGAAACGCAGACAAAGATCGAGAAATTAAAAGAAATGGGAGGATATTAATTTTTTTTTCTCCCATAATTTTACTTAATACAACCGCCTGCGTCTGTTATTTCGCGGTACTTTTCTGACAATGGGCTTATTCATCCTTCCTTCCGGCATTCTCGCGGCTACCTTCTCAATAACAGGCAAATGCTCTTCAATGATATCCACATTATTTTCCTTCAATACCTGTGAAAAGTTATCATAGTCCTTACTGGAAAGGATATTTATCGCTTTACCTTCCGCTCCCGCCCTCGCAGTCCTTCCTATTCTGTGGATGTACTGCTTGCTTTCCCTGGGAATATCGTAATTATAGACATGGGAAACATGCGGGATATCGAGTCCCCTTGCAGCGACATCTGTGCATACCAGGACGCAGACTTTGCCTGAATGGAAATTTTCCAGAATATTGTTCCGTTTGCCCTGGGGCAGACCGCCGTGAATGGCCATGGCATCTATATTTGCAGATTTCAAATTTTTTGCAACTTTATCAGTATTTCTTTTGGTATTGCAGAAAACCATTACAAGGTTTGAGTCCTCATTCTTCAGAAGATGCACAAGTAAAGAGAATTTAAGATCATCCCCAATATCATAATATATCTGATGCAGTTTTTTCGGGTCAACAAAAGATGTAACCGATACCTGAAGCGGGTTTTTCATGTGGCTGCGGGAAAGACGGACAACATCTTTATTGATAGTTGCAGAGAACAGAAGAGTTTGCCGCTCCTGCGGGCATTTCCTGATGATTTTCTCTACATCGTCCTTAAAACCCATATCGAACATCCGGTCTGCTTCATCAAGCACAAGGATTTTTACCCTGCCCAGTTTGATGGTATTCCTTGCGATATGGTCGAGTAACCTGCCTGGCGTTCCCACCACGACATCCGCTGTCCGTAACCCTTGTATCTGCGGATTGATACCTACGCCGCCGTAGACAGCAATAATTCCCAGGGGCCTGTACTTCGAGAATTGCGTTATAGCCTTTGCTACCTGCTCGGCCAGTTCTCTTGTGGGAACCAGGACCAGGGCCTGAAGCCCTTTTCCTTTTTCGGAACTCTGAATAATACCGGAACCAAATGCAAGCGTCTTTCCTGAACCAGTTGCAGACCCTGCAATTACATCTTTCCCGGCAATGATCAAAGGTATTGATTTTTCCTGTATCTCGCTGGGACTTTCAAATTTCGCATCAGATATTGACCTTAAAACAGGCTCACTGATGCCTAGATTTTTAAAACTTTCCATAATTTCATTTTGAAAAAGCGTAATGCTAATTCTTATTAACCTCTTTAATTCATATTTTAGAACAATTAAGAGCTATAAAAACAACTTTACATAAGTTTAGGTTAATGTACCACTTAATAGTTATTAAATCCTGATAATAACGGGTGTCCTTTTATACTTATGCCTGTTTTGAAGGTAATTTCGGGTTATTATTCACTATTTTTTCTTTAATAACATGAATACAACTATTCCCGCAACTGCAATAAATGCCAGCAGAATATACCATAGATTGAACTCTGGCGAAGGTGCTGCAGGTGTCTGTGCAACTGATGTCGTCATGATGACTGTCTCTGTTTCGGTCGGAGTTGGCGGTGGAGTGGTGACCGTCGGAGTTTCAACTGGAGCCACCACAATCGTCTGATGGCGGAGGCGAGGCTCCTCTTTAATAGATATCTGATACGTACCTGGCTGAATGAAAGTATAATTAAAAGACCTGTAGTTGTATCTCAGATATCCTGATGTACTGTTCCATAAGTTCTGTTCGCTCACGATGGTAAGTGCATTATTATTATACGCCTGGTTCTCCCATATGACATTATCACTGACATTAATATTGAGTGTATAATTCTCATATTTAAAAGAGATATTGCCTGGCTCAATATTACGCACCTGGTAGAACCCGTAATAGTCATCTACCCAGATCCTGTAAACCGAAGGGGCGGCAGCAGCAGCATACGGAGTATTAAAAATGATTAGCATTCCAATGAATATTAAAGCCAGAGCTGATTTCGATCGGTTCATAACGTCACCGCAGTTTAATAGTACTTACTAAAATATAAAACTGTCTGTTCCTTGCATATAAAACCCTGAAAAAATTCACATTCGGTAGCCCCATTTTGTCATTATAACTATTATGATAACAACCCATTAGGAGTGAATGGTCATTAACCTCCAGGATATATCTTTCCTGCGCGATATTGAAATTTCCCATAGCGTCATGATTCGCTTGGATTTTATAAATAACCATCAATAAATGGCTTCCAGACTTGCTTATACCCCTAATATAGATTGAAAAACAGGTATCAATAAAAACAAATTTTATTACTTTCACAATGCTCTATCTAAGAGTATAAAAAAGTGCCAACGAAATAGAACGCGGATGACGCGGATGCCCGCGGATCGAATTATCCGGTGTCCAATAAAAAGGAGATACTATGTTGTATTCAGAAATGATCTGATAATTTTAGAAATAAAAGCGGCTGAGGGTTTGAGGGATGAAAATGAGGCTCAGTTGATCAATTATCTAAAAGCTACCAATAAACAAGTCGGGCTTTTGCTTAATTTTGGTAAAAAACCAGATTTCAAAAGAGCGATCTTCTCAAATGAAAGAAAGGAAATATCAGAAGTAGAACTCCCAAATCCGTGAATATCCGCGCAATCCGCGTCATCCGCGTTCCATTCGTTTAGATGGATACCATTTTCTAAACCCTGACAACTGTTGAATTCATTTTTTTTCTTTTTGATTTTATTGAAATTTTAAGGATGGGGTGAGACTTATAAAATAAAAAATTTAGTTATATATTTAAAAAGTCCCAAGACTAACTTGACGCTATGGGAAATTTCTGTCCCGTGTATAAATACGGTTTTAAGGTCTCAGGACAATAAAACCTCGTGAATTTCAGGACAAAGAGCTATCTTCGTAAAAGGTTCGGGGATTATTACCAGGCTAGCGAACTCCCAATGCCCCATGATTTTAGACGACGCGAATGGGGTTTTATCTTTTTTGATGAATTACCAGAGGTCGTGATGTGCCGACACAGGGCTTTTTCTTCGGAAGGCGAAGCCACAGAATACCTGCGGGGTATGGTTCCGGCTCATGTGTACCATTCTGCTGCTTACTACCAGTTCCCGGGCGCAGGCACCATGAAGGAGAAAAAATGGGAGGGAGCAGACCTCATATTCGATCTTGATGCTGACCACCTGCCTCAGAAGGCACGATCGTATGCAGAGATGCTTGCAAATGTCAAATCCGAGACTGCTAAACTGCTTGATTTCCTGCTTGAGGACTTCGGGTTTGGAGAGGATACGATCCGGGTCGCATTCTCAGGGGGGCGCGGATACCACATCCATGTTCATGATCCGAGGGTGCTGACGCTTGAGAGCCCGCAGAGGAGAGAGATAGTGGATTACTTGAGCGGGACTGGAATGAATTCTCAATTCATGTTCAAAGAGTATGGAATTGGAAACACATACGAAACTGATTTAGGAAAAGGAACCGAATATTCTCAAAAAATAAAAGTGAAAAGTAGTACAAGAAGAATAATTTCATTTGAAAATGTTCGTGGTGGATTCGGTTGGGGAAAACGTATAAGCAAATATCTGATCTCTTTCTTAAAAGATTTATCCACCAAAGAAATGCCGATAGCATTAGGAGAAATATCGTATGCGATATATCTATATAATAAATATGAATCATCAAATGAAAATATAAAAGAATTTGCTTGCCAGACTTTTGAGCAAAAAATGAAGCATCCGTCTTGGAGTCCGATACGCATATCTCAAGAAATTAAGACAACTGAGTCAATAGTTCGCGATATTATTACTTGTGGACATAAAGGCAAAATAATTATGAATATTGCTCAAAGTGAAAATGGAATTAACAATATTAAAGATAAAGGGATAATTGATTTTAGAGGAGTCCCAGAATTTTTTGAAGTCATCTTGGATGGCACTAGAGAAAAATTTGGTATTCAAATGGGAGCTAAAACAGACGAACCCGTCACAGCCGACATCCGGCGCCTCATACGCATGCCCTCCTCTCTTCACGGCGGCTCGGGGATGCGTGTAGTCCCTCTTACGCTAGCCGAGTTTGAGAAATTCGAGCCTCTTCGAGATGCTGTGGTTTTCAGCGAAAAGGAGATAAAGATCGAAGTTATCCCGCCGATCAAACCCCAGAATTCCCTGGTCGAGATGAAAGGAAAAAGTATTAAAGTCGAGGAAGGTATCAATACCGTACCTGAATACGCCGGAGTATACCTCATGTGCAGGGGAGCAGCAGAATATGCCTGATAGTTCACGTATAAACCTCAAAGATAAATTAAGGGATGAACGGAAAACAAGGTCAAAACTTGTGTCGCTTGAGAACGATTTTTACGAGAAAGTGGCTGAGCAGATACGGGAACTGGAAGATGAAAAAAGGCGTATCGAAGACATATACACCACAAAATATGCTATCCTTGAGGATGAACTCAAGACCGACCGCAAAGCCATTGAAAACATCGTAGAACGGCGGACAGCCAAAATAATCAACCAGGCCTCCCTCCATTCCTCATCAAAACCCAAAGAACAGAGAGAAGTAGACTCGATGACGCAGGGCGAGCGAGAATTCTATAATGAACTCCTCCAGTTGATGACCAGATACCGGAGCGAACTTATGGACAGGATATTCAGCAAAAAAGAAAAGCAGGCAGTCCCATTGTGTATCCAGGTATGCCAGGAAAACGAACCAAAAGAGACCGGTTTAGAAGGCAAAAAGGATATAAGTAAAGAGTACATTGTGGTGCGTCTGCTAAAAGACATCCCGACATTTGTTGGAGCCGACGGACGCAACTACACACTGGAAAAAGAGGATGTTGCCGTTCTATCGGTTGTAAATGCTAAAGCATTAATAAACCGTAATGCTGCAATTCAAATCTCGGTCAAAAAGTGATCATAATGAAAATACCCAAGAAATTCAATACATACTGTCCTTATTGCAAAGCCCATACACCGCATGTTGTGGAGAGGGTAAAAAAGGGGCAGGCCTCGACATTAACCCGAATAACAAGACAAAAATACAGACATACAGGGATCGGTAACTCAGGCAAATTCTCAAAAGTGCCAGGCGGGGATAAGCCAACAAAGAGAATAAACTTAAGATACAGATGTTCAACCTGTAAAAAGGCGCACCTCAGGCCAAAATGCTTCAGGGCAGGCAAATTTGAACTCGTGGAGAGCTGAATATGGAACCAAAGAGCAGATTTTTAAAAGTAAAATGCAATGACTGCCAGAATGAGCAGGTTATTTTCGGATGTGCAAGCACCACAGTAAGTTGCCTTGTATGCGGCAGAACCCTTGCAGAACCCACGGGCGGCAAGGCGTTCGTAAAGACACAGATAATAGAGGTTCTTGAGTGATGGAAAGAAGTGGGTGGCCTGAAGAGGATGAATATGTCGTCTGCTCTGTTATAAAGGTCACTGATTTCGGCGCATTTGTAGAACTTGATGAATACGGCCATAAAGAAGGCTTAATTCATATTTCAGAGGTAGCCTCTGGATGGGTCAAATATATAAGAGACCATGTAAGGGAAGGCCAGAAGATAGTTTGTAAAGTGCTTTACGTCGATGAGAGTAAACACCATATAGACCTGTCGCTGAAAGATGTTAATGAACATCAGCGCCGTGAAAAGATCCAGGAATGGAAGAACGAACAGAAAGCTGAAAAATGGATCCAATACGTTGCAAGCACCACAAAAACAGGTCAGGAAGAACTGGATCGATTGATAAAGCTGTTTTATGATAAGTTCGGAAGCGTATACTCGGTTTTTGAAAAATCAAGAGTGAGCGGAAGTTCTGTTCTTACAAGTATTGGGGTTGAGAAGCAATTCGCTGAGGCGATAAGAAAGGTTGCTGAAGAGAACCTGAAAAAACCCCAGGTCGATATCTCAGGATACGTTGACCTCACATGTTCCCTGCCTGATGGTATTGACCATATAAAGAGAGCGCTGAACGCCGCAAGTAACGTGCAGGGGGACGAGATCAGTATCGATATCTCATATACCGGGGCGCCAAGGTACAGGTTGCATGTTATAGCTCCGGATTATAAAAAAGCCGAAAATTTCCTCAAAAAATCGGCTCAGGCAGCTATTGAAATTATTGAAAAGGCAGATGGTGCCGGTGAGTTCCACAGACATACGGAAGAAAAAGCCTGATCAGAATAAGATTGGAATACTTGGGATGATATGGTATCCAAAATAAAAAGATGTTCTTGCGGGAGATACACTCTGAAGGAAATCTGCCCTTTATGCAGCGGAGACACAAAATATTCCCAGCCTGCACGTTTTTCTCTTGAGGACAGATACGGGAAATATAGAAGAATTTCCAAACAAAGGTAAATTATGATAAAAACAACTGTTATAAGGTCCAAAAAACCCCGGCTTAAAGACCCAATACTTGTTGAAGGGCTTCCTGGGGTCGGGCATATTGGAAAACTGGTGGCAGAGCATCTGGTGGCGGAGCTGGGCGCTAAAAAAATAATGGAGATATTCTCTCCCTATTTCCCCCCTCAGGTCATTGTCGAGGATGATGGTACTGTCCGGCTTGTGAGTAATGAACTGTATGCCTATAAAACAAAAGGCAAACATGACCTGTTAATACTGGTCGGAGACCACCAGAGCACCACGAACGAAGGTCATTATGAACTGTGCGGTGTTTTCCTGGATATAGTTGAAGAGTTCAAAGTCAAGAGAGTATATACGCTTGGCGGGTACGGCGTTGGTCAGCTTGTAGAAACAGAAACTGTCCTTGGCGCTGCAAATAGCATAGAGCTTGTACGCGAACTCAAAGAGTATGGCGTGGAATTCAGGCCGAACGAGCCTGGAGGCGGTATTGTCGGAGCGTCAGGTCTGATGCTCGGTCTCGGAGCGCTTCGGGGTATTGAGGCTGCATGCCTTATGGGGGTGACTTCAGGTTATCTTGTTGATCCAAAGAGCGCCCAAGCTGTGCTGAAAGTGCTCTGCAAGATACTTGAGATAGATGTAGATATGGCAGCGCTGGAAGAGCGGGCTGCTGAGATGGAAAAGATCGTTGCGAAACTGAAGGAAATGGAGGAAGGCAAGACCCCGGTGTCATCAGATGAGGACCTGAGGTATATAGGGTGAAACCCTTTGAAGTGTAATCTGTGCAGCAGCGATAAAGTTTTTGTGCTTGAATTTATAAAACCTGCAAGGCGGGTATTCTTCAGATGCCCGCAATGCGATCTCATTTTTGTGCCTGTTAGCCATCACCTTACACCTGAAGAAGAAGTATCGCGCTATAAGCTTCACAGGAACACGCTTTCCAATGAGGGATATGTGGGAATGTTCCTTGAGAAGATAGCCATTGTGCATCAGTATTGCCCTGGCGTTAAGTCTGTGCTGGATTATGGCTGCGGTCCAGGGCCTGTGCTTGCTGAACTTTTAAAGAGGGATGGATTTTCCTGTGATGTCTACGACCCTTTTTTCTTTCCGGATTTTCCTGATAGTTCTTACGACCTTGTTATTTCCACAGAGGTATTTGAGCATTTAAGGGACAGAAGGAGGGAACTGGAAAGGATATGCAAACTGATCAAACCCGGAGGATATCTTGCGGTTATGACATCACTGCATGATGCTGTATGTGATTTTGAGAACTGGTGGTACAAAAATGACACGACACACATCTGTTTTTTTGGTTCACTCACTTTTGACTGGCTGGCAAAGGAATTTGGATTTAAGATCGTTTTTCTGGATTATAAAAACTTTATTATTCTACAAAAATAAATCGTCTGTTATGTATTAGCCATTAACCTTAAATATAGTCTTTGACATAATAATTTACTGGAGATGGTTCAATGGCAGAAGAAAAGAAATCTTTTATGCAGGAGTTCATGGACTTCCTGAACAAATATGGTGTAATAGGGCTAGCCATAGCATTTGTTATGGGCGCTGCAATAACCAAACTTGTTACAGCGCTTGTTAATGATCTTATCATGCCCATTATCGGGGCTTTGATACCAGGGGGGATTGGAGGACTGCGACTTTTGATGTCGGAAATATCAAATTCATGGTAGGTGATTTTGTCATAAGGGTCATAAAAAACCCTGTTCTTTTTGGAACTATGAATTATTCTATCCTTCTCATTACGATCCCTTCTGCAACCTTTGGCAAAAAAAGCGTGGACTTCTGGGGAAAATTCTTGCGTTCCACGAAAGCTTTTTTCTCCACATCCTTAATAGAAAAAGGATTCAATAGAAAAGCCACATCGAACTCCCCGCTATCCACCCTGGCTACGGCTTCAGCAGGGCTTGAATTGAACGATACATCCTCTTCAGGCTTACCCCTGATCACTGGATTTATTAACAGATCATGAAGAACTATCAGGTCAAGCCCAACGGTTTCACCCCGCTTTTCTGAAAGCTCCCTGACTTCTTTTTCATCAGCCCTTAATATCTGGAATTTTTTCCCGTCGTACATGCCAAGCTTTACATCGTACTCGTTTCTGCGAAGCCTGAGCTGGGAATAGAACTCTTCGCCGCCCCCGCCCTCCCAATCGATAGTAAATCTCTCTCTTATCCGGCTCTCAAGTTTCTCATGGCTAAAATTCCGCACAGCCCTGTGCCACGGAAGCAATTGAAGCGCCCTGTCACCCCCTTCCATAAGCATCATCATCGTATATTCGATGCCGTCATTTTTCCGCATCATGTTCGATGCTGTGTACCTGTGATGTCCGTCCAGAATAAGGATTTTCAGGCCTGAGACCATCTTCATTACCTTATCAATGAGAGCATTATCAGTAACCTCCCACAGAAGATGCCTGCTCCCGTTCAATGTAACATCCACAAGCGGCGGTTTTTCCGGATTGATTACAAAATTCGGGCGCCGAAAGCCCAGGTATTCCTCAAAGAAGTTGTTGAGGGCATGGTCAGGCATGCTGTACTCCGCTGCTATGGGTGAGAAATTCATCATTGCTGCTTTCATCAGCCTGTATCTCTCTTTTGTATTTATCTCAAAGATGTTCTCATGCCCAACGATATTTCCTTTCCCCAGCTCTTCCACCTTTACAAGACTCACAAGCCCGAAAGCAAAATAATGGCTTCTCCTTGCGTTTTCCGGAAGCTGGGTGAGGATCTCAGGCATAAGTGTGAACATTATTCCGTAGATATAAAGAGCAGGCTTCTCCCTTTCCACGAGTACCCCGGATCCGACCAGCCTGTCAAGGCTATTTTTTGCATGCTCTATGAATTCGTCCCTGTCCATGTCCTTTCTTCGTGATGTTGCATGGATGATGTTGTTATCTTCACTTGCGTATCTCTGGTAATGGACGGCATCTATAGTATCATACACCGGACAGACGAGTTTTTCAATATCTAATTCAGGGTTAAGTATCGTAGCCCTGAAGGGTCTTATTTCTACCATGTTTATTCTACCATATTTATCTTATATATTTATGAATGTTGATACCCAAAGGTCGATATTGAACATGAATGTTTCTAATATCAGATTACGCATTGTCGCCAGGGTTGACCTGCTCATGTCCCTCCGCGATGAGCTTGAAGCAGGAACTCATGCGCTCGCAGGCGGATAGCGAGAGGTTGATGGAGGGATTGTGGGGAGGATGCTGAGGGAATAACGGGAAAAGCACATAAGCAATTAAAACAATTACAATCCTGATAAAATTCATGGATAAAGATGAATGGTTCAAACAAGCTGATTATGACATGGAAACCGCAGAATTCATGTTCAAAGGAGAACGGTATTTTTATACTGTCTTCATGTGCCATTTATCTATAGAAAAAGCGCTCAAGGGTCTGATCATTCAAAAAAATAAAGAAGCTCCACCCAAAACTCACAATCTGCTTTATCTCATTGAAATTATCGATCTGGAATTACCTG
>Ga0180732_1001234_pt1 | contig 16556 bp, 15 predicted proteins | sample KR11_01MetaG_FD_148674 | JGI IMG/M metagenome (GOLD analysis project Ga0180732, IMG submission 148674) | Groundwater microbial communities from the Olkiluoto Island deep subsurface site, Finland - KR11_0.1 MetaG | ecosystem: Environmental > Aquatic > Deep subsurface > Groundwater | place...
TGAAGGAAGAAACATGAACCAATGACATATGAAATTATCCCGATTTATCTTTAGAAACTGATTTCTAATATTTTTTGTCAAAGAACGTTTAAATTTTGTACTGCAAATAATATTACGACACAGTCTGTTCGCCGGAATGACAAAAGTGGAGTTTTCCAGCTTTTTACATGACCATGAAATCTAAATGCGGTTACCCTGCTACGCTCAGAAATTCTCGTTGAATATAATTTGATCGGCTGATTTTGTATCATGGAGATATTGTTTGATGCGTAGACATTGTGAAACGGGGGGCTTATATCAGGTCTCACCCTGCCATAAGCTACGAACTGTTTTCATTTTGATATACAAAGACAACGAACAGGTAAATCCATTAACGTGAGCCAGTTTCAGAACGTCCCGTTTTGGCCGATCTCTGCGTTGGGCGAAAATTTTAATCCTCGCAATACTCCATGTATTCCTGCGGTTAAAATTTTCATCCGCCTTGACCTTGACCAAACTGAAACGTTTTGAAAGTGGCTCACATTAAATATTCTAATCGCTTTATATGAGATGCTTTAGTTCTGATTCTAAACATTAGATTTTACAATTCATGCTCTTCTTCTTGCAAAAGCTTGTTATACCAGACTACGAATTCAAACATACCTATGTATCGTTCGTTGTTATTTATTATGCCTAAACAAATATCGAGGGCTCCTCTACCATATTCATTGCTGTATTGCTCTGAATTTCTGCTTTGTAAAAATTCTCTTACAAGAGTTTGAGTAGTTCTTTTTGTCTTATCTCGCCGCATTTCGATAGGCTCTTTTGGCAGCTCAAAGGGGTCCCATTTTTCATATCCTTTGTTAAGGATATGTTTTTGCCTTTTTGAAGACATATTTTCAAAAATTGCTTTTTTTCTGAATTCTTCATTATCATCTATTTCAGACATATTAACACCTGTCATTCTTCTTTTAATGATTTATTTATATCTGTAACGCCGAGAAATTCTTTGTTGAATTCAGTCAAAAGAGACATGGATACTGGCATGAGCAATTCAGATAATTTTGCATATTTTGAATTAACAGATTTAGCAACTTCGTCAGAAATCGCAAACAATTTATTCTGAATCGCTTCCATATTTACAGTTGGATATTTTACCCCCTCTTCAAAACCTGATTTTCCACAGGTGTGCCCAATACCACCTATAGAAAAGGGTATTCCGTACAATCTGCACGTTATCGGTCTGAATTCATATAATTCACATTGATCTTTTTCATTCAAAAGCGGGCACCTTATTTTTTTTGTTGCCAACTCTTTTAGAATTTCATCTTCACTCTGTCCCGATTTTAAATTATCATAGGCCTTCTTCTTTAATTTAAAAACCTCTCTGTCTGCCGTATTTGCCTTTTCTTCAAGACGTACTCGTTTCTCGCTATCTAAAATTTCTTTAAATTTATGATTTATATACAACGCCTCTATCAATGATAAATCGAAAAGGGCATAACAACAATCAGAACATTTTGTTTTACACTTTACGCAATCAGGGTGGCTTTCTTTTACTTTATCAAAAAGATCATCCGCCAACGAGACTATTGATTCATATTGTTTAAAAAATTCTGTAAAATTTAAAGCCACACATATCTCCTAACATTATTTTGCTCCCACTTATGAAAGCAACTATTATCTATCAGCGCTTTTCTCGCTTTGTTTATATTTGCAGGGAAAGGATGGCCTTTACCTGCATTTGATTTTGTCCTACCAATGCGGTAAACCACCACGGCAATGTTTCACATGAAACATTACTTGCCTATACAAAACCTGCTGAATATCTGATCCAGGAGATCAGGCTTTGCCATATTTCCCACTACTTGATTTAATGATTCAATTGCTTCGGCAAGATCTATCGATATAAGTTCATAAGGCAACATATCTTTTATTCCCTTTGAAACTAAAACCATATTTTCCAAGCATTTTTCAAGAGCTATCTTTTGTCTTAAATTAGGAACAATATCTAATCTGCTATAATCTATGTCTTTTATAACTATTTCTTTAATATTTTCTTTAAGACAATCCATTCCGGTATTATATAATGAAGAAACCTTAACCATCGGATATTTCTTTATTTCTTCGCATATTTCGAACGAATGGTTTTCGGTTAATAAATCAATTTTATTATAAACGACTATAAGTAGTTTGTTTTTTATACTTTCAAACAGCCTTCTGTCGTCTTCATTAAAAGAACTTGATGCATCTATAACAAACAGAATAACATCTGAATTGTTTATCTGTTCACGTGCCTTTTTTATTCCAATTGATTCTACAGGATCAATAGTATCGTGCAACCCGGCCGTGTCTGAAATGATAGCGGGGATTCCGGAAATAATTATTGTTTCTTCTATTACATCCCTTGTGGTACCCGGTATGGAAGTAACAATCGCTCGTTCTTTTTGTAACAGACTATTCATAAGGCTTGATTTGCCAACATTCGGCCTTCCTGCAATTACAAGCTTTATCCCCTCTCTTATGACATGCCCTTCATTATATCCCGATATTAATTCGTTTAATTTGTTTATTACAACATTTTCTATAATAATTATATCTGCTTCAAGACTTACACATTCTTCTGCATCAGGAAAATCTATTGCTGCTTCTATTTTAACAAAAATATTGTTTAAGATATTTAATGTTTTTTCAACATGATTTCTTAGCTCTCCGTCAACCTGAGCATTAGCAATTTCAAGAGCTTTTATGCTTTTTGCATTAATTATATCAATTATAGCTTCTGCTTGTGTAAGATCTATTCTACCATTAATAAACGCTCTTTTTGTAAATTCCCCCGGCTCAGCAATCCTTGCGCCTTTTGTGAGTACAATATTTAGAATTGTTTTTAGAAGAAATATTCCTGAGTGCACATTAATTTCAACAACATCTTCTCCTGTGTACGAATGTGGAGCAAGCATGACAGTCAAAAGAACCTCATCAATAGCTTTTTTGCTATCAGGATCTACAATATGTCCATGATATACTTTGTGGGATTCTTCCAGAAATCTCTTTGTGTTTTTGCTTTTTGATTTCCTGAATATTAACGAGACGATATTTTTGGCGTTTTTTCCGGATATTTTAATAATCCCAATCCCGCCAATGCCCACAGGTGTTGATATGGCAGCAATAGTATCATTATCCATTATTAATACATATGAGCCACTTTCAAAACGTCCCATTTTGGCCGATCTCTGCGTTGGGTGAAAATTTTAATCCTCGAAATACCACATGTATTCCTGCGGTTAATATTTTCACCCGCCTTGACCTTGACCAATCTGGGACGTTTTGAAAGTGGCTCATATAGTTAAAATGTTTTTTATTTTGCTTTTACCGATCGTTTTTTCTTTGGAAAAATAACAAGTTTTTTAATGAATCCTTCGCCAACACTATGTGTTACTACCTCATTATTGTGTTTTAAAGAATGATGAATTATTCTTCTGTCATAAGCATTCATTTGTCCCAAAGACATTGGCTTACCATTTGCAATTGCCTTTTCCGCCATTTTTTCTGCATTTCTAGCAAGTTTTATACGTTTTTTATTTAAATATCCGCTTATATCAACTGTAATGTTTTGTTTTGTAGCATTGTGTTTCTTAACTATTTTTTCAATTAAATATTGAATAGCATCGAGTGTTTGACCACGTTTACCGATAATAACCGATGGATTAGAACAGTCTATTTCATAATTTATTTCATTATCCTCAATTTTAACTGATGCTTTAGAGTCATCCGCTATCGTTTTAATAATTCTGTTTAATATATCTAGTCCTGTTTCAATATAAGAGTTTTCTTGTTTTTCTTCGTAAACAATCGTCTCTGAATTATTTTCCCCGATATTAATAGGTTCCTGTTCTTTAATTTCCTCATTCGATACTGTTTTTGTATCAGGAATTGTTACTCTGATTTTTGCTTTTTTTGTTCCAACCAGACCAAATATTCCGCTTGAACCATATGAAATAACATCGTGTTTTAATTCTTCTTTTGTTATATTCAGTTCTTTACAAGCTCTTTCGATTGCTTTTTCAACATTAATCCCATCAATTTCCATATAATGGGGCATATTACTCCTCCCTATCTAAGCTGTTTTCCGTGAAATGATATGTTGCTGAAGGATTGACAACACATTGTTAAAAAGCCAGTATAAAACCAGACCGGCAGAAAAATTGATAAATATTACCGTAAATATAAGCGGCAAAAACATCATCATTTTCGCTTGAGTCGGGTCTCCAACCGCAGGAGTCATTTTTTGTTGGATAAACATTGTTGCACCCATAATTATTGTCAGAACAGGTATTCCATATGGCGGTTCCATAAATGGAATAGTAAATCCAAAATGAAAAAGCCTTTCGGGAGCAGAGAGATCCTTTATCCAAAAAATAAACGGTGCGTGTCTTAATTCTATCGTTTCATAAAGCATTCTGTAAAAAGCAAAAAAAACCGGCAACTGAGCAACCATAGGAAGACATCCACCCATAGGATTAATCTTGTATGTTTTGTACAAACTCATCAATTCTTCATTCATACGCTTTTTGTCATTGCCATATTTTTCTTTAAGTTCTGCAAGGAGTGGTTGAATTTTTCTCATTTCATTCATCGACTTATAGCTTTTTGCACCTAATGGCCAAAACATAGCTTTAAATAAAATTGTAAGAATAATTATAACAACACCATAATTGGGTATAAAACCATATAAAAAATTCATTGCATATAAAACTGGTTTCGCCAAAAAATCAAACCATCCAAAATTAACAGACTTATTCAAATCATACCCAAGGCCTCCGAGAATCTTCAAGCTTTTTGGACCAAAAAAAAGATTAAATTCAATTTGTTCTTGTTCGCCTGGTCGGATCTCTTTTTCAGGAAGAAGATATTGTGTTTCAATATACCCCATATTCTTTTCTTTAAGATACAATCGCATATTTGCTTCCGTGCTTGTCATCGGAATAACAGCAGACATAAAATAGCGATCCTGAACAGAAATCCATTTAATAACACCAGGATAAGTATTTTTTTCTTCTATGTTTTTGAGTTTTACCTGTTCAAGGCTATCATTTATTAAAGCGCTCGGACCTTCAAAGCTATTAGTGCTTTTATTACCCACATTATAGCTTTCAAGTGAAACAAAAAGTCTGTCTTTCATTGATTGTGATGATTGATTTAAAACACTGACCTTTAAACCGATTAAATATGTATCTGCTGAAAACTTATATTTTTTTTCTATAATAATACCCTCAGGAGATTTCCAGTAAAGCTTTACTTCTTTGCTTCCCTTATCTAATACTAACTTTTCTGATTCTAAATCTGAAGTATAATTAGCGTTTTCTATACCGTGCACACTTTTTCCATCAAAACCAACCAACACTGTTCCGTTATTTATTTCTTTAGGTATTAATTCTTTCTTTTGCGAGTCGATATCAACAGTTTCATTATAATTCATTAATTTAAGACTGGTAATAGCAGCGTTTTTTTCATTAATTTTAACAGAATATAATGGAGTGTTTATTTCAAAAACTCTTGAAGGCTTATTTTCTTGAAAGGCAGGTTCATCAGTCTGCGAAGATTTTTCCTGCAATTTGTAAAAATTATCGGATGCCGAAGATTTACTTTCAATTGGTTGTTGAACTTCAGCAGCTGGTTTAATATTTTTAACATTTTGTTTATCATTATAAAAATGATCCCACACCAAAAACACTACAAAAGACAAAGCTACGGCTATTATAAAGCGTGCTTGTTCCATTAAAACCTCCCAGTTACAGTATGGAACCTGTGTTTATATAAACTTTTACCGAGATATAAATAAAATTACATCTCAATAAAAATAAAAGATTTTTTTTATTTCTTTTTACCTGGAAAAAAGGCGTTGTTGAAGGATGTACGTGCATGATATTATATAGAGGTATATCCACTTCAGATAATGTTTTTTTTTGGTACCGGATCAAATCCACCTGGATTATATGGATGACATCTTAATATTCTCTTAACAGCCAGAAATATTCCTTTTATTAGACCATGCTGTTGTATGGCAATAAAGGCGTATTCTGAACAAGTTGGATTAAAGCGACAAACAGGTCCGATAAAAGGAGATATGGCAATTTGATAAAAACGTATTAAAAAAAGGACTATTTTTTTAATTATCAAAACCTTCCTCTATTTTATTAAAGCTTTCATGCAAATTTAAAAACATTTTTTCTGAGGTTATATTTACTGCTTCAGTTCTTGCTATTATGTTTATATCCCAATTAAATTTAAACCTGCTTTTATTTACACGAAAGAATTCACGTGCATAACGCTTTAATCTGTTTCTCTGTACAGAATTTCCTATTTTTTTTGTAACTGTTATACCAAGCCGGCAATTATCTGTGGTTCCAGGTGAATAAACTACTATAACATACTTGTTTTTAATTCTTTTTCCGCTTTTTGATAACTCGACAAAACTACTTCTTTTTAATATCCGGTTTGTTTTAAAAAAATTGAATTTTTGCAACTGCATAATTTACGATATATAACATAGAGCCAATTGTTTTATTCTTTTCTAATTAAACAATCTTTAAACAGATAAACGCTTTCTGCCCTTGGCTCTCCTTTTGTTTATAATATTTCTTCCCTGCTTGGTAGACATTCTTTTTAAAAACCCATGTGTTCGAGCTCGTTTTATTCTGCTTGGTTGATATGTTCTTTTCATGACTTGTATATCCCTGTTTATCTATTTTATTCGTTTGTTAACCACTATTGAAAATAAGCTTGTAACTAAAGATAGTTACCTTATCATAACGAATGAATAGAACATATATATGAAGAGGTGTCAATACAAAAAGGCTAATCATTCTTCTTTGTCATATTATTGACAGCTCCATGGTCAAATCTGCAATTCGCTTTACCTGTTCCATGCTATGAGATATTAACAAAATAGTACAGCGGTCTTTCAGGCTTAACAAGAGAGTTTCTATTATTCTGCCTGATTTTGCATCAAGAAAAGAGGTTGGTTCGTCCATTAGAAGAATTTCCGGTTCAAATATAAGAGCTCGTGCAATGCAAAGACGTTGTTGCTGACCCCCGGAAAGAGAACGGGCATCATCCACCAACCTGTTTTTTACTTCATTCCATAAATATACTTTTTTTAAAACATCTTCTACTTTTTTTTCTATAAGCAACTTATCTTTATATCCTGAAAGTTTTAATGGAAAAGCCACATTTTTAAAAATACTCATGGGTAAAGGATTCGGTGTTTGAAAAATCATGCCGACAGACCGGCGTAAAAAGGGCAGGGAAACTGATTTTTCATAAATATTTATCCATTTGCCATTCAGGCGGATATTCACTTCACCTTCCAACCTGGCGTAGGGAATTGTTTCCCATAATCGATTAAATATCTTCAAAAAAGTTGTTTTACCCTGACCAGAGGGACCGACAACTGCAAAAATTGAGCATTCTGGAATTTCGACCGAAATTTCTTTTAAAACTATTTTTTTATTGTAATAAAAAGAAATGTTTGTTGCTTTTATTATATTGTTTTCAGAGTTAGGTTCTTTCATGAGCGATACAATATTCGATCTATCATAATATTCTTAATAAAAAAAGCTGTCAGGAAAAGGCCGGCGCATATCAATAGCAGTATTATAGCCGCACCATAACCTGTTTGCAGCTCCTGGGAAGTCCTGTACTGAGAAGATATGTAATAAATATAGAAAGGAAGGGCTTCATAACTTGACATCAGTGATTTTGGAATTCCTGCAGATGCAACTACACCTGTTAACATTATAACAGCAGTATCTTCTGCACACCGGCCTATCGCAAGAATTACACCACTAGTAATTCCTGAAAGCGATCTTGGAAATAAAACATAAAGGATATTTTGCAGTTTATCCGCTCCCAGGGCCGGAGCTGTTAAACGGACATCTTCCGGTATATTTTCCATAGCAAATTGTGTAGTGCGAATAAGATAGGGAAGCACCAAGATCGCAAGAGCCATGGCTGAAATAAACAAACATGGATAAATTTCTTTTATATAGCGATGCAGAAAAATAGCTATCGAAAAACCAAAAAGTCCAATTACAATTGACGGTATGCCTGCTAAAATATCATAAAAAAGACTAAAAAAAGATTTTATTCTTTCCTTCCCATATTCAGCAAGATATATTCCCGCTGCTATACCAACCGGGGTTGCCATCCCAACAGCCAAAATTACCAACATATATGTACCTACAATTGCAGGAAAAAGTCCGGAAAAAACCTTTCGATGCAAAAAAAGGGCATCTAACGGAGGAACATCACCGAAAACCAATGAAAAACCAAAAGCTCCCCATCCCTTAATAATTAGATAACACATTATTAAGAATACCGCGGATAATAGAAAAAGACCGCTAAACCACGCGAAACTTTTTATGCATATTTCTAAAAAGCTTTGTTTCACTTGTTTTTTAAACTCATTCTTCCAAGAAATCTTACAAGCAATATCAATATAGTTGTAAACATGTATAGCACAATACCACAGGTAAATATCGATCTGAATTCAATGCTGTCAAAATCGGCAGCAATTACAAGTGCAATATGTGAAGTCAGAGTGCGGGCCGATTCAAAGATAGAATCAGGCACTGCCACTGCATTTCCAGCAATCATCAGGGCAATTAGCGTATCGCCCATAGCTCTTCCAAGCGACAGAATCAATCCTGTCAGAATACCTTTCCAGGAACATGGAAGTATCACATATATAAGTTTTTGAATGGCACTTCCTCCAAGAGCGTCAATAGCATCAGAATATGCTTGTGGAATATTTTCAAAGGAATCCGTGAAAATAATGATCATGGTAGGCGAAATAACCATCGCCAGCATTAAAGAGGCGGTAAGAATATTCATACCGGAACCGGCGTTAAACATTTCCCTTATGAAAGGGACTAAAAGAAATACTCCTACAAACCCGTAGATAACAGTTGGAATTCCTGTCATCATTTGAACGATTTTTTTCAATAATTTTGAGAACCGGGGAGGGGCTATAACCGAAATTAATACTGAAGAACCGAGACTTAAAGGAAAGGCCCAGCACAGGCTTAATAAAACAATTAAAACTGTCCCTATCAGCATCGGATAAACACCAAAAATTCCGTGTTCCGGCTTCCAGGGGTTTCCAAGTATATTAAAAAAGAGCCCGCCTTTAAATAAAGGCAAGCTCAGAAATATCATAAAAACAAAAATTATAAATGTTAAAGCCGCACTAAAAATGGCAGCAATAAAAAAACTTTTTTCTATAAATTTTCCTGTATTAATCACTGATTAACCGAGACAAAGCCTTGTTTAATCACAATTTGCTGTCCTTCTGTACTGAACATATATTCTATAAACTTTTTTGCCAATCCCTGGGGTTCTCCCTTTGTATTACTATAAAGACCTCGGGCAATCTTGTAAGATCCGTTTTTAATATTGGTTATATCCGGTAAAACACCGTCTAAGGTTACCGGCAAGACACTTTCATCAATATGACCCACAGAAACATAACCGATGCCGTATGGGTCATTAGCTATTGCAGATTTCATGGCACCGTTTGATACCACAAAGTTAGCCTTATTTGTAATTTCGCCCTCATTCAGTCCTTTTTTCCAGAATACTTCGCGTGTACCGCTTGAATTGTCTCTGGTATAAACATTAATTTGCTTATCAATACCACCAAGAGATTTCCAATTGTCAATTTTTCCTGAAAAGATATCAACAAGTTGTTGTGTTTTTAAGCTATTGACCTTATTTTCGGGATTTACAACTACTCCTACACCGTCAATTGCCCACTTAAATATTTTAAGGCCGTATTTGCTTATTTCCCCATCCTTTGGCTTTCTTCCTGAATTGCCGATATCAACAAGACCTTCTCCAACCTGTTTAATACCGACACCAGACCCGCCACCAGCAATGCTGATACTGATATCATTATTATAGTTCATGATGTTTTTAGCCGCATCCTTCATTACCGGAATATGGGCTGTGCCCCCTGAAATTTTGATGTCTCCCTTTTCGCCACTAAAGCTATCAAGAGGCCCTGCCCAGGAAGCAGATACCATGCAAAAGGTAATCAAAAAAAACAAACCAATCAGAGCCAGCTTGCGTCCAACAATACTATTTATCATATTTTTTCTCCTTCTTTTAAATAGTCTTTTATATTGATATCACACGACAAAAATGTGAGTCCAATCGAAAATTCTTATTAGAACTTCTTTGCGAATAGATATAATCTATATATCAGGGGCGTTTATGTTATAAGCATGATAAAATCTATTGACTTTTTTTTGTTAAGACAGCAGATATCTTTGACAATTGTATAGCATCATCTGATTAAATGTTTTTTCGCTTCCCAAGCATCACTACATCTCTGTTTTCTTTTGTATTGATAAGCAGTATCACATTGTCGGATATTGTTGCGCTAACAAAACAACTTATATTGGAGTAATAATGAAACTAATAGCACCTTCTATACTATCGGCAGATTTTTCAATACTTGGAGAAGAAATAAAATCGATTGAAAAAGCTGGGGCAGACTGGATTCATGTTGATGTAATGGACGGGCATTTTGTCCCGAATATAACTATGGGCGCTCTTGTGGTTAAAGCCGTGAGACCGATTACCACTCTTCCAGTAGATGTGCACCTCATGATAGAAAACGCTGACAATTTTATTCCGGATTTTGCAAAAGCAGGGGCATCTCTTATTTCGGTGCAAGTTGAAGCCTGTACCCATTTAAACAGAACGGTTCAACTAATAAGAGAACATGGTGTAAAATCCGGTGTAGCATTAAACCCCTCCACCCCGCTTTCAGCAATTGAATGGGTCCTTGAATACGTTGACTTTGTTCTTGTTATGACAGTTAATCCGGGTTTTGGAGGGCAAGCTTTTATAAATAACAGTATTACGAAAATAAAAACTCTTGCAAAAATTATTAAGGAAAAAGGACTTACTACTCTCATCCAGGTTGATGGGGGGATAAACAAGGAGACGATTGGTGAAGTATCCGCCGCCGGTGCTGATATATTTGTGGCCGGATCGGCTATTTTCGGCAGCAATAATTATAAGGAAACAATCGATCTTTTTAAAAAAACCGTAAACCCTTAAGAAGTATCAGAAACTCCATCGCAAAACAGTGCTTCCCCATGTGATACCTGCGCCAAAGGTGATTAACATCACATAATCACCTTTTTTTATAAGCCCCTGCCTGTTTGCTTCGTCAAGAGCAATTGGTATTGAAGCTGCAGATGTATTCCCATACCGATCTACGTTTACATAAATTTTTTCAAAGGGGATATCCAGGTGTTGTGCTGTTGCCTGAATGATTCTCAGGTTTGCCTGATGCGGCACCAGAATTGAAATATCTTCAGCTGAAAGGTTATTTTGTTTTAACGCCTGCTTTGCAATATCAGTAAGAGAGTTTACCGCCTTTTTAAAAAGCCGGTTACCATCCATAACCAGATAACAGGATTTAGGTTTCAGACCCTCAAGGCATTCAGGCACATAAGAGTTTCCTTCCTTGCTATATAATAACTCCCACAATCTGCCATCTGATTTGAGATGACTTGAAAGGATACCGGTTTCTTTTTCGCTTGCTTTAACAACTACAGCTCCTGCTCCATCTCCAAGAAGAATGCATGTTCCTCTATCTTTCCAGTTAAGAATAGTTGAAATCCTGTCTACGCCTATTGCAAGAGCTGTCCTGCAGGCACCTGAACGAATGGCATTTTCTACTGTTGTCAAAGCATATAAAAACCCTGAACATCCAGCTGAAACATCAAAGGCTACGGCATTTTGGGCACCTATAATTTGTTGTACCATGCAGGCAGCAGAAGGAACAAGCCTGTCTGCGGTAACGGTGCCAATAACTATCAAATCTAGTTCCTCGGGAGAAACTTTTGCCATTTCCATGGCTTTTTGAGAAGCCAGCGCGGCAAGATCTGCGGTACCTTCTCCCGCTTTTAACGATATTCGCCGTTCCTTAATCCCTGTTCGTCGAACAATCCACTCATCAGAAGTATCAACAAACTCACCTATCTCACTATTTGAAAGGGCTTTCTCAGGAAATGCAGACCCTGTTCCTATTATACATGCATTAAACATATATTTTTATATACCTCTATAAATTGTGTTACGATTATTGAAAAAATTGATATAATAAACATTGCAATTCATAGGCTAAACTCGCTATGCTGTCAACTGCAATATGTAATTGGCAGCAATCCTATATGAATGTTTTTTTACTTTGAAAAAGAAAAACATGAAAAGATTTTTCGAAACAATATATTAACAACTCTTCTGCACCAAGTCGCTAATTTAATTGTGTTGAATATGATTTACAGATCAGGAGAAAAACATGTGGGAATATACAGATAAAGTTAAAGACCATTTTTTGAATCCCAGGAATGTCGGGGTTATTGATAATCCCGACGGAGTGGGAGAAGTCGGTTCCCTTGCTTGTGGCGATGCTTTAAAGCTCTACTTCAAGCTTGATGAAAACGGCAGGATAAAGGATGCAAAATTCCAGACTTTTGGATGTGCAAGTGCAATAGCATCTTCATCAGCACTAACGGAAATGATTATGGGCCGTACTCTTGAGGAAGTATCAAATATCACAAATGATGATATAGCATCTTATCTCGGAGAACTTCCCAAGGAAAAAATGCATTGCTCAGTGATGGGCCGTGATGCTCTTGAAAAAGCCATAGCATTCTACCGTGGTGAAAAAGAAAAGAAAGTGGAAGGTGAAATTGTATGCGAATGCTTTGGTGTTACTGATGTTGAAATAAAGCGTGCTGTAACCGAAAACAACCTCTTAACAGTTGAAGATGTGACTGATTTTGTAAAGGCCGGCGGGGGCTGCGGCAAGTGCCATGAAAAAATTCAGGAAATTTTAGATCAGGTGCACGGCGATATTAAACCGGTTAAGAATAAAGCTGCAAAACTAACAAATATACAAAAAATAAAATTAATTGAAGAAACTCTGGAAAGAGAGATAAAACCCGCCCTTAAAAAGGATGGTGGAAATATCGAACTGATTGATGTCGATGGAAATATAGTTCTTGTCGAATTGCGAGGAACTTGCGCATCATGCAGCAAATCCCAGATTACCCTCAAAAACTATGTTGAAACAAAATTAAGAGAACTTGTATCCCCGGATCTTATCGTTGAGGAGGTACATCAATGAAACCTGTATATGTAGACAATAATGCAACCTCGCGTGTTGCGCCGGAAGTTCTTGAAGAGATGCTTCCATATTTTACAGAGCGTTATGGCAATCCCTCCAGCATGCATTCTTTTGGAGGAACCGTGGCAAGAGAAATAAAAACGGCTCGTGAAAAAGTTGCAAGTTTAATAGGAGCTTCTCCCTCAGAAATACTTTTTACAAGCTGCGGTACCGAAAGTGATAACACGGCTATTCGAGCTGCTCTTGTTTCGAATCCGGACAGGAAACACATTATTACAAGCAGAGTCGAACATCCCGCCATCAAAAATTTATTTGAAAATCTTGCTAAAACCGGATTTCGGGTTACATTTGTGCCTGTGGATAGCAATGGACTGCTCGATCTTGAATATTTATATGAAAATCTTGATGACGACACTGCGATAGTAAGCCTCATGTGGGCAAATAATGAAACGGGCGTGATTTTTCCTGTAGAGGAAATCGCACAAACCGTTAAGGAAAGAGGCATTGTTTTTCATACTGATGCCGTACAAGCTGTAGGAAAAGTCCCTGTTGATATGAACAAAGTTTCTGCAGATATGCTTTCTTTGTCAGGACACAAACTCCACGCTCCCAAAGGAGTAGGGGCTCTTTATATCAGAAAAGGCACAAAATTTTCTCCTTTTCTGATCGGCGGACATCAGGAAAACGGCCGCAGAGCCGGAACAGAAAATGTGACATCAATTATCGGTCTTGGCAAAGCCAGTGAAATGGCACTTTATAATCTAAATGAAGTCGAAATACGAATAAAAAAACTAAGAGATAAGCTTGAAGACTCCTTAATTAAAACTGTTCCCAACACAATGATAAACGGAGACAAAGATAAGCGTTTACCGAACACAACAAGCATAGGGTTTGAATTTGTGGAAGGAGAAGCTATCCTTCTGATGATGAATGAGCTGGATATCTGTGCTTCTTCCGGATCGGCGTGCACATCCGGATCTCTTGAGCCGTCGCATGTCCTGCGCGCAATGGGTGTTCCCTTTACTGCAGCTCACGGATCAATACGATTCAGCCTGAGTATATATAATACCGAAAAAGAAATTGATTTCATAATCGAAAACATACCACCCATTATAAAAAAACTCAGAGAATTATCCCCATTCTGGGAGCAGACAAAAGGCTGATTACAGGCAGCTTTAAATAATAAAAACTTTTTGTTTATTTTTATAGTTTATTTAATTTATTGCCGATATTTTTATAAATCGCTTTTTGTTTATTTTTATGTAAACTGGTGTTTTTTCAGTTTCACTTAATAAAATACCTCTGGAAATATAAAATTGCTTGACAAATTTATAAGTATGGCTAAAAATATATAATCTTTTTAAGAATCTTTTAGAAGTTTAATTTAGATGCCGTACAATGGCGTGCGGCTATAATATATATAAGTATATATGGACAAAGGCGTCTATTCCCTATTTTAGGGAAGGCGCCTTTTTGTTTTTGAAGGTCGCAGATAATAAAATAGCCGTATTTTTTTATCTGAGGATATGTCATACAATTATTTAAGGAGGTTTTAAAATGAGATTTGAAAAAAGCAACGATGTTCTTGGAACCACCAACCGTGGCAATCCTGCCGAGTCTAGTCTTTGTACGCTTTGCAGAGCAGACTGTATGGGCAGATGCGAAACATGGTTATCAAGCCTTGTAGGGCGTAAACTGCTCTATCCAAGAAGCTATGGTATTGTTACAGCTGGAGCAAACAACACTACCCATGTCGGGGTTTCCTATAATTCGCTTAGAATTCAGGGATATGCCTATGGCGCTAATGGTCTTAGCGAAGGTCTTACCAACAACCCGGATGATTGTATTTTCCCGAACGTAAATCTTGAAACAGAATTTGGATGTGAGGTTAAGACCAAAATAAAAATGCCCCTTATGACGGGTGCATTAGGCTCAACCTTTGTTGCTGCAAAATATTGGGATTCTTTTGCAATAGGTGGTTCTCTGGTCGGCATTCCAGTTGTTATCGGTGAAAACGTAGTTGGTGTTGATCGTGAATCAAAAATTAATCCCGGTGATACCAAAAAAGGCAAAATCGAAATATCTCCCGAGCTGGACAGACGTATTCAGACATATCTGCGGTATTATAACGGCTATGGTGCTATTATTGTACAACTTAATGTGGAAGATACCAGAAACGGTGTTGCGGAATATGTTGTAGATAAATATGGTGAAAAATGCATTATTGAATTAAAATGGGGCCAAGGTGCTAAGGATATCGGTGGAGAAATTCAGGTAACAAGTCTTGATTACGCCCTTTTCCTGAAAAACCGAGGATATGTAGTTGATCCTGATCCAACCAAACCTGAGGTCCAGTCCGCTTTTAAAGAAGGTTCAATAAAATCTTTTGCCCGTCACAGCCGTCTGGGTGGAACCAATCTGGATTCAGTAGGCCAGGTGCGTGAAGATTTTATGAACAGCGTGAAATATCTCAGGGGCATTGGCTTTAAACGAATTACTTTAAAAACGGGTTCTTACGGTATGGAAGAGCTTGCAATGGCAATAAAGTTTGCTACTGATGCTAAATTAGATCTTCTTACTATCGACGGTTCCGGCGGCGGAACAGGCATGAGCCCATGGAATATGATGCAAAGCTGGGGGGTACCGTCTATAAACCTGCATTCAAAGGCATATGAATACGCGAGCATTTTGGCTGCTAAAGGGCAAAAAGTGGTAGATATGTCTTTTGCAGGTGGTTTTGCGCTTGAAGACCATATATTTAAGGCTCTCGCATTGGGCGCACCATTCACTAAGCTTATTTGTATGGGAAGAGCTATCATGATTCCAGGTTTTGTAGGCTCAAACATTGAAGGAGCTTTGGATCCGGAGAAAAAGCCTATAGTTAACGGGCACTGGTCCGAATTACCCAAAACAGTTAAAGAAGTCGGAAGCAGCGCAAAAGAAATTTTTGCATCCTATTTTGATGTAGAGAAAATAGTGGGCAAGAATGAGATGAAGAATATTCCTTACGGAGCGATTGCCTTCTATACATTAGCTGATAAACTTTCCTGTGGTTTACAGCAACTTATGGCCGGCGCAAGAAAGTTTTCAACAAACAAAATTTCACGCTCAGACCTTATGTCCGGAAACAGAGAAACTGCCAAAGAAACGGGCATACCACATGTTGCAGATGTAAATGATGAAGGTGCAAAGAAAATTCTTAATTCATAGCCTCTTAGATTACAATAGACAAAGCCTCTTAGAAAAACATCTAAGAGGCTTTGTTTTTTATCGGATCTTCCCCCTGATATATTATGCATATATGGTATAACTAATTAATATAAATTGAAATATAACATAATAAAAAATAATATATGTGGACACAATA
>Ga0180732_1001235_pt1 | contig 16549 bp, 17 predicted proteins | sample KR11_01MetaG_FD_148674 | JGI IMG/M metagenome (GOLD analysis project Ga0180732, IMG submission 148674) | Groundwater microbial communities from the Olkiluoto Island deep subsurface site, Finland - KR11_0.1 MetaG | ecosystem: Environmental > Aquatic > Deep subsurface > Groundwater | place...
ATTGTACCTTAGCGAATCAAGGCGAAGTCCTTATCTGCAGCAGACCCGCCTTATTAACAACGACGCTTTCGGTTTTTGTCTGATCTGACTCCAAAGCTAAAACAATCTCCACTTCGTCTGCCTCGGGCAAAAGCCATTTTATTTTTACGGCGGGATTGGGCGGCTTGAAATTAATGCTGACTTTTTGAGCTCCTATTATCGTATTTTTAATTTCTTTTATAATCACTCCTTTTTCTTGAATGAAAATAGTTTCTATAACGCAGTCTTCCGAATCATAATATTCCCAACATTCCGTGGGAGGATAGGTTTCGCAATCTAATCCCGTGTCTGCCGACGTATCGGCATACAATTCATAGCTTGTGCTTTCTACCGAATAATCAATGTAAATACCATAACCTTTCGCCGGCAACAAGCAATTTCCTTCTCCATTCAACTCTGTTGCCGACATTGCCATATCCTGGACTCTTCTTACGTCCTGCATCAATTGGTGGGCAGCCCTTCTTAAAGAGAGCAGATCCCGCGTTTCGCCGAAATTAAGGACCGTAACGCTTATCAGCACCACGACAATGGCAATCACTGCCAGCATTTCAATTAAAGAAAAACCGTTTTCCCTCATAAAAAAATCAGATTTAAATACCAATTAACCAAATCTTGGCCGAAAAATAAAGCTAAATAAGTGCCTATAATTAAAAATGGGCCGAAAGGTATTTCGCTTTTTATTTTCTTGATTTTAGCAATAATCAATCCTATCCCTATTATACCACCAAAGAAAACAGCCAAGAACAGAGCTGCCAACACTTCTGGAAAACCCAAGAATATACCCATAAAAAACACCAGTTTAATATCGCCGAACCCCAGCCATTTGCCTCGGGACAAAAAGAAAATCAGAAAGAAAAACAAGGCCGGCCAGAATCCGGCGTAAATCATATTTAAGAATCGGGCTAAAGAATAATCTCCGGTCAGCAATAAAAACAAGTTATAAAAAAGAGCAATGGCAATGGCGGGGAAAATAATTTTATCGGGAATAATGTAATGCTTTAAGTCGTAAATAAAAATAATTATCAGCAAGCAAGTAACAAGAAGCAGATAAAACGTCCTGACCGCGTACTCCGGATTAAAAACAGCCAGGAACAAAAAGCCCGTTGCCAATTCTATTAAGGGATATTGAAAAGAGATTGATTTTTTGCAATAACGGCACTTTCCGCGCAGCAGTAAATAACTGAAAACCGGCATTAAATCATACCAATTCAACTGATGAGAGCATTTTGGACAGCAAGAACGACCCTTTAAAAAACTCCGCCTTTTTTCCAAGCGATAAATCACGCAGTTCAAAAAAGAACCTGCAATCAAACCGAAAAGAAAAATAAATAAATTGAGGGTAAGTACCATTTTATAATTTTAACTCATTATTTCTTTGACGTAAACAAAAGCTGCCCTCCTAAACGAGACAGCTTTTGTAAGCGTATATCGACGCTAATTAAGGGCAAACAGTAATAGAACCTGTACAAGCTGTGGTAAGTATCTCTTTTTTATTTCCCGCACCATCAACACACCAAGATGAATCTGCAGTAACTGGCTTGTTTAACGCGACGCATGCAACATACGTTCCAGAAGCAGCATTACAGTATGATGTTGTGGTGGCTTTCCTTTGATCATTAGCTGCGTAAAATGCAAGTTTAGAATTAGTACCGTCAGTGCACACAGTAGCATAACTGTTGGGGTTAACACTATCATAAATTATTTCAGCAGCAGTTATGAAGGAACTGAGATTCCCTTTTATACCGGCGTCCTTTGCCTTGTCTCTGGCTGAACCGACATTAACAAAAACAATAGCAGCCAAAATACCGATAATGGCAATCACTACCAATAATTCAATTAATGTAAAACCATTTTTAGATAGTTTCATTTTATTATTTTCTTTAAAATTTTGTACAAAACTTTAATCGACCTTTTATTTTTTATTATAGTCCTTTCGGACTACATTATTTCATTATAAGATGCTACGAATTAAGGTCAAGTGGATAAACGCCAAGGCCCTGCTAAACCCCGTTTAAACCGAACCGAGCATTCCATACATCGGGGATAAAACCGAAACAGCCAATAAAGCCACCCCCAACCCTAAAACAAGTATCAAAATCGGCTCAATAATGGTCATGAAATTATCCACGATTCTTGTTATTTCTTTTTGGTAAAAATTTACAACCTCCATAAGGGTTTTATTTAAGTTGCCTGTTTCTTCTCCAACCCTTATCATCTGGATAACAAAGGCGGGTACGCATTCCGGATATTTTATTAAAATAGAGCTTATTTTAGCGCCCTCGGAAACCCCTTCCTCGACTTCGTTGATTATCTCGCGATAAACAGAGTTATTGATTGTGTCTTTTGTAATTTTTAAAGCCCGGTTAACCGGCAGGCCGGCCGTAATTAAAGTGGAAAGATTTTCGGCAAAACTGGCAAGATAGGTTTTTTTAAAAAATTCATTGATAAAAGGAGTTTTCATAACCATCCTGTCAAAAACCTTTTTTCCTTTTTGGGTCCTAAGATAATAGATTAAAAAAGCTATAAAACCGACAAAAGCAATTGACATCACCCACCCATAGCGCGTAAAGAAATCATAAAAACCTATTAATATCTTAGTGGTTAAAGGGATTTCTCCCCCCATTTCTTTTAAAATTATTATTAATTTTGGCATTACAACCGTCATAACTATCACAAATACCACTAAAAGAGCCGATAAAATAACAACGGGATATATCATCGCTCCTTTTATTTTTGCCGTGATGTCGTACTCCCTTTCCAAATGGTTGCTGAGATAGTCAAGGGATTCGGAAATTCTGCCGGAAGCTTCTCCGGATTTAATTAAATTGGCGTAAAAAACGTCGAAAACATCGGGAAGCGAAGAAAATGCCTCTGAAAGACTGTTTCCCTCTTCAATTAATTCGGAAACCTTAATTATGGCTTCCCTAAAATCGCTTTTTACGGTTTGGGCGGCTAAGATCCGCAAGCTTTGGACAACCGGCACCCTTGCATTTATCATAACTGCAAGCTGGCGGGAAAAAACAGCTAAATCTTTTTTAGAGGCCTTTTTTTTAAAAAACCTTCCTTTTAAAAAAATAAGAGGTGTTTTTTCCTCTTTTAAAGACGTGACAAAAACATCGTACTTCTGCAAAATGGCGACCGCGGCTTCTTTTGATGAAGCGTTAACCGTTCCTTTTTCAATTTTGCCCTCTTTGCTTCTTGCTTGATAGACAAACTTCATAATTATAAACGAGAGAGGGAAAGAAAAATAAGTTTTTCTTTCCCGGTCGAATAAAGCAATTATGCGAATAATTTATTGCCCCGCTATCTCAAAAAGTTTTTTACCTCCGAGGGGTTAAGCGAATAATCAATGGCGCTTTTAAGGGCAATCTCTTTTTTCCTAACAAGATTGGCTAAATACTTATCCAAAGAAATCATTCCTTCTTTTGACGAAGTATCGATAACGGCCGGCATCTCGTGGATTTTGTTTTCCCTGATAAGATTTCCGACGGCTGAGTTGCAAATCATTATCTCGCAGGCGGGAATAAAACCGCCTTTTATTCTGAGGATTAATCTTTGGCTTACTATACCCAAAAGAGAACTGGATAATTGATTCCTTATCTGGTTTTGCTGTTCAGCCGGAAAAACATCTACAATGCGATGGATTGTCTGAGACGCAGAATTGGTGTGCAGAGTGGCAAAAACCAAATGGCCTGTTTCAGCGGCAGTAATAGTGGTTGAAATTGTTTCCAAATCTCTCATTTCCCCGACCATAATAACATCCGGGTCTTGGCGAAAAGTAGCCCGAAGAGCTTTAGAAAAACTAAAAGTATCCTGATAAACTTCCCGCTGGTCTATAATCGCCCTGTCGTCTTCATAAATATATTCAATCGGATCTTCAATGGTAATAATATGAACCGGCCTTATGTGATTTATCTCGTCTATAAGAGCGGCCAGAGTGGTTGTTTTGCCCTGGCTTGAAGCTCCGGTCACTAAAACCAATCCCTGGGATCTGGCAGTAAATTCATGCAGAATAGCAGGAAGATTTAACTCTTCTATTGTTTTAATTTTATTGGGAACCAAGCGCAAAGCCAGACTTATACTTCCCCGCTGGTAAAAAATATTTACTCTGAACCTTGCCCTTTTCTCAAAGTCATGGGAAAAATCCATTTCTTTTTCTTCAAGAAACTTCTTACGCTGCAAGTCATTCATTAAAGCATTGGCCATGCCTTCTGAATCTTGGGACTCGATTTTCTTTTCTTTGGCCAAGGGTATCAACTGACCCGTGATTCTCAAGGTTGGCTGATGCCCAACCGAAATGTGCAAATCAGATGCTCCTTCGTCAATAACGGTTTTCAAAAGTTTTTTAATTTGGTTTAAGTATTCCATAAAATTAGTTTATTTATAAAGTTTTCTGCTTTTATCTTTCCTCAGTTGCTCTTGTAATCTCCTCGAATGTCGTTTCTCCAGCTAAAAGCTTGAGGATCCCTTCCTGCTCCATGGTAAGCATGCCTTGTTTTTGGGCTAATTTTAGAATCGCGCCCTCTGATGGCTTTCTTAGAATTAATTCGGATAATTCTTCGCTCATCGCCAAAACCTCAAACAAGCCGATCCTGCCCGTGTAACCCTTAAAATTGCACTTTTCGCATCCTTTTGGCTCAAAAATATAAAGAGTTTGGCCGGCTTTAATTTCTTTTTTGGCAAACAACGGCATTGTTTTTATGCAGTTTAAAATATATTCTTTAATTTTACCGGATGGCACCACTTTCTTTTTGCAATAAGGGCAAAGAGTTCTAACCAGCCTCTGGGAAATTGCCGCTCTCAAGGTGTATGGTATTAAAAACGGCCTCACGCCCATATCAATTAACCTTGGAATTACTCCAACGGCGGAGTTGGTGTGCAGGGTGGAAAGAACGATGTGGCCGGTTAAAGCGGCGTGAGTAACAAGGTTTGCCGTTTCTTCGTCGCGCACCTCGCCAACCATAATAATATTCGGGTCTTGCCGCAGAATTTGCCTTAACCCCTGGGCAAAAGTATAGCCGATTTCGGGCCTAACTTGAGATTGGTTTACCCCGACAATAGAATATTCTATTGGGTCTTCAACTGTGACGATATTAACGCTTTCGTTGTTTAAAAACCGCATCAGGGCATATAGGGTGGTTGTTTTACCCGAACCAGTCGGACCTGTGGCTAAAATCAGGCCGTATGGTTTTTTTATCGCTTCTTTTATTATCTCGAAATTCCTGCCCCGCAAACCAAGAGCGTCATACGATTTAAGCCCTTCGGTAGGATCCAAAATCCTAATTGCTATTTTTTCACCGTTAAGGGTGGGGTAAGTGGCAACCCTAAAATCAATATTTCGGTTGCCTATTTTAGTTGAAAATCTTCCATCTTGAGGAACTCGGTTTTCATCAATCTTAAGGTTTGAAAGAATCTTAATTCTGGTAACAATAGAAGAATGAACGCTCAAAGGCAAGAAAAGAGACGGATATAAAACGCCGTCAACGCGGAAACGGATTTTCAGCTTGTCTCGACCGGGCTCAATATGAATATCAGAAGCATTAGATTCTAAAGCATGCCTTAAAATCGCAAAAACCATCTTGATAATAGGGGCGTCTTCACCAACTACTTCCATTGTTTCAATTTTTTCTTCAGGAAGCCCGGAAACTCTTTTTGAGGTTTTTTCAAGCTCTGTCAGCACCTTGCTTGCTTCGCTTTTTAAATTTCTGTGCTGTTTCAAAAGTTTGCTGAAATCCTCCAGGGTAATTAAAAAAACTTCGTATTTAAATTTACCCTGCCTGCTTAAAAACCTTAAAGCGTCTTGGGCCGGTATGCTTTCCGGATAAACCATTCCTATTTCTATAATATTATCCCTTCTGGCCAAAGGAATCATTTTGTAATTTGCTGTCGGCTCTTCGGGGATTAAATCTAATGTTTCCAACGGCACATCCTCCGGTGAAATTTTTTTTAACGGTATTTTCAAAATTTCGCTCTTGGCCCTGAATATGGCTTCCTCCGGAATAATTCCTTTTTCAATGATTACCTCTTCAAGCGTTTTGCCTGTTTTTTTAACATCGTATTCTATTTCTTTCTGTTTTTTTGCTTCTAAAATCCCTTGGTCAATTAATTTTTGGAGTAAATTCATATTTAAAAATTATATATTTACCTAATATTTACCTATGTTTATTATTATTGAGCTTGCTGGGGAAGAGGCTCAATTATGTAATAAGGAGAAAAAGGATTGACTCTTCCGCCCCCTATTTCTTCCAATATAATATTGGACAAACCCATGGCTGTTAAAATTTGGGTGGCTTTTTCCGGACTGGGAGCCGCAATTTTACCTGTTCTATCTTCGTTATCTTCTGTTTCGGCCGTATAATTGAATTCCCTTTCAATCTCAGAAAGAAGGTCTAAATTCTTAATTTTACCCAATGCCAGAACATCAAAGTTAATCTTTATTTCCGGCGTTTTAAAAACCAACTCGGCCGGCGTTTCTTTTGGCTCGGCCAAAAAGATTATCAAGCTGACTCCAGACACAAATAAAACAAACAATACAACTATGCCCAGCAGGAACACTTTTTGTTTTTCTTTTGGTGAAACAAATACTATCGCCATGAATTTTTAATAAGAATAAACTTTAACGTCTAATCTGATGGGGTAAGTTTCTTGAATTGCAGGATTTGCCAATGATGGCGGCGTAATAGTGAAAGAAACATTTTCACCCTCTATCAAGCGGGCGGATTTTTCCACGGAAGTAAGAAATGTTTTAAAAGCTTCGTAGGACCCGAACAAGCTAAGAGAAATATTGGTCTCTTTTATTTTCGCATTCATATTAAGGGGCGTGCTTTTAAGAATGGATATTCTTTGAATGATAAGTCCGTTTTCAACACCTTTTTGATATATAAAGTTAATCAAGGGGGCCATAATAAGTTTTTCGGGCAGGGCGGTTTCAATTTTTTTCAAGCTATCCTGATATTGCATTAATTCTTTATAGGCTTTTGTTATTTCAACAAAATAAGCGGCTTTCCCCTTATACTCTGCTTCTTTTTCCCCAAGCTTCACCAATAACTCTTGGAACATCTGGTATTTCGGAAGCGCCAAATAAAAGCCCAAAATCAGGATTATGAAAAGAATAACAGCTATGGCGATTGGTTTATCTAATTCCATGATTAGTCGTTTTCTTATTTCTTTTATTTTTTATTTCCCTTATTTTCCCTTTAATAAATCGAAATTCTGCCCAATTCTGCCTAATGAGAAAAAAACAGGTCTTCATTTAAAAACAGGCTGGCAGACGGGCTGGTTGTTTCTAAAATATCTTCCGACTGTATATCTTCAAGGGTGGGCATTAAAAATATGCTTGGGTCAAGATTTAAATTAAAACTAAACCTCATTCTTCCGGTTTCCGTTGGCTCTAAATTCAAACCGGTAACATTTTTAACAAACTGGTTTCCCTCAAATACCGCTACCTGACGGCTAAGCGCTATTGGCCCTTCAGATTCTCCGCTTATCTTCACTTCAGCCGTCTGAACATCCATCAAAAAACTGTTAAACCAAACATTGGGAAGAGTTGTTTCTTCAAAGAATTTTAAAATATTTGTCGGAGCTTTATGGTCAGCCAAAAAAGCGACGAAGTTCTCAATCTTTTTTTGGTATTCAAAAACTATTTTCTCTTCCTCTTTTTGCTCGGCAGTGCCGGTACCGACCGTTATTTTGTTTTGCAGTTCTTCCAATTTTTTCTCCTGGGAAGAAATTTTTAAAGTAAAAATGCCAAAACAAATAATTACCGCCAATAAAACCGCGGCTGTAAAATAAAATATTACGTCAAGCCACCAAAATTTTTTTGTTTTAAGCTGATAAATGATCCCTAAATCCATGCGGTTTTTGTTTTCTTTTTATTTTAATTTATTTTTTAATTTGTTTTCGCCCTGTAATCACCCTTAATTATTTTGTAATTGCCGTAATATGCGCTAAACCGAAACAAAAGCAAGTTTTCATTTCTTCCTCAATTATAATTATACAATACTCTCCAAAACTCTACCAATAATAATTTACTCTAATCCGCCCATTGCCACTCCTATTGCCACAGAATAACGGGGATTCATTTCTTTTAAGGTTTCGGTAAGGATGGGGGGATAAAGAAAATCAGCAAAACAATTCGGGATTTGTATGTTTTTTTTGAGAGCTCCTTCAAAATATTCTTTTAAGCCGGGGAGATTGGCAGTGCCTCCTGTCAGGCTTATTTCCCCTATCTCTTTTCCTTCTGTTTGGGAAAATTCGTTGATGATTTTTTTAAGTTCGGCCAGCAAGGGATCTATCAAAAGATAAAGAGTTTCACTGACATTTTTTTCTTTGGATAAAAGTCCTTCTCTGCGTTTTATTTCTTCTGCTACGGAATATTCTTTATCTAAAGCGGTTGCCACGGCATAGGTAAGCTGATTCCCCGCAAAATCAAAGCTAAAGCTTTTTTTCAAAATGCCATTATCAACAATATTTACGGTTGTGCTTTGAACGCCTATGTCAATCAAGCAAGTTATTTTTTTATTGTCTTTCACCAAAGACCTAACAACTGCCAGAGCTTCGGCTTCCAAAGCGTATAATTCAAGGCCGGCCATTCGGGCAACTCTTTGATATTCCTGGACAACCTGATTGGCAACAGCCACCACCAAAACCTTTAAACCGGAACGGTTATCTCCCGGCGTTCCGCTTATTAACCGCCAATCCAAAGTGGTTTCTGAAATGGAAAGAGGAATGTATTGGGGAGCATTAAAGCGTACAGCGTCAGAAATCTCGCTTTCAGCCATTGGCGGCAGGTCGAAAGAAACAAAAAAAGTTGAAAAATCAGGAATGGAAAATATCGCGGCTTTGGTTTTAATTTTTGCCTCTTCCAATATGGCTCTAATCGCCCTTGAAGCAAAGTGATTTGAAGGCAAATAACCCCCCCCTCCATTGGTTCTGAAGGCTTCTTTTAAGAGAGAGGCGGATTTTATTTCTCCGTAATTTTCCAATGTCCTTCCTCCCCCCCATCGCGAAATCTCAACAACTTTAATGGATGAAGTTCCGATATCTATCCCCAGCATTTTTTTGGGGAAAAACATTCTAAAAGGATTAAACGCCATGATAAAATAAATACGATGAGATTATTATTCAATTATATCCTAAAATAAGTAATATGGCGACTGTGGATAAGAACGTTAAAGAAAGATTAAAGAACTTTATTCTGGATATTTTATTTCCTCGTTTTTGCCTGGGCTGCAATGCAGAGGGAACTTATCTTTGCGACGACTGCAAAGCTCTGCTTGATATTTCAGAACATAAATATTGCCTCTGCAATAAAAACGCTCTGCGGCTGCCTTCGCAAAACAAAAAAGGGAAATGCAAAAAATGCAGTTCCAAAACATTATCCGGCTTGTATTCTCCCTTATCTTATAAAGAAAAACAATTAACCAGAAAATTAATCCACTTTTTCAAATATCCGCCATATTATCTAAAAGACCTGGCCAACCCCCTTTCTTCTTTGATAATCGACCATTTATTGCTGCTTGGGAAAAAGCCGGAAGAACTGCTGGAAAACGCTGTTTTAATCCCCGTTCCTTTAGATAAAAAGAAGATAAAACAAAGGGGATATAACCAATCCGAAGAAATGGCAAAAGAAATTTCGAAAATCACAAAAACGCCAATGCTAAAAAATGTTTTGGTAAAAACAAGAATAACTCCGTCCCAAATGGAGCTGTCAGAACAGGAACGCCGGAAAAACTTAGAAAATGCTTTTATCTGCCAAAACGCAAAATTGATTAAAGCTAAAAAAGTTTTCTTAATTGACGATATCTACACCACCGGCTCCACAATGGAAGAGTGCTCAAGAGTTTTACGGAAAGCAGGAGCCAAGGAAGTATGGGGAATAGCAATAGCAAGAGATTAATCAAAAAACCGCCCTCAGGCGGTTTTTTGGATAACAGAGAGAGCAAACGCGGCTCGGCCGCGTACACTGACAATTTCAAGTTTTTCTTTGACGGAATACAAATTCGAGCGTGCGGAGCGCGCACAAAATAGTTCTTTCAATTCACAAAATAGTATTTGTAAATATTACTTTTGTTAAAGGAATACCTACTTAATATCTACACCCCGAGATATAATTAACTTCTGTTCCATCGGCTCGTTATTGTCGCCTGATTGAGTTCCTTTCTCATAAACATTTACCGTGTAATTACCAATGGGAATATTATCAAGGATAGCTTCGATTTCAGAAAAACACATGCATTTACAGCCAATACCACTCCAAACCTCATAAATATTTATTATGGAATTTTCTTTTTCTTTCTCTATGTCGGCCTTTCTACAACATAAGTGATCTATTGCTCTCGAATATTTTATTTGATTGCCCAACACTTCGATTTTGGCCTCCTGCTCAATTCCTCCACTAAGTTCCTTTATAGCCATACCTTGGTCTGATTCTGCACAGCCCTTTACCGAATATAAAAAAGCTATCTCGCTTTTTTCTGTTTCTAGTATTTCAACTGGTTGATACGGTTGCTCTGATCTCTTCGCATACCATAAAGACCCTCCACTAACAATGATAGCTAAAACCACTACAATCCAAATATATTTCCAACAAGTTTTACCTTGAGTTAGAAAAGACATATTATTTTTTTGTTAATTATTAAATATTAATTTATTTTACTATTATTACACGAACTTCATAATAGACTTCTTGGTCTCTCGATAAAAAATGTTGCCTGCGGAGCATATAGGACTAGAACTGATAATTTGAGAACGAAATCAGAGATTTCGACGATTTCCAGAACAAGGTGTCTCGGTCTGGGCTGACTATAGCAAATTTAGGCAAAGTGAGACGAACTTGGAACCTTTTCCTTGAAATGCTCTCCTCTTATTTCTTATTAATTTCTTGTTTACGCTGGTTCATAAAATCTTCAAATAATGCTTTTGTTTCCGGACAACAAAATGGTCTGCGTTTAAGTTTTTCGTCATTCATCCAAAAATCATACATTTTTTCAACTGGGATTCCCATTGAATCACCATGATACTTAAATGCTTCATAGCTTGACTGGGCATATAAAAAATCGAGGTCATTAAATAGTGAAAGCAATTTAGAATCTTTATATGGTTGATTGTCGCCAAATACCCAATTATCATGCACTGAAACAAAATATACAATTTTCTCCGTTAATTCTGAGTCGTAATTGACTTGTTCTAAAATTTTGCGTGCGATTTTAACGCCCTCTTCAAGATGAACCCTTTTGGATTCTTGGTCTTTTATATTAGGATTATGTTCCTGAATAAAAGCATATCCCACATCGTGCAAAATAACCAAAGGCATTAAAATCCTTTTATCTAACCCGAGGTTATCAGCTAACCGGTCTGCTTGCTTTATCATCCAATCTATTTGATCTAAATCATAAACTCGCCCTTTTTCGTAATAGGGTCTTGCAAGCTCCAATATTTTTATATAAATATCCTCCATAATTTTTTAAGGAAAATCAGAGTCATTCTTAGCCCTTATTATAGCGGAGGAGGTGGGACTCGAACCCACAAGACCCCGTAAGGGGTCAAAGTTTAGCAAACTTTTGCACGACCATCGTGCGGCTCCTCCAATTTACACTTAGTTTAACAGGAAAAAACATTAAAGTCAATTGTAATTTATCTAATATTATGGGACAATGGAATAATGGCTGAATCGATAAATGTAAAATACCAAAAAAGAGTGATTTTCCCAAAAAACAAACAGCGTCTTTTTTTGTTGCAAGTAATTTCGAAGTTAAACATTCCCTTCTCCAAACTAGCCGAAAGGTTAAATATTCATCCGCGGACCCTTAATGATTGGAAAAGAGAAAAGTATTCAATGCCGTTGCCCGCCATTAATGAAATATCGAAATTAGCTAAGATAAAAAGGCCGACCAATATTGAAGTAAAAAAACCATTTTGGAATAATAGCGACAGTGCAAAAATTGGTGCATCCGTAGTTCTTAAAAAGTATGGTAGAATCGGGGGCGACCCAAAATACGCTAAGGAAAAATGGTATGAATGGTGGAATAAAGAAGGAAAATATAAGAAAATCGGTTGTATAACTGGACCACTACCGATAAAAATCCCGTCTTTTTCTAAAAGTTTGGCAGAGTTTGTGGGCATAACGTTGGGAGATGGCGGAATCAGCAAAAGTCAATTAACGGTTTCTATGAACAGTATTGACGATAAGACATACGGTCGCTTTGTGGCAAGGTTGATTTATAAGAATTTTGGAGCAAAGCCATCAATATACTTGCGTAAAAACTCAAGAGCGATGAATATTGTTGTTTCCAGAAAAAAACTTGTTAATTTTTGCCACGAAAAATTAGGATTAAAAATCGGAAACAAATTAAAACAGGGACTTGATATTCCCAAATGGATAATAGGAAATAATGAGTTTGAAAAGGCATGTGTTAGAGGGTTAGTAGATACTGACGGATGCATCTTTACAGAACGGCATAGAATAAAGAATAAAGTATATGGATATAAAAGAATTAACTTTGTCAGCATGTCGCCCGCGTTGCGCCGATCAGTTTTCAATATTCTGAATAGGCTTGATTTGTGCCCTAAAATGCGGAATAATAGAAGCGTGCAGATAGAGGATAGGGATAAAATAACAGAATATTTTAAGATTATTGGCACAAACAATCCAAAGCACGAAAAACGATTTAGGGAGGAGTCGGATAATTGGTTATTCCACCAGTCTTGAAAACTGGAACCTTGCAAGAGGTTTGTGGGTTCGAGTCCCACCTCCTCCGCCAGCGCCCTCGTCGTTCAATGGATAGGACATTTGGTTGCGGACCAAAAAATTGCAGGTTCGAATCCTGCCGAGGGCATTATATATGGTCTATGAAAGCGAATATTAAAATTCTCAACAAGGCAAATATTGCTTCCGGAAAAATAAAGAGCCTTATACCTGAATTTTACGAACTTAAAAACGTGATTGAAAATACCGATGATAGCTGGCACGACCAAGAATCAGTATTTGACCATACCCAATCTGTAATATCTTCTTTAGAAAAACTATTTTCGAAAGCCAGGGGAAATCTAAAAAAAATCCTAAACCAAAAAATAGATAAAAATACCAGAAAGATTCTCCTAAAGGTTTCTGCCGTATTTCACGATATCGCCAAAAAAGAAACAATAGTTAAAGATAAACAAGGTTTCACTGTCTGCCCCGGCCACGCTGAAGCAGGGGCAGAAAAAGCAAAAAGAATATTAAACCGGTTTGATTTATCGGAAAGGGAGAAACGATTTATCTTAGATATAATCGGGGGACATATACATTTTCATCTTTTACTCTCGTTAGAAAACTATGGTAATTTTCAGAGAGATTTTCCCATCATCAAAAACAGATACTTAAATTCCGTCTATCCTGAATTAATTTTGTTAGATTATGCTGACACGGTTAACGCAGGCATCAGAAAAACGCAACCAAAAGAATACAGATACCGAATGGATTTCTATAAGCGGGAAATAGAAAAACTGTCCTAAAAAATCGCTGTCTCGGCGATTTTTTGTTAAGATATTAGTATGCTATCTCTCTCTACCCCAATTGGGGAATTATTTGGTATTGGCCCGGCCTTGCAAAGAAGACTCAAAAAACTAGGCGTTAAAACCGTAAACGACCTGCTTTTTCATTTTCCTCACCGTTATGAGGATTTTTCCAATTTAATTCCGGTTTCCAATGTCAAACTAAACCAAACTTGCTCTATCCGAGGAAAGATTTTAGAAATCAAAAGCCAAAGAACCTGGAAAAAAAGAATGATTGTTACTACCGCTATCGTCCAAGACAGCAGTGGAGCAATCCAAGCAACTTGGTTTAACCAGCCATACTTGATAAAAATATTGAAAAAAGACGACGAGGTCCTGCTCTCCGGAAAAGCTACTTTTTCAAAAAAGGAAGGTATTTATCTGGCTAATCCCCAATACGAAAAACCAGATTCCGAGAAAACTCCAATCCATACTTCAGGCCTAATCCCTGTTTACCCTGAAACCGAGGGCCTGTCTTCAAGGTGGATAAGATCCATTATTAAAAGATTACTGCTGCAATTTAAAAATGAATTAGTTGAAACCCTTCCTCCTCAAACATTAAAAGAAAATGGTTTTTTACCCGTTAATAAAGCGGTCTGGCAGATACATTTTCCCGACTCCCTAAAAACAGCCGAGGCTGCAAAAAAAAGATTCGCTTTTGAAGAATTATTCTATATCGAGCTCTTTGTCTTGAGGGAAAGATTAAAATTAGCAAAAGAAAGAGCTTTTTCAATACCGGTAAAATTAGACACTATCAAGGATTTCGTAGAATCTTTGCCTTTCAAGCTTACGGACGACCAAAGGAAATCCGCCTGGCAGGTTTTAAAGGATTTGGAAAAACCAAGGCCGATGAACCGCCTTTTGCAGGGCGATGTTGGCTCGGGAAAAACAGTGGTCGCGGCAATCGCCGCCTTAAATACGGCCAAAGCAGGATATCAAACAGCTTTTATGGCGCCAACGGAAATTTTAGCCAAGCAGCATTTTAAAACCGTATTTGACGTTTTGAAAGATTTTAATTTAAGCGTCGGATTGATGACCGGAAAAGAAGACAAAATATATTCCCGCAAGCTCAGAAACGACACCATTGATATTTCCAGAAACAAGCTTTTGAAAATGATAAAAGGAGAAATAAATCCTTATACCCAAAAATTAAACACAAGATTAAATATTCTTATCGGCACCCATGCTTTGATACAGGATAAAGTGAAGTTCGGCAAACTGGCTTTAGTGGTAGTAGACGAACAACATAGATTCGGCGTAGAACAGCGGGCCAAGCTATGCGCTCAAAGCCACCAACGAACTATCCCCCACTTGCTGTCGATGACTGCTACTCCAATCCCTCGCACCCTAGCTTTAACCGTTTACGGGGATTTGGATTTGTCATTGATTACTCAAATGCCGAAGGGCAGAAAAAAGATAATCACCGAAATTGTGGGACCGGAAAGAAGAGAAAAAACCTATCAATCCATAAGAAAAGAGGTCAGGAAAGGAAGGCAGGTTTTTGTAATCTGCCCGCGGATTGAAAATAAAGATAATAAGAATAAAAAAAGGCGAGAAATCTTAGAGGATTCGGATCCCACTATAGAACTCGCGCCGGAACCGGAAGAAGGAAGCTTCAACAGCTGGTCGGAAGTAAAAGCAGTGGAAGAAGAATATGAAAAATTATCCAAAGATATCTTTTCCAACCTTAAGGTTTCAATGCTCCATGGAAAAATGAAAAGCAAGGAAAAAGAGAAAATAATGAAGGATTTTAAAAATAAAAAAATAGACATCTTGGTATCCACATCGGTTGTTGAGGTCGGGATTGATATTCCAAACGCAACGGTAATGATGATTGAAGGCGCGGAACGATTCGGGTTGGCCCAACTGCACCAGTTCCGCGGCAGAGTGGGCAGGGCGAATCATCAATCATATTGCTTTTTGCTGACCACTTCGCCGGACCAGTTAAACAGAAGAAGATTAAAGGCCTTGGTTGATTTTGACAGCGGATTCAAGCTAGCGGAAAAAGATTTGGAAATCAGGGGACCGGGCGACTTATCCGGCAATAGGCAATGGGGAATTCCGGATTTAATAATGGGTTCTTTGGGAGACTTAAAACTTGTTGAAAAAACAAGAGAAACCGCAAAAAATATTCTTCAAGAAGATCCGGAATTAAAAAAATATCCTTTTTTGCAGGATAAATTAAAAATGTTTCGGGAAAAAATACATTTGGAATAGTTGACAAAGTGGTTCTTGTATGAGAAAAGGTGGTTAGTTCTTTTTAAGGAGACCGGAAATGAACAAATACGAATATTTTGATAACTCAAAAGGGTCTTGGGCGAAAACCTAAAAAGGATTGGTTTGGCAAGCCCCGTTAATTTTTTCTTGCATAGCGATTGATATTTTGGAAGCGGACAAATTTTATCAAGAAAATACAGAAAATAATCCTGTAAAACAACCATTCGTCGGATGCCAAATTAAGCCCGCCTGACTAAATTAGTTAGGCGGTTTTATTTCCTTATTTTTTCAGTAACCCAAAAACCCATATATTTCCCCAGCATTAAGCGAATTTGAGCGTCTAACGCCGGAAAAGTGCCGAAAATAATCAAAGTAAAAGGCAATAAAATCCATTGCAAAAATACGGTAAGCCCTTTCAGCCAGCTTATATTTTTCGGACGGCGAGGAAGTATCAAGGTGCTTAAAATCGCGGAAATAATCAAACCCATCAAAGAAACAGTCATAATTCTTCCTGTTAAAAAGGGTAAATTGTAAGATAAAATCGTTGTGCTGAATTTTTCTCCGCCCAGCACTATCGGCAGCCAGCCCAAGCAAAAAATCAAGATAGCCGCAGTTGCCCAAGACCAAAATCCGTCAATTACGGTGTATAAATGAGTTAACTTGTTCCATTTCGGAATTTTTTTATTCTTCCAAAAACCATAAATCAAATAAGGAATTTCGTTACAGCCCCAAGCCCATCTTTTTTGCTGTCTGTATTGGT
>Ga0180732_1001236_pt1 | contig 16548 bp, 17 predicted proteins | sample KR11_01MetaG_FD_148674 | JGI IMG/M metagenome (GOLD analysis project Ga0180732, IMG submission 148674) | Groundwater microbial communities from the Olkiluoto Island deep subsurface site, Finland - KR11_0.1 MetaG | ecosystem: Environmental > Aquatic > Deep subsurface > Groundwater | place...
TCCGTCGTGAGGCTGATCAGCTAGCTCGATACTTCCAGGCCTGGCAGGACAAGTCCGGACCGATACAGGACGTACATCAACAGTATCAACGGCTCGGAGAGCTCCTCCGAGCTTTCGAGATTACTTCCTAGAGGAGCGCATCATGAGTGACCGAGTCGACGAAGCAATTGCAGCGCTGCGGAATCTCAAGATCCCGGATCCGTCTGAGATGGAGCGGATGTACCGGTCGATGCAACGAGATCTCCACTCAGCTCACGTCGAGCACGAACAACACGCCAAGGCGATCCAGGCGTGGATGCTCCGTCACTTCCGGAGGAATCTCCCGAAGGGGTTCTACGTCGAAGGCCAGAATGCTAGGTCGTTCTACCTCCAAGATCACAGAGCAGCTCGTAAAGGCGGGACCGAGATCGTTCCTGTCGTCCGGGTCGTTGTCAGGGTCCCGGCCAGGTGTTCCAGCGGGAACGAGGATCGGAGATTCTCGTCTTCGAACACGCTAAAGCTGGACTACTTCCCTGAGGATTCCAAGGATCTGAAGCAGTGGGCGAACATGTGGATCGCCTGGTTGAAACAAGCTCCGAAGTTCGAGGAGGCCCTGTCATGAGTAACACACCGAAAGTCACGTTGATTCGTTGGACCCCTGACCCTGTCGGAGCGGTCTACGACATATGGCAGGCGTCGAAGACGCAGGATCCGTTGGAGTCGGGCGAATTCCTCCAGGGTTGTGACGGTCAGGTTCCTCCGGTCTTCGATGCTCCTGCGGAGGAGAAGCTCAAGATCTTCAAGGACGTGCTCCGGATGAACATCCCGATCGCTGAGTTCGTCGACTTCGTGTTCATCTTTGAGGACATGAGCATCGCCATGCGCGAGCAGCTGGTTCGGGAGCGTGTCTCGATGCCGGTCTATCAGGGCGAGCCGTACTGGTTACAGTCGCAGCGGATCTTGTCGCAGGAGAGCTTCGCTGACAACGGCGATTACATGGAACCTGCTCTCTTCGATCATATGGACGATGTCCTCCCGGAAGACCCGGAGCTCATGCTTCCGGTCGAGTACATGACTTTCATGCTCCGAGCCCAGAACCTGTACAAGAAGCTGGTCGCAGCCGGGATCCCTCACGAAGAGGCGAGGCTGGTGATCCCGCTGGCTGCGACGCACCGAGGAGCAGTCAAGTACAACCTCCGAGCCCTGAAGATGACGGTCTCGAAGAGAGCCTGCTGGATCCTCCAGGCCGGGTTCTGGAAGCCGTTCATCGCCGGGATGATGCACGAGCTGACAACCAAGGTTGGCGACTTCATGTCCGAGCTGGTGTCGTTGCCTTGCGATGGCAAGGCTTGTCCGTACCACGAGGACAATGTCCGGCGCTGGGATGCCAGGGACCCGTTGCCTCCTTGCCCGATCTGGGAGAACCAGAACCACGAGGAGCTCAACGCCGGGAAGTACGGAGATGTCCTCTACGAGCCGTTGGAGCAGCAGCGGATGCTCGACGAGGACTACCCCTGGGTCAAGGCCAGGTTGGAGGATCGCTAAGATGGCGTTCATCACTTACTACGACGGGTCTTCGATCAGAGACCGACTGGTCCGCCAGGTCCAGAAGACTCCAGGGAAGTCTGCGACGCAGCTGGCGAAGCTTGTTGATGCCAAGGTCGAGTCGGCGTCTTCGATCTTGAAGAGGCTTAGTGATCAAGGCGTCTTGGTTCGTCGTGACGGGCTAGGTCCTCGTGGAGGGTTCTGCTACTGGACCCGAGAGGATGCGTTGAAGAGTCTCGAGGCAGAGGAGCTAGGTGGTTGAGATGCGGGAGGGTGGTGGAACGGTAGACACACGAGACTTAAAATCTCTGGAGCCTGGGGCTCGTGAGGGTTCGAATCCCTCTCCTCCTACCTTCGATCGTACACCAGTCCCAGATGTGGAACGGGCGTTCTTGGACGAGTGTGGGAACATCGAATTCGATGTTCGTCTCCGGTCAAAGCATCCTATGCGAGACGGGAGAGACGACATAGCCAGACTCGTGATCACGTACGACGAGCATCGGCACATGCTCCTTGTTCGTTCGACAGCGGGGTCGTTGCGAGTCGAGCCTCACATCTCCAACGTTCTCGGCATCTACATCGAGGAGCGGTTATGAGCGATCAATGGGAAGCCTGCTTCGAGTGTGCTCTCCGGGACCGGTCCGAAACAAGGTCCCGAGGATCTGCGACTCCTGAGGTCTTGATCGTTGGTGATGCTCCGTCACGGGACGACGACCGAGCTGGTCGAGTATTCTCAGGTCCTTTGGGCGAAGCTTTGGACAGCTACATCCACGCCTCGGGACTGGACGGGAAGTGTCGCTTGACCAACCTGGTCCGGTGCTTTCCTTATGACGCTCATGGGCAAGAGCGCAAGCCTCTCCCAGAAGAGATCGGAGACTGCCATGCCCAGCTGCTCAAGGAGATCGTAGACACCCAACCCAAGGTCATCATCGCTCTCGGTTCTGTCGTTCACGAGTTCTTGATCGGAGTCGGAGTTGTCAAGCTGGCCCGTGGCGAGTCCGATGCAACCTTTCCAGGGTCACTTCCGAGGACAGCCAAGAAACAGGTTGTCAACGACGAGTGGTTCGAGTGGCTCGTAGAACAGGTCCCTGAGCCGATCCCCGTTGTCTGCACCTACGACCCTGCTTCAGCGCTTCCCGGGAGATCTACGAAGTTCGGTCCTGTGATCCTCAGCGACTTCCACAGAGTCGCTGAACTGTTGTCTGGAGAGGTTCGACGAGTCGACTATGCCCCGATCCAAGATCCGTTGGACTTTGTCGAGTACATCGACTACGTCGTAGCAGGTTACCTCGACGGGACGATTCCGTTCATCACCATCGACGTCGAGCAGACCGGGTCGGATCATCGCACGACGAAGATGACAGGGTTCTCGATCACTCACAAGCCGGGTCAAGGCCGGTTCATCCCGTGGGATCACAAACACTCCGAGGTCTACGGCGACCAGCACTGGAAAGACACGGTGTGCAACGTCCTTAACGAGGCTCTCGAGACCGTTCCAGTCGCCAACCAGAACATGTCCTTCGACTACCAAGCCTTGTACGCCCGAGGCATCTTCGTCAAGCACATCTACGGAGATCCGATGCTGGCTTCGTGGTGGATCGATGGCGACACGACTCCGCACGGCCTCGAAGATCTGGCAGCGATCCACCTCAAGATCCACGGACACAAGTCCGAGTTCGAGAAGGAAAAGGCTCGGGTCGGAGGCTGGGAGCATATCGACGAAGCCGACTTTGATATGACTGTGCGGTATTGCTGCGCCGACACCGATACAGCCTGGCAGCTCGTGTCCAAGCTCCAGGCCCGGATCGTTAAGCAAGGAACCTGGGACGCGTACCGAGTAGCGATGCTCGATGCGATCATTCCGATCGCTCACGTCGAGATGGACGGAGTCGTAGTTAACAAGCCAAGGCTCGAAGCCTCAGCTCTGAACTACGAACGGGTCCTCGCCGAGTTCTTCGAGTGGTTCAATGCGACCCCGATCAAGGAGCTGTACGAGACCGAGCTGGTCCGACAGAACCCGAAGAAGGCCAAGGATCCGAGCTTGTCTCCGGAGTCGTGGAAGGATATCGCTATCCTGTTGTACGATGTCCTCGGGTTGACTCCGCACAAGGACTGTATCACGATCGACAAGGTCACAGGCGAGATCACGAGTCGTAAGGTCTCGTTGAAGTTCCGCGACGGGTACATCTTGGAGTGTACCGAGTTGATCTCGTTAGGTCTCAACGTTGAGTGGTGGACTCTAGCCCGGGAGTTCTTGACGAGGTACAACGCGTACCTCAAGGACAAGAAGATCTACGGGACCTATGTCAAGCCTTTGCCAGGTTGTGTCAGCTCCGACGGTCGGATCCATACCAACTTCGGGATCGGGTGTACTGCATCAGGACGGTACAACTCGTTCGAACCTTCGTTGCACACGATGCCGTGGAGGTCTACGGTCAAGGAGGCGTTCGAGCCTGCGGACCCGTTGGGTCTGATTCTCAACGTCGACTTCAAGCAAGCCGAGATGTTCATGCTGGCGTTCTTGTCGCAAGAGCCGGTGCTGCTCAAGGCGTTGACCTCAGGAGCTGACATCCACCGGACCATGGCTGCGCGACTGTACCAAAAGGCCTTCGAGGACGTTTCCGATGCGGAGCGTCGCCACAACAAAACCGTAGTATTTGGATTAGTTTACGGTCGTTCAGCTCACGCCATCGCCATCGCCAACCAGATCCCGTTGCAACAAGCTGAAGCGTTGATGGAGAGATTCTTCCAGGAGTTCCCAGGGATTCGCAAGTTCATCAAGGCCCAGCAGAAACTGGTTCAGCACAAGGGTATCGTCAAGATCCCTGTGATCGACCGGATCCGTCCTGTGCCAGGAGCGTTGTCGACTGATCGGGGTGAACGGTCCAAGGCTGACCGGATCGCTGTCAACACCCCGATCCAGGGAGCTGCTTCCGGTGTCGCAGCCGAGGCCTTGATCCGGATCTGGCATGGTCTTCGACTTGCAGAGACGAAGTCGCACCTGTGGAACTTCACACACGATTCCGGGACTGGGGACATCTATCCCGATGAACTGCTGCAAGTAGCGAAGCTGTTCTACCGAGAGATGGTCATGATCCCTCCGACGTTGTATCCTCTCGTGACCGTCCCGATGAGGATCGATTACGAACTCGGGGTCAACTGGGGTCAGCTGGTCAATGCCAAGTTCGACTTCGTCAATCTCAGGATGGATCTGTCCGGAGCAGCTGACAAGGTCGAACCGATCCTGGTAGTCCTTGAATGCTGGGACTCGTTCGATCGGATCGAAGACTACGTAGCTGAGGAAGGTAGCATTGACGGAGAACCTACAGAGATCGCTAGCTGTTCTGTCTACTTCAATTCGTTCTGAGTCGGATCACGTCTTCGACTTCAGGAGGTTCCATGAGCCAGTTCCAGCATACCGAATTCTTGGTCAAGAAGTTCTACGGACTCTGCAAGTCGCAGATGGAGCTCGACCTCGGGCCTGACTGGATCGTTCGGATGATCCGGTTCGTCACATCGTTCTCCGAAGATCTCGAGGCCGACTACAACGAGTTCTCGGAGATGTTCTCCACTGCCAACTACGCTCTCAACAAAGTGCTCGAAGAGATGGCGTACTGTATCTACAAGAAAGAGCGGTTCGAGTACATCAAGTTCTCAGTGCTCAAGAACGACCACTCCGCTCAAGGGCGTAGGTCCACGAAGGAAGAGGTCTGGGCCGAGCTGTACCAGGAGACCGAGCATGCCGAGCTGGTCGACGAAGTCAACTTCATGAACCAGCTCAAGGGTCTGGCCTTCACGATCCGTGACCTAGTGTCGAAGCGTGCCGACTTCTTGGCCGAAGCTGCTCGTACTCGCAGGAAGGAACGGACGTAGATGATCCGCAGCGACCACTACTACGGCACCGCTCTGCTCGGACGTCTTGGAGGGATCCCTGACTACGCTACTCGCGAGATAGCGTGGGCTTGTGCCGCTGTCGGAGCCGTGACCGAGGACCTTCTCCCGAAAGGGGTAGTGTTGATCACAGAAGAGGACCTCAAACCTCGAGAGGAGTACTTGCTACTTCCTACGAGTCTGAAGAACCTCAAGAACTGTTCGAGATACGAGCAGCTCCAAGTCCTGGTCCCGTTCCACTACCCTCCCGCTCTTCCCGGATCTTACATCGTCGCAGCAATCCCGGAGTGGTTGCTCGAGATGCTTGACCATTTCCTTGATCAGCTCAAGACCGGGGTCGGAGGAAAGGCGACTGGTACCGAGATTCGAGATTCGTGTCATCGCCTCGGGATCGTGCTCCACGCTCTCCAGGATTCGGTAGCTCATCAAGGATTCTCTGGGGTCGCTACGACGAGGAACGACTATCCCCGAGAGAAACGAGTCGTAGCAGGGCATCGTCTTCTAGGAACCGGACCTGATCGGTTCCCGTTCCCTGCAGGTCTCGAGAAGTCGGTCTTCGAAGGTCGGTACCGGAGATGGTTAACGGGCTGGTCGAGGATGCTTGTCCGAGTCCGTAAGGCCTTCAGTTCCGAGATCTCTGAGACAGGGGATCCTTCGGTCTGGACCTGTCCCGAGAAGGTCGTTTCCGAGTCTCAACAAGAGACTCGGTGGTTACCTCTGTTCGAGCTAGGAACAATCAAGTCTTCATACACGGCAGGTGAGTGGAGTCAGACAAGGTGGTCGACGTTCTTTCGAGCAGCGACCCAGCACAGACTCCAGACAAGCCTGATCACGCACTACGAGTAGGAGAATCCAATGGGTGTGGAACAGCGGTTTCAGCAGGACATGGGCCATGTCGCCGAGGAAGCTCGGAAGGCCGGAGAAGGCGGGTTCGGTACCGACGGAGACGTGAAGTGGCTCGACCTCAAGGAGCCGGGTCTGTACATCATGCGCCTCTTGCCTCCGTGGAGTACCGCAGGCAAGATCTCGAAGAAGGTCTTCACCCACTGGTCGATCCCTCCGAAGAACGAGCCGAGGCGCTGTCCTCAGTACACGTTCGATGGAGAGCACGGCGACTGCCACATCTGCAATGCGATCGACGAAGTGACAGCGCTCCACGCCAGTCTCGATCTCGGGAGGCAGCAGGCTGCGGCGAAGTACTGCTTCCAGGTCACGCTGCACAAGGTCCCCAAGACCGTTGCAGACAAGTACGCTACTGACGACTGCACCGTGTACTTGGTCTGGCTGACCCAAGGTGTTCATACCTGGATCATGAAGCAGCAGAACGAGCGCGAGATCGATCTGTCCGAGCCTCGGAACGGGTACTTGATCGGAGTCACTCGCGACGTCAAGCGTCAGAAGGGCGAGGACCGGGTGACCTATCCGACGACTCTCGAGCCTGACAAGATGCCTCGGGACGTCGAAGGAGACGAAGACTGGTGGCCTTGGGTCTCGGGTCAGATGCTCGACCTCGACGTCTACTTCCAGTGGGGCGACACCTGGGCCAAGGAGAACGAAGAGTCCGGGAACTTCATCCGGCACTACTACATGTCCAAGGCCTCGGCACCGCAGGCCACAAGACCCGAGCCTGGACCGGCCACGGTTGCGACCCCTGCGACTCGCAAGGTCCCCCAGGCCCCTCCTTCGAAGCCTGGAGCTCCTCAGACCCCTGCTCCGCCGAGTTCGAGACCGAGCCCTGCGCCTCCTTCGAGTAAACGCTCCGAGCCCGCAGCGGACGTCGGAGAGGCGTTGGAACGGACCCACGGGGACAGGCCCGAGTGCTTCCTGGCCTACAAGAACGACAAACAGTGCATGCGCTGCAAGTTCGAAGTCGAGTGCATGTCAGACTCTCAGGTCTGATCAGTATGTCCTCAGAGCCTACCACGATCTCAGCACAAGAACTCGCAGTGATCCTCCGCGGTCGCAAAGGCGGAGCCGAGGTATTCACCGGCAACCAGATCAAGGCTGTGACCCGAGTGATCCCTACCGGAGACATCGTCCTCGATGCCTTGCTCCGTGGAGGGATTCACGTCCCGAGGATCATGGAGATCTACGGGGACGAGTCGACTGGGAAGACCACGCTGGAATACCAGCTGATGGTCGGGGTCCAACAGGCTGGTGGCCTTGTCATCTTCATCGATGCCGAACAAGCCTGGGACCCGGAACGATTCAGGTCCATGGGAGGCGACCCGGACAACGTCTTGCTGATCCCTGCGCTTCCATTGGAACAGACGTTTGACGAGGCCAGAGACGCTGTCAACGCTGCCAGAGATGCAGGGCACACAGGTCCTATCGTCGTGTTCTACGACACCATCGCAGCCTCGATGCCGTTCTCGACGTCTCAAGACGCCGACGAGAAGAGCCAGAGCAAGACCGGTGGAGGGATGGGAGAGAAAGCTCGGATCATCCGTGACAGGTTGCAGAAGGCTATCGCCCAGTCATACCGTACCGACCATGCCATGGTGTTGATCAACCAGACGTTCATGAAGATCGGAGTCGTCTTCGGAGATCCCAAGGACACCGGAGGAGGAGGCTCGGTCAAGTTCTACTCGTCGATCCGAGTCAAGGTGACCCGAGCAGGGATGTTCACGCTCAAGCCTCCAGCAGACAAGAAGCAGAGCAGAGAAGATAAGGAGAAAGCTTCGAGGTCTGCCAAGGTCGACGCCCTGGGTATCATCGTTCGTCTCGAGGTTACCAAGTGCAAGGTCTTCAAGCCTTACGACAAAGCCGAGGTCGTGATCTTGTTCGAGACAGGCTTGAGTCGGGGCTGGAGCGTGGCACACTATCTCCGAGAGAACAAGATCGTGTGTCCCTTGCATGGCGAGGAAGTAATCCAAGGAGCCGGAGGCTGGTTCTTCCTTCTCAACGAGGAAGGGGAACGGATCCGTTGTAGGTTCAGGGACATCGTTGATACGATCAACGAGTACGACCTCTGGGCCTACTACAAGATGATTGTGGAGTCGAGCTTCGGGATCTACGGAGGCTGACATGAGATCGCAGCACTACACGTTCGACGAGTTCGAGCAACACCTCAGAGGAGACCAGGGTCTTGGATGGCTCGTAGGGCCTGCGAAGGTCTTGACCGTGGACGGTCATCGATGTGCCGGGAAGACCAGACTCGTCGACTTCTTGGTGAAGTACGGAGATGCTACGAAGTACAAGACCCTCGGGGATCAGCAACAGAACTGGGACATGTTCTCGTACCTAGACATCGCCTCGGGTTGCATCTTCGCTCTGGACTTCTGGGAACAGGTCAGTAAAGACTTCGGAAGACACGCCCGGGTCGTCTTCGATCGGTCGACAGTGACCACAGCGGTCTTCCAGGGCGACTTGTACCCTGAAGGAGGAGGCTGGAACCCTCGGATCTTCGAAGACTTCTGTGGGTACATGAAGCGTCTCGGAGGAGTCGCATTCTTCGTGGAGATCGAGAACATCGAGGTCGCATGGGACTGGTACCAGAGTCACCGCCCGAATTACCAAGGACCCGGAGTTCCTCAGTCGGTCGAAGACCTCTATCGTGAACGGACGTTGTTCCGGCACCAGGCCTCGGCCTTGGTGGCTCGTGACATTCCTGTCGTCATCATTCAGAACGAGTTTACAGCATGAGACTACTCATCGACGGTCACTATTTGATCCATCGCATGGCTCATCAACGAGCACTCGCAGAGTTGACCAACTCTGACGGGATCAAGACCGGCGCAGCTCTAGGCGTCATCCGAGCTGTTCGAGATGTGTTGATGGAGTACAACATCCACCAAGCGGTGTTGGTCCTCGACAAAGGCTACTCGACTCGTCGTAAGAAGCTGTGCCCTGAGTACAAGAGCGATCGCAAGAAGAGCGACGACGACGGGTTCGACTTCGGAGCTGCGAGGTCGATGACGATCGAACTCTGTAGGTTGTTCGGTGTGCATATCATCGAGCTTCCTGGTCGTGAATGTGACGACATCGTTGCCTGGATCTCGACCAACACCCGAGGCGTGCACATCATTCTGTCTGATGACATGGACATGCTCCAGCTCGTGAGAGAGCGGGTGACCGTGTTCCGACCTATGCACGCTGAGCAAGTCACCGTGAACAACTTCGAGGAGATCACCGGAGTTCCTCATGGGAAGTTCCTGTTGTACAAAGCGCTCGTAGGTCGTGAGATGGTCAAGGGGATCCCGGGTGTCGGAAAGAAGACAGCGCAAGAGATCCTGCGAGTTCCCGAGGTCGTCGATGTCCAGACGCTGGTTGAGTATGCGATGGAGCAGCCGGGTAAACGATTCGAGACGATCGTTGACCAGTTCGACATCGTTGACCGAAATCTCGAGGTCATGGACTTGTATGCCGAGCGGTTCGACGAGCACGAGCTCAACTTGATCAGGGAAGATCTCGACAACCGAGGCAAGCTCCACGACAAGGTCGAAGATCTCGTCGACTACTTGACCTTCCTAGGGTACAGTTCCATCCTTGACAACCTCCCTAATTGGTTAGCTCCTTTCGTGAAGTTGGTCTGATATGCGTGTACTTGTCCTCGCCGATCCCCAGATCGCAGCATCTCACGAGTTCTCGGCCCAGACTCCGGACGGGTTGACATCACATCTCCAAGCGGTCCTCGAGACCTCGGTATGGCTCAAGGACCTGATCCGTAGCCTCGAAGGTTCGTTGGATCTAGTGTGTCATGTCGGGGACCATGTCGAGCAGAAAGGCGTGTTCACCGAGCCTGTGTTGTACGTGGCAGATCGATTCTACAGGGACGTGTCCGGAGCAGCTGCAGCGATCGGAGTTCCTTATCGCCAACTCCTCGGGAATCACGACTACGCAACAGCGCTTCTGCGTGACCGAGCACTCCCGTTCATCTCACGAGACGAGTTCGTATCAGCTACGATGGTCGAAGAGTTCGGAGACGAAGAGGTCGTGTTCCTTCCAGACGGACCGATCGAATCATTGCCATTTCCTCCGGCCACAGCCAAGTTAGTCCTGGGCCATGCCCAGATCCGAGGAGCATGGTTCAGTCCGTTCTTCCACAAGAACGAAGAGCAAGGTCTCACAGGCGACGAGATCTTGACGAAGATCCTCGGATCTGATGTAGAGAAGCTTGGACGTCCCGCGATGCTCATCAACGGTCATTACCACCATCCGAGACAAGAAGGCCGAGTCCTGTGTCCAGGTTCATTGATCGCTCGGACCTTTGATGATCGTCTCGGTCAATCCGAGTTCCGAGGAGTCGTCGTCGTTGATTCAGCCACGATGGAAGTCGACTGGTACGAGAATCCTCATTCTCCTATCTTCCGAGACATCCGTCTTGATCAAGGAGACTATTCCGAGACCGCACCTTCGAAGGAGCTGGAGCGGACCTATGTTAGGATCTACTACGGGACAGGACAAGAGACCGAGGCCTCGACGCTGCGGGACTTGTATGCCGGAGCCAGGTTGGTCCCTGTGATCGAATCCGTCAGCGAGATGACCGGAGAGGTCGAGAAGATCAACGACGACGAGCTGTTCGACGAGTACCTCAAGGCCGAGTCCCCGGTGTTCTTGGCGGACACGATCCAAGGGATGAGGAGCCAAGTCCTGGTCTCCGAAGAGTGCTCGGTCCACAGGAACATCAAGATCACCAGCATCGATATCCAGAACTTCGCTGTGCTCGGGTCTGTCGAGTTCGTACCTGTTCCCGGGATCCATCAGATCTTGGGGAGGTTCGAGGTGCCGGGGTCGCAGAGTAGCAACGGAGCTGGAAAGTCTTCGTTGTTCGAGGCGTTGCAGTGGTGTCTGTACGGTGAGTCGTTGAAGGGGAAAGGCGACGAGGTTATCAACGATTTCGCTGAGTACTGCCGAGTCGTCGTGGTCCTGAGTATCAATGACGTCGAGTACACGATCGTTAGATCGAGGAAAGATCCGGAGTACGGAACCGGGGTCGTGGTTTGGTGCGGAGACGTCTCCGAACCGGTGTCTCCGAAGGACATCCGAGACAGCAACAAGTACCTCGTCGAGTTGCTCGGGATGGACGCGGCCACGTTCTACCAGGTCGTCCTTCTCCGTGACGACCTGACCGGGAAGTTCATGCTGCTCTCGTACGCCGATCGTCAACGGCTGATCGAAGAAGTCTTCAACGTCGGCTACTTAGACACTGCAGCGAAACGAGCAGCTGACCTCGCACGTCAAGCGGTCAAGGCTCTGGCAGAAGCCAAGGCTCGGTACCACGAGGCTGAAAGGACCAGGGACCAGCTCTACCGAGATCTCGAGAGTCTCAGAGACCCTGATCCGGACCGGATCCAGGAACTTACCGACGACATCCAGATGTACTCCGAGAAGCTCGAGCTCCGAGAACAGAAACGAGCAGTCACTGTAACCAAGAGGAAGGAGATTGAGACAGCCTTAGCTGCTGTCTCTGCCGAGATCGAGAAGATCCGAGGGCACCGGCAGCAACTGCTCAAAGCTCGCACAGTGGCCCAGACACAGATTGCAGAGGTTGAACAACGCAAGTCTCGGACGATGGCGACAGCCTCGGATCAAGGATGCCCCGCGTGTGGACAACCCTTTGACGAGGACATGGCGAAGGACTACTGCAAGCGTCTCGAAGCTGAGATCGTAGGAGTCCGGACCCACTTGGAAGAGCTTGACGGATTCGCTGTCATCGAAGACAAGGCTCACCGCGAAGCTACAGAGCAAGAGACGTTGTTGAAGGACAAGTACCGAGCCTGGACCACCGAATCCGACAAGTACGAGAACCAGAGAAGAGATATTGAGAAGCTCCAAGGAGAGGCTCTGGTTGAGCGAGCTACTCTCGAATCCGCAGCTGCTGAAGTCGATAAGCAACGGGTCCGGATCAACGGATCGTTGGACGAGAAAGAAGGCGAGCTGCAGTTGATCGAGATCGATGTCGAAGAAGCGCAGCAGACTTCGGACGCCTCGGACTGGTGGTCCAAGGCTCTGGCGACCGACGGGATCCGTAGAAGATTGGTCGAATCGAGGATCTCGTACATGAACACCTGGATCGAGCAGTACGTCGATCAGATCTGGGACAAAGGCAAGGTAAGGATCGAGTCGGTCCGAGGCTCGAAGATCGGTGTCAAGGTCGGAACAAGGCCGTACGAGCGCCACTCCCGAGGTGAACGGAACCGGGTCGACATCCTGTTGCAGATGCTGTTGAATCACTTGTACCGAGTATCGCGAGGACTCGAAGTCGACTTGGTGGTCTTCGACGAGATCTTAGACACCGGGGTCGACAGCTCAGGTCTACAGGTCCTGGTCGAGTTGATCAAGGAGACTTTGGATACCCAAGCGGTTTACATCACCTCGCACAACCTGATCCTTCAGGGAATGATCGAGGACACGATGACGATGGTCTTCAACGGGAAGCAGAGTCGTCTGGAAGGAGAGTGAGATGCGAGTGTGGGGACTAGTCGTGATTCATGCGGTTGTGTGGGGAGCAGCTGCGGCTACTGTCCTCTGGGGAGATGTCTCTGGATGGGTGTTCATAGCTCCTCTTATTGTCTCTCTGGAGGTTGGTGTATGAGATACAGAAAGAAGCCTGTAGTGATCGAGGCGATGCAGTTCGTGAATGAGACCAAGGATCAGGTTTACAACTGGGTCGTCTGCACAACAGCCGCCGGGTTTGGCCTCCACGGAGAACCAGTCCTCAAGATCCAGACGCTTGAGGGGGTGATGACGGCCAGCCTCGGCGATTACGTGATCAAAGGCGTCAAGGGCGAGTTCTACCCGTGTAAGCCCGACATCTTCGAGGCGACCTACGAAGAGGTCGAAGAGGCTGAGGTTGGGCAGATCAAGGTGGTATTCCAAGCTATTCACGGGATTGATCCTAGCCCTGAGATAGCGGAACTCCGCAAGTTCGAACAGGACCGCACGAAGGGTTGTCCTGTGTGCGGAGCAGCCGAGAAGAAGGTCCAGACGGTTCCTAACGCCGTGGACTACGAGTGCGGTACTTGGGTTCCTGACGACGGATGTACTGCGGTAGGCGGGAGGCGTTGTCATCCTCGGTCTGATGACAAGTTAGACGAGGAACTCCTGAGAGACACGGTTACGTTCCAGCTCTTCGGGACACCGTTGCTTCAAGGTCGGATCTTGATGACCGGTCCTGTAGGGCTGGTCGATCCGTCAGACGAGACAGGAGGTGTCGTAGTCGCAGAAGTCTACCTCCTCCCGTACATCTCGCAAGGATCAAGCGACGAGAAGGTGCTTGAAGCAGCGATTCGAGAGGCCGACAGGCGTCAGCTGACCCATATCTACCAGTTGCGAAGAGGAGTACACTCGGCATGGCTTCGTGGAGCCAAGGCCAAGGATGGTCTAGACCGTCACAAGGTTTACGTAGGCGTGTGTCCGATGTGCAACCACGTCAACCTTCCTGGGAAGGATGTCCCGTTCTATTATACAGACCCGTTGCAAGTTCAATGCCAAGCCTGTGGTGCTCACACCGAGGTCCGGCCTCTCAAGGTTGCCTGGGAGATCGTGGAGGATCCGCATTCGCTCGACAACCTCCCAGAACCGAAGGCCGAGGATGTCCTCGTCGTAGGTTGGGGAGCTGCGATCGAGAAACAGTTCGGACCGTTCACAGATCGGCAGCGGGAAGAGTTGATAGAGACGATTAAGGCACGAATGAAGGAGGTCAGATGAGCGTAGTAGACAGCGTCGTAGCCACGATCCAGAGCATCCCGGAGTGGCGCAAGGTCCCCAGGAAGACCCTGGTACAGAAGATCTGGGCACGTCACCCCGATTTGTCCAGGAGAGACGTCGAACAAGTCCTGGAACAGGCCCTTACCAAGGCTGAAGCAGGCGGTCAGCTCCACAAACAGGTCCTCCACGATTAGTCCTCAGTCCCGTCTTCGTTGTCATCAAGGAGGTTGACGATGCGAGTGATCATCGCAGGTAGCCGGAGTATTACAGATCAGGCTACCGTCGACGCAGCAGTCGAAGCTTCTGGGTTCTTGATCACCGAGGTCGTGTCTGGGACAGCTCGGGGAGTGGATCGTCTCGGAGAGGCTTGGGCGCAGGCTCGTAGCATTCCTATCGTTAGATTCCCTGCAGATTGGGATAAGTATGCCCGTGCAGCAGGACCGATCCGTAATCGTCAGATGGCTGAATACGGAGAAGCTCTGATCGTTGTGATGGTTCCTAAGTCGAGAGGATCTCTTAACATGGTGCAGACGATGAAGAAGTTCGGAAAGCCGTCGTCTGTCGTGATCATCGAGGAGTCGTGATGGAGATCCTCTGGCACTACCTCCGTCAGATCGAAGCAACAACAAGTCGTCTCGAGAAAGAAGACTTGCTCCGTAGAGCCGTGGCAGACCCGAGAGTCGGGGAGTTGATCAAGCTCTACTTCAAGGCCTGCTTCGACCCGTACACCAACCACAACATGACCGTGCGTCAGAGCGACATCGATCTGTACGGGACCGTCGTGACCACAGGGACTTCCAGCGTCGACAAGATTCTGCTCCAGAGGTTTATCAAGTTCATCCAGAAAGGATCGAGGAAGAAGTCTGATCAGGAACAAGTCCTGAGGACGCTGGCCTTGTGTGATACCGAGTCCAGGGACTGGTTGTCCCGAGTCGTCAACAAGAAGCCCAAGGTCGGGGTCCAGGTCTCGACGATCAACAAGCTCTGGCCTGGTCTGGTCCCGGTGTTCGGAGCAGCCCTTGCTGGGACGCTGGACCCGGACAAGCACATTATCACTCGAGACAATCCTCGGATGGGAGATGGCAAGATCGACGGGATCCGAGCCTTCGTGTTCGGACCTTCGCAGAACACACCCGAGGTCGTGGTTCTGTCAAGGAATGGAAAGCCTTTGAACAACTGGGCCGAGCCGGTTCAGCGTCTGTTCGAGGTCGGGGTCCTCCGCGATTGGGTGTTCGATGTCGAGTTCCGGCATCCCGAGGGTCGTGACATGACCTGGAGCATCTTGTCGTCAGGGACAGCACACGTCAAGCAGCAGACCCTCCAGGTCTACTTGCTCGACGCCATGACATCCTCGGAGTGGTTCGAGCAGAACTGCATGTTCACACAGCTCCAGCGACGAGATGTCGTCGAAGGGGTCTGCGCTCTCGTTGATGATCCGTTGGTTCTGGTTCCTCCGTGCGAGATGGTCACCTCGATGGACGAAGCGTTGAGGTTAATGGAGCGGTACCACGATGAAGGGATCGAAGGAGCAGTGTTCAAGAATCCCAATGCGTTGTACTCGTACGACAGGACCGACGACTGGATCAAGGCGAAGCCGTTCTACGACGCCGATCTCGAAGTTCTCGGAGTCGAGCTTGGTTGGATGGACCCGGACAAGGGCACGATCGAGGAAGAGCAGAAGCCCGGACACGTCCAAGCCGTTCGCAGACTGGTCTGTGACTACAACGGAGTCGATGTCTACGTAGGTTCAGGGCTCAAGCGAGAGGAGCGGATCCGATTCGTCTCGGACTGGCCCGACATCGTCGAAGTCAGGTACCAGTCCGTGACCAAAGACGGGAGTCTCGAGTTCCCGACCCTCCAGGAAGATCAACGATTCCGAGCAGTTGAATGATTCGTGAACAGTTAAGGATCGGCTTCGTCTTCATAGCCGTGACAACGATGACGACGCGGACAGGCAAACCCAGGAGGAACCCATGTCCAAGCAACTGATCAAGATGTTCAAGGAGTACCAGCTTTCCGACAAGTTCGACCCCGAGGCCGTCGCAACCGAGATCCTCCAGATCGCAGGCGTCGATGGCGTCCGTGATCCGAAGATCATGCGGATCTGCGGCAAGCTCCAGCGGGAGCAGATGGTCAAGCAGGGGTTCTACAAGGCCGTGACCAACCACGAGGCCTTCGCCGTCAACGAGGCCGAGGAGGACGAGACCGTCGTGGCGAAGCCCGAGGTCAAGAAGCCTGCGCCTCCGAAGAAGCCTGCGCCTGCGAAGCCTGATCCGAAGTCCAAGAAGACCAAGCCCGAGCCTGAGGAAGTCGTCGAGGAAGAGGAAGTCGTCGAGGAGCCCAAGTCCAAGAAGGCCAAGCCCGAGAAGGCCAAGCCTGCTCCCAAGGAGAAGAAGGCTCCGCTCCCGAAGAAGACCGTCGACGGGACCTTGGCCGATTCGCTGGATCGGCGCGAGATCGTCACGATCGGTTCCAAGTTCT
>Ga0180732_1001237_pt1 | contig 16541 bp, 11 predicted proteins | sample KR11_01MetaG_FD_148674 | JGI IMG/M metagenome (GOLD analysis project Ga0180732, IMG submission 148674) | Groundwater microbial communities from the Olkiluoto Island deep subsurface site, Finland - KR11_0.1 MetaG | ecosystem: Environmental > Aquatic > Deep subsurface > Groundwater | place...
CGTATTCTAGGGCCAAAAGGTTTAATGCCTAATCCTAAAACTGGTACTGTTACTCCAGATGTTGCTACTGCAGTTGCTAACGTTAAAGGTGGCCAAGTTGCTTTCCGTGTTGACAAAAAAGGTAACATTCATGCCGGTATCGGTAAAGTAAGTTTTGAAGCAGATAAAATTGCAGAAAACTTAAGTGCTTTTGTTGGTGCAATCAACAAACACAAACCAGCTACTGCTAAAGGTCGTTATATTAAAAATGCTGCTCTTTCATTAACAATGAGTCCAGCTGTTAAACTTGATATTGCTGCTTTACTAGACATTAGATAATTATAATAATTTTTAATGCCCTATTCGTAGGGCATGATAAAGTTACTTATTTTACTTCGTAACTGCATTTTATGGACTAAAGACAGTGGGCGTTTTGCTTAATTAAGGAGAAATCCTTGACCTGCTTGAAGTGTTGTCTGGAAAGGAGATATTTTTATGACAAAAACTAAAAAAGCTGAAATTATTGAAGTACTTTCAAATGAGTTCAAAACTGCTCAAGCGGTAGTTTTTTGTGATTACAAAGGTTTAACAGTTCCTCAATTAGAAGAACTTAGAATACTTGCAAAAACAAAAGACGCAAAAGTACAGGTTGTTAAAAACACTTTAGCAACTGTTGCACTTACAAACGCTGAGCTTACTGGTGTTGTGTTGAAAGACACTAACATTCTTGTATGGGGTGAAGATTCTGTTGCTACTTCTAAAATAGTATTTGACTTTGCTAAAAAAAGCGATAAGTTTGTAGTTAAATCTGCATACATTGATCGTGAAGCTGCAAACGCTGCGAAAGTTGAAGCGTTTTCTAAACTTCCAGGCCGTGAAGAGTTACTATCTATGCTTGCTGCTACTTGGGTTGCACCAATCAGAAACTTTACAATCGGACTTGATGCACTAAGACAGAAAAAAGAAACTGAAGCTTAATAGCTTTTAAAACAAAATTATAATAAAAACAAGGAGTCATATCATGGCTATAACTAAAGAAGATGTATTAGAATTTATCTCAGGACTTTCTGTATTAGAACTTTCTGAATTAGTAAAAGAATTTGAAGAGAAATTTCAAGTTTCTGCTCAACCGGTTGCAATGGCTGGTGGTGCTGTAGGTGGTGCTGAAGCTGCTGAAGAGCAAACTGAATTTAACGTTATCATTACTGATGCTGGCGATAAAAAAATCGGTGTAATTAAAGTTGTTCGTGCTCTTACAGGTTTAGGTCTTAAAGAAGCTAAAGATGCAACAGAAAACTTACCTTCAACAATCAAAGAGGGTGTAGATAAAGAAACTGCTGAAGCAGCTAAAAAAGAGCTTGAAGAAGCTGGTGCAAAAGTAGAAATTAAATAATTTCAACTTTACCTTGAGGGCTCTTGCCCTCAATTTTTGGGCGCTTTTACGATGGGATTTTGGTCCTTTTGTAAAAGTGCCCTTATGTCGTTTATAAGCACTGTAAATAAATGTATCTAGAGACGTCTAGATATTCATTTGCTTAATATTAAAATTAAGCTCCTAAATAACAACTCATCGAGGTAGCATATGTTAAATACTTTATACTCCGGAAATCGTCTTCGTGTAGACTTCTCTAAAACTCCTCAACAAATTGAAGTACCAAACCTTTTACAACTCCAACAAAGTTCTTACGATAAATTCTTAATGTTAGATGACAAAGACAGAACTACAAGTGGTATTGAAAGCGTATTTCAATCAGTTTTTCCTATTCATGACACTCAAAATAGATTAACAGTTGAATATATTGGCTCTGAAGTTGGAAAGCCAAAATATACTGTTAGAGAATGTATGGAGAGAGGCCTTACTTATGCCGTATCTCTAAGAATGAAAACGCGTTTAGTTTTATGGGACAGAGATGAAAACACTAAAGAAAAACTTGGTGTAAAAGATATCAAAGAGCAAAGTATCTTTGTTCGTGATATTCCACTTATGACTGATAGAACGTCATTTATCATTAATGGAGTTGAAAGAGTTGTTGTAAATCAACTTCACCGTTCTCCTGGTGTAATCTTTAAAGAAGAAGAGTCAACTACTTCTGGTAATAAATTGATATACACAGGTCAGATTATTCCAGACCGTGGTTCATGGTTGTATTTTGAGTATGATCCTAAAGATATTCTTTATATGAGAATTAATAAACGCCGTAAAGTACCGGTTACAATTATGTTCCGTGCACTTGGTTATTCTAAACAAGATGTACTTAAATTATTTTATCCAATTCAAACAATAAGCATACGTGATAATAAATTTACAATAGATTTTAATCCAGAGGATTACACGTTAAGACTTACTTATGACTTATGTGATATTGATGGAAAAGTTTTAATTGCATCTGGAAAAAGATTGTCAACTAAAAAAGCGCAAGCATTTATTGAAAGCGGACTTAAAACTGTTGAATATCCTTTAGAAGTTCTTCTCGACCGTTATTTGGCAGAGCCGATTATTGATCCTGAAACAGGAGAAATATTATTTGATACTATGACGCACATAGACGAGACTAAACTGAAAAAGATTTCAGAAATCGGTGTTAAAGAATTTAATATCGCTAACGATTTAGCTGATGGTGTGGATAGTTCAATCATTAACGCATTCAATGCAGATGCAGATTCTCTTAAACTACTTAAACAGACTGAAGATATAGAAGATGAAAATGATCTTTCAGCTATCCGTATTTATAAAGTTATGAGACCAGGCGAACCGGTAACAAAAGACGCCGCTAAAGCTTTCGTTAATCAACTTTTCTTTGATCCGGAAAGATATGATTTAACAAGAGTCGGTCGTATGAAAATGAACCACAAACTTGGTATGAATATTCCTGAATATGTAACAGTTTTAACACATGAAGATATTATTGAATCTGTAAAATATGTTATTAAAGTTAAAAATGGTCTAGGTCATATCGACGATAGAGATCACTTAGGTAACCGTCGTATTCGTTCAATCGGTGAACTTTTAGGAAATGAGTTACATAACGGTCTTATTAAGATGCAAAAAGCTATTCGTGACAAACTCTCTACTATGAGTGGTCCAATGACAGAACTTATGCCTCACGATTTGATTAACTCAAAAATGATTACTTCAACTGTAATAGAGTTCTTCTCAGGCGGACAACTTTCACAGTTTATGGACCAAACGAATCCACTCTCAGAAGTAACACATAAACGCCGTCTTTCAGCACTTGGTGAAGGTGGTCTTGTTAAAGAAAGAGCAGGCTTTGAAGTACGTGACGTTCACCCGACTCACTACGGACGTATTTGTCCAATTGAGACTCCAGAGGGACAAAATATTGGTCTTATCAATACTTTGGCAACTTACTCTAAGGTAAACGAGCATGGTTTTATTGAAGCGCCATACAAAATTATCAGAGATGGAAAAGTAACTGATGAGATTGTTTATCTTACAGCTACACAAGAAGAGGGCAAAAAAATTGCAGCTGCTTCAAATCCATTAGATGAAAACGGGCAATTTGTAACTGAACTGATTACTATTAGACAAGATGGTGAAATTCTTACAAGAAAATGGAGTGAGTGTGAGTACGCTGACCTCTCTTCAAGTATGGTTGTCGGTGTTGCTGCTTCACTTATTCCATTCTTGGAGCATGATGATGCGAACCGTGCTTTAATGGGTTCAAACATGCAACGCCAGGCTGTGCCTCTAATCAAGTCAAACGCACCAATGGTTGGAACAGGTGTTGAAAAACTTGTTGCTCGTGATTCTTGGGAATGTGTTAAAGCAAAGCGTTCAGGTGTGATTGAAAAGGTTGATGCGAAACATATTTACATAATGGGTGATGAAGATGGAGAAATCTATATAGATTACTATCCATTACAGAAGAACCTTCGTACAAATCAAAATACATCGTTTACTCAAAAACCAATTGTAAATGTTGGTGAGAGAGTAGAGAAAGATCAAATTATTGCTGATGGTCCGAACATGGATCAAGGTGAACTTGCTCTTGGTGTGAATGCGATGGTTGCGTTTATGCCATGGAACGGGTACAACTTTGAGGATGCTATTGTTATCTCTGAAAGAATGATTCGTAAAGATGCTTTTACATCTGTTCATATTTATGAAAAAGAAGTTGAAGCGAGAGAGTTAAAACACGGAGTAGAAGAGATTACTCGTGATATTCCAAATGTTAGAGATGATGAATTATCTCACCTTGATGAAAGCGGTATTGTAAAAATCGGTACTATTGTTCAGGGCGGAATGATCCTTGTTGGTAAAGTTTCTCCAAAAGGTGAAGTAAAACCAACTCCGGAAGAGCGTTTATTACGTGCTATTTTTGGTGAAAAAGCTGGTCACGTTGTCAACAAATCACTCTACTGTGCTCCAAGTATGGAGGGTGTTGTTGTTGATGTTAAAATCTTTACAAAAAAAGGTTATGACAAAGATCACCGTACATTAGAGCTTGAAAAAGAAGAGAGAGATTACTTAGAGCGTGAGCACTATGACCGTCTTCTTATGATAGATAAAGAAGAGATGTTAAGAGTAACTAAACTTTTAACAAAAGAGCCTCTAGTAAGTGCTATCAAAATTGGCGATACTGAATACAAAGCCGGAGATAAGATCAACGGTAAAGATTTAGTAGAGGTTAACCGTTTTGCAATGAACGCTATTGTTAAGTCATTCAGCGAAGAGATTCAAGATGAGTATACGAAAACTAAAAACTATTTCCAAAAACAAAAACGTGTTTTTAGAGATGAGCATGAAGAGAAACTGAATATATTAGAAAAAGATGACATCCTTGCTAATGGTGTTGTTAAATATGTTAAAGTTTACATAGCTACAAAACGCCAACTTAAAGTCGGTGATAAAATGGCTGGTCGTCACGGAAATAAAGGTATTGTTTCTATAATCGTTCCTGAAGTTGACATGCCGTATATGGAAGATGGAAGAAGTGTTGATGTTTGTTTAAATCCACTCGGGGTTCCTTCTCGTATGAATATCGGACAAATTCTTGAAATGCACTTAGGTATGGCTGGGCGTGAACTTGGAAACCAGATTCAAGAGCAGTTTGAGACGAAACAAAAAGATTTCATCGATACTTTAAGAGCAAAAATGATTACGATTGCAGATGTTGCAGGTATGATGAACGCTGTAAAAGTTATTGGTGATATGAGCGATGAAAAATTCTTGAAATATGCGAGAGATTGGTCAAATGGTGTTAAGTTTGCAACTCCGATATTTGAAGGCGTAAACGCAGTAGAATTTGAAAAACTCTATGAACTTGCAAAAATGGATGCCGATGGTAAAACTGTTCTTTATAACGGTTTAACTGGCGAGAAGATAAAAGAGCGTGTAAACGTTGGTTACATGTATGTTCTTAAACTTCACCACTTGGTTGATGAGAAAATTCACGCACGTTCAACTGGACCATACTCTTTAGTTACACAACAACCGGTCGGTGGTAAAGCACTCTTTGGTGGACAAAGATTTGGAGAGATGGAAGTTTGGGCTCTTGAAGCATACGGTGCTTCAGCAGTTCTAAAAGAGATGTTAACAATAAAATCAGATGATGTTGATGGTCGTGTTCGTGCTTATAAAGCATTGACTAAAGGTGAATTAGTGCCAGCTTCAGGTATTCCTGAAACACTATTTGTATTAACAAAAGAGCTTCAAGCATTGGCTCTTGATGTAGATATCCTAGACGAGGTTAAAGACGATGAGTAAATTAGTACCTGTAGAAGTAACAGAAGATAATAGACCAAATGACATTAAGCAGCTGCAATTTCGACTTGCATCTCCTGAGAAGGTCATGTCTTGGAGTCATGGTGAAGTAAAAAAACCAGAAACTATTAACTACCGTACGCTAAAACCTGAGCGTGACGGTCTTTTTTGTGCAAAAATTTTCGGTCCTGTAAGAGATTATGAATGTCTTTGTGGCAAATACAAAAAGATGCGTTACAAGGGTGTTGTGTGTGAGAAATGTGGTGTTGAAGTAACAACTACAAAAGTTCGCCGTAACCGTATGGGACACATCGAACTTGTAACACCTGTCGCACATATCTGGTATGTAAGTTCATTACCTTCTCGTATTGGTACTCTTTTAGGTATCAAAATGAAAGATTTAGAACGTGTACTTTATTATGAGGCGTACATTGTTGAAACTGGCGGTGAGGCATACTATGATGCTGAAGCTAAAACGCCTGTACTTCAATATGATGTTTTAAATGAAGAGCAATACCGTACACTTGTTCAGAGATTTGGTTCTTTAGGATTCAAAGCTCGTATGGGCGGCGAAGTTGTTCGCGATTTACTTGATTCAATTGACCTTGTTGATCTATTTACTAATTTAAAAGAAGATATAGAGCAGACTAAATCAGAAGCTAAGACGAAAACAATTGCAAAAAGATTGAAAGTTATCGAGTCATTCTTAAATTCTGGAAATAATCCAGCGTGGATGATGTTAACGGTTCTTCCTGTTCTTCCACCGGATTTACGTCCGCTTGTATCTTTAGATGGCGGTAAATTTGCAGTTTCTGACGTAAATGATTTATACCGTCGTGTTATTAACCGTAACCAACGTCTAAAGCGTCTTGTTGAACTTGAAGCTCCTGAGATTATTGTTCGTAATGAAAAACGTATGCTTCAGGAATCTGTTGATGCATTATTTGACAATGGTCGTCGTGCAAACGCAGTTAAAGGGGCAAATAAACGTCCTCTTAAATCTTTAAGTGAAATCATTAAAGGGAAGCAGGGACGTTTCCGTCAAAACTTACTTGGTAAACGTGTTGACTTCTCTGGACGTTCAGTAATTGTTGTTGGACCATCGTTAAGAATGGATCAGTGTGGATTGCCTAAGAAAATGGCTCTTGAACTTTTCAAACCACATTTGATTGCTAAACTTGAAGATAAAGGTTATGCGACAACAGTTAAAGCTGCGAAGAAGATGATTGAAGACAAAACAAATGAAGTTTGGGAATGTCTTGCTGAAATTGTTGACGGTTACCCAATTATGCTTAACCGTGCTCCAACACTTCACAAATTATCAATTCAAGCGTTTCACCCGAAACTTATTGATGGAAAAGCTATCCAGCTTCACCCATTGGTTTGTGCTGCGTTTAATGCGGACTTTGACGGTGACCAGATGGCTGTTCACGTACCATTAAGTTCAGCTGCAATTGCTGAGTGTAAAGTACTGATGCTTGCATCTATGAATATCTTACTTCCTGCGTCAGGTAAAGCTATTGCTACACCTTCACAGGATATGGTTCTTGGTATTTACTATATTACTTTAGAAAAAAATGGTGTAAAAGGGTCAAATAAACTTTTTGCAAATGTTGATGAAGTAAATATTGCAATGGAACATGATTCACTTGATATCCATGCAAAAATTAGAACACGTGTAGATGGACGTATTATCCATACAACTGCCGGGCGTTTATTATTGAAAGCAATTTTACCTAGCTTTGTTCCTATTGAACTTTGGAACAAAGTTATGAAGAAAAAAGCAATCAATGAAGTTGTTGATTATGTTCAAAAATACGGTGGAGTAGGTATTACAGCATCTTTCCTTGACCGTTTAAAAGATTTAGGTTTTTCACAAGCTACAAAAGCCGGTGTATCTATTTCAGCAGATGATATTAGAGTTCCAAAAGAAAAAGTTGCAAAAATTGCAGATTCTAAGCAAAGAGTTATGGATATCCAAAAACAATTTGAAGCAGGTCTTTTAACTGAGCAAGAAAGATACAATAAAATCATTGACGTTTGGACAGATACAAACAATATGCTTGCGGGCAAAATGATGGAATTGGTTCAAACTGACAAAGACGGTTTTAACTCTATTCATATGATGGCTGATTCTGGTGCTCGTGGTTCTGCAGCACAGATTCGCCAGCTTGCCGGTATGCGTGGTCTTATGGCCAAACCAAGCGGTGATATTATTGAAACTCCGATTATCTCTAACTTTAAAGAGGGTCTAAACGTAATCGAGTACTTTATTTCTACGCACGGTGCGAGAAAAGGTCTTGCGGATACGGCTCTTAAAACAGCAAATGCGGGTTATTTGACTCGTAAACTTGTTGACGTTGCGCAAAATGTGAAGATTGTTGAACATGATTGTCATACACATGAGGGCATTGAAATTTCAGATATTTCTGATCAGAATACTTTAATTGAATCTTTAGAAGATAGATTAAATGGTCGTGTATTGGCAGAAGATGTTATTGACCCTATCTCTAATGAAATCCTTTTCGCAGAGGGAACTTTACTTGATGAAATCTCTGCGAAAGTAATCTCTGAAGCAGGTATTAAAACTGCACATATCAGAACGCCGACAACTTGTAAGAGTCAAGACGGAATTTGTGCACTTTGTTATGGTGTTAACCTTGCAACGGGTCACATCGTTCGTACCGGTGAAGCTGTCGGTATTGTAGCTGCTCAGTCAATTGGTGAGCCTGGTACTCAGCTTACACTTCGTACTTTCCACGTTGGCGGAACTGCAAGCTCAACTGCTCAAGAGAGACAAGTTGTTGCTGAAAAAGAAGGTTTTATTCGTTACTACAACCTTAAAACTTACCTTTCTAAAGAGGGTAAAAACATTGTTGCTAACAGAAGAAACGCAGCTGTATTATTGGTGGAGCCAAAAATTAAAGCACCGTTTGAAGGTAAGTTAAAAATTGAAACAATCCATGATGAAGTTTTAGTAAGTGTTATTTCTGCTAAAGAAACAGTACGTTACACGCTTCGTAAAAATGAGATTGCAAAACCGAATGAACTTGCTGGTGTAAGCGGTCAAATCGAAGGTAAGTTTTATTTACCATATGAAAACGGTTCGGAAGTAAAAGAGCATGAATCAATCGTTGAGACTATTAAAGATGGCTGGAATATTCCAAGCCGTATTCCTTATGCATCTGAATTATTGGTGAATAATGGTGCTCCTGTAACTCAAAAAATATATGCTAAAGAGAGTGGAAATGTAAAATACTTCCTTCTTAAAGGTGATTATTTAGAAAGATTTACCGGTATTACTGCAGGGTATGCGGTTAAAGAAAAAGGTTTATTTGCAACTGTTGTTGATACTAATAACCGTGAAGCAGTGCGCCACTATATTGCACGTGGTTCCGTGATTGTAGTAGAAGATGATTGTGCTGTTGAACCATCAACGCTGATTGCTAAACCTGCAAATGATGAGTCAGTTATAATTGCAGAGTGGGATCCATATTCAAATCCAGTTATTTCTGAAGCAAACGGTGTTGTTAAATACGAAGATATTATTGTTGGAACTACTGCAAGCGAGCAGTTAGATGAACTTACGGGTAAAACACGTTTAATGATTAATGATCACGTTTCATCTGATTATAAACCGACAATAGTACTTGCAACTGAAGATGGTGAATTGTTAAGATATGCAATTAATCCTAAGTCGTCTGTATTCGTAAAAGACGGTGCAACGGTTAAAATTGCAGATACAATTGCTAAAACGCCAAAAGCTCTTCAAAAATCAAGCGATATCACCGGGGGTCTTCCTCGTGTATCTGAACTTTTTGAAGGTCGTCGTCCTAAAGCAACTGCAATGATTTCAGAAATTGACGGAACTGTAAGTTTTGGTAAATTACTACGCGGTAAAGTTAGAATTATTGTTGCATCTGAAACAGGTGTAATCAAAGAGTACTTTGTTGATAAATCTCATGTTCCAGTTGTTAGCGATGGTGACTTCGTGCATGCTGGTGAGAGATTGACAACCGGTATCATCTCTTCACACGAGTTACTAAGAATTATGGGTGTTAAAGCACTTTATAACTACCTTGTAAGTGAAGTACAACAAGTTTACCGTTCACAAGGGGTTAATATCTCTGATAAACATATTGAAGTTATCTTTACTCAAATGTTAAGACAGATTAAAATTATTAAATCTGGAGATACGAAATTTATTGAAGGCGATTTAATTTCTAAAGCGAAATTTGCACAAGAAAATGAAAAAATCATGCGTCTTGGCGGTCGTCCAGCGATTGCTGAACCGTTCTTGGTTGGTATTACTCGTGCTGCGGTTTCTGCAGATAGTATTATCTCAGCTGCTTCATTCCAAGATACTACAAAAGTATTGACAGAAGCTGCAGTTTCAGCAAAAGTCGATAACTTAGAAAATCTTAAAGAAAATGTTATTATCGGTCGTACGATTCCAGTTGGTACTGGTATCTACAAAGATCAAATGGTAATGTTTGCATCTGACGAAGATTAATAAAAACTCCCTAGCAGTATGTGAGATTAATTCACATACTGTTTCCTCAATCTCTTAATTCACACTTAAAATAAGCAAACTTTAATTACAATCTCTGTATTATTTCGTGTCTATAATTCCCTAAAATTTAGGGGATTAAATTCTACTGGAAAAATTAAGTAAAGGAATTGTATGCCTACAATCAATCAACTGATTCGTAATGAGCGTAAACGTGTGGTTAAAAAATCAAAATCACCAGCTCTAGTTTCATGTCCACAACGTCGTGGCGTTTGTACACGTGTTTACACAACAACGCCTAAAAAACCAAACTCGGCTTTAAGAAAAGTTGCAAAAGTTCGTTTAACTTCAGGTTTTGAAGTTATTTCTTATATCGGTGGTGAGGGTCACAACCTTCAAGAACACTCAATCGTACTTGTACGTGGTGGTCGTATCAAAGATTTACCTGGTGTTAAGTATCATATCGTACGTGGTGCACTTGATACAGCTGGTGTTAAAGACCGTAAAGTTGCTCGTTCTAAATATGGAACAAAAAGACCTAAAGTTAAGTAGTCATTATTGACAGAAGGCCTCAAGGCCGAATGTTCAAGCTAACTACAGGATAAACCTTGAGTGGTTTATTTTGAGTAAATTTGAAAAAATTGAAGTAAGGAAAATTACAAATGAGAAGAAGAAAAGCTCCCGTTCGTGAAATTATGCAAGATCCAGTTTATGGAAGCAAAGTTTTAACGAAATTTATTAACAAAATCATGTATGATGGTAAAAAATCTACAGCAGAAAAAATCATCTACAGTGCGATTGATATTATCAGTTCACGTGGTGAAAAATCTGGAATAGACACATTTAACGATGCTATTGATAATGTTAAACCAGTAATCGAAGTTAAAAGTCGCCGTGTTGGTGGTGCTACTTACCAAGTTCCAGTAGAGGTACGCCCAGTACGTCAGCTTTCACTAGCTATTAGATGGTTAGTTGATGCTTCTCGTAAAAGAAATGAAAGAACTATGGCTGAGAGATTGGCTAATGAGTTAATGGATGCTTCATCTGATAAAGGTTCAGCATTCAAGAAAAAAGAAGATACTTACAGAATGGCTGAAGCAAATAAAGCGTTTGCTCACTATCGCTGGTAATCTTTAAGTAACCACTTTGGACTATCCTAACCTTTTAGGTTAGGGCTCCATATGACGACCTCTTTTGTGAAAACGCAACTGCGCTTTTATGAAAGAGGTCCAACTCTATAAAAAATCACTTGAAGGCATTATTAAAATGGCAAGATCGCATAAACTAGAAGATGTAAGAAATATTGGTATTGCTGCGCATATTGATGCGGGTAAAACAACAACTACAGAAAGAATTCTTTTCTACACAGGTGTTGAACACAAAATTGGTGAGGTTCATGATGGTGCTGCTACTATGGACTGGATGGAACAAGAACAAGAAAGAGGTATTACAATTACCTCTGCTGCAACAACTTGTGAGTGGGCTGGAAAACAGATAAATATTATCGATACTCCGGGCCACGTTGACTTCACTATTGAAGTTGAACGTTCAATGCGTGTACTTGATGGCGCTGTATCAGTATTCTGTGCTGTTGGTGGTGTTCAGCCTCAATCAGAGACTGTTTGGAGACAAAGAAATCGTTATGGCGTACCGTCAATCGTATTTGTTAACAAAATGGATAGAACGGGAGCTGACTTTTACCAAGTTGAAGATCAAATCCGTACTCGTTTAAAAGGGAATCCAGTTCCTATACAATTACCAATCGGTGCTGAAGACAGTTTTACAGGTATTGTTGACCTTGTAAAAATGAAAGCTATCGTTTGGGATATTGATGCTGAAATGGGTTCTAACTATCACGTAGAAGAAATTCCTGCTGATATGGCAGACAAAGCTGCAGAATACCGTGAAAAAATGATTGAGTCAATTTCTGAAGTAGATGGGAATGAAGAACTTGCTGAAAAATACTTAGAAGGTGAAGCATTAACTGAAGATGAAATCATCGCTGGTATTAAAGCTGCTACACTTGGTATGCACATTGTTCCAATGACTGCAGGTACTGCATTTAAAAACAAAGGTGTTCAAACTTTACTTGACGCTGTTGTTGCTTACCTTCCAGCTCCAACTGAATGTGCTCCTATCAAGGGAACTATGATGGACGATGAAGAAATCGAAGTTGTTGTTCCATCAACTGACAATGGTAAATTTGCATCTCTTGCGTTTAAAATCATGACGGATCCATTTGTTGGAACGTTAACTTTTATCCGTGTTTACCGTGGTTCATTAGAAGCTGGTTCATTCGTACATAACTCTACTAAAGATAAAAAAGAGAGAATTGGCCGTATTGTTAAAATGCACGCTATCAAACGTGAAGAAGTTAAAGAAATTTACGCTGGTGAAATCGGTGCTGTTGTTGGTCTTAAATATACAACTACTGGTGATACACTTTGTGATCCGGATGATACAGTTGTTCTTGAGAGAATGGTATTCCCTGAACCGGTTATTTCTGTTGCAGTTGAGCCAAAAACAAAAGCTGACCAAGAAAAAATGGGTATTGCACTAGGTAAACTAGCTGCTGAAGATCCATCATTCAGAGTAAATACTGATGAAGAGACTGGCCAGACTATTATCTCGGGAATGGGTGAGTTACACCTTGAAATTCTTGTAGACCGTATGAAAAGAGAATTCAAAGTAGAAGCTGAAGTTGGTGCTCCACAAGTTTCTTACCGTGAATCTATTAAAGACCAAGTTAACCAAGAGTACAAATATGCGAAACAATCTGGTGGTCGTGGTGCATTTGGTCACGTTTACTTAACAATCAAGCCGGGTGATGCTGGTACAGGTTTCGTATTCCACAATGATATCAAGGGTGGAACTGTTCCTAAAGAATATATTCCAGCAGTTGAAAAAGGTTGTAAAGAGTCTATGGCTAACGGTGTTCTTGCCGGCTACCCAATGGAAGACATTGATGTTACACTTTACGATGGTTCATACCACGATGTTGACTCGAATGAGATGGCGTTTAAACTTGCTGCTTCAATGGGTTTCAAAGAGGGTTGTAGAAAAGCTAGACCATCAATCTTAGAGCCAATGATGAAAGTTGAAGTTGAAGTTCCTGAAGATTACATGGGTGATGTTATCGGTGACCTTAACCGTCGTCGTGGACAAGTTAACAATATGAGTGACCGTTCAGGAAACAAAATTGTTGATGCGTTTGTTCCACTTGCTGAAATGTTCGGTTACTCAACTGACCTTCGTTCTGCTACTCAAGGACGTGCTACATATTCTATGGAATTCGATCACTATGAAGAAGTTCCTAAAAATGTTTCTGAAGAAATTATCAAAAAACGTAACGGCTAATCTAGCTTCTTAAATACTTCCTCTCAGGAAGTATTTACCTCTTTCTCTACTCTTCTTAGTTGACTATATGTTTAGCTTTAAAATTTATTTTTTACAAAAAGTATAAATTTTGCGATTCCTCTGAATAACCCAATAACACTATAAACTATAAACGCATAAAGAAACGGATGCAGATAATTTGCATGAAGTTGCATCTTTGTAAACCTCTCAAGCGGCGAAAACATTAAATCTGAATGTTGAAGCAGAGCCAACAAAACCAATATTATTAAGTAATAAATTATTTCAGTACGTATTTTTTGAATCATGTGAAATTGTAGCATTATAATTTGATATAATTAAAAAAAATAAAATGATATGGAATTGAAAATGAAACTTTTTATAACTTTATACTTCTTCACGACTCTCCTTTTGGCTGCAAATCCAACAATATATTCAGTTTTAGGTGATGGTGTTTATAATAATGTCGGTAATATTATTAAATTGAAAGAAATTTCGAGTTATGCAGATGAAAAAGATAAAATTGATATCTATGCACAAGAAGTCTACGCAACTAAGAAAATAGGTCATGCAATAGAACAGGGGGATAAATCTATTGATAAACTGACATATTTAAATAAATTAAGAGATCTCTCCAAAGAGAACGATTATTATGTTCGAAGTGCACACATTAAGTTGAGAACTTCTATGAGCGATGGAGATAGTGAGCTTTTTTCAAGTCTGATTAACAGCGGGCTTATAGATACTTCTAGATATAAAGATGAAATAATTAATTACTATATCGGACATGTTGAGGAGGTAAACCCTGAGGGAGTAATTCAGAACTTTATCAATGAAGATAAGCATCTTAGAAGAGAAGCTGCAGCTAATCAAAAGCTTTACAAATCTAAGCAACAACGCCAAAAAGAAAAGATTCAAAGAATTAGAAAACAAGATGAAATAGAGCAAAAAAATTTAGAAGAGTCTCTTCAAAAAGAGTTGGATAAGAAAAAAAGTGAAATAAGAGAAAGTCAAATGAAAGAGCTTGCTAAATAATCAAAGCCATTCAAAATCTTCAAATTCACTTGGTCTTCCTTGGAGAGTAAGGTAGGGTTTATAGTGTGATTTGTAGGAAAGAGACGGACAGGCCTCAACATAGTAGCCTAGATAAATCCATTTTTTAGCTTTTTGTTTTGCGAATAATATTTGATTATACAAAGATAATTTTCCTAAAGCCAAATCACTGTAATCGGGGTCATAGTAAAAGTAGATAGAAGATAACCCGTCTTTTAAAATATCAATTAGGTCAACTCCTATAAGTTTATCCTTATCAAAATACAAAATCTCATATCCGAACTCATTATGTCCGCTGACAAAAGAGTTGTGATAGTGCTGAGCAGTAGTTTCTTGATAATCCCATCCTTTCTTATCTCTCATACTAAGATGATACTTGTTAAAGAGCTCTAAATGTTTTTTGCTTAGTGTTGGCTGCTGTATGTATGTTTGTATATGAGCAGATTTTTTTAAAACACGTCGTTGAGATTTTGAAAAAGAAAAATTATCAACATCTATCTTAATGCTTTGGCACTCATGACAGTCTGTGCATATAGGTCTAAAATACATCTTGCCAAATCTTCTGTATCCTCTCTCAATTAAATCTTGGCAGTTTTTTTGGGAACAGTTATCTATAATCTTGTAATGTGTTATTGTTTCTTTGTCTTTGAGGTAGGAACACTTGTCGTTTAGTGCAAATTCTTTAAGTAAATTCATAGAGCGATTTTGACATAATTTGTATTATAAAAAGCATAGAAGGGTTGATATTGAATTTTTTTTTAAAGCATAAAACAGTTTTATTGCGTTTAGGAGGTGGGCTTATGTTGATTGTAGGTTTTACAATTCATTTTTGGGCAGCTCCAAAAGAAGGAGTGAGTGAGATGGAGATTGCAGCAGCAAATGTAGCACGTATGGAAGCCAGTATGGCCGGTTCAAATAATGCCGCAGTAAAGCCTAAAACGCAGAGTTCTGCAAAGATCTTGGAAGAGCTAAAAAGCACTCAGGAAAAACAGATGCGCTATCTGACCATAATTGCCATGGTTTTGGGTGCGGGATTTCTAGGATACAGTTTTATAAAACCTAAGAACGATTCTGGGCGATAAGAACACCCTCTATCATCTCGTCAATATCTCCATCAAGAATGGCTGTTACATTTGAGTAGGCTTCATTGCTTCTGCTGTCTTTTATCTGCTGGTATGGTTGCATAACGTAAGAGCGAATCTGGTGTCCCCAGCCTATTTCACTTTTAGCTACCCCGTCTTTTTCAGCTTTTTGTGTCTCTAGCTCTAGTTCGTATAAACGCGACTTTAACATTTTCATAGCAGTCGCTCTGTTTTTATGTTGTGATCTGTCGTTTTGACACTGAACTACAACGCCTGTTTCTATATGTGTGAGACGAATAGCTGATTCTGTTTTGTTGACATGTTGTCCGCCGGCACCGCTTGATCTGTAGGTATCTACCCTTATGTCTTTGTCTTCTATGACAATGTTAATGTCATCATCAATCTCCGGAGAGACCATAACGGAGCTAAAAGAGGTGTGACGCTTTGCGTTTGAATCAAAAGGTGAAATGCGCACAAGTCTGTGAATCCCATTTTCCACTTTGAGATAGCCGTAAGCATTTTCGCCTTTTATCAGAAGTGTAGCATCTTTAATGCCGGCTTCTTCACCGCTTTGGTAGTCAAGAACTTCAACGCTAAATCCGCGTCTCTCAGCAAAGCGTTTGTACATTCGAAGAAGCATAGAAGCCCAGTCTTGGGACTCTGTTCCGCCAGCTCCGGGATGAATAGAAAGGATGGCATTATTTGCATCGGTTTCACCGCTGAGTAAAACACTCACCTCCATATTTCTAATGGATTCTTGTAAAGAAGGCGCATCAGCGTAGAGTTGCTCTATTGACTCTTCGTCATTTTCTTCTTTGGCCATCTCATAAAGTTCAAT
>Ga0180732_1001238_pt1 | contig 16540 bp, 8 predicted proteins | sample KR11_01MetaG_FD_148674 | JGI IMG/M metagenome (GOLD analysis project Ga0180732, IMG submission 148674) | Groundwater microbial communities from the Olkiluoto Island deep subsurface site, Finland - KR11_0.1 MetaG | ecosystem: Environmental > Aquatic > Deep subsurface > Groundwater | place...
AAGGCATTCATTCCGAACATAGCCAATTAGAAAAATTGATGATCAAGATCAGATAAAAATCTAATATTTTATAAAAAAGAATAAATGATAGGGCGAATAGTTACTTTTAATGAATCAAGCAGAGCTTTTACATCATTCAACAACTCATGACTTCCTTTGAAAAGCAAAGCATTTGTGTACCCCTTTTCATCGGTGAAACGTTTTACTATAATGGATTTATCTTTATCATTTTCATTGTACCATTCGCCGGTAGCAAAGACGAATTTATTGAGCTTGTGTTTTATTTTTATTATCCGCTTTATTCGTGTTTTATTTTTCTCATAATCTGATTGTTCGGGAAAGCTGATAAGAATTGGATGGTTTGAATGAACTATTGTAACTTCAGATTTCATCTATTGCTCCCATTGCCGTTATGGTGTCGTTTTCCGAAACTTTTTATTAGTATCTTGTAATAGATACAACACTTAACAACACGATATTATCAAGGTGTATGAATCGGAGCATTATAACCCCTTCTTTTAAATATCTACCAACTATTATATAACTAAAACCATGAGTTTACTTTGTAAAAGTATAAAATAATATAATATGTCCCCCTCTCTCTATGATCTCAAGATGTCTCTGTCGAGACATGTCAGCCCTGCCAGGGGGGGATGACCTTACCTGCCCCGCGTTCGTGCTCCATATCGCAGCCTGAGAGGTATCTTAGAATATATAAGATAGGTACTGTAAAGTCTTCGGTTGCTGGTGAGAATAGTAAAATCAGATAAGGGAGGAGCAGTTCCTCAGAGGATCGATGGTTACTGATGGCGTTTATTACTGATGGTAATCAAACCACAGATGAACGCAGGTTTTTAGATTATCAAATACAAATCGTAAGTGGTTGCCTTCTTGATGGTAGCGCTCCTTTTTTTGCGTTTTTCAGTCCGTTTCAATCCAGCAACCGAAAGTTTAAAGCATATCAGAGCAACCGAAGACTTGACAGAACCCCAGGGACCTTGACATAAATACGGATTCAGAGTAACAGATATTACCCTAAATAATAGATTTTTTAAGAAATCCACTCAAAACATTACCTGGAACGAACGGTTATTATGAACGCTGTTCCGGGCAGGAAAGAAAGTGAATTTTGGCAGATGCAGCAAAGTTAAGGGGGCCAAGAAAGTATCGTTATTCAGCCGTCTGGAGTGGAAAAAAGGGGGTACAACGGATAGGTGCGGCATGAAATCAATCCCTATATCGCATTTATGAGGCTTGACTTTATAAAAAGATGATAAGAAGTTATGCCAATGCAAGCCTTTTCTCGATATCAGCGATCAATGCCGGAGTGTAACTAGTAATCTGAAAGTTATACTGGATTAGTTACATAAGATGCCTTCTCAACTACATCTGAATAGATTCTCTTTTATGGCGCCTCAAAATAGGAAACCATTTCTAAACCAGACCCTTCCCTATAAAAACTTAACTTTTTGCTTCTTTTCAATTCATAACCGTCAATTGTCAGTCTAAAGGGAAAAGCAAAATTTAAATTGAAAAGCTGATCTAATGGCGTGACTCTCGCATTATTTGCGAGAATTAAGACATGTGCAAACCATTTCTGCAGGTCCTTCTCATCAGTAGAAATCTTTTTTGGAAATTTATACACCCCAATTTTTTCAGTTTTATCCAGGATGCCCCACCAAACCATTGAACGAACAACTCTATTTATCGCTCTTTCTGTGGTAGTTCGGCTTCCCCATCGCTCGGTAAACCGTCTCCTGACCTGTTCCATAGAGACTTCATCCTGAAGGGTATGAAGCATCCCGATTATTTCGGCAATGTCTCTAAAAAATGGGTAAGCTAAAAGACACATCCCCCAATGTAGCCAAATTCTATCTTTTTCATTAATTGAATAGAATAATTTTATACCTTCATCACGAATCTGAATGTGTTCATCCGGAACAATTAGCCAAATTCTTCTAAGAACTAGTATCGTCTTACGTATGGCATCATTTTTTATTAAGCCACATTTATTAAGATAGTCACTCATTTGCATTTTTATTAGTTTCTTATCCTTCTCTTTAGAGACTTGCTCTACTATTTCGTTAAGCCATTCAAGTTTTAATTCCCTATCAAAACCAACTCTATCCCTCAAACGGCTCTCCTCCTTATCTCTGCAAAAGGTACAATAATTTCTTCTATACTCAAACCACCATGCGTAACCACAGTCTTCCCTTTATCAGTATAAGCTCTGCCTGCTTTTGGCATTAAAACATATTTATCATTAGGCAATCCAATACCAACAGGCCATTTAATGGACTCGGGGAAATCATTGAATGCTTCTTCACGGAAATTCTGCCCTCCATCACCACTATAAATTCTTGCACGTTTATATTTTTCATCCACCAGGATGCCTTGGCTTGGCTCTCCTGTACCTTTCGCTTCTGTATTGCCATGATCCGATGTTATAAAAACCTGGAATTCCTTATTTAAAAGTTCAGAGATTAATTGAGATAAATCTCCACTTTGCAGCCATATTTTGATATTGCTATGCATCCCTCTTTTACCAACCTTCATCCCATGCATAATTGTATCAATTTTGCTTATGACAATTCCTAAAATCGATAGCTTTGGTTTGTTAAGTATATCATTAATATTTTCAAGCAAATTATTATCCAAACCTGATTTGTAGCCAACCATCTGATCTGTAAGTCCTTTTTCATTCATCCAGAATTTTTTCCATAAGGAATATTCCGCCGCTGTCGTTTCTATCGATGAAGAGAAGTTGATTGGAAGTGTTCCAGCGAATATGGATTGTCTTGAAATTGTGGTAATCGTAGGAACCCAGGAAAAAACCTGATTTTCGTCAAATATCAAATCTTTATCAATCTTGGAAAGTTCATTTTTGATTATCATCCAGTTGTCCGATGACATCCCATCGAGGACTATGAGAGCAATCTTAGTTTCTTTAGAGAATTTCTTGCTTGCAAGATATGGTGCAATATGATGAACCATTTTTGGTATTGGAAGATATGATAAATTATGAATTGAAGCAAAATTTTGAAGAATCCATTGCTCAAAATTATCCTCAACATTACAATAAATTTCCTTAATATTTTCTGGGATTTCGATACAGTCTTCGTTTAAAAGAAAATTCAATTCTGCCCAAATCATAGAAAAATCTAACCACTGATTCACTGAAGACTGTACTGAGGGGCGCATTTCAACGATTGAGTTTATAACATGTTCTAATCTCTTCTTCGATGCACTTTGAGGACCTATAATGCCCACATTAACCCATTCCGACCTGTTATTGGGATTTGTTGATTTTATCGGCTGAAGATATCCTTCTAAAAAGAAATTATCGAGATACACCCGGATGTCGTCATCCTCAAAAGGAACAATAGTGGACGATTTACCGTTTAGATAAATCTCCCATTGCCGTTGTAAGAAGTCAAAAAAATCGGCTTTAGATGGAATGATGGTAAATAGAGGCAAATTAGAAAAAATGCTAATTTTTAATAATTTTTTTATAATGTATTCATCTATAATTTCTGGCGGTTTAATTGGTTTTTCATCCTTATTTGTGCGAAAGTGTCGGAAAAAAAGCCACTTTATGAGGTCTTTCGGTAAGATGTGGCTGTTTAAATTAAAATGATAAACGTTTTTCAATAAGAATTCGATAGTTTCATTATCACTATGAATTTCCCCTGAATATCCCTTATAATAAGTGAATAAGGTATCAAGATCTGATTTTTCGACTGCCTGAATAATTGGATTACTTAATTTCGGAAAAATATCAGATAATTTGTAAGAAAGTTTTCTGCCAATTGTTAGAAAATCATAAGGTAAATTATCCAGTTTTACCTCATCTGAATTCAAAATTACTACTAAATCTATCTCTTTGCCATTATCCCAGCGCTCACGGTAGTTCATCTCATACGCATAACGGAAAGAAACATGATCTTTAAATTGAATAATGTCAAACCCTCGGTTGCGTATTTCAGTCAGGATTTCATGTTCAGAAAGAAGACCATCCGGATCAGCAACAAGGGTAAGTTTAGATATAGATTTCTGGAAATCTTTGAGAACATATTCACGCCAGTTATCCATTTATATCCCCACCTTGACCATTAATAAGGGTTCAAGTTCAGGGATGATTAAATTTTTTTGGTTTAAAGCTGATTGCCACTCCATCTCTTCTTTATTAAGCTCTTTAAGTCTCTTCTCACGCACATTTGTCAGTCCTATTCTATTAATAGCTTCTCTGCGAATTCTGAACGAGTAGCTACTTTTTTCTTTCTCTTTTTCAAGAGATTTTGTATATCGTTGTTTTAGTTCTACAAAGTATTCTTTCCCTACTTCTTTGGCTTTTTCAAGAATCACATTGTACCAGGCTGAATCGGTCTCAATGTCTAATTCTTGGATCAAATCCATTCTTGCATCCTTATCCAAGAATGTATCCCAAATATGATTTGCTGTAGTTTTTAAGATCTTTCCATCGTTTTTCATAAACAATGGAAATATTCGAGTTGATCTTCTTTCATCGTTTCTTATGGAAATTTTCCACAATGAAAAAAAGCCATCAATATCTTTTGACAAATTTGGAATTGTAACTTTTGGGATGGGCTGTCCTTTAGACCATTGTTTCTGATGAGAAAATATAGACCTGACAAAATCATTTTCAATTGTTAAATGATGTAAACCCTGTCTATCGGCATCGGATTTTTGGAATGTGATATTCTCTAACAGAGTTCTATCTGGCAACATTAAATTATAACCTCTGAGTGTCTTCTTGATTTTCCCTCCATTCATTTTTATGAAATTAAGGGTCATAGTTTCAAGCCAATATGGAAGTGGATGTGAAGATAATTGTTCGGCAAGTTCTGAACTGATATCGCCTATATCAGGGAGAAGTTTCTTTCCAACCTGATAGTTCTGGAATTCTTCTTTGATAACATTAACAAATTCATCCACATTTTTTTCAAGATCTTCTGGTCTCATTAATGAATTGATATATATTTTCTCAAAATCGATAGAAGCATCTGCTGTATCCAGTACATCACCTGTCTTATCTACGCCAAATTCCGACAGGATTACGGCTAATTTTTCTTGTAATACCTCTTGAACACGATACTCAACAGTGTTTTCATAAATGAAATTGAATGCTTTCACTGGATGCCCCTGCCCAATTCGATCCACTCTTCCAATTCTTTGCTCTACCTTCATGGGATTCCACGGCAAGTCGTAATTGATGACAATGTGTGCGAATTGAAGATTAAGTCCTTCCCCTCCTGCATCTGTGGATATCAGAATTTTCGATTCATTTGCAAACTTTTCCTGAACGCTGGCTCTTTCCTCCAGACCCATTGAACCGTTTAGAGTAACACATGAAAAACCTCTCTGTTCAAGGAATTCTTTCAACATTTCCTGCGTAGAAACAAATTCCGTAAAGACAAGGAATTTCAGATTTAAATCATTCTCTTCCATTTGTTGAGTATGTATGCATTCAAGAAGGGCTTCAGCCCTCGCATCGGGATTCAAAGCTTCGCATCTGATGGATAGGTTAAGAAGAGATTGAACGGTTTGTCTCTCATTTTTTAATTCTTTAAATTTATTTGAGAGAATAGCATCCAATTGTTCCTGTCCATCCATTTCCCACCAGGATTCGACTTGCTCAAGTTGAATAGGTTTTTCTCCTTCGATAATTTTCAGTCTCTTTTCAAGGGCATATCGGATGGCTCTTGTACTGCTTGAAACAAGCCGTTGCATTAACACCATAAGAAAACCCAGGTAGTTCTTTCTCTCCTCCACTGCTTGATTGTATCCATTCCTCACATATTCGGTTACTTTGTTGTAAAGTTCTTCCTGCTCTTTATGACGGGGCTCCCACTTAATTGGCACTAATTTAGTCTTTCTTTCTTTAAAAAGAGGTTTTCCTCTCGCATCAACTGCTTTTCTTTTTTCAGTTCTTACCACGTAGGGTTTAACTTTTTCCTGGTTGATTATGACATTAGGAGGAAATTCCTGCTTATCAATTAAAGAAAGGAGTCTCTGGAAGGCATCGGATTTCCCCTGGTGCGGCGTTGCACTGAGAAGCAAAAGATAGGGTGTAGCTTCTGACAAATTTTTCCCTAAAACATGGCGGGCAACAGTTGCAGAACTCCCACTTAATCGATGTGCCTCATCGATTATTATGAGATCCCAGCCTGCATTTACCAGCCCTTCAAATCTCTGCAAATTATAATCAGCTATTTCATCTTGTGACCATCCTTTTCTGTTCTCTATGGGTTTCACACTATCCAGCGAGCAAATCACCTGATCAAAATGTTTCCATAGATTGTCTGCTCCAAATATGGAGGCCATCATTGGGAATTCAAGAGAAGTAATTAGTCTGAAGTTTTCATTAAAGTGGTTTTTCATCTCTTGCGCCCACTGGGCAGTCAGACCCTTTGGAGTTACCACAAGAACCCTCCGAACAAGACCTCTGAGTTTAAGCTCTCTCATTATGAGTCCGGCTTCAATCGTCTTTCCAAGTCCAACTTCGTCAGCAAGAAGATACCTGATATTATTTCCGGAAATTACTTTTTCGAGGACTGCAAGCTGATGTGGAAGAGGGATTAAACCGCCTTCAAGAGGAGCTAAAAGCACATCTTGAGCAATAGCATTTGTGACTTTTGCAACTGCTGCTGTGAAAACAATCCGTTCTTTAGTAAAGAAGTTAGCATCTACTTTTTTCTTAAGGGATGCTGCATCAATGCTTAGATTTGAAGTTTTTGAAGGAACCCAGATATTGCAGGTAGTATATCCCCATAGTTCTTTTAGTTCATTTATTCTGACTAACTCGCTAAAGTCTGTACTCCAAACCCAGTCTCCTGGCTGAAATTTCTCTTGATTTGTCTCAGGGATTATACCTATCAACTTGTACCACCTATAACAGCGTCTCCTGCCCCTCCCCCGCCCTCATCACTGCATTGTCATAATACATAAGAAGCGTGCTGTCCTCCTGCAGTATTGAGCCAGGCAACCGTTCCCCTATATTTACTATCGCGGCATAATCCTTGTTTGCCCATGCCTTCTTAAATCCTGCCCGCACCGCCTCGGTACGGAACAGTTTAAGTTTGCCCTTATTGATTGTGTATTCTTCAAATTCTTTCAGAAGGGCTTTCTCCCTCAGTTTCTCAAGATCTGCCTGTTTATTAGGATCTGGTATGAACCATCTGTTTTCCTCATCGATCAAAAAGTTCTGTTTTAATACTTCCAATAACTCAGGGAGTTTCTCATGTTTATCCTTGTTATGAAGCTGCTGAAGGAATTTTGGCTGAATATCCTGATATGTCTGTGGAGTATCTTTCAGCTCCTGCCTGAGCCATTGAACCGCGCTTTTCTCATCATGAACAAACAATGAGAGCTGCTCTAAACCTTTGACAGTCATCCGTTTCCTGTCATATTCTGACACCTGATCAGCTAGGAAATACATACCATCCCGTTCAGGGAAGCGCTGGCGCAAGCCTGCATAGAAGTCGCCTGCTGAAATTGGTATTGTAATACCTCTCTGAACATGGAATGCAACCATCCTGTCAAAGAGAAGGTAGTTCTGGCGCTCAGCAATTACCTCAGCATTACCTTTCTTTTCGACAAACACAGGCAAGTGCTTTAAGTGCTGGCGCATGAAGTCCCAGACACCTTCTTCTGTGCCTGCTTCGAGTTTGAAGCGGTCTTCCAAGCCGCCATTTGGTTTGTAAGCTGAAATGACGAGATCCTGTTTGACGGCGCTGGCGCTTGTAACCTGCTTAAAAGATCCCTGCTGTTTGTCCAGAGTTCGGACATCTGCTATTACAAATCCTGCTCTCATCAAAGCTTCCTGAATTGACATCCACACGCTGTTCTGGGAGTTATGGAATTCTACAGTCATCCATCGACCTGGTTTAAGAATGCGGTAATTCTCTTTGAAGCACTGCTCCATGATGTGTTGGTACTCTGGCAATCCTTTTTTCTGGGTTTTGTTTACCAGAGCTTCTTGTTTGTTATTTGTAAATACCTTGAGCCATGCTTCCCAGAGGAAGTTGAGTTCAGAGTACATTAGGTTGCCCCCGAAAGGAGGATCGGTGAAAATATAATCAAGAGAATTAGAAGGGATGTTTCTTAAATTTCCAGAACTACAAGTTTCTATAATTGCATTACTTGAAGGAAAACTCTCTAGATGCTTTGTTCCTGGGTGAATAAAAGAAGCAATCATACGTTTTTTCTTTATTGTTTTAGAAATATACTCTGATAAGGATTTTAACATAGATATATCTTTTATTAATGACGGGATGTAATATGTTCCCGCTAGAGGCCCACCACCAGCACCAGCAAATCCACCAGCCCAGCGATAACGATAAAGAAGCGTATTTACAACTGCTACAGAAATAATATTGATATAATTCATTTTCGATATACGTTTCAAGTAAGCCGCCAACACCCACAAATTCCGCTTCGTGTAGAAATGGTGTACATGGGTTATTCCAATATCATCGTTACGTCTTGACTCATCACCCTCTGGCATTCTGTTTGACGGATACCAGTATGGAATCTTGCTCCCCTCTATCTTCCTGATTAGCACAAAATCAGCATCGTCAGGCTTTTTCTCATATCGTTTCTCTCTATTTCCCTCTTTCACAGTATAATTTATCAGCACCGGCATTTGCTTTGCCTTTCTGATCGTCCCTCCAATGACATCATCCAGAACCGTCTCCCATGCACGGTCAAGACTGCGTTTAGTAACAGATGCGTTGCAATGCGGGCAGCTAAATTCCTCTCTAACCTTTCCTTCCTCTTTGTCCACTGCCGGATCCCAGAAGACTATCTCGCTGGCGCAGCCAGGACATACAAACACTTCGCTCCACACAGTGTAATTGATTTTTCCTTTGATTGACTTCATCTCACCGTTTATGTTAATCCCGTATTGCACTTTACCATCAACTACATGCTGTGTTTCAAACATCCAGTCGCATTCGTCTTCAACTTCATTGAGGATGCGATTTGCCTCGCGCTCAAACTCCCTGACATCCACATCCATGTTATAGTTATAAGCGATGAAAGTTGCAGCAGGTGAAAGATCGCAGAGAATTGCTTTTCTTGCGCCCCACTTCACATAAGGCATCTCTTTATCGATTTTCTCCATGAACTCACTATCAGGCGCGCCGCACATCTGCGCAGCCACTCCAGTCATGCCAGTGCCGCAGAATCCGTCAAAAATCACATCGCTGGGCTCTGTGTATTGCAGGATGTAGCGCATAATCGCCTTGTGAGGGACTTTTGTGTGATAGGAATGGGCGTTGTAGATCGGATCGTTCTTGCCCTCAGAAACATCAAAAGCAAAGGGTTCGCGGTGATAGCTGTCGGACTTTTCGTCATACGGTTTGCCGTGCTGTTTCAGGAAATCTTCGATGAAAGAATTGGGACAGGCTGTATAGTATGGAGGATCGGAGAGGGCGATTATGTCTTCATCTTTGCCGATGGGGAAGCCTTCGATGGCGCGGAGTTTATCGAGAAGCTCCTTGGTAAGTTCTTTTTTTTCCAAGAAGCTCACTCCAGTACAATCCTTACTTTCTTCTTATCCTTTCCATAGGTAAGCTCCTCTAAGAACTTCTCAAATCGCTTGGACAATTCCTCAGACGTGCATGGAACTCCACCTTTGAGGAGTGCATGCTTAATTTCATCGATAGAAGTTTCAACCTTCTCAAGCCCCTGGAGAACTTCCTGAACTGCCTGGATAAAATCATTGTTAATCTCTTTTGGAAGCACTTTTTTGTCCATGAAATCACCAAGGAGCTTTAAACGCTCTGTCGAGAGTAATTCAAGGTTTTTTTTCACTGTCGGGTCAGATAGGTTACCAATAAGTGCCTTTGTCCAGTCACTATGAAGCTTATTTAATTCATCCTCTAAATCATCAAGAATATTCGGACCATATATTTTAGTCTCCTGATTGGGAATAAAGTTGCAGTGCGAGCATCTGGGCTCAAGATTAAGTTCAGCATCTGTTGCCTCAAAACAGGATTTTAATCCCGCAAGCTTATTCTGGAATTCCGTCAGCTGGCTTCGATTCATAAAACTGATATTTGTAAGCATAGAAAGCTGCTTGAGACGGTTATCCTTCAGCAGCTTTGCTTTCTTTTTGTCATCAGTTACTCCTAATCTGGACTTTTTATGGAGATCAAGATAAAATGCAATATAATCTTTCTTTAACGAATTCAGGGATGTTTTTAGAGAATGGCTTATGCTCGCATCGCCCCATGTCTTATCATCAGAAAGCGTATTGATCGCATCTTTTCGCCCTTCATTTATTTTATTATACCATTCATGGTCGGTGGGCAGCATAGCAATTGCTGCCTGCATATAACTTGAAAGCTGAGCAGTATCCTGAATGATCTTCATCAAACCTTCAAGAGATTTGAGCAATTCAAGTCCCTTCCTCTGCGCTTCAATTTCTTTCAGAGTGTACCTGAAATTCTTCAATTTTCCTGAAGTGTTATAAACCTGTAATCCTTCAAGAAAAGCTTTGTAACTATCAAGAGTCCGTCTATACTCATCTTCTTTAGTCTTGAGCACACTTTCCCCGCAGAAAACATAAACTTCCTTCAAATGCTGGGCGGTTGTCACAACACGATTTAAATGATCTGAAACTTTTGTTTGTAAGCTGGTAACCCAAGCATCTCTCATTGAATCATTTTTAATCTGCCCTTCAGTCAGACCGAACAGCTTGGAAAGAGCAATTAATTCTTTAAGAGGCAGATCCTTCGGCGGCTCGATGTGTTTAAAGTTGGTAAGATCTTCGATTTTAATTTTAAGCAGTTCATCAATATTTGAAGCATCGATTTTCTTGCCAGGAAGACTTAGTGCAATGTGCCCGCTGTGGATTAGAGAGACAAGAACTACAGCCATCCATTCTGGCTCTATTTTGAATTTAACATCATACTCAACTCCTTCTACTCCTTCAAAAAGTTCCTTCCTGTTAATGACCTGCCCCTGCCCTTTCGTTTTCAAAAGCTCAATGATATATTGTGCATATATAGAATTCGTGGGCGAAATGTTATCTCCATCTAAAAGCCCTAAATTATCACAAAATATACGTCCCATCTGAGTTTTGCTTCCGCATATGTATCGTATGGCTTCTTGTGCGTTCTTCCCTCGGTTTTCGTTCGTAACCACATTAGTAAAGGTTGGATAATCAGGTCTTATATCCTTAAAATAAGGTCCAAGGCATACTGAAGCGATATTGTTAACAATATCCCGGACATTATCCCCAGATCGTCCACGAGACCATTCGACTGCTTTTTTCGTGACTCCTTTATAAGTGACATTATAGACTGTTGTAATATGTTCCTTAAGCCATGGCGCCAGTTGTTTGATATACTCGCTGGCTTTTTCCTCATATTTAGCTCTTGAATCTCCCCCAAGTGTCATCAGTTCCCTTGCAGCAGTATATTTCTTTAGAGATTCCTCAAATTTTTCATCTTTTTCATTAAAGTGGAAAAATACCTCATCAGGCTTCTCTTCATCCTCGTATTTGGGTGTACCATACGGCTGTATAAAATAAATATAAAAATCTTTTGGAGGCTGAGCAGTAGAGCGTTCATTCGGCGCGCCAAAGAAAAGATACCCCTGTCTTGTTACTTTTCGTTCCTTCCATTCAACCTCGTGCTCCCATATATTGTACCCGGTCACATAGGTAACATTTGCACATTCCATAACCCACTTTAGAGCATCGAAATAATATCGATCAAGGACGTTATCGTCTAGATTTTTTGCTCTTTCCTCTATCTTTCCCTCGTAATCTTCTATTTTATCAACATCGATATAGAATTGACCATTCTCTTTATTATGGGTTATAAACTGATGACCTACTGTCACCTGCATATCATTAAGTATAGCTTCAAGTGATGTATTTAAAAACTCGGCATCCTGTTCCGGCAATCCTGGAATATAAGGGCACAAACTATCTCTTAACTCTTCGGTAGTAGCTCCTAATTTTGCATGAAAGTCACCTGTCGTTAATCGATGAATGCTGAGCCCATGTATGAGTTTGAGAGCTGTCTCCTTATACTGTAACTTCGGAAAAGACTGCCGGATCCTGTCTTCAAGGACAGAACTCGTATCTATTACTTTCTTCACCTCGGAGATCGTCCTTATTGATGGATTCTCTTTCAACCGTTTCCAGTAAGTATCATATGTTATGAGTCCCGGATAATCTTCTGGAACATCCATATCAAGAATGCTTTCAATTTCTCTGCTGATGGTTTTCAAGATTTCGCGCTTTTCAGCGACGTAAATTTTCTCAAAGGTCTCTAAGTATATGGGATGGATTGGAAATAGCTCCACGAATTCGTTAATTCTTTTTCCAATAACAGGATATAAAAAGGAGAATCTTTCAAGGTGCTCTCGGATCATGGCCTTCTGGGTTTTATTTTTCATAAGAAGCCTTTGAGAGACCACGAATGCCACATCTTCCCTAACAATATAAAACTGTTCATATCTATCTTTAACTTTTAGGAGCGTTTGGGCGATGAACTGAAACCTGGGATTATCAAAAAGACTTTCCTGAATGCCTGCAATGCTTCGGAATCTGGTATTTCTGCAAACCTCTCCTATCTCCCGCAGGAAGTTTAAATCCAGAACCAATTCCTGGTCTTTTCTTGATAGCAGATAGTCCAGTAACTCATCGATAACAAGCAGATACCCCTGGTCTGGAAACTTCTGGTTGAAAAGCCCCATCATCTCTATGAGACTATCTTTATTATTGGTCACTTTATCGGCTGCAGGAAAAGCATAATTTATTCCAATTTCAGAGAGATTCTTTTCGAGGGTTTTAAGAACAATATCTCTTAAAGACATCCTGACGCCGCCAATTTCTGTACGGATCACTTTGAATTTCCCACCGATAGAAGCCAGCTTTTCAGCTATAGACTTATTACTCAAATATTGCAGCATGTCAGAATCTTCAGCAATCGCAGAAATAACAGACATAAGGTGAGATTTACCTGTTCCGTAATTACCTACAACAAGTACTCCTTTATTATCTTTGACCTCATGGAATTGGATATTTGGAATAAGCAATTTTGTGATATTCTCTTCCATATTCTTTGAGATAACAAATGTCCTGACCAACTCTTTGGCTCGATCTTTCTTATTCGCGTCTTTTATCTGAATTACCGTTGTTATAGGCTCAAATTCTACCAAATCTGAATATTTCATTACGTACCCTCCTGTTCGCTTAAATTTTGAATTGTCAAGTCAGTTACTTTTTCCTCAAAATATTCTGGATGATATGGTTCAGCATAACTTAGTTTTTGGTTTTCATATTTACCAGGCCATGAGACTATTATTGTCTTATTTCTTGAGATGTGCCGAAATAATTGTAATGGATCTCTCTTGAGTTCAGGATTAAAAACAATCTCAATATTATCAAGAATAATTACTTCGGAAGCATTTGAATTTACAATATCGGACATAATATCATTAAGGTCTAACAAACTTCGCTCATTGTTGTTGAGGTTGAGGAGTCTTTCACTTAGTGTTAGATTTAGATTTATATACGGGTAATTATATGACTTAGAAATAGTTTGAAGTAATTTTGTTTTGCCTGAGCCGAACTTTCCTACCAAAAGCAGAATTCTATTGTATTGATATTCACACTGGTCTATCTTTTCCTTTAACAATTGAAGGTTACTCAGCATTTATGTTTTCTCCTTCTCTTGTTCTTTTTTCAGCAATAAGAAAATGTATTCACTGACTCCTTTTAAGTCCTGATCTATTGCCTTCTTTTTAGCCCATTTCCATAATTCTTCATCAATTACAGAAATATTTGTTCGGTTCATAAACTACACCTGTCGCAGATGATGTATAGACAACATGTGCTTTGGATATAAACTTAGTTATTTTTCTATGGAACCGAATTTTTGTCTCAAATAATTCCACAACTAAAATATTTCTTAGAAAGTTTTATTATTAAGGACGTATTCATTTAATTGAACTTCTATCGGTGGTGTATATTTGTCAGACTCTTTCCTCTCAACCTTAAAACCGCGCCAGCTTGAAGCCATAAAACACATATCATGCCCCCAATTGATCCTCGCAGGCGCAGGAACTGGCAAGACCACGACCATTACTGCCAAGATCGCATACATGGTCGAAAAGGAAAACATCGACCCTTCCCAGATCCTCGCACTCACCTTCTCCAAAGAAGCTGCAAGGAACATGCGCGAAAAAGTCGAGAAACTTCTTCAGGGAAGGGAAGTGATCGTTAAGACTTTTCACTCATTCTGCGCCGAGCTTATCAAGGATCATGCTGAAAGATGCAAAGTTCCAGGCGACTTCAAGATATTCGAGGAGATGGATTCAGCCATTTTCATATTCAGGGAACTCAAGACAGATGCAAGGACAGCCAGCCTGTACGCAAACACGATCGGAAAAGCCAAAGACCTGAATATCTCGATAGATAAATTCAAAGAATTTCTGGAAACGCTTAAAAAACAGGTTCATGATATTGAAAAAGATGAGAGCAAATGGAAGGAACTGTATCGCGAATCAAAATTCAAACTCAATACCTTCCATCTTCTAGAATTCAAAGACAAAGAAGAGAAGAAGGCAAAACAGGCAGAGAAAAAAAGATACTCCGAATTCATAGACCTTTATGAAGAATACCTGAAATATTCAAACTTCATATCAGCCTGGGAGAAATACGAAGAGAAGAAATCAGCTATAGGTGCACTGGATTACGGCGACCTGAATAAGATCGCCCTCTGGTATCTCGACGTGTACGGCACGCAGGAATTGAACGATACATTCCACTATATCATCATTGATGAATTCCAGGATACGAACTATGTCCAGTTCGAGCTGATAAAAAAGCTCACAGCCGCAAATAAGAACATAACCGTGGTGGCAGATCCCAACCAAACTATCTATGCATTCCGTGGAGCGTACACCAATAATATCGAGGAGTTCAAAAAGCAATTCGCTCTGTCTGATAAAGACATCGTGTCACTGGATGTGAGTTTCAGGTCAACAAATAAAATACTCAGAATAGCCCATACGTTGATCGAAAAGAATTATGGAGAGGAGAAAAAGCAAGAATGCCAGCTCCTCAAGAATCACAAAGATATTGAAGGGGAAAACGTCCGTATCATCGAAACTGAGGATGATAACGAAGAAGCAAAAGCCATAGTTGAGAAGATCGAGTTTTTTTTGGCACAGGGAATTCCTCCAAAAGAGATCGTTGTGTTATACAGGACTCATGCCCAGGGCCGTAAGGTAAGACAGTCTCTTGAAAACAGGGGTCTGCCATTTCGGGTCAAGGACGATACCGATTTCCTGAAACAGCCTGAAATAAAGACTGCGCTGGCTTACCTGTATATAATCAATAATATCTCTCATCCCACAGCCCGCGGGACAGAAGCCTGGTGGAGGATATTCCATTACAACAATGCCCTGAGCCAGGAAGATTCCATAAGGATAGGAGAATACCTCAAGAAAAAATGGGTCTCATTCCAGGAAGCTATCTATCATCACATTGGAGAACCTGGACTTTCAAAGAGCGGACTTGAGACCATAAACAATGTGAAAAAGAGGATTGATTCACTGTGCGCTAAGAAGAATCTTGACGTATCAGACCTCATCCTTGAGGTATATGATCAATCGGGGCTCTCAAGGCAATTCGCCCATACAGACACAAAACGCAGCAGGGAAGCACTTTTGAACCTCAGACAGCTTCATGAATTAGCCAGTAATTTTGAGGAGTTCCACGGAAAAGACCTGAGTTTGTTCATCGATTATCTTGAGATCCTTGACGAGATGGATGGGAACCCGTCACCTGCAAGAATAGCGGATGAGGATGCCATTAATCTCATGACCATACACGCAGCTAAAGGGCTGGAATTCAGCGTAGTATTTCTCACCAACCTTGCAAAAGATAAATTCCCACTGTACCGGGGAGGCGCAGAACCACTTATTCCGCCTGAATTGATGGAACAGTACAGGGATATTTTCGAGGACGAATCGATCAAAGATACTGAAAAAGCAGTCAGGGAGCGGAAAAAAGAGATCAAAAAGGAAGAAGAGAGACGGCTTGCGTATGTGGCACTTACGAGGGCAAAAGAACATCTTTTCCTGACACTGGCAACAAAATACGCTGACGATGAAAGAGAGCCGTCTGAGTTCCTTCAGGATATCGGATATGACAACTGGAGAGCCGGTGGGAATATCACAGTGGGAGATCTCAGTTATTTCAGGGATACTGATACGAAGGTCAGGGAAATGGTAAAGGACAGTGCGCTTGAGCGGGAAAAGTCCGTGCGTAAAAGGCTTCTCATCGAGTCACTTGACTCTGGCGATTTTAATGAAATCATGAAAAATGCGCTGCTGTATCAGGCTTTAAAGCTTGGAAAAGCGCCGGATTTCAAGAAACTTTTTGATTCCAACTGGGAAAAAATAGATCCTGCGCAAGACGCTGAGAATATTCTGGGTAAAATCAAAGAGAATAAGAACGGGTTGAAATTCAATCCCGCAAGCATGACTTTCA
>Ga0180732_1001239_pt1 | contig 16530 bp, 26 predicted proteins | sample KR11_01MetaG_FD_148674 | JGI IMG/M metagenome (GOLD analysis project Ga0180732, IMG submission 148674) | Groundwater microbial communities from the Olkiluoto Island deep subsurface site, Finland - KR11_0.1 MetaG | ecosystem: Environmental > Aquatic > Deep subsurface > Groundwater | place...
CTTCTTCCCCTTTACTATAACGAGCCAACTCTTCTCCAGCAGGGTATGATTTTGGAATCCCTCCAAAAACATTGATAATATCCATCTCATGAACACAACCTTTTCTTTCTGCTAATGTTTTCACAATGTGCTTTTTAATCTTTTTGAACATTATAGTTCAATCATTAAAACTCTTTTAAATATTTATATACTTAATCTAATTAATTATTAAAAATTTATGAGCAGAAAAGCACCTTATGGCAGAATCATTTAAAAAAATCAGATTAAAATCCAAAAAGAACAAAAAACCAAACGAAAAAAACAAATACATGCCTGATTAATCTTACTGCCAGTGTTTCTAAGAGATGCTTTTTTGAATCCATTTTAAAAACACCTGCTAAAGTAGGAATATATGGAATTGGAGAAACTGCCATGATTAATAAGGCATATCTGCCGTATTTTTTAAAAAGCTCTTTGTATTTTTTTATATCTTTTTTAGGAAAGTATTTTAAGATTTTTGCTCCTACAAAATAACCTAAACAAAAATAAAAAATATTTCCAATAATTGCTGAAGAGAGAAATAAAAAAAGAATAAACCAGGGATTAAACACATTCATAACCAATATTGATGCAACAGCAACACTTGGGCCGACAAAAATTGGTGCTCCTTCTAAAAAAATAACTAAGAAAATCATTGCAATCAACCCTCCGGTCATGACCAATCCTGTAACTTCTTTATCAAGAAATTTATAATTAATCAAGCTCCAGACTAATAATAAAATAAAGAAAATATTTAAAATCCAAATCCAAAGCTTCACCACCTTTTTTTTATCCATAAATAAATAATAAAATTAATTATTTAAAATGTTTGGCTAGAGGTTTTATCTTTTGTCTTATATCAAACTCAAAGGAATTAAATAAATAACTCCCAGGAACTAGCCAAAAAGGTATGGAGTCTGGCGTAGGCGTATTGTTACTTTCAAGTTAATACATTAGAGAAAGATTTATAAAGAAAAAAAGTTACAAAAATTTCATGAAAGGATTAAATACATTGTTAGAATCAAAAGTTGGCCAATATAAAGCCATAATGGATTCAAAATCATTTCCAATAGCAGAAGTTATTGAGGAAGTTTTAGATGAAGTGGGAATTGAATTTCAAAATTTTCCTGCTGGGGGAGGTTTTGATGTTAGGCTCACTAGGGGGTATGAAATTACTTTACCAAAAGATTTTATTGGAAAAGAAATTCCTCTGGCATATTTTGCAGGGAGAATTTCGGAAAGATATTTTTCTAAATATGAACCAAAAGTTATTAAAGCTAGACCAGATTTAGTAGAACCTTCCATGTTAACTGAAAATCTTATCGAGTGGATTGTATCTTCCCCTGAAAAAGAATCAAATAATTACGCATTTATAGATGTTGCTTCGGTAAGGGTGCGTTCAAAACCTACTGAAAAAACAGATGCACAATCTTTAGATAAATCGGAAAGTTATTTATGTAAATTAATTCCTTGGTTAAAAAAACCTCTTTCTATTTTTTAGTTCCCAAATTGTATCACTTTTAATATGGGCCTGGCGTAGGCGTTTCTTACAAAGATTTATATTTTAAATTCTTCAGATAAAAGAATGGTATATGATGTTATTTTTGTCCTGGGAGAGAGATTCTGCGATCATCCCCTCTGCGGGGTGGCGATTCTCAAACGACTTCTTGAGAAGAACAATTACAGCGTTGGAATTATAGAGATTCCTAAAACAGAGAAAGATATAACCAAATTAGGTAAGCCTAACCTTTTCTTTGGGGTGAGTTCTGGAAGTATTGATTCTATGCTAAGAAATTATACTGCTTTGAAGAAAAAAAGAGAAGAAAAAGAGGTTTTAAATTACACTCAAGAAGTTCCAGACAGGGCAGCGATTGTTTATAGTAATTGGATAAGAAAGAAATTCAAGGATTCTTTAATTGTTCTTGGAGGAATTGAAAGTTCTCTTAGGAGATTTACTCATTATGATTATTGGCAAGATAGTTTAAGGAAGTCAATAATTTTTGATTCAAGGGCAGATATTCTTGTTTATGGTTATGGGGAGAAACAGTGCTTGGAGATTGCAAAAAGAATTTCAAATAAAGAGCCTCTTTTTGGAATTGAGGGAACGTGTATTAAGAGCAGAGAGCTTCCTAAAGGATTTATTGAACTTCCAAGTCACGAAGAGGTTTCTGGTTCTAAAGGAAAATTCTGCGAGATGCAAAATTTGTTAGACAATAATAAAGACCTCGCGCAGAAAACAGGAAACTTCTATATTTTACAATACAAATTCCCAAAATATTCTTCAAAAGATTTAGATGAATATTACGAGCTTCCATTTACAAGAAAAATTTCAATTGATTATCTAAAGGGTTTTGAATTTAGTGTGGTTACTCATAGGGGTTGTATTGGGAATTGTAACTTTTGTTCGTTAAAATTAATGTCTTCTGGAAGGATAATCTCAAGGTCAGAAGAATCTATTCTTAAAGAAGTGGAATATCTCACCAAACTTCCCTATTTTAAGGGAAACATAGACGATTTAGGAGGACCGTCTGCGAATATGTATGGGATGGATTGTGATAAATGTAATAATAATTGTATTGATTGTAAAAAACTCGATAAATCTCATTCAAGAATTATACATTTACTTAGGCAGATAAAAAAAGTGAAAGGAATTAAGAATGTTTATGTTAGAAGCGGGGTTAGATATGATTTAGCAAATGACGAATATTTAGAAGAGTTAAAGCACCACATTCCGGGTAAACTAAAAATTGCTCCAGAACATATAAGTCCGGATGTCCTCGAGATGATGAATAAGAATAAAGGCAATTTAGATGATTTTATTAAACGATTTAAAAAACTTGGGTGTGGAGAGCTTGTGTTTTACTTTATGGTTGCGCATCCTGGTTCTACTATGAAAGATGCGAAAGAGTTGGCTGAAAAAACAAAGAAACTAAAGAATACAGAATCTGTCCAGATATTTACTCCGACACCTATGACTATCTCAACCTGTATGTATTATACTGGATTAAATCCTAAAACAAAAAAGCCGATTTATGTTCCTAGAACGTATAAAGAAAAAAAAGACCAGAGAAGAATTTTGGGTTAGGCAAAAGGAGTGGGCGTTATTCAAAACAACTAACCTTAACCTTAGGTTAAAGTAACGACGTGGACGCTTAGAAAAATATATATACTTCTATTTACTATTTCTGTTAAGAGAAAAAATGAAAGATAAAAAATTGAGAAATAAAGGAATTTTGGTTGGTTTCATCTCAGCAGTTTTTGGTGGTGTAATCGGCTCTTACATCGGAGGATTAATTGTGCAAGAAGTCGTTTATAGAATTGTTGGAGCTATAATTGGAGCTATAATTTTAGGAACACTAATTCCTGAATTGTTTTTAAAGAAAAAGTAATAACTCCTATAAAAAAGGAGTAGTAAAATAAAACTCCCAGTCATCTCGGCGTGAGCATGTTATGTCTACTAAGAGGGAAGATTTATAAAGTATACTTATGTATACATAGGTATATGGAAACAACAATTAGACTAAATAATTCTGTAAAAGAAAAACTCGATTTAATTAAAGTTCATGCTAGGGAAAGCTATAATGATGTTATTAATAGAATGGTTGGTGAATATAAAACTCTTAATGTAGATGAAGAAAGTTTAAGAGAAACAGTAGAAATTCTTGGAGATCCTGAAATCCTTAAGGATATTGCTGAAGCTCTTAATGATTTTGAAAAAGGAAAATTTATTGAATTAAAATGAATTTTAGGTTATTTCTTTCTCCTAAATCACAGCGTTTTCTGGATAAGTTAAAAAATAAAGAAGATAAAAAGAGAATCAAGAATAAATTAAAAGAATTAATGCAAAATCCAGAGTTGGGAAAAATCTTAACTGGAAGACTTGCTGGCCTATGGAGTTTAAGATTTGGTAAATATAGAGCATTGTATCAAATAAGAAGAGAAAAATTATTAGTCCTTGTTTTAAGAATAGGGTATAGAAAAAATGTTTATGAGTAAGGTGTAAATGTTTAATTTAAATAAATTTAATCCTTGATTAGAATATGAAAAATAGACAATTTTATATAAAATTATCTGCTGGTTAGAACAATCCTTGTGCATATTCTTTTTAGAAAACCAGATTTAACTATTTCTTAAACAACTTTTTATCTTTCATAACTAATTCCATATGGGGATAAGCTATCTCGACATTTTTATCTTTTTTAACCAAATCATAAATCTCTTTAGTAACATCACTGGCAATCTGATAAATTTCTAAAATTGGAGCATAGAATAAAATTTTTATTTTCATACTGCTTGCTTCCATCTTAACCCGATAAACAGGTTTCCATTTTTCCTTTGTTGCGAATTTTTCTATATATTTAATTGCAGCTTTTTTTGCTATCTCAAGGGCCTTATCTAAATCACTCTCATATGTAACCTCAAAATTAATTTCCTCTAAAACATAATCATCTGTTAATGTGTAATTGATTATGTTTTGCTCAAACAATAAATAATTTGGAACCATGACATTTCTTCCAGACTTCATGCTACTTTGAATATTGCCGCCCACCTCATCAAGATAAACATGAGTTAGGGTGATATCATAAACTTCTCCCTTAACATCTCCAATACAGATTCTGTCTCCTACTTGAAATGGTCTTTTTACAATTATCATAATCCATGCCGCAATTCCTGTAATTGGTCTTTGAAGAGCAAAGCTTAAGCCTGCTGTAACAAGGCCAGCAATAATTCCCAGCCCAGTCCAAGAACCCATATAAGAAAAAAAAGTAATAAAAAGAGTAACAATAACAAAAGTAACACTTAAAATTCTTGAAAAAATTTTAATATTTGATTTTTGCACTTTAGACTTAGCCTTTTTCAATAACCGAGTCGTTATTCTTTTCACAATAAAATTAAAAATAATAATTAATAAAATGGCAATCAGTAATGAGGTAAATATTCTGTAATTATCTTCCATTAATGTTAATATTGTTAAAAATGCCATAATAATTTTATAAACAGGTTGTTTAAAAATGTATGTGGGTGGTTTATAGTAGTAACATTAACAATTTCTAGATTTAATTGTCTTAGTGAATTTAAACTAATTTTAAAACATATAGTCTTTTTTGTTTACATAAAGAGCATTTTATTTTAGAGAAGGTTTTTATAGTTTTAATTACAATTACTTTATTATGAGTATTTTACATTGGTTAAGAAAAAACAAGTATAATGTTCTAGGTTTTTGGTTTTTATTCCTCCAATTATTAGTGTTTTTTGAAAATCATGTGGTTTACAAATATAATATATTTTTTTGGTTTTGTGATCATGCTCCCTTAGTAATTTCATTTGCTTTTTTTTCTAAAAATAAAGATCTTCTCAAAAGCATGATAAATTTTGGTTTTTTGGTGCAGTTTGTCTGGATTATAGATTTTTTATTTAAAATAATTTTTGATAAAAATTTCCTGGGAGTAACTAATTATATTTTTACTGCAAAATTGGGATTTTTAGTTTTGATTCCTTTAGTGATTCATTCATTATGTATTAATGTTGCTTTTTTGCATACTTACAAGATTAAACCTACAATAAAGGTTTTAATTTACTCAGCAATTTATGTCATGATGATATATGCATTATCATTAACTTATACCCCAATAGAAAGAAATGTTAATTGTATTCATGAAATATGCGGTCTTAATGATTATACTTTTAGTAGCTATACTTATTTTTGGCCTTTATTAGTTTTTATAATAATAATTCTTCCTACACAAGGAATACAATGGTGGGTTTATAAATGGAGTCGAAAACGAAAAAAGGATAAAGAGATTAAAAAATAAAAAATCATTTTAAATGGGTGTCTACAAAAAAGAAGAAATAAAATACTTGTGGTCACTTTTCAAAATCATAATGTCAATGTGCTATACTATTTCAAACAATGATTGAATTATTTACACTACCTTAAAATAATCTAAAAATTATTCTTTTTTGCTTTAACTTTGCCACAATCAGTTTTTAATTCACATCCCCTGCAAATGCCTGAATTTTCAGACCATTCTTTTGTTCCAAAACAATTTTTCTCTGATTGTTTTTTGGGTGATTGACTTTTTACCATTAAAAATATCCACAATCATCCTTTATATATCCTTATATTTTGCAAATCCGGCCAATTACGGCTGTTTTTGGTTGCAAAATAAAATGAATAATTTCACATTAATCTGCCATAAGAACTTTTTTAAACCCTTAAAATCAATTATATTTACAGGAGGAAAAAACAATGAAAGGAACAGTAAAATTTTTCAATAGTGCAAAAGAATTCGGTTTTATAACTGGAGAAGATGGAAAAGATTTTTTCGTGCATAAAACAGGTCTTCAAGAAGGCGTAAGCATTGATGAAGGAGATTCAGTTACATTTGAAACTGAAAAAGGCGACAGAGGCATGAAAGCAGTTAAAGTAGCTAAAGCATAAGAAAGATTGCAACATATAAAAGTAAGTATTTAATACCTTTTTCTAAATTTTCCCAAAAATTTAATAAATCATAGTTTATTATAATTAAGAGGATTTAAAATGAATTATGTTATCTTAAATGGCAAACTAATAGAAAAACAAGAGGCAACTATCTCAGTATTTAACAAAGCCATGTTTTTTGATTTTGCCGTATACGACTCTGTAAAAATTATCAAGGGCAAGAAGTTTTTCCCTGATTTTCATGTTGAACGATTGATAAATTCAGCAAAAATTATCCAGCTCGAACATGATTTTAAAAAACAAGACATCATGAAATGGATGGACTTGCTAATTGAAAAAAATAATTTGCAGGATGCTCTGATAAGATTTCTTTTACTAGGAGCAGCCAGTCCTGAAGAAAAACCTCAATTATTTTTATTTTCTCTTGGAGTCACATTTTATAATGAAAAAGATTATAAAAAAGGAATAAAAGTAATAACATTCAAGGGTGAAAGAACAATGCCTCAATCAAAATCAAAAGATTTATTCTTGAATTTCATAGCATTAAGAGAAGCCAGCAAACATAATGCTCAGGATGCTTTGTTAATTGATTCAGAAGGCTATATTAGGGAGGGAACAAGGACAAATTTTTTTGCAGTCAAACAAGGCAAACTTTACACTGCCCCTTTATCTGATGTTGTTGGGGGGATTACAAGAAAAATAGTTATAAAAATTGCAAAACAAAATAATATTGAGGTTATAGAAAGAAAAATACACAACAACGAGCTTAAAGATTTTGATGAGTTTTTTATTACCAGCACTAGCATGAATGTTTTACCAATAAATCAAATAAATGATTATATTCTTGATAAAAATTCTAAAGTTCTAACTAAAAAAATTATAAAATTATTTAAAGATTATTATCACCAAGAAGTATTTAATGACTAACTTACTCCTTGAATAAATAATATATTGTGTATAGGGCTGAAATACCTACAAGTGTGTAAACAGTAGTTGCTAACCATCCTACAGAACCGAAGATTAAATCAACTAAGTCTAGATCCAATAATCCGACTAATCCCCAGTTCACGCCACCTACAATTAACAGCACTAGTGCAATCCAGTCTAAAGCGCTTTTTTCCATTATTAATCTTGAACCTCCTTTATTATACCAGGTTTTTCATATTTATTAATCTTACTAATAATTTAAGATAACTTCATAATGCTCAAATTTTTTCTCAACAATAAAATATCCATTTTATATCGCATAAATCCTTATAAATTTTTGAATTATATTTATTATATGAATATTAAAACAAAAAAACAAAATCCGGATGGAATAGTTAGGCTTGAAACATCAGGCGAATTAAAAGAGATAATAATTAATGAGGATTTTTTAAATCCAAATGATGCATCTATTGCCTTGTGTTTTAGGGGAAAAAATAGTTCAGGAATTGTGGAATTAACCCCAAATGAAATTCAGATTTTAAGTAAAAAACTTATCCCTAAAATGCACTTGCTTAAAGATATAAAAGTAATGAAATTCAAAAAATAAATTTATTCTTTTAACAGCAATTTTATAAATACAAAAAGCATTTAATTATATGCAAAAAAAGGTGATTAAAAAAGGCAGGATTTACTGGCCAGGAAAAGAAATCAAAAAAAATGCATGGGTTAATAGTGATAAAATTTATTCTAAGGCTGATAAAAATCCTATAAAATTTTGGGAAGATTGTGCAAAAGAGCTTGAATGGAAAATAAAATGGAAAAAATCATACAAAGAAAAAATTCCATTTTTTAAATGGTTTATTGGAGGGAAAATAAATATTTGCTATAATGCTATAGATAGGCATTTAAAAAATAAATCAGACAAAACAGCATTAATCTGGATTCCAGAACCTGTAAATGAAAAGCCAATTAAAATTACTTATAAAGAACTGCATAAACAAGTGTGTAAAACAGCTAACTTGTTAAAAAAATTTAAAGTAAAAAAAGGTGATGTTGTTTCTATTTATCTTCCAATGATTCCAGAAGTAGTTATTTTTATGCTGGCTTGTGCAAGAATAGGCGCAATACACTCTGTTGTTTTTTCTGCATTTTCTTCAGATGCATTAAAAACAAGAATTAAAGACAATAAGGCAAAATTACTAATAACTGCAGATGGGTATTATAGAAAAGATAAGCAAGAAGATTTAAAGAAAAAAATAAGAGAGGCAATAAAAAAAACCAGCATTAAAAATACAATATTTGTGAAAAGATTTGATAAAAGAGCTAAATTAAATAAAAAAGAATTTTGGTATGATGAGGAATTAAAACAAGTTAAAGAAGAGTGTCTGGCAAAAGCTTTTGATTCTGAAACACCCTTGTTTTTACTTTACACCTCTGGCACAACAGGAAAACCTAAAGGAATTGTGCATGAAACAGGTGGTTATGCTGTTCAGGCATATAAAAGCACGCAATTGAATTTTAATATTCATGATGATGATGTTATGTGGTGCACTGCAGATGTGGGGTGGGTTACAGGGCATACATATATGTGCTATGGCCCATTATTAAATGGTTCAACAAGTATTATTTATGAGGGAATGATTAATTTTCCCAATCCCGGAAGATGCTGGAAAATAGTGCAGGAACATAAAGTCAGTGTGTTTTATACTGCTCCCACTGCAATAAGAATGTTTAAATTATGGGGGGAAAAATGGCCTGAAAAATATAATTTAAAATCATTAAAAATTTTAGGAACAGTTGGAGAGCCAATTGATTATTCTACATGGGAATGGTATTTCAAGCACATAGGACATAAAAAATGTCCTGTAATAGATACTTGGTGGCAGACAGAAACAGGCGCAACCTTAATTAATTCTCTTCCTGGAATTGGTCCTTTTATTCCTTCTGTATCAGGCAAAAGTTTTCCAGGAACAAAACACACCATAATGAATGAACAAGGCAAGCTTATAAAAAAAGGTGAGGGTTATCTTGTCCAGTTATCTCCTTTTGCTCCAGGAATGTTACGAACTATCTGGAAAAATAAAAAAGCATACAAGGAAAAATACTGGATTTTTAATAATAAGTTAAAACAATTTTATATTACAGGTGATGCAGCAGAAATAGATAAAAAAGGTTATATTAGAATTCTCGGAAGAACAGATGATGTAATGAAAGTTGCAGGGCACAGAATTTCAACTGCAGAAATGGAAGATGCAATCATTAACCACAAATCAATAAGCGAGGCAGCAGTTGTCTCAAAGCCAGATAAAATCAAGGGAGAGGTTCCAATTGCTTTTGTAAAATCAAATCAAAAAATAAATGAAAATGAAATAATAAAATTAGTAGTTGATAAAATAGGCCCTATTGCAAGGCCCTCTGAAATTTACTTTGTTAATGACTTACCAAAAACAAGAAGCGGCAAAATAATGAGAAGAGTTCTTAAAACATTATTAAAAAATGAAGAATTAGGAGAGCTTTCAACACTAGTGAATCCTGAATCAGTAGAAGAGATAAAAAATGCAATTAATTCTAAGAAGATTTGAATTCTTTAATTTTATCTAGTGTTAATTTATCCTGAGTCTTTAAAAAATCTTTAATATCTTTATCGCGAATCTTACAAAATTGTTTTTTAATTTCTCGAATAGGAATCTTATCACATTTTTCTAAATTTTTATTATAAATTTTATATTCCTCACAAATTTCTCTCAAATCACAACCTTTGATTTTCATAATTATACAAATTATTTTTTACTTTAAATTTTTTTAATATTTTTTTATCAAAAATCTCAAAATTAAATCATTATAACCAAAAGACTTATATATAAGTTATACTATTTAAATTATATAATTAAATATAACTAAAAAAGTTAACAATGGAAGTTCAAACAACTGCAAAGAAAATTGGTGGTTCTATAGGGATAATAATCCCTAAAATTGTCATAAAAACAGAAAGAATCTCTGCAGAGGATACTATAAAATTAAAAATTGAAAAAGTAGATAGTTTGGAATTTTTATGGGGCATGAATAAAGATATTAAAAAATTAACAAATAAGATAATGAAGGAAATTGATGAAGGAGAAGATGATTAAAAAATTCTTTTTTGACACCTATGCGCTTGTAGAGATAAGTAAAGGAAATCCAAGATACAAACCTTATACCGGGGGCATTAAAATAATGTTAAACAAATTAAATCTTCTTGAATATGTTTATTTTTTAATCAGGGAAAAGAGAGAACATCAAATTAATGATGTTTTCAATGAATTAACAAAATTTAATGTAGATTATAATGATGATATTTTAGTAAAAGCAGCTAAGATGAAATATAAATTCTCCAAGGAAAAACTTTCTTTTATTGATTGTATCGGATATTTTCTTGCAAAAAAACATAATGTGAAATTTTTGACTGGAGACAATAAATTTAAAGATAAAGAAAATGTGGAATTTGTGAAATAAACTATAAAATTTTTTTAAATAATTTTTCTTTTTCAAATTTATGATTTTCTTCAACATCTATTTCTCCATATGAAGGAAGAGATTCCATATATTTTCTGGCAAAATTTACTAAGTCTTCATCCACACAATAAAGATGATTATTTTTACTAGTTTGTCTGTCTGTCTGGATTATTATAATCTGTCATATAAAAATATTCTAAATAAGATTTATAAGGATTTATCTTATAGAATTAATATGGCAAAATCTAAGAATATTAATCAAATTATGAAAATTCTTACAAAACATTTTGATTATAAAAAAAGAACCACATTAAACAGGATGAGAAGCAAACCCCACGCGTTTAAAATACTAATTTCCTGTTTGCTTTCTTTAAGGGCAAGAGATGAGAATACAGAAAAAGTTTCAAAAAAATTATTTGCTGTTGCAGATACTCCTGAAAAAATTTCCAAATTGCCCTTAAAAAAACTGGAAAAAATAATTTTTTCTTCTGGGCATTATAGAAAAAAAGCAAAAACCCTGAAAAGTGTTTCAAATGATTTAATTAAAAGATTTAATTCAAAAATTCCCAATAATAAACAAGAACTTTTAAGCATAAAAGGAGTTGGTCCAAAAACAGCAAATATAGTTCTTGCTTTTGCTTTTGGAAAAGCAGTTCTTCCTATTGATACTCATTGCCACAGAATTCCAAATAGAATTGGCTGGATAAAAACAAAAACACCAGAAAAGACAGAAACACAATTAGAAAAAATCTTGCCAAAAAAATACTGGAGTGAATTTAATGGAATTTTTGTATTATTTGGAAAAACAATATGTCAGCCAATTTCTCCATGGTGCTCTAGATGCCCAATAAAAAAATACTGCAAAAAAATTGGTGTGAAAAAAAGCAGATGAAATAGTCCCAAAACCTTTTTAAACTAATTTAATCTTCAAATTTCTATGAAAAGAAGCTCTAGACGTTGGAAGAAAAAAAGACAGATGCGTTGGAAATGGCAACGTAAACGACTTAGAAAAGAAAAGCATAAAAGAAAGTTAAAGAGAGCTAGAAGCAAATAAATAGATTATTTAACATAATAAAATATAAAAAGAGAGGGATTTGTTAAACAATATGGATGAATTAAAAAATTCTCAAGAGGATAGATCTATTCTAAAAAAATACGTTCAAATAAATAAGCGACTTTTATCTATTGGTCCTGAAGGGCTCAAGCAATTCCCAGATGAATGCCGGGATTACCTCGAAATGCAAAATCTATTAGTCAAGGGTAAATATTTATTTTTTATTGGTCCTGAAGGGCTTAAACAATTCCCAGATGAATGCCAGGATTATTTAAGACTGCAATCAAAATTTAAAGAAAAATGTTTATTGGATAACATTTAACAAATAGTCAAAAATGATTTCCCCTTATTTTAAATTAGGTTTTGAATGTGAGAATACAGCAAGAGAACTGAGAAGACTTGAAAGAGGCAGAAGACCTAATTTATTTTTAATAGAAGACGGGGAAAAAATAATAAAAAATCTAAAACAATTTCTTCTTGAAAGTGATAATATTCATTATGAAAAACAAGTTTTATATCAAAAATTAATTTTAGATGATGAAATTAACACAAAAAATAGTTTAGAAGATGTAAGCCAGGTTGTTGACTCAATCCTAGAGGGGGAAAAACCTCTTAAAGATTATTTAAAAACCTCTATAGCTTTTTTTGAAAATATGAGTGATAAATGCCTTTCTTATGCTAATTTTGATGCAAATACATATAATTAAACTCAAGCAACATAATCTTTATAAGTAAATTTAATCCTAATATTTTATGGTGAGCGAAATCTGGACTGAAAAATATCGTCCTACTAAATTTCATGAAGTTGTGGGGCAAGATGATATTGTTAAGAGAGTAGAATCTCTTACAAATTCTTTAAACATACCTCATTTATTATTTGCAGGACCAGCAGGAATTGGAAAATCTACTCTGGCTTTGATTATTGTAAAAGAGCTCTTTAAAGACACTTGGAAAGAAAATTACCTTGAGTTAAATGCCTCTGATGAAAGAGGAATTAATATTGTAAGGGAAAAAGTAAAAAATTTTGCAAGAACAAAATCCCTTGGAGTTGTGCCATTTAAAGTAATTTTTCTTGATGAGGCAGATGCTCTTACCCCAGAAGCTCAGCAGGCATTAAGAAGAACCATGGAAAACTATTCAGCCACATGCAGGTTTATTTTATCATGCAATTATTCAAGCAAAGTTATTGACCCAATACAATCAAGGTGTGCAATTTTTAGATTCAAGCTTTTAGAAAAAAAAGATGTTGAAAAAGTTATTATGAAAATTGCTGAATATGAAAAATTAACAATAAGCCCTGAATCTATAGAAATAATTTATGAGGGCAGTGAAGGGGATTGCAGAAAAGCCATTAATATTATTCAATCCACAGCATCTATCACTCCCCTGATAACTTCTGAACTTATTTCAACAATAATCTCTTGTGCAAAACCAAAAGATATCAAGATTGTTCTTGATTATGCTGTTTCAGGAGATTTTCTCAAATCAAGAGAAAAGTTACTTGATGTTATGCTAAAAGAAAGTATTTCTGGACAAGATGTTATAAAAGCTATTCAAAAAGAAATATGGAATCTTCCAGTAGAACCTGAAATAAAAGTAAAACTAACTGAAAAAACAGGTGAAGCAGAATTTAGAATTGTTGAGGGTTCTGACCCTTTTATTCAGCTTCAGGCACTTTTAGCAAGTTTTGTCCTCGCGGGGTTAGGGAAGTGAGGGAATGGAATTAAAATGCAAGAAAAAAACATTGAGGTTGAAATTAGAAGTTTTATATCAAAAGAAAAATATAAAGACTTATTAGAATTTTTTATACAAAATGCTGAACTCGTGAAAGAAGATTTTCAAGAGACTCATTATTTTGATTGTGAACAAGATTTAAGAATTCAGAAAAATAATTTTGGTTCAAAAATATGGATGAAAAAAGGTAAAATCCACGACGATGCAAGAGAAGAAATAGAAATTAAAACAAATAAGGAAGATTTTAAAAATTTGGAAAACTTATTTAAAAATTTAGGACATAACATAGAAATAAAATGGTTAAGAGACAGAAAACAATTTAATTGGCAGGGGATAAAAGTTTGTTTAGATTATACAAAAGGATACGGTCACATAATTGAATTAGAGAAAATTGGAAATGAATCTAATAAAGAAGAAATATTACAAGAACTAAAACAAAAAATAAATGAATTAGGGGTGGAAATTACCCCAAAAGAAGAATTTGAGAAACAATATAATTATTATAAACAAAACTGGAGGGAATTGATATGAATCAACAAATAATTCTTGCAACAACTTCCAAATATAGAAAAGAAGTTTTTGGATATGCTGGCTATGATTTTATTGCACAAGGAAGTAATATTGAGGAAAATTTTAAAGGAAGACCAAATACTCCTAAAGAATTAGTTGAAACTCTCTCAAGATTAAAAGCAGAAAATGTTGCTAAAGAATTTAAAAGTGGTTTAGTTATTGGTTTTGATTCAATAGGGCATTTTAATGGACAAATCTTAGAAAAACCAAAATCAAAAGAAGAAGCATATAAACGATTAAAAAGTCTTTCAGGAAACAAATATGAATTTTTTACTGGTGTCCACATAATTGATTTAGATAGACAAAATGCCAGATCTAAAGTTGTCAAAACAGAAGTTTTTATGAGGCAACTTTATGAAGATGAAATAAAGAAATATCTTGAAGAAGATTCTAGCTTTAATACATATGCTCAGGGTTTTGACCCTCTTCAAACCAGAGGAATGACATTTATTCAAAAAATTAATGGAAGTTATAACAATATTTTAAGAGGTATTCCTTTAGAAAGCATTGTAGAAATTTTAAATGAGGTTGGTGATGTAGAAAAGGAAAATAAATAAAATGGGAATACAAATAGAATTTAATCCAGATTTAGCATTAAGAAAGTATGGAATTAAGGGAAGATTGGAAACAGAATGCTTTCCTCAAAAGTTAGAAGAAGGAAAAGTGTATTCTTTTCTTAAAAAAGGGCAAAGAAACTATTGGTTAGAAGGAGAAATACCCTTATTAGAGACAAAGGGAAACCAAAATTTATCAAGGCCATTGGCAAGCATTATTATTTTAGAAGCAACTCATTTTTTAAAAGATAATGAAGCATATACTAAAGGAAAATATAAAGTAATAGATGTTTTTAAGATAAATGATTTAGAGATTCATTTTGAATCTTATAGGAGGAAGTAAAACATGCCATGGACTGAAATATATAGGCCAAAAAAATTTTCTGAAGTAAAAGGGCAAGATGAAGCAATTAGCAAAATAAAATTTTTTGTTGAAAATTTTAAAAAAGGAAAAAAAGCCCTGGTTCTTCATGGTCCTCCTGGAACAGGAAAGACAACCCTGGCTCATGTTATTTCAAATGAAATTAATTCTGAAATATTTGAATTAAATGCTTCTGACTTAAGAAATAAAGCAAAACTTTTGGAAGTTCTTAAACCAGCAATTGAACAGCAATCATTGATAAAAAAAGGAAAAATAATTCTTGTAGACGAGGTTGACGGTATTTCTGCAGCAGACAGGGGTGGGCTTCTTGAATTAATCTCTTTGATTGAATCTACAACATACCCCACAATCATCACTGCCAATGACATCTGGAGCAAAAAAATGGCACCTCTGAGAAAAAAAGCAGAACTTGTTCAGTTAAAAGAAATTGATTATCACATAATGAATGAAATTATGTTTGAAATTCTAAAAAAACAAGGACTTTTTTTAAATAAAAATCTTATAACAGGTATTTCAGTACGGGCAAAAGGAGATTTAAGAGCAGCTATAAATGACCTTCAGACTGTTTCAAGGCTAAAAGACCCCTCATTAATTATTTTAGATGAAAGAAATAAAGGCACAGATATATTTAATGCCTTGAGAATGATTTTCAAGGGAAAACCAGATAATAATATCTTAAAAATATTTGATTCAGTAAATATGTCTATTGATGAAATAATTTTGTGGATAGAAGAAAATATTCCTTATGAATATCAGGGAAAAGAACTTGCAAGAGCATTTGATTTGTTAAGCAAGGCTGATTTGTTTAAAGGAAGAATATACAAGCAACAATACTGGAGATTTTTAGTTTATGAAAATATTTTTCTCAGTTATGGAATTTCAGCCTCAAAAAAAAATATTAAAACAGGCTTTACAAGTTATAAAAGACCAACCAGAATACTGAAAATCTGGATGAATAATCAAAGAACAGCTAAGAAAAAAACAATTGCTCAAAAATATGCCAGACATGTCCATATAGGAGGAAAAAGAGCAATGAATGATTTCCCAATAATAAAGCAAATTCTTAAATCAAATATAAAAATCCAGAAAGAATTAAAACTCACAGAAGATGAAATTGAGTATTTAGTGAGATGAAATAATTAAAATTAGTTTTTTGATAATGAACCTAGATAATTTAAAATATATTGAGGAAGCAGTAAAAGAGGCGAATAAGTCAGGATGGTAACTATAAAGCATAGACGACAACCGAAAAATATATAAACTTAATACATATAATATATGTATGAAAAAAATACTTGTAAAACCGCAAAAAGAGTTAAAAATTAAAAATATTGCGGGATTTTTTAAAAAAATTGTT